>Ga0207639_10001288_pt1 | contig 16915 bp, 12 predicted proteins | sample KBSCornC32_FD_184299 | JGI IMG/M metagenome (GOLD analysis project Ga0207639, IMG submission 184299) | Corn rhizosphere microbial communities from Kellogg Biological Station, Michigan, USA - KBS Corn C3-2 (SPAdes) (version 2) | ecosystem: Host-associated > Plants > Roots > Rhizosphere > Soil ...
CCGCCAATACCGCGTCCTTCTGGATGCCGATGATGCCCTCGACCAGCACGTCGCCAGCGCGGTTGGCTTTTTGCGCGTGAATGAAGGTCACGTCCGGGCGGAGCGCGGGGACGGCCGCCAGCACCTCGCCAGTGAAAGGGCAGGTGACGGAGCGGATGTTGGGGTTGACGGCTGCAAGCCCGGCGCCCTTGTAGCCGCGGAAGGCGGCGAACGGCAGGCCGGCGGCGCCCGCCTCGTACGCATTGGCCATCGCCGCGTGCGAATGCTCCTCGATCTCGATCGTATGCGGCCAGCCGTTTTCCACGGCGTCGCGCAGGCGCCGCAGCAAGCCGACACCGGGATTGCCGGCGTAGGAAAAGATAACCTTTTTGGCCATGCCGAGGCCGATCATCTGGTCGTAGACGACATCGGGCGTCATGCGGATCAGGGTCAGGTCGCGGAACCCCTGGCGGATGGCCTCGTGCGCCGCAGCATGCGGGATGAGGTGGGTAAACCCCTCGAACGCAACCGCCTCACCATCGTGGAGGTTTTGCGCCACGGCCTCGGCAAGTGTCAGAAACTGCGGCATCTTTTCTTCATCTGTTCGCACCCAAAAGGGCGGCGCTCGTCAGCCTGACCGGCGCGCCGGCTTCAGGACGCCCGCGGCCGATCGAGCGAGTCTATGCGCCGGGCAGCCGGCCTTGGTAAATTGACATCTTCTCTGCTACGCATAGCGGGAGGGTTATCGATCGCATGGCTGAGATCCCGATCAAATTCCGCCACCTCAAGACCTTCATCGAGGTGGCGCGGCAGAAGAGCGTCGGCCGGGCGGCCGACGTGCTGCACATCAGCCAGCCGGCCGTCACCAAGACCATCCGCGAGCTCGAAACCGCGCTCGACGCGAAGCTCTTCGAGAAGGATGGGCGCGGCATCCGCATCACCCGCTACGGCGAAGTGTTCCTGCAACATGCCGGGGCGAGTGTTGCCGCCATCCAGCGCGGCATCGACAGCGTGGCGCGGGCGCAGGCGGCGAGCGGCCCGCCGCTCCGCATCGGCGCGCTGCCGACAGTGTCGGCGCGCATCATGCCACGTGCCATTCAACTCTTTCTCGACGAGCGCACCGGCAGTCCGATCAAGATCGTCACGGGCGAGAACGTCGTGCTGCTCGAGCAATTGCGGATGGGCCAGCTCGACCTCGTCGTCGGCCGCCTGGCCGCGCCCGAGCAGATGCAGGGCCTCAATTTCTCGCACCTCTATACCGAGCAGGTGGTGTTCGTGGTGCGGCGCGGTCACCCGCTGCTCGCGTCGCCGCATTTCGACTTCGCGCGCATCCGCGACTTTACCGTGCTGATGCCGACCCAGGGCTCGATCATCCGGCCGTTTGCCGAGCGGTTCCTGATCTCGCACGGCATTGCCGACATCCCGGTCGAGATCGAAACCGTCTCCGACAGTTTTGGGCGCGCCATGCTGCGGCAGTCGGACGCGGTCTGGATCATCTCGGCCGGTGTCGTCGCGACGGAAATCGAGGATGGCGAGTTCGTCGTGCTTCCCATCGACAGCACGGAAACGCGGGGTTCAGTCGGCTTCACCACGCGCCGCGCGAGCGAGGATTCCGCTTCGCTCGAAATCCTCATCCGCACCATCCGGGAGACCGCCAGGGCGCTCGGCCTCTAGCCGCAACCGGGTTGCGAAAAGCTTTTCCCAAACCGGGCTGGCGGCAGCGCCAACCCATGATATGGAAGCCGCCGCACCAGCGTCAGTGGAGGAAGCGTCATGAAATTCGGCAAGCTCGGGCGGACCGATCTCAATTTCAGCATGGCGCCGCTCGGCGCGATGTATCTCGGCACCAAGCAGAACCGTGACGAGTCCTTCGCCCTGTTCGACCTCTACCGCGCCCGCGGCGGCAATTTCATCGACACAGCCAATATCTATGCGCACTGGGTCGGGCCGGAGTGGCGCGGCGGGGAAAGCGAAATCGTGCTCGGCGAGTGGCTCAGGGCGCGGGGCAACCGGCATGACCTTGTCATCGCCAGCAAGGTCGGCTTCGGCTATGGCGACGTGCCGCAGAGCCTCACCGCCCGCCGCATCAAGGAAGAGTGCGACAAGAGCCTCAAGCGCTTGGGCATCGAGACCATCGACCTCTACTTCGCCCATGTCGACGACCTCGGCGTGCCGGTCGAGGAGAGCCTGCGCGCCTTCGCCGACCTGGTGCAGGCCGGAAAAGTTCGCGTCATCGGCGCCAGCAATTTTGCGACGGGCCGGCTGGCCGAGGCAAATGCCTTCGCGGCTGCCAACGGGCTGCCGCGCTACGATGTGCTGCAGCAGCGGCACACTTATCTCAGGCCCCGCCACGACGCCGACTTCGGCGGTCAGCTCGCACTGACCGCTGACATGAGCGAGTACTGCGCGGCGGCCGGCATCCCGATCATGGCCTATTCGTCCGGTCTCGGCGGCGCCTATTCGGGGAAGGCCGACCGGCCGATACCCGAGCAATATCTCAGCGCCGATTCCGACAAGCGCCTCGCGGCGCTGCGCGCGGTTGCGGCCGAAGTCGGGGCGAGCCCGCACCAGGTCGTCTTCGCCTGGCTCGCGGCACAGCCCAATATGCTGCCGCTGATCGCCGGCACCTCGATCGCCCAGCTCACGGCCAATATCGACGCCGTCGAGATCACGCTCACGTCCGCGCAGGTGGCAAAGCTCGACGCGGCCGGCGAGTAGGGATAATCGAGACGCATCAACCTGCCGGCAACCGCCTGCCAAGTCGGGCAGTTGGCAGCCTCAAGATTTGTGCCTAAATCCCCCGCATCATGCCGTCATTGTTGGAGTAGCCGATGTCAGCCCAAGCCGCGTTCGAGCTGTTGCGCGATGAAGAGATCGCCGAGGTCAACTCGCGCGCCCGGCTCTACCGGCACCGGAAAACAGGCGCCGAGGTGCTGACCCTCTCCAACGACGACGAGAACAAGGTGTTTGGCATCACCTTCAAGACGCCGCCCGAGGATTCGACCGGCGTCGCTCACATCCTCGAGCACTCGGTGCTCTGCGGCAGCCGGAAATATCCGGTGAAGGAGCCATTCGTGGAGCTGCTCAAGGGCTCGCTCCACACCTTCCTCAACGCCATGACGTTCCCGGACAAGACCGTCTATCCGGTCGCCTCGCAGAACCTCAAGGATTTCTACAACCTCGTCGACGTCTACCTCGATGCCGTGCTCTTCCCACTGATCAGCGAGAACACGTTCCGGCAGGAGGGCTGGCACTACGAGCTCGATTCGACGCAGGCGCCGCTGACCTATAAGGGCGTCGTGTTCAACGAGATGAAGGGGGCCTATTCGTCACCGGGCGCCGTGCTCGGCAAGACCGTGCAGATGACGCTCTACCCCGACAACACCTATGGGGTGAACTCGGGCGGCGATCCAGCCAAGATCCCCGACCTCACCTACAGCTATTTCAAGAATTTCCACGACCGGTTCTACCACCCGGCGAACTCGCGCATCGTCTTCTACGGCGACGATCCGGAAGAGATGCGCCTCGACAAGCTCGAGGAATTTCTGGGCGAGTTCGAGCCGCTGACGGTCGACGCCAGCATTGCGCTGCAGCCGAAATTCGCGGCGCCCAAGGAGATCACGAGCACCTACGCGGCCGGGCCCGACGAGGCGGCGAAGCCGAACAATGCGATGGTCTCGATCAATTGGATGATCGATCCGATCAATGACCAGGACATGGCGATCGCCCTGTCGCTGCTCGATTTTTCGCTCGTCGGCACCTCGGCCTCGCCACTCCGCAAGGCGCTGATGGACTCCGGACTCGGCGAGGGTCTGACGAGCTCGGGCTTTGCCGACGACTACCTCCAGCCGATGTTCTCGGTGGGCCTCAAGGGCATCGAGGCGACCAATGCGCCGAAGGTCGAGGCGCTGGTGCTCGAGACGCTCGGCCGGCTGGCACGCGAGGGCATCGACAAGGCGACCGTCGACGCCGCCGTCAACACGCTCGAATTCCAGCTCCGCGAAAACAACACCGGCTCGTTCCCGCGCGGCATTGCGCTGATCTTCCGCTCGATGCGCACCTGGCTCCATGGCGGCGACCCGCTCGAGCCGCTGCGGTTCGAGGACGCGCTGGCGCGGGTGAAGGCCCGCATCGCTGCAGGCGAGCCGATGTTCCAGGAGCTGATCCGCGGCCTTCTCATCGACAACACGCATCGCACCACCGTGCTTCTGACCGCCGACCCCGAGCAGGGCGCGCGGGAAGCGGCTGAGGAGCGGGCGCGGCTCGACGCGACGCGCGCCGCGATGGACGATGGCGCCGTCACCGAGGTGATGGACGAGGCCAAGACGCTCAAAGCGCTGCAGGAAGCAGTCGATTCTCCCGCGGAGCTCGCCAAGATTCCGACGCTCCACCTCGCTGACCTGCCGCGCGAGAACAAGACCATCCCGAGCGCAGAATCATCGCTCGGCGCGACGCGTGTGCTGTTCCACGACCTGACAACGTCGGGCGTCATCTACCTTGACCTCGGCTTCGATCTCCACGGACTCGATCCGGCGCTGCTGCCGTACCTGCCGATCTTCTCGCGGGCGCTGACGCAGACCGGCACCGCCAAGGAAGATTTTGTGTCGCTCAGCCAGCGCATCGGGCGTTCGACGGGCGGGATCGGGGCGAGCCGGCATATCTCGGGGACGTTCCGCGGGGACGAGACGGCGGCGTGGCTCTTCCTCCGCGGCAAGGCGGTGCCCGACAAGGCTGAGGAACTGCTGGCCATCGCGGCCGACGTGCTGCTGATCCCACGCCTCGATAACAAGGAGCGCATCCGGCAGATGGTGCTCGAGGAAAAGGCGGGTTTTGAGAGCCGCCTTTCGGGCATGGGCAACAGCCTCGCCTCGATGCGAGTCAAGGCGCACTTTTCCGAGTCCGACTGGGTGGCCGAGCAGCTTTCGGGCGTGACGCACCTCTTCTTCCTTCGCCAGCTTGCGGCCGAGATCGACAGCAACTGGGATGGCGTGGCGCAAAAGCTCGAGGCGATCCGTGTTGCAGTCGTGAACCGCGCCGCGGCGATCGCCAACATCACGACCGACGGCGCCAGCTGGGACGCTTTCCGGCCGCAACTTGCTGCGTTCCTCGACCGGCTGCCCAGCCGTCCTCGGACGTTCACGCCGTGGCCGGTGCCAAGCGCCAAGGTCGCGGAAGGCCTCACAGTGCCGGCGCAGGTCAATTTCGTCGCCAAGGGCGCCAACATCCTCAAGCTCGGCTACAAGGCTTCAGGCGCGACGGCGGTGGCGATGACGCTGCTCAACACCTCCTATCTCTGGGACAAGGTGCGCGTGCAGGGCGGCGCCTATGGGTCGGGCACCGGCTTCACCGAGGTGACGGGCAGCTTCGTCTTCACCTCGTACCGCGATCCCAACCTGCTGCAGACACTCGACATCTACGACCAGGCGAGCGGCTTCCTGACGCGCAGCCATGACGACGGCGAGCTCACCCGCTCGATCATCGGCGTCATCGGGCGGATGGACTCCTACCAGTTGCCCGACGCCAAGGGTTACACCTCGATGATCCAGACCCTGATCGGGGAGACGGCCGAACACCGCCAGACCCGGCGCGACGAAGTGCTGGGCGCCCAGTTCACCGACTTCAAGGCGCTGGCCGACGTGCTGGCCGAAGTGGCCAAGGTCGGCGAGGTAGCGGTGGTTGGGTCAGAAACGGCGATCAAGGCCGCGAACGACGAGCGCGCCGGGTTCCTCAAGGTCACACGGGTGCTGTAGGCGGGGACCTCGCAAGCTCACGAGGTCATTCCCCCGACAGCGGGAATCTCTGTTTGAGGCTGGCTCGGTGCTCGCGAGAAACGGAGATCCCCGCTTTCGCGGGGATGACGCCGGAGATGGGTTGGCCGACCCACCTTCTCCCGCCAGGGGAGAAGGGAGGGTGTCCTACATTGCCGCCAGCGCCTGCCGGTGGCGCTGCATCTCGCGCATGATGCGGTAGTCGCGGTCGTAGCCAGAGCGTAGGGCCGGATCGGGCGGGCGTGGCGTGCCGCCTTGGTCCATCGCGGCGGCGGCATCGGCGAGGCTCGGATGCTTGCCGGCGGCGGCAGCCGCGAGCATGGCGCTGCCGAGGAGTGTTGCATCCGGGGCGTTGGGGACGACGATGGTCGCGCCGGTCGCGTCGGCGTAGAGCGCGATCAGGAGGTCGTTGCGGGAGTGGCCGCCACCGAGGAGCAGGGTATCGGCGGAAAACCCGGCGGCCGCCAGCACCTCGAGATTGTGCCGCATGCCGAGCGCAACGGCCACGGCCGTACGCCAGTACAATCGGCAGAGGCCGTCGAAATCGGCATCGAGCCTCAGGCCCGAGATGACGCCAAGCGCCGAAGGGTCGGCGAGGGGCGAGCGGTTGCCGTGGAAATCCGGCAGCACGTGGAGATCGGCGGCGAAATTCGGGTCGGTGCGCCGCAGTTCGGCGATGCGCGCGACGATCTTGCCATGCCGTTCGGCGGTGGGCTCGCCGCCGGCGCTGTGCCAGCGGATCACATGATCGAGCAGGCCGCCGGTCGCTGACTGGCCTGCTTCGAGCAGCCACACGCCCGGCAGGATCGCGGCCTCGTAGGGACCCCAGACGCCCGCCACGCGGCGTGGCTCCGGCGAGAGCGCAAGGATCGAGTTCGAGGTGCCGGCAATGAGGCAGAGCGGCCGGTCGGACGCGGTCCCGGCACGCGCGCCGAGGATCGCGAGCGCGCCCGCATGGGCATCGATCAGCCCCGCCGCGACCCGCGTCGCTGGCGCCAGACCCAATGCATCCGCGGCGGCCGCCGTCAGCGGCCTGAGATCGCTGCCCGGCGCTGCAGCGGCTTCCGGCAGTGCTGCGCGATCGACGAGATCGTCGAGGCCGAGGCGTGCGAGGAAGCCGCGCGGCCAGCCCATCGCCCCATTGCCCCAGCTCCATTTGCAGGCGAGCGACGAGCGCGACCGGGCGATCGAGCCCGTGGCTTTCCAGGTGAGGAAATCGCAGAGGTCGAAGGCGCTGCCGAGCGCTGCCCAGGTTTTGGGCGCATGGCGCTTGAGCCACATGAGCTTGGGGAGCTGCATCTCGGGTGACATGACGCCGCCCAGATGGCCGAGCGCCGCGTCGCCCGTGGAGGTGCATTCCTCGGCCTCGGCGATGGCCCGATGGTCGAGCCAGGCGATAGTGTCCCACTTGGCATCGGCGCCCGGCGACACGGCGAACGGGGCGCCGTCGGCGCCACGGACGACGAGCGAGCAGGTGGCATCGAAGCCGATCGCCGCGACCTGGTCGGGCCGTGCGGCCGCGGCCGCCATGGCGCCGCGCACGGCGGCGCAGACAGCGCGCCAGATGTTTTCGGAATCGTGCTCGGCGACCAGCGGGTCGGGGCGACGCATGGCGATCGGATGCTCGGCGCGTCCCAGCAGGCGGCCCGCCGGCGAGAACACGCCGGCGCGCGCGCTTCCCGTGCCGACGTCGACGCCGACAAGCAGGTCTGCCATCTTCAGGACGCTCTCTCCCTCGCCTGCTCCTCTTCTACTAGACGGGGGAGATCGTGCATATCGTCGAAGATGGCGTCTGGCTTGAGCCCCAGAATCTCGTCGCGCAGGCCGCTCGGCTCGATGTGCCCGCCGCCGAGAAAGGCGAAGACCCGCATGCCGGCGCGCTTGGCGGCAAGGATGCCGGCGGGCGAATCCTCGATGACGAGGCACTCGGCGGGCGGCGTCAGCATTTCGCCGGCGGCATGGAGAAAGAGGTCGGGCGCCGGCTTACCGTGGGGCACCATGGCGGCCGAAAAGATCGCCGGATCGAAGCGATCGATGAGGCCGGTCAGGGTCAGCGACACGCGGATGCGCTCCATGTGGCTCGAGCTCGCAACGCAGGCCGGGATCGCGATATCGCCAAGCGCATCGATGAGACCGGCCATCGGCTTCAGCTCACGGCGATAGACCGCATAGAGATTGCCGCGCATCCGCGCCAGCGCGGCCTCGTTGAGGTGGAGGCCATAGGCGGCGTTGAGATTATCGACGATGGTCGAGAGGCTGCGGCCGAGAAATTCGCGAAAGCCGGTATCCGGGTCGATGGTCACGCCTTCTGCCGCGATGGTTTCGAGCAGCACCCGCATTGCCAGCGGTTCGCTGTCGACCAGCACGCCATCGCAATCGAAGATGATGAGGGAGAGCGGCATCGGGGCTCAGCCTACCCTGCGACCTTCGCCGCGAGGCGCACCGGCGCGGGCATCGCTCCCCTCCCCCTTGAGGGGAGGGGTCGGGGGTGGGGGTGGGCCAACGAGCGCCTGCGTCTGTGGGCCCACCCCCACCCGGCTGCCGCCACCCTCCCCTCAAGGGGGAGGGGCGCTGGAGCTACCTGGCTTCTGTACAAACCGGCCACGCTCAGCTCATCCAGTTGCCGCCATCGACGTTGAGCGTCTGGGCGACGATGTAGTCGGCGTCGGCGGAGGCGAGGAAGACGGCGGCGCCGGCGAGGTCTTCGGGGAAGCCCATGCGGCCATACGGCACCGACTTGCCGACCTGCTCCTTCTTTTCGCCGATGGCGAGGTGCTCGTATTTGGCAAAGAGCGCGTCGACCCGGCTCCACATGGCGGTGTCGATGACGCCCGGCGCGATGCCGTTGACGTTGATCTTGTGCTCGATCAGTCCGAGGCCGGCCGACTGGGTGAGGCTGATGACGGCGGCCTTGCTGGCGCAGTAGACGGCAACCAGCGCCTCGCCGCGCCGGCCGGCCTGGCTCGACATGTTGATGATTTTGCCGCCGCGACCCTGCGCCACCATCTGCTTCGCCGCCGCCTGGAGCGTGAAGACGAGGCCCTTCACATTGACCGCAAAGACGGTATCAAAGCTCTCCTCGGTGATCTCGAGGATCGGCGCGAGGTCGAACACCGCCGCGTTGTTGACGAGGATGTCGATGCTGCCGGCGCGCGCGACGGTTTCGCTGACGAGGGCATTGATCGAGGCCATGCTGGTCGCCTCGAACGGCAGCGCCACGGCGCCGCGGCCGATGTCGGCGGCAAGCGCCTTGCCCTCATCCTCGCGCCGGTCGGCGACGATGACGCGGGCCCCCTCCTCCGCATAGCGCCGGCAGATCGCTGCGCCGATGCCGCGCGCCCCGCCGGTGACGATGGCGACTTTGTTCTCGAGCTTCATGCTACGCGACTCCGGCTTTGCAAGTCCTCGCGCCGTCATCCCCGCGAAGGCGGGGATCCAGTTTCAAAAGGACCGCAGTGTTCGTGACAAAACTGGATTCCCGCCTTCGCGGGAATGACATCGAGACAGTGGCACAGCGGCGTGACCAAGGGCACGCTACAGCGCCTGCCCCGCGAGATATTTTTCCAGCGTCGCCTTGGCGCCGATCGACCAGAGGCTGCGGAGCGCCGACGTGAAGGCGGCGACGTAGGTGGGGTTCTGCGCGAGCTCGCCAAAGATGTCGCTCATCTCGAGCCAGGCCTGCGGGCGGTCCTTGGCCTGGCGCGCCTGCGCCTGGAGGCGGTCCCAGACGGGATCGTTGGGGGCGATGGCCTTGCCGCTGTCGGTTTCGCCATAGCAGTAGCGGCACCAGAGCGCCGAGACGAGCGCGAGGCCGGTGACCGTGCCGCCCTTTGCCAGCCGGTCGCGCGCCGAGGGCAGGATGAATTTGGGCTGGCGGTTCGAGCCATCGAGGCAAAGGCGAGTGACGGTGTCGCCGATCTTGGGATTGGCGAAGCGCTTGTCGATGAGCTGGTAATAGTCCTCGAGGTCGGTGTCCGGCACGGGCGGCACGATGGGGATGATCTCGTCGTGCTCGACCTTGTGGAGGAATTTTCGCACGAGGTCGTTCTCCATCGCCTCGTGGACGAAGTGGATGTCCATCAGCGCCGCCGGATAGGCGATCGTCGCATGGCCGCCATTGAGGATGCGGATCTTCATCAGCTCGAACGGGGCAACGTCCTCGACGAACTGCACGCCGACCTTTTCGAGCGCCGGGCGACCTTGCGGGAAATGGTCCTCGACCACCCACTGCTTGAAATTCTCGCAGAAGACCGGCCAGGAATCCTCGATGCCAAAATTGTCGGCGAGAAGCTTTCGTTCACGGTCGGAGGTCGCCGGCGTGATGCGGTCGACCATGCCGTTGGGGAAGGCGACGTTAGTCTTCACCCAGCGCGCGAGTTCCGGATAGATCAGTTGCGCAAGGCCGACGACGGCGTTCTGCGTCACGTGGCCATTGCCGGGGATGTTGTCGCAGCTCATCACGGTGAAGGGCGGAATGCCGATGTCGCGGCGGCGCTTGAGACCCGCGAGGATCAGCCCGAACACGGTCTTGGGCGTGGTGAAATGCTCGGCGTCCCAGGCGATGTCCGGGTGCTTCGGGTTGAACGCCTGCGTCGCCGGATCGATGTAGTAGCCGCCCTCGGTGATGGTCAGCGACACGATGCGGATCGCCGGGTCGGCCAGCCTGTTGATGATCGCAACCGAGTCACCGGGCTTGATGAAATCGACCAGCGGCGAGGTGACGCGCGCGGTCGAAAGGTCGGCTTCCTGCTCGACGACGGTAGTCAGGAAATCCTGCGCCATCAGCTTTTGGCGCATGTCCTCGTCGGTCGACCTGACGCCGGCACCGACCAGCCCCCAGTCCCGGCTCTCGCCGAGGTTGAACAGCTCGTCGAGATAGACGGCCTGGTGGGCGCGGTGAAAATTGCCGACGCCGAAGTGCACGATGCCGCCTTTGAGGTCGGCGGCGCGGTAGCGCGGGACGCTCGCGTGCTTGCCGATCTCGTCCAGATTGCCGGCTGAAAGTCTTACGGTCATGGTCGGTCCCCTTCGGCGGCCGGAGAATTAGCCCGCTCGGGCACCAAGCGGCAATGCCTAGTTCGTCGGAATGCTGACGCCCGCCTTGTCGAAACGATAGACGCGCGCCGGATCGGGCGAGAGATAGACGGTGTCGCCGGGATTGATGACTTCCTCGCCCTCGGCCCGCACTGTCATCAGGCCGAGGCCATCGACGTTGACGTACATGAAGGTGTCGGAGCCGAGGTGCTCGGCGACCTGCACCCGGCCCTGCCAGGTGCCTTCGGTGCGCGAGACGCGGAAATGCTCGGGCCGGACGCCGATCGAGTTCGCGCCGAACTTGGCAGCATCAGCGCCGTCGATGAAGTTCATCTTGGGCGAGCCGATGAAGCCGGCAACGAACCGGTTGGCCGGCGTGCGGTAGAGCTCCATCGGCGTGCCGTAATGCTCGATGTGGCCGGCGTTGAGGACGACGATCTTGTCCGCCATGGTCATGGCCTCGACCTGGTCGTGGGTGACGTAGATCATCGTCGTCTTGAGCTGCTGGTGCAGCTCCGAGATCTCGAGCCGCATGTTGACGCGGAGCGCCGCATCCAAGTTCGACAACGGCTCGTCGAAGAGGAAGGCTTTCGGCTGCCGCACGATGGCGCGGCCGATGGCGACGCGCTGGCGCTGGCCGCCCGAGAGAGCGCGGGGTCGGCGTTCGAGATAGTCGGTGAGGTTGAGCACCCGCGCCGCATCACGCACCTTCTGGTCGATGGTCGCCTTATCGACATTGGCCATCTTCAGCGGGAAGGCGATGTTGTTGAATACCGTCATGTGCGGGTAGAGCGCGTAGCTCTGGAACACCATCGAGAGCTGGCGCTTGGCGGGAATCGAGTCCGTCATATCGACGCCGTCGAGCTTTATGACGCCGGTCGTCGTGTCCTCGAGCCCGGCGATGAGGCGCAGCAGCGTCGATTTTCCGCAGCCCGAGGGGCCGACGAAAACCACGAACGAGCCGTCCTCGATCTCAAGGTTGATCGGCGGGATGACGGTGTGGTTGCCAAAACTCTTGGTGACGTTTTCGAGTGCGATCGAGCCCATGAGATTCCCCTTATTTCACGGCGCCGAAGGTGAGACCGCGGACCAGTTGCCGCTGGCTGAACCAGCCGAGCAACAGGATGGGCGCGATGGCGAGGGTGGAAGCGGCCGAGAGCTTCGCCCAGAACAGGCCTTCAGGACTCGAATAAGAGGCGATGAAGGCGGTGAGCGGGGCGGCGTTGGCGGCGGTGAGGTTGAGCGTCCAGAACGCTTCGTTCCAGGCGAGGATGATGTTGAGCAGCATCGTCGAGGCGATGCCCGGCACCGCCATCGGCAGCAGCACGTAGACGATCTCCTTCCAGAGCACTGCCCCATCCATGCGGCAGGCCTCGAGGATGTCGACCGGGATTTCCTTGAAGTAGGTGTAGAGCATCCAGATGACGATCGGCAGGTCGATGAGCGCGAGGATCACCGTCAAGCCGAAGAGGTTGTCGAGGAGGTTGAGGCTCTTGAAGATCAGGTAGATCGGCACCAGCACACCGACCGCCGGCATCATCTTGGTCGAGAGCATCCACATCAGGATGTCCTTGGTGCGCTTGGTCGGCGAGAAGGCCATCGACCAGGCGGCGGGAACGGCGACGAGAAGGCAGAGCAGCGTCGAGCCGACCGAGATCACCACCGAGTTGAAGAAGTGGCGGAAGTAGTCGGAGCGCGACTGCACCTCGAAGAAGTTCTCGAGCGTCCAGGTCGGGATCAGGTGCGGCGGGAAGGCGATCGCCTCGCCCTCGCTCTTGAACGCCGTGAGGATGGTCCAGAGGATCGGGAAGAAGATCAGCAGGGCGACGAGCCAGGCGGCAATCGTCACGGTCCACTTGCGCTGCGTCGAAACGGCACGGGCCATAGCTAGAACTCCCCCTCTATCGACTTCGCTGCAAAAGGCCCCCTCACCCGGCCTTCGGCCGACCTCTCCCCCCAGGGAGAGGTGATCGCGATGCACCGCTGCGCCACTTCTCCACCTCTCCCTTGGGGGAGAGGTCGCCGCGTAGCGGCGGGTGAGGGGGCCTTCTCGCAGCCAATTTCGTTGGCGTTACGCATCGAGGTTCCTCCCCACGATCCGCACGAGGAAGATCGCGACGATGTTGGCGAGGATCACGGCGATGACACCGCCGGCCGAGGCGCCGCCTACGTCGTAGTCGAGCAGTGCCTGGTGATAGACGAGGTAGGCGATGTTGGTTGAGGCGTAGCCGGGGCCGCCGCTCGTCGTGACGAGGATTTCCGCGAACACGCCGAGGAGGAAGATCGTCTCGATCAGGATCACCACGGTGATGGCGCGGGCGAGATGCGGCAGCGTGATGTACCAGAACATCCGGATGAAGTTGGCGCCGTCCATGCCGGCCGCTTCCTTCTGCTCCTCATCGAGCGATTGCAGCGCCGTGAGCAGGATGAGCGTTGCGAACGGCAGCCACTGCCAGGCGACGATGACGATGATCGAGAACAGCGGATAGTTCTGCAGCCATGGCACCGGCGCGATGCCGAAGCGGGTGAGGAGCCAGGCGAGGATGCCGTAGTTGGGATCCATCATCATGTTCTTCCACACCAGCGCCGCAACGGTCGGCATGATGAAGAAGGGCGAGATGACGAGGATGCGGACGATCCCCTGGCCGAAGACCGGCTGGTCGAGCAGGAGCCCGAGCAGGATGCCGCCGACCACCGTGATGGCGAGCACCGAGAGCACCAGGATCAACGTGTTGAAGAAGGCCTGGAAGAACGAGGGGTCGGTGAGGAAGTAGACGTAGTTGTCCCACCCGGCAAAGCCGTTGTTGATGGGATTGAGCAGGTTGTAGCTCTGGAACGAATACCAGAGCGTCAGAACCAGCGGCACGATCATCCAGATGAAGAGGACCGCGACCGACGGCGCCAGCATGGCGCGGGCGAGATTGCTCGTATTGCGTGTGGCCAACTTCCCCCTCCTCATTTCCATCCGCCACTGTTGTGGTCGGTTGGCTACGCCAGCGTTGCCGGCGGCATTCTTCCTTCTCCCCTTGCGGGAGAAGGTGGATCGGCCGAAGGCCGAGACGGATGAGGGGTGAGCCGCGGGCTTGACGTTTGTGGCTCACCCCTCATCCGCCCTTCGGGCACCCTCTCCCGCAAGGGGAGAAGGACGAACCCAGGGGTCCGCCCGGAGCCGAAGCCCCGGACGGTTCACTCGGGAGGAGAGGGTTACTTGAGGTAGCCGCCCTTCTTCATGGTGCGGGTGGCCACGTCCTGCGCCTGCTTGAGGGCGTCATCGACCGAGCTCTGGCCGGCAAGCGCTGCCGAGAAGATCTGGCCGACCGTGTCGCCAAGACCCTGGAACTCGGGAATGGCGACGAACTGCACGCCGGTATAAGGCACGGGTTTCACGGTCGGATGCGTCGGATCGGCCGTGTTGATCGAATCGAGCGTCATTTGCGCGAAGGGCGCAGCCTTGATGTAGTCGGCGTTCTTATAGAGCGAGGTGCGGGTGCCCGGCGGCACGGCGGCCCAGCCATTGGCCGCGGCCACGAGCTTGGCGTAGTTGGGGCCGGTCGCCCACGAGATGAACTTTTCGGCGGCATCGACCTTCTGGCTGCCCGAGGGGATCGCCAGCGACCACGCCCAGAGCCAGTTGCCACGCTTGCCGAGGCCATTGTCGGGAGCGAGCGCGAAACCGACCTTGTCGGACACCGTCGACTGCTTGGGATCGATCAGCGAACCGGCGGCGACGGTGGCGTCGATCCACATGCCGCACTTGCCCTGCTGGAACAGCGCCTGGTTCTCGGTATAGCCGTTCGCCGAGGCGCCGGCCGGGCCATCGGCCTTCATCAGGTCGACGTAGAACTGCAGCGTGTTCTTCCACTCGGGCTGGTCGAACTGGGGGTGCCACTTCTCGTCGAACCAACGGGCGCCGAACGAGTTCGACATGGCCGTCAGGAACGCCATGTTCTCGCCCCAGCCGGCCTTGCCGCGGAGGCACACGCCGTTGATGCCGTTGGCGCGGTCGGTCATCTTGTCGGCCGCCTGCTTGATGAAGTCCCAGGTCGGCTTGTCGGGCATGGTGAGCCCGGCCTTCTCCATCAGGTCCTTGCGGTACATGACCATCGAGCTCTCGCCGTAGAACGGCGAGGCATAGAGCTTGCCGTCGGCGGAGAGGCCGCCGCGGATGGCGGGCAGCAGGTCATCGACATTGTAGTCGGCGGCGAGGCCATCGAGCGGGTCGAGCCAGCCCTGCTTCGCCCAGATCGGCACTTCGTAGGTGCCGATGGTGATGATGTCGTACTGGCCGCCCTTGGTAGCGATATCGGTCGTGACCTTCTGGCGCAGCACGTTTTCTTCGAGCGTCACCCACTGCAGCTTGATGTCCGGATTGGCCTTGGTGAAGTCATCCGTGAGCTTCTGCATGGTGATCATGTCGCCATTGTTCACGGTGGCGATGGTCAGCGTGGTGTCGGCGAAAGCGGAACCGGAGAGCAGCGCAACGGTCAGCGCGCCCAGCAGGACTGGAGCTAGTTTCATCGATTTCCTCCCAAGATCGAAAGCGAGCAATTGCCTTGATCATGGGCAATTACTCAACATTTCGAAACGCGAGTCAAGCGGTCTCGCGGACGCGCCGATGAGGCACGTGCATCAGCGACGCCGGGCGAAACGCCTTAAATGTATGCGGTATTTGAGGTTAGCGGCCGCGCAGCAGCTTGCTGGCGGTGAGCTCGTCGGTGATCAAGCCGTTGACGAGCCGGCGACTCAACGCCGCCCGGATGGCGGGCAATTTTTTCTCGCCTTTGGCTAATGCCACGACGAGCCGTTCCTCACGCGACGGCAGCGCGGCGCTCACCACGCGGTCGTTGGTGAGGCCCTTGATGAGCCGGCCATCGGCATCGAAGGCCCAGCCGACGATCTCGCCGATGGCGCCCGCCTTCTGCAGGGCGGCAAGCTCGGCCCGGCTGATGAAGCCATCGAGGAAGAGCGGCGCGTCGCCGGAGAAGTCGCCGATGCCGACGAAGGTGATGTCGGCCTTGCTGGCGAGCGCGATGGTCTCCTTGATCATCGGCTGCGCGAGGAGCAGCTCGCGCTCCTTGGGCGAGGAGGCGATGACGGGCAGCGGCATCGGAAAGCTGCGCGCCTTGACCAGGTTGGCGATGTTGAAAATCACGTTGTAGTAGGCGGCCGAGCCGTCAGGCGCGATCGAGCCGGTGAGCGAGACGATCTTGTGCTGGGGGCACTCCATCGGCGTCAGTTGCTCGATCGCCGCCTTGAGGGTGCGGCCCGTGCCGATCGCCATGACGATGGGATCGGGGGATTTGAGCCGCCGCTCGATCTCCGCCGCCGCCGCCTCCGCGACGCCCGTGGTCGTCGACTGCGAGTCTGGATCGGACGGCACGACTTCGATGAAATCGAGCGCGTAGCGCGATTTCATCTCGGCGCCGAGCTCGAGGCAACGGGCGATGGGGTGATCTAGGCGGACCTTGATCAGCCCCTCGGAGACGGAGAGCGAGACAAGGCGCTGCGCCGTCTGGCGCGACACACCGAGCTTTTGGGCGATCTCTTCCTGGTTGTTGCCGGCGACGTAGTAGAGCCAGCCGGCCCGCGCCGCATCGTCCAGCCTGCGGCTCCCCGTATCCTGCCGGTTGACCATCTTGCCCATCGATCGCAGCGGCCCACCGCCGCACGGCGGAGTTGTAGGGCCAAGCGCCATGTGGGCGCAAGCTCAGCCGGCGGGCAAATGCCAGCCGCCGTCGCTCAAGGCTAGGCGCGGTGGGCGATCTGCGACAGGCGGCTGTCGAGCAGGTCGCCGGTTTCAGCGAGGATCGGATAGGCGATGGTGGCCAGCAGCGAATTGATCATCTTGAGCGCCCGAACCGTCTCGAGATGGGTGTCGCTGCTTTCGATCGACAGCGGCTCGCCGCTCTGCAGGCGTTTGAGGTGCTGCCCGTAGCTCGCCCGCTCGGCCGAGCGCATCTGGTCCTTCTCCTCGAGCAGCTGGCGGGCCGACTCGCGATCGTTGGAGACCAGCACGTTGAGCGCGAGCTGCATATTGGCCATCACCCGCTGATGCAGCTCGCAAAGCTCGCGCCAACCTTCCTTGGAGAAGGAGAGATTGCGGTCGCGGCGCACCTCGGCGAGGTGGAAGAGGT
>Ga0207639_10001289_pt1 | contig 16914 bp, 6 predicted proteins | sample KBSCornC32_FD_184299 | JGI IMG/M metagenome (GOLD analysis project Ga0207639, IMG submission 184299) | Corn rhizosphere microbial communities from Kellogg Biological Station, Michigan, USA - KBS Corn C3-2 (SPAdes) (version 2) | ecosystem: Host-associated > Plants > Roots > Rhizosphere > Soil ...
CGCCGGGTATCAGTTCCAGTCTTTTGTCGGTAGCGGCGATACTGTCGAAGATCTTGCGCGCATCGCTCGGGAACACACCCATGTCGGCCATGCTCTGTACGACAAGTGCCGGGACCGTGAGCTTGGCCAGTTGCGGCGGTCCCTGACATTTTGATGTCTCCAAGCTCCACATCGACAGCCATGCACGCAGCGTGTTCGCACGGCCGATGCCAAACGGGCTGCGATTGGCGATATGCGGCGGTCCGGCATAGCACCCGGGACAGGGGCGGTCCGTCGGCTCGATTGCCGGATCGATGGTGCGCAAATCGGCCCAAGTGCGGAACAGCGGGAAGATGCGATCGGGAATTCCGGCCGCGTTCAATCGCGCCAGCTCTGCCTTCGCCCAATCGGTAATGCGTCGGTTACGTGCGCGTTGGGCTGCGCGATAACGCGCAATGAACTCTTGGCTGAACGGTGGGCCATTGTCCTTGTTGAAGGGATTGAGCGTCTCATCCGTCTTTGTCGGATCGGTTTCATCGATAACCGAGCCGTCCATCCAGTTGGTGAGAACTTCGGGCCGTCCCGGATGCGCGTTCAGCGAAATGTAGAGATCACCTTTCGCGTCATCCTTTGCTTCGGCTTGATACGCCGCCATCAGCGATCCGCCGCCGGAATTGCCGAGCAGGACGATTGTCTCGACGCCCTGTTCGCGCAGCCACTTCACACCAACGCCGATGTCAGTCAATGCGTGATCGAGATGAAACAGATCTTCCGCGCCGCGATAGCGCGTGTTCCAGCCGAGAAAGCCAAAGCCGCGCGCGGCGAAATAGGGTGCCGAATAGTGCTCCGCGAAATCGACGTTGTAATGTGTCGCAATCAGCGCAGTCTTCGGGCGCTTACCCTCCGGCGTCCAATAGAGTCCCTGACACGGGTGCCCGCCCGCGCCAGCACGGGGCATGGTGGGTGAAGGGAGGCCGATGAATTCGCGTGTGACACCCTTCACACGCGCACCATCAGCTTGCCCTTGTTCTTGCCCGCGAACATGCCCGCGAGTGCGCTCGGCATCTTCTCGAAGCCTTCGACCACATCGACCGGCGCTTTCAATTTGCCTTCCTCAAGCCAGCGCGCGAGCGCTGCTTCGCCCTGCGCTTTGCGATTGTAGAAATCCATCACCACGAAGCCTTCCATGCGGATGCGCTTGGTGACGATGAAGCCCGGCACGCCGAACGGTCCCGGCTCCGGTTTTGCGGTGTTGTATTGCGAGATCGCGCCGCAACAACTCACGCGGCCGAACACATTCATACGCCGCAGCGCGGCCGCTAGCACTTCGCCGCCCGTGTTGTCGAAATAGACGTCGAGACCGTTCGGGCATGCGTCTTTCAACGACTTGTCGAGGTTCTCGCTTGTGTAGTCGATGGCCGCATCGAAGCCGAGTTCATCGACGGTCCATTTGCATTTGTCCGCGCCACGCGTGGTGCCGATCACGCGGCATCCGGAAATCTTCGCAATCTGTCCCGCAATCGAGCCGACAGCGCCCGCTGCACCCGACACAAGCACGGTTTCACCCGGCCGCGGTCTGCCGACATCCAACATGCCGAAATAGGCGGTCAGGCCCGTGATGCCGAGCACGCCAAGGATGTGCTCCGGCTTATGTCTCTTGTCGTGCTTGGTCAGCGCCTTAGGGGAAAACGAAGCGTATTGCTGCCAGCCGTACTCGCCGCTGACGAGATCGCCGGGTTCGAAGCCTTTGGCGTTGGACGAGACGACCTCACCCAGCCCCCAACCCGCCATAACGTCGCCGGGGTTGAGCTGTGAGCGGTAGGTCGCGCCCTGCATCCAGGCGCGACTGGCGGGATCGAGGGAGAGCAGGGTGGTGCGCACCAAAACATCGCCCGGTTTGGGCTCCGGCATCGGTCCTTCGACGAGGTCGAAATTGTCCGGCCCGACCTCGGCGGCTGGCTTGCGGGCATAAATCCATTGCTTGTTGACGGCCACGTCACCCTCCCATGCTTGTCTTTTGCCAGCATGGCGCGGATCGTTAACAAATACGAATCCGTCGGGAACTTCTGACCCTTCACAGTCGTTCACGGGCGGGGACGCATCACTCCAAGAGGGAATAGCTATGAAGAAATTTCTGATTCCATTGGTTGCTGCCGCCGGACTTCTCGGGTCCGCCGCTGTGGTCACCGCGCCTGCTCCGGCGAGCGCCGCGGCCGTCGTCGTGAAGATCGGCGGCGGTGGCATGCATCATCGTCACCGCCGCCATGTTTGCGGTACGTGGGGCTGGCGCCATCACGTCCGCTACTGCCGCGTCTGGCGTTGGCGTTACTACTAGGCGTACCGCGCCTGAATGAAGAGGCCGGGCTATTTGCCCGGCCTTTTTGTTTGTCAGCCGAGAATGATTTGAAGCTGATGCGTCGCGCCGTCGTCGGCAAGCGGGATCAGCGATTTCGTCGAACCCTCCAGCATATTTCCATCCAACTTCACAGCCAGGATTCCGCGGCAAACGCCGAGCGGATTCTCGACGGAAATCTCGTATTTCGCGGTGCGATGGCGATAGTTGATCTCAAACCCCGGCCAGCCGCGCGGGATGCAGGGATCGAGTGTCAGCATGTTGCCCTGAAGCCGGAAGCCGAGAAGCCATTCGAGCGCGGTGCGATACACCCATCCCGCGGAGCCGGTGTACCACGTCCATCCGCCCCGTCCGACATGCGGCGGCATCGAATAGATGTCGGCGCAGACGGCGTAGGGCTCGACACGATAACGATGCATGCCGGTCGGATCGCTCGAGTGGTTGATCGGGTTGAGCATCGATAATAGCTCTGCCGCCTTGTCGCCATTGCCCTGCATCGCGAACGCCAGCGCCGCCCAAGCGGACGCATGGGTGTATTGACCGCCATTCTCGCGAATGCCGGGCGGGTAGCCCTTGATGTAGCCGGGATCGTGCTGCGGGTGATTGAACGGCGGCGTGAACAGCATCGACAGCTTCTCATCGCGGCGCACGAGGTATTTGTCGACAGCCTCCATCGCGCGCGCGGCACGCGTCGGTTCTGCGGCGCGGCTGATCACGCCCCACGATTGCGCGATGGAATCGAGACGGCATTCTGTGTTGACGACGGAGCCGAGCGGCGAACCATCGTCGAAATACGCACGACGATACCAGTCGCCATCCCAGGCTTCGGCTTCGATAGATCTCCTCAGCTTTGCTGCTGCATCGCGCCATTCCGCGCCGTGTTCGTCGTCGCGCTTATCCGCGATCGCGGCGAACGCGTTGAGCGTGGAATAGAGCAGCCAGCCCAGCCACACACTCTCGCCTTTGCCTTCAGCGCCGACGCGGTCCATGCCGTCGTTCCAGTCGCCGGTGCCCATGAGTGGCAAGCCGTGCTTGCCCATAGTGAGGCTCTTGTCGAGCGCCAATGCGCAGTGATCGAACAGGCTGACCTTCTTCTCCGAAATCGTGGGCTCGAAGAACGCGTCGTGTTCGCCGTCATGCAGCACCGGGCCTTCAAGGAACGGCACCAACTCGTCGAGGATTGCCGTGTCGCCTGTCGTATTCACGTAGTGCGCCGTCACATAGGCCAGCCACGCGCGATCGTCCGACATGCGTGTCCGGATGCCGCGGCCGGATTCCGGCAACCACCAATGCTGCACGTCGCCTTCTGCGAATTGCCGCCCCCCCGCGCGCAGAATTTGCGCCCGTGCGATCTCTGGCCGTGACAGGCAGAGCGCCATCACATCTTGCAACTGATCGCGGAAGCCGTACGCGCCGCTCGCCTGGTAGAATCCCGTGCGTCCCCACACACGGCACGCCAGCACCTGATAGGGCAGCCAGCGGTTCATTAGGATGTCGAGCGAGCGGTCCGGCGTTTTGACCTGCACGGTGCCCAGCGTCTGGTCCCACATGCCAGTGACGTCGGCGAACACCGCGTCGAGATCGGCGGAGCGATACTTCGACACGAGTGCGCGTGCGTCCGTGCCCGAAGCGGCCTGACCGATGATAAACACGATCTCGGTCGTACCTGCGGCGCTCAGGCGGATTGGCATCTGCAGCACGCCGCACGGGTCCATGCCGGCGCCGGATTTGTTGGACAGGATCGCACCTGGCGCCAACGCACGCGGGAAATCGAGCGCGCCGTCGCGGCCCAGGAATTCCGTGCGGTCGCACGTCCACGCCGTCTGTTTGCCGCCTAGATCGCAAAAGGCGACGCGCTCGCCGAACTGCTCGTGCCATGGATTGGACGCGAAGATCGCGCCGGTCTGTGTGTCGATCTCGGTGGTGACGTAAGACTGCGTCGCGCTACGGTTCGCGCCCAGCACCCACTCGACATAAGAGGTCACCGAAAGACGCCGCGCACGCCCCGAGCGGTTGGAAATCTTCAGCCGTGAAATCTTGACCGGATCGTCTTTTGGAACGAACTGCGTCAGCTCCAGCGTCACACCGTGCGATGTGTGTTCGAACCGCGAATAGCCCTGACCGTGCGCAACCGTGTAAGGCGCGTACTGTTCGCGGATCGGGAGTGCAGTGGGAGTCCAAAGTTCGCCGGTATCCTCGTCGCGCACATAAAGGACTTCACCCGGCGGATCGCTGGCGGAGTCGTTCGACCACGGCGTGATCGCGTTCTGCTGCGCGTTGAGCGACCAGGTGAAGCCGCCACCGTCGGTGGACGCGATGAAGCCGAATTGCGGATTGGCGACGACATTGATCCACGGCGCCGGTGTGTGTTGACGGCCATCCAGGACGGTTAGATATTCGCGGCCATCCTTGGTGAAACCGCCCATGCCGTTGAAAAATTCCATCGGCGGATTCGGCAGCGGCGCTTCGGCCATCCCCGGCGGATAGATGCGGCGTGTCGGGGGCGGGCTGCCGGGCTTCTTCTCGCGTGCGCGGTTGATCTGTTCCGCAAGCGTGCCACTGCCACCCATGAGGATAGCGCGCGCTGACGCCAGCAACAGATTGCGCGACTCTTGCGGGATTTGATCCGCGCGGAGGACGAAAACGGCGCCGCGGGTGTTGTCGCTGGCCAGCTTGGGCATCGATTGGTTCATCCGTACCAGCGAGTCCAGTGCGAACTGAAAATCTCCGGCGTAGGATGTGGAACGTTCGTTCAGAAGAACGAGATCGACTGCCAACTGCTTCAAGCGCCAGTATTCATGCGCGCGCAGAAGCTGACGTACGAGCTTGAGATCATCATCGTCCGCGATACGAACCAGGATGATCGGCAAGTCGCCGGAAATGCCATGCGCCCACAGCGTCGATGCCTTGCGCATACCGCGCTTGATGACATCGCCGGGCGGCCGCAGCGTCGGGTCGATATAGAAGACATGATTGGCGAGACGCTGGAACAGGTTCGCTTCATCGGGACTGATGCCAAGATGGCGAAGCTGCATCTGCGCCTGCGTCCAGGCGAGGGTGGAGGCGCGGTCGAAAGCCTGCGTATCGCGATGCTTATCGACAAGGTCGACGATGCCGTCGCGCGAGTCCGCTGCCATCGTCCAGAACGCGATGCGCACCGTGGCGCCACGCGGAACCTGAATGCGCCGGCGCAGGCTGAAGATCGGATCGAGTACAGGGCCTGCTGTGTTCGATAGCGGCCAACCATCTGCAATCGCAGCCGGAGATCGCACCGTCTGGCCGCGGCCTAGGAAGCGTGCGCGATCGGTCTCGAACTGTACATCGCCGGAGCTTTCGCCTTCGACCACGGCAAGATGCGCAGCCCAGATTTTTGGGTCGCCTTCAGACCGTTGGCGCCGGGTCGCGAGGATCGCGCCCTCGGCGGCGGCGAACTCCGTTTCGACAAACAGTTTGGCGAAGGCAGGATGCGAGACATCGTCAGGCTGTCGCGCCAATGAGACTTCTGCGAATGATGTGATCTCGATTTCGCGCGTGCGCACGCCGTGATTGGTGATCGAGACGCGGCGCACCTCCGCATCGTCTTCCGGCGACACGAGTACTTCCAGCATCGTCGTGACGGATCCGTCGGTACGTATGATCTCCGCACGGTCTTCGCTGAACACAACTTCATATGAATCCGGTTCCGTTGCTGTCGGCTGATAGCCGGCCGACCAGACCTCGCCGCTGCGCACATCGCGCAGGAAGATATAGGCGCCCCACTGGTCCCGCGTGACGTCTTCGCGCCAGCGTGTGAGCGAAATGTCGTGCCAGCGACTGTAGCCCGAACCGGACGCGGTGATCATCGTCGCGTAGCGGCCATTGGACAGGATCTGTGTGCGCGGCACGCGCGAATGGGCGGAGTGATAGCGGCGCTCGGTCTCGGCAATGAGCGTCATGTCCTGCACGACGCTCGCCACCAGCTCTGGTGGCTGGCGGGCGAGCGCAATATCGCGCGGCATGCGCTCCTGCAGCAGCAACTCCGCCGCCTGGATCATCGGCTCGGCATGGAAGCGCGCGCGCATGGTGCCGTCGTGCAGTGCGTTGCAGATGGCGACGAGGGACATCGCCTGATGGTGCGCCATGTAACAACGCACGATCGCGTATTTCTGACCCTCTGGCAGTCGCGCACGCGTGTAGTCGATCGCCTCATACCAGCCATACGCACCGCGCGCGCCGAGCCGCGCCATGCGCGCGTAGTTTCGCGCCGATGCGGCTGGATCAATCATCGCGGCGAGACCCGTCGCATAGGGCGCGATGACGGTGTCGTTGCCCAGACCGCGCTTGTAGCCGAGATCGGGAACGCCGAAGCTTGAATATTGATAGGTCTGCTCGATGTTGCGCGCGTTAAACGCGGACTCCGAAATACCCCAGGGCACGTTGAGCTCTTTGCCGTAGTCTTCTTGCCGCTTCACGACGAGGCGATTGGTCTGTTCGAGAAGACTGCCCGATGGTGCACGCATCACCAGCGACGGCATCAGATATTCGAACATCGATCCCGACCACGAGATCAGACCGGAGCCGCCTTCGATGGGCGTCAGCGTGCGGCCAAGCCGGAACCAGTGCTTGGCCGGCAGGTCACCCTTGGCGATGGCAAAGAAACTCGCGAGGCGCGCTTCCGATGCGAGCATGTCGTAGAAATTCGGATCGAGCGTCCCGTCGTTGCAGCGATAGCCAATGGCGAGCATCTGGCGGTCTGGGTCGAACAGGAAGCCGAACTCCATCCGCATCGCCATGGTTCTGGCGCGCTCAGCGATGGAGGCGAGGCGATGGCGAACGAGTTGTGCAGCGCTCCGTGATTTCTCAAGCGCGTCAGTGAGCGCGTTCGGGGCCAATCCTTCGCCGCGCTGCGCGACGTGCCGCAGCGCGATTTCGCAATGCTCCGAAAGCCCATCGATGTTTGGCGTCTGGTTCAGCAGCAGGACAGCTTCGTGGTCCGCGCATTCCGGAAGACTGGTCCAAGGCATCAGCAGAGCGAGATCGGCACGGTGCGCGCGGATGGAAGCGCGCATCGCGTACAGGTGTGCAATGGCTTCGTCCGGCGTCTTGCTATCCTGCGCAATTTTCAGAAGCGGATCGATATCGACTTCGAGCTTCGCAAGAAGCTGCGCAACAGCGGAAGCGGACTCGGGCGGATCGTTCAGCTTCTCGATGAAGACGTTGAAAGCATGGCTGAGCGTTTCGCTGCGGCCCGAGCTGGTGCGTGCATCTTCTGCGGCCAACGCGATGTCGTCGAGCAACCCGCGGCACCAGCGTTGGTTCAGGACAGGGCCGGCGGACATCTCCGTGCAGGCGTTGGCGAGCGCGATCAGGTGACCCGCGAGATTGCCGCTGTCGACGGAGGAAATGTATTTCGGTTCCAGTGGCCGCAGGTCAGCGGTCGCATACCAATTGTAGAAGTGGCCGCGGTGCTGCTCCATCTTGTCGAGCGTGCCGAGCGTCGCCTCAAGGCGGTCGAGCACACCGGCCATACCGAGCCACCCGAAATCGCGGGCGGCAATGATGCTCAGGAGATAAAGACCGATATTGGTCGGCGAAGTACGCCGCGCCACGACGGGCGAAGGTGTCTCCTGGAAATTGTCGGGCGGCAGGAAGTTGTCTTCCGCCACGACGAACTTCTCGAAGAAATTCCACGTACGCCGCGCAATCAGGCGCAGCGCGAGGACATCATCGGAGCGGATCGACAGATGGCCGTCCGCGTAGGGCGGCATGCTCGACCAGCGTGCGGCAACCGGCGAGAAGATCCAGAGCGCTGCGAACGGCACGGCGATTGGCCAGGACTTATGACCCGCGGCCGCGATGATCGCTCCGACAATGACGGCAAAGGCGACGCTCGCGGCAATCTGGGTGAAGAGGTCGCGATTGTCGAAGGACGCATTGCGCCGTGCCTGCGCGGCTGTCACCCACTCGAGCAGCTTCCGGCGATGCACGAACAGACGCACCAGTGTGCGGCCCATCGCATCCACCATCAGCCACGCTTGATGCGCGAGGTATGTGACCAGAAACGCGGATTGCATGATGCCGATAGCGAAATCGCGCCCGATGGCGCGGAAGTGATTGCCGAGCGATACACCGATCTTGGGCGGCGTCAGGCCGGCAATGGCTGGCAAGATCGGCGGAAATGCAATCGTCGAGATGATGTAGCAGGTCCATACGATGCCGGCGTGCAGGGGCAGCGTCCACGCAATCAACAGCGACAGAAGCGCCGACGGCGCGGAGAGCGAGCGGCGCAGGTTGTCTAGCAGCTTCCAGCGCCCGATCAGCGGAATTTTTGTGTGCTGGACACCGTTTTGCGCACGCGTGCCGAAGCCGAAGATCCACGGCAGCAACTGCCAGTCACCGCGTGTCCAGCGATGCTGCCGCGCGGCGGCGACGTCGTAGCGCGAGGGAAACTCCTCGACGACTTCGATGTCGCTTGCGAGACCGGCACGAGCAAAAATGCCCTCCAGAAGATCGTGGCTGAGAACAGCGCTCTCCGGAATCTGTCCATGCAGCGCCGCCTCGAACGTATCGATGTGATAGATGCCTTTGCCGACATAGGATCCCTGTTCGTACAGGTCCTGATAGACGTCGGAAATAGCGGCGGCGTAAGGGTCAAGGCCGTTCGGGCCGGAGAACACCCGCTGGAAGAGCGAGCCTTCCTTGCCGATAGGAAGAGACGGCGTCACGCGCGGTTGCAGAATCGCGTGCCCGCGAACTACGAGGCCACGCGCTGCATCGAATTGCGGCCGGTTCAGCGGATGCGCCATTTTGCCGACGAGGCGCCGCGCGGTACCGATGGGCATACGCGTGTCGGCGTCGAGCGTGATGACATATCTGATGTCGACCGGCGGACGCTGCTCATCGACGGTGATGAAGGTAGTGTCTGTTGCACCGCGCAGAAGGCGGTTCAGTTCGTGAAGCTTGCCGCGTTTGCGCTCCCAGCCGATCCACGCGCCTTCGCCTTCGTTCCACATCCGCCGGCGATGCAGTAGGAAGAAACGTGCGCTATCTTGTACAGGGCCATATAGCGCGTTGAGCTTTGCGATCCGCGCGCGGGCTTCTTCCAGCAGGATGTCGTCATCGGGCGCATGTTCTGATGCGGCATCTTTCCAGTCTGACAGCAACGCAAATACAAAGTTATCGTCTGGATTTGAAAGATGATGGACTTCCAACCGCTCGATCTGCTCATCGATATCGGCGAGACTTGTGAGCAGTGTTGGCACCACGACGATCGTGCGCATATCGTTCGGAACGCCGTCGTGCAGATCCATCGCGGGCAGAGGTCGCGCTCCCTGCGATCCGGTGAGGATGCGGTTGACGAACGCAACCGCGACATCCGATGCCGGGATGAGGCCCACCAAGGCGAGGACGATGAGGCGCCAGTCGTGGATGCCTGCGTGCCAGACCGCCAGCGACGCAAGCGCGAGCGCGATGACCGTAAACAGCGCTATGAGACCGATATAGCTCTTCACGCCCATGCGCGAATGGCTTCGTAATACACGCGTCTTGAACGGTGCGCGGCTGTTCAGGTCTTTTTCAAATGCTTCGCGGCCGCGCCCGATCAGATAGTAGCCGGGGTCGCTTTCTCGTTTCGGTTTTCCGTCAGCTTCTGTGCCTTGGTTCTGCGGTCGCTTTGCAGCGGCGACGGCGCGTTTGGCGATGTCCTGTTCGTCGTAGGCGCTTCCGCGCGCCATTTGCTCGATTGCGCGGCGATAGAGATCGCGCGTCTGGAAATCCATGTTCTTGAAATTGCTGCCGTCGCGCAGGATGCGATCGACGGTGCTGACGCTCTCGAAGAATTCTGGCCAGTTGACCATCGAGACCAGCCGCATGCTGGTGATGATGTTGCGGACGGTGACGTTGGTCGCGCTCTGCCGCTGCACTTCCTCGCGAACGAGTTGGTCTGCATTTGTGTTTTCGGCCGCCAGCCTTTCGTTCAGCCAGCGCAGTGCTGGCGTCTTTTGCGGATCGCGGTCGCGCAGGCGTTGCGACAGCTGCATGGCGAATGCCGTGGACCACGGCGCCCTTTGGAGCTCTTGCAGCGCGGCAGCGTCGTTTGGGTTGTCGGCGTTGAGAATCTTATCTGCCAACGTATCGGCAAGCTGCGTAGCGGTCAGGCGCGCCACGATGGATTCTGCGAGGCGGCGTAGATTTTCCACTAGCGTGATGCGCAGCGTGATTGCCAGCGCCCACAGCTCGCCGATGGTCAGTGGTTGGACGCGTTGATAGGCATCCACGAACCGCGTCAACTTTTCGATGTCGAAGGCACTGTCGGAATGCGCGACCACCGCCCACGCGATACCGAACACGCGCGGATAACCCGCGAGAGGCCCATCGGCGAGCTTCGGCAGCAGACGATAAAACCCCGGCGGGAGATCGTTTTCGATCTCGCGGATCTGCTCATCGACGACATGGAAATTGTCGAGCAGCCACTCCGCGGCGGGAGAAATCGGTTGGCCCGCGCGTGCTGCACTAACGATGGCGCGGTAGGTCTGACGCAGGACTTTCGAATTCTCGTGAAGCCGCGGCGCAATCGGGCGGCCACGGTTTTTGCGGCGCCCGGTAACGACATGCTGCGCCTTCGCGAGGCTATCGGCGTGCTGTTCCAGCCGCTCGATGCTGAACAGTTCCGAACGGATCGGCTGTTCGTTGACGCTGATTGTCGGTGAGCCAGAGAGATCCAAAGCGTGCAGCCCCGTTCGCTGAAACCAAGCGGCTGCGCGCCGGACGACCGCAGCCGTGCCGGCAGCGACATCTGGCGCCCCGAGCCAATCTGAGAACGGCTGTCAGGTGATAAAGTTCCGCGCGGAAGGCGCAGAATCGCTGGCGATTTAGCCGCGCGGGCCGGGCCGGAATGTCACAGGAAGATGCGTCGGACCGGAAATAAAGTTGGATGCAAACCAGGTCGGCGCGCCGGAGATGGCCAGATCCTTCATCCGCGTCAGCACTTCGGTCAGGATCGCGTCGATCTCGATGCGCGCGATGTGCTGACCGAGGCAGCCATGCGGGCCGGTGCCGAACGCGATGTGCTCATTCGGCGTACGCGAAAGATCGAGCGCATCGGGTCGGTCGAATTTCTGTGGATCGCGATTGGCCGATCCGAAATACATCACGACCTTGTCGCCTTCTTTGATCTGCTGCCCGGCGAGGATCGTGTCGTGCTTCGCCGTGCGGCGCATGTAGATGACAGGTGTTGTGTAGCGCAGCAGCTCTTCACGCGCGCTCGGGAGCCGTGCTGCGAGGTCGGCTTTCAGCCACGCGAGTTGATCCAGATTGTTCATCAGCGCGATCAGCCCCGACGAAAGCAGGTTGCGCGTCGTGTCGCCGCCGGCATCGACCAGCAGCAGGAAGAACAGGAGGAATTCGATGTCTTCGAGTTTCTTGCCGTCAACTTCTGCCTGAAGAAGCTTTGTCGCGAGATCGTCCTTCGGTCGCGCCCGCTTTTCTGCGATGACCTGTTGCCCGTATTCGAACATCTTCATCACCGCCATGCCCCCCGCGCCTGGCGCCTGGGATTCCGGCGCGGCGTGGATCGCTTCGGTGAGTTTGTAAAGCTCGCGCCCATCATCCAGCGGAATGCCGAGCAGTTCGGCGATGACATAGGACGGCATCTCGCCCGAGATCTGCGTGACAAAATCGCATTCGCCTTTCTCGATCACCACATCGACGATCTGTTTGGCGAGCGCGTTCATGCGCGGCGTGCGGTCTGCTGATACCGGCTGTGTGAACTCGTTGCGGATGAGTTTGCGGTACGCCGTGTGCTGCGGCGGGTCCATCATCAGCATCATCTTGTAACCGCCGAACCCTTGCGCCGCTTCCGCCGCCGGATCGGAGATCATGATCGTGGGTTCGGAAGAGTAGTTCTGGAAATCGCGATCCACCGTCCACACATCGGCGTAGCGCGTCACAGCCCAATAGCCTTTGCCATCCGGCTCCTCATGCCAGAACACCGGCGCGTTCTCGCGCAGCCATGTGTACTGCGCGAAAGGATGACCGGCCGCGAAGATTTCGGGCGAAAGTAAATCGATTTTCATATTGCCCCTCGTGTTGCGCTGCGGCGGGATGAATTCGGCGTAACCATGTCACTACTGCAGCAGCCAAGCTGACATTGCTTGGCCGTCCTTGCAATTCCGCATGCCTTCTCACGGAGGTGTGAGCGGTGTTTGCCTTTTTTCGGTCACCGAAATCCCAATTTATCTGCGGTGCCGCATGACTCGTGCGGCGCGCAGGAGGAGGGTCTATGCGCGCGTTGACCAAGGCGGGTTTGAAAAGCCCGGCCGCTATCGCCGTCGGTGTCGCCGTAACGATGCTGTTCGGCATCTTCGCGCTGTACAGCCTTCCTATTCAGCTTTTCCCCGACATCGACCGCCCGCAGATCGGCATCGAGACCGACTGGCGCGCGGAAACGCCACGCGAAGTGGAATCGCAGCTGGTGCAGCCGGAAGAGGAAGTGCTCCAGGGCCTTCCCGGCCTTCAGGAGATGGACGGATTCGCCAATGGCGGCGGTGGCTACATCCAGCTCACCTTCGCACTCGGCACCGACATGAAGAGCACGCTGGTCGATGTCATTGGCCGGCTGAACCGTCTGCCACCGTTGCCCGCCGATGCGCAGAAGCCGTTCGTGCAGCTCGCCAGCACGCAGGATGCGAATTCGCTGCTGCTCTATGTCTTCATGCAGGTGCTGCCCGGCAACAAGCGTGACGTGAATTCGTACACGCAGTTCCTGAAGGACAGTGTCATCCCGCGTCTGGAAGCGGTGCCGGGCGTCGGCTCGGCACAGATCAACTCCAACGGGGGTACGGACGAGATCGATATCGTTTTCGATTCGATGCGCGCGGCGCAGCTGGGCGTGCAGATCCCGAAGATGGCGAGCCAGATCAGCGGCGCGGAAGATGTGTCCGGCGGTTCGATCGATGTGGGCCGCCGCCAGTACGGCCTCGAATATCGCGGGCGCTATTCGGTGCAGACGCTGAAGGACCTCGTGCTCGAGTGGCGCGACGGCAAACCGATCCATCTTGGCGATATCGCCGATGTCCATGTCGGCCGCAGCAAGGCGAGCGGCTTCGCGTATCAGAATGGCAACCCGGCGCTAGGCCTTCAGGTCTTCCGCGCCAACGGCGCCAACGTGCTTTCGACCGTGAATGCGGTGAAGGCGGAGCTTGAGAAGATCAACGCCAGCGTCGCCAAGGAGCAGGGCGTTAAGCTGCAATATTCCTTCGACCCGTCGCACTTCATCAATCAGGCGATGGGTATGGTCACGTCCGACCTTATCCTCGGCATCTTGCTGGCGGTCGGCGTGCTTTATTTCTTCATGCGCGAATGGCGCGGCACGCTGATCATTTCGTCGGCGATCCCGATCTGCCTTCTCGCGGTTGTTGTTCTGCTGAACCTCGCGGGGCGGACATTGAACGTCGTTTCTCTGGCTGGTCTCGCCTTTGCCACGGGCATCGTGCTCGACGCGGCCATCGTCGCGTTCGAGAACATCCTGCGCCTGCGCGAACGCGGCATGCCGGGGTTTGAGGCGGCAGACACCGGCACGCATCAGGTCTGGGGTGCGTTGCTCGCGTCCACGGCAACGAACGTGGCGATCTTCCTGCCGGTGATTTTCCTGAAAGACGTCGAAGGCCAGCTGTTTGCCGACCTCTCGCTGACCATCGCGTTCGCCGTGTTCGTGTCGCTCATCGTGGCGGTGACGGTTGTGCCGGTGACCTCGGCACTGTTCCTGAAGACGCGGCCCAAGGTCGCCGATCTCGCGGCGACGTGGCGGCGGATCACCGACGTGATCATGAACGTCACCAACACGCCGCGCCAGCGCCAGCTCTGGATTGCCGGTCTGATTCTCGGGTCGGTCGCGGGCACATGGCTGTTGACGCCGAGCCTGCAATATCTGCCACAGGTGAAGCGCGCCGCCATCGACGGCTTCATCCAGCTCCCAGCGAGCGCGACGGTGAACGTCGTGGACCAGACCATTGCCAAGCCGATTATCAAGCGGCTTGAGCCTTACCTGACCGGCGAGAAGCAGCCGAAGCTGCTCAACTACTATGTGAAGATGAACGGTCCCGGCTTCATGGATATGGCCGTGCGTGTGCCGGACGATCGTGATTTTCCGAAGCTTGAGAAGATCGTGCGCGATGAGATCCTCAAGGATCTGCCGGACACGCAGACCTTTGCGCAGATGGGCTCCTTGTTCGGTGGCTTCGATGCCGGCGGCGGTGTCTCGATCAACATACAGTCCAACGATGCCGAGGCGATGCGGGCCGCGGCACGCAAGGGCATGGCGCTGCTGACCGAGAAATTCCCGGAAGGCGTCGTGAACACAAATCCTTCGCTCGACTACGATACACCGGAACTCAGGATGCGTCCCGACGACCGCTCCATCGCCGAAGTCGGTTGGACACGCGCCGATGTGGGCACGGTGCTGCAATCACTGGGCGAGGGCAGTTATGTCGGCCAGCGTTATGACGGCGAGCGGCAATTGTTCCTGATCCTGAAGTCGAAGCCGATCGCTTCGCCGGACGCGCTGAACGCGGCGCCCATCGCGACGCCGAATGGCGGTGTGGTGTCGTTCGGACATCTGGTCTCGATGCAGAAGACCCTGGCACCGAGCGGCGTCTATCGACTCGACCGCCGCCGGACGTTCGCGCTGAACCTGCAACCGCCGCGCGGCATGGCGTTGCAGGATACGATGGCGATCATCAAGAAAGACATCGAGCCCGAGATCAAGAAGATGCTGCCCGCGGACGGCACGGTGACCTATGGCGCGGCGGCGGACCATCTCGACAACGCGCTTTGGAATATGGGCAAGAACTTCGCGCTCGCGGTGCTACTGCTGTTCCTCATCATGGCGGCGCTGTTCAAATCGGTCTGGGACGCAGCCATCGCGACCATCGCGTTGCCGCTCGGCACGGTCGGTGGCATGGCGGCGCTAAAACTGCTTGGCCTCTTCGTGTTCCAACCACTCGACCTGCTCACCATGATCGGCTTCATTATCGTGCTCGGCCTTGTCGTGAACAACACGATTCTGCTCGTCGCGCGTACGCGTCAGGCGGAAGCCGAAGGCATGACGCGCGTGGATGCGGTGCGCTCAAGTCTTGAGACGCGTCTGCGTCCGATCTTCTCCAGCACGCTGACGGCGATCTTCGGCATGCTGCCGTTGGTACTGGTGCCGGGTCCGGGCACGGAGATCTATCGCGGTCTCGGTGCGGTGATCGTGGGCGGCATTCTGGTCAGTCACGTTTTCACACTGGTCTTGATGCCGGCGATGCTGCGGCTGGGCGAAAAGCCTGCGCGCGCAGAACAGGCGCCGGGAACTCCTTTGCAACAGGCGGCATAAGATGAAGAAGATTACTCCGATCCACTTTATTAGCGCCGCTGTCGCGGTGGCCCTCCTGGCTTCTTTCTGGAAAGCGCCGCAGGCGGAAGCGCAGCAGCGCGGTCCCGATGCACCCTCCGTCGGTGTGATGCAGGCGCGCATGGTGCGCATGGCGCCGAAGGTCACGCTGCCGGGCACGGTGATGTCACGCAGCGACTCCCAGCTCGCGTCCGAAGTTGAAGGCCGCGTGTCTTGGGTCGCTGAAGTCGGAACGGTGGTGAAGGAGAACGATGTCGTCGCGCGTATCGACAGCCATCTCTCCAATCTCCAGCTCGCATCCGACAAGGCCAACGTCGCGCGGCTCGCGGCACAGCTTCGCTATGACCGCGACCAGGCGGCGCGCATGGACAATCTGTTCAGCCAGAACGCTATCGCGAAAAGCACGCGCGATCAGGCCAAATCGACCAAGGACATGGACTCCGCGGCCCTCGCGCAGGCGCAGGCCAGCTACAAGCGCAGCCAATATCAGTTCTCACACGGCGAAATCCGTGCACCATTCCCAGGCCGCGTCGTCGCGCGCCTGATCAATGCAGGTGAATACGCAACGCCGGGCAAGGCGATCGTGCGTCTGGTCGATGTCGGTTCGCTGGAAGTCAGCGTTGCGACGCCGATCGACGCCGCGCGCTACATCACCGAGAAGGCGAACCTGATGGTCGAGATCCAGGGCAAGCCGGTGCAGGGTACCGTGCGCGCTATCGTGCCCGTCGGCGATATCGCCAGCCGCACCATCGAGGTGCGCATCACACTCCCCGCAGGTTCGGGACTCGTAGGCGACGCGGCCAAAGTGTTCCTGCCGTCAGCACAGCCGCACAACGTGCTCGCCGTGCCGCGCGATGCGCTCGTGCTCCGCGAAGACAACACCTACATCTTCAAGGTCGACAAGAAGGGTCAGGCGCAGCGCGTCGCGGTGGAGACGGGCTCAGAAGAGGGCCCGCTGGTCGAGGTGAAGGGCCTGATCGGTGCGGGCGAGAGTGTCATCGTGCGCGGCGCGGAGCGGCTGGAAGCAGGCCAGAAGGTGCACGCCGTCCGCGCGTCTTAGCTCGCGACCAAAACCGCCGCGCCTTTCCAGTCCTTCATAACATGCTCGACCGTCTGGCCGAGATAGAGCGTATCGCCGACACGCTTGTTCGTGCCTATGACGATGAGATCGCAGTTCGATTTCTTGGCTTCAGCGAGAATGGCGTCGTCTGGC
>Ga0207639_10001291_pt1 | contig 16905 bp, 9 predicted proteins | sample KBSCornC32_FD_184299 | JGI IMG/M metagenome (GOLD analysis project Ga0207639, IMG submission 184299) | Corn rhizosphere microbial communities from Kellogg Biological Station, Michigan, USA - KBS Corn C3-2 (SPAdes) (version 2) | ecosystem: Host-associated > Plants > Roots > Rhizosphere > Soil ...
GTCGGCCTCTAACAGCTGGCGAAAATTGGACCGCTCGGACCACAGCACGTCGTCTAAGAATAATTCCAGCGACGTCCGCAGATCGCCGATCACCGCGCCGTCGAAACCGGGAAACTTGCCGCCATCCTTGGCCAGATCGATCGACAGATCGGCCTTCAGCCACTTCAGCAGAAACTCGTGCAATTTACTGCGGGCCCTCAGATCGGTCAGCATGCGCTCGGCCTGGCGCGAGACCTCTTCTTTGGTCGACAGCCGCCCGGCCGCCGCCGCGGAGAGCAGCTCCTGATCCGGAATCGAATCCCACAGCCCGAATGAGAGCCGCGATGCCACGTCGTATCCGTCCGCGGCCGGTTCGATCTCGCGGTAGAGGAACCGGGGCGATTTGAGGACCAGCAGGACGAACCGTTTGACGGCCGTCCGCGGATCGGCGACGGCCGCAAAATGATGGTCGATCAATTGGGCCGCCTGTTCATCCGTCAGCGGCCGCCGAAAGGCGCGTTCGGCAAACGCCCGGCAGAACACCCGCAGCTTGGCTGCCCTGTCGGAATCGTTCTCGCGCGACCGGCTCAAATCATCCAGGTGGCTGTCGACGTATCCGGCGGCTTCGATGGCCGCATTCGTCGTGGCCTCGACCCATTCTTTCGAGACGGCGGTGCCGCGCTCCCATCCGTAACTGCGGTCATCGGGCGGAAAAGGTGTCGCGGCGACGTAAGATTCAGGAGCAGGGCCCGGAGACAATTGCGAGGCGGGGATCGGTTCCAGCGCTCCCTGCGGACGTTTCCACAAGAGTGCGATCGAGGCTGGCTTGGACGGCGGCTTTTCCTTTTTATTCTTCGAATCGTCGACTCCCTGCTTGGCTTTCGTGAATTCGAGCCGCAGCCGATACGGGGGGCCTGCCAAGAGAAACTGCGTGGCGCGAAATTCGGTGTCGGATCCCGATTTCACCCAGGCGTCGATCAGCGGATGATTCATGTCGTTGATCCATAATCGGATCGCATGCTCCGTCCGCACGACGAACTCGTATTCGCCCGTTTCGGGAGCCAGGACCGAGCCGTTCCAGCGAATCGAAAACTCGTGTGGCTCAGTGATTTCCGGGACGGGGGCTTCGGTCCCGAAGTCGAATTTAATCTGCGCGTCGGTGCGTTGAATGGCCTCATTGCCTCCGCGGCCACCGCGCCGGCCGAAACCTCGCCCCTGCGTATATTCGCCCGTGAGGCCTCGCTCGGCCGGCCATTTCGCCGGTTCGCGAAAACCGCCGATGACGTCGGCCAGCGCCTGCCGGTGCTGCCGTGCCGTCAGCCGAGCCAGCTCGACGCGGGCCGCCCTGTTCCTCTCGCGGGCCACGGCCGAATAAAAGACATCGTGAACAAACGCGGCGACGGCCTGGGCCTCGGCCGCCGTCAGTGTCTCGGGATCATCTTCGGGCATCGTTTTCTGAATCAGCTCGGCAAGCTGCGAGACCGAGCGGTCGCCTTCGAGCCGGCGCTTATGTTTCGCGGTCCCCTGCCCCTCCGCGCCGTGGCAGATCGCGCATTTGGTTTTGAAAATCTGGGTGCCGTCAGGAGCTGCTCCGGCGGCCAGATTCCCGCTGGGTTTCGACTTCAAGCCGACCGTGTTGACGGCGGTGACGCGGTAGTCATATTTGTCGCCGGGCTTGGCGGTGGTGTCGGTGTAGCGCAGGGCGATCAGCGGTTGCGGTGGCGTGTCGCTGTACTGCAGGTTTTGAAACACGGGACGGCCGAACGGATTACTTCCTTTTTCCGGGACGTTCGCCAGGAACTGGCCGTCACGCTCGATGACGAAGCTGGCCAAACCGCTTTCGAGATCGGCTTCAGTGTCCCACGACAATTCATTGCCTTTCACGCGCAGGTTCGTCGGCGCCGGCGGGGGAGTCGCGTCGGTCACCTTGGTGTCTTTGACGTATTCCATCCAGGCGCGCGCCATGGGCTCGCTCGGCAGCCACGCGGCTTTCAGGGGATCGCCGGCAAATTTCGCGGCGGGGAGCGCTTCGGCTCCGGTGGGCTCGGCCAGCCACGACTGGTCGAGCGGCATGTCGCGCAGCGGTTCGCCGTTGGCTTTCGGCAGGCGGGCGCTCAGGCACGCATCCAGCCACGGAATGGCCAGATAGCGCTGGTTGCCGCAATCGTGGCTCGAGAGCGGATCGACCGCCACGCCGACGAGGCCGCCTTTTGCACGCACCTCGTTAAAGAACGCTTCGTTGGCCGGCCACACGCCCGCGAAGCGATCATCTTTGACCGTGACTCCTTCTTTCGTGCCCAGGTTACACATCATGGGCACCTTGAGCGCCGCGTCGGGCAGGGTGTGGGCCTTGATCCCGGTTTTTGCCGGATCGGCCTTCAACAACGGCACGCCCGAGCGCAGCCATGCGGCGGCCACCCGTTGCGGATGCAACAGCACCATTCCGCCGGCCCAATGCCCGCCGCCGCTGTGTCCCCACAGGGCCCACGGCACCTCAGCCAGTTCTGCATGTCCCGATTTCGCACCCAGATCGACGAGGCATCTTCGGAAGGCCTCGTCGGAACCATTCCGCGGATCGCACCACATCTGGCAGTCGGCTTTCTCGGGCTGCTCGTAAGCCGGAGCCAACAGGGCGCAGTCGTGTTTCTTCGCCAGCGCCTGCCAGTGCAGGTCGTAGGCGCCCGTCAATCCCGACTTGCACGATCCCTCGCCGCATCCATGCTGATGGACAACCACGCCGCGCAGCGTCTTGACGTCCTTGGGAATCCAGACCACGTAATTGACCGAAAAGATTAGTCGGCCCGGTTCAGTCGACGCCTCGTAACGGACGCGGTAGTACGGCGGGTCGGCCGGCGGAAAAACATCGTATGGCGGCTGCTGCGCCAGCGCGATCGCTGGCAGCGCGACGAGTAGAACAAAGAGCTGGAGTACCACAGTTGTCGTTTTCGGGATCATCAAGTTGTCCGGTTGAAATTAAGCCAGGATGTCGAATACCGGCATGCGAGGATTTAGAGCAATTATTGACGCTCGGGCGGGTAATGCAAAGCTTAAACTACCGGTGACTTACTCTACCGGCTAAACTATGCCGCCCCTTCCGCGGCAATTCCCAGGCGAGCACACGCAGGTTTGAGATTCAGGTTTTGAGGTTTAGAAGGAACGATCGATGCTCGAATTGAACAGGATTCACGAACGGGATTGCGTGTCGGGAATGGCCGCGATGGACGCCGGAAGCGTTGATCTGGCATTTGCCGATCCGCCGTTCAATATCGGATACGAATATGACGTCTACGATGACGTCAAAGAGGCCGAACATTATCTCGACTGGTCACGGCAGTGGATCGAGGGCGTGCATCGCGTGCTTAAGCCCAACGGTACATTCTGGCTGGCAATCGGCGATGAGTATGCGGCCGAGCTCAAGATCGTCTCGCAAAAGATCGGGTTCAAGTGCCGGAGTTGGGTCATCTGGTACTACACGTTCGGCGTCAATTGCAAATCCAAATTCAGCCGTTCGCACGCGCACCTGTTTCATTTCGTGAAGGACCCGAAGAACTGCACATTTAACGCCGATTCGATTCGCGTCCCTTCGGCGCGGCAACTCGTCTACGCCGACGCGCGGGCAAATCCGGCCGGCCGCTTGCCGGATGACACGTGGATTTTGCGTCCTCAAGACGTGCCGGATGGGTTTGCGGACACGGGAGACACCTGGTACTTCCCGCGGGTCGCCGGGACGTTCAAAGAGCGGGCGGGGTTTCACGGCTGCCAGATGCCGGAACAGTTGCTGGGGCGGATCATCCGTGCCTGCTCGAACCCCGGCGAGCTCGTTCTCGACCCGTTTTCCGGAAGCGGTACGACCCTGGTCGTCGCCAAGAAATTGGGACGGCGTTGGATGGGGTTCGACCTGTCGCCCGATTATATTGAGCGCGGCAGCGCGCGGATCGCGGCGGTCGAGGCCGGCGACGCGCTCGAAGGGGCGCCGGAACCGTTAGTGAGCGCACCGGCAACTCCTGCTGTCCCGCGGCCACGCAACCCGAGAAAATCACGGAAAGACAAACAAGCGGCGCCGGCCTTGTTCGATACCGAATCTTCAGAGACGCGCGATCAACCCGAGACGAAGTAAGGTACGTCGAGCGCGCGGACCAGCGCCGTTTAACCGCGCGGCGCAGCCGAGTGCCTGGCAAGTTTGAAACCCAACCGCGAATTGCACTCGGCTGCGCCTCGCGGCTAAACGGTCGGTCTGCGACAGGCGCGCGTATGTTGAAAACTTAGCAACTGGCCCTTGATGCCCTACCTCTGGTTCATCTTCGTCAGCCTCGTCTGGGGGGGCAGCTTCATGCTGATGAAGAAGGGGGCGGTCTGGTTTCCGCCGACGGCGGTCGGGGCCTGGCGGCTCATCGGCGGGGCGGCCGTGCTGGCGATCGTCTGGTGGCGTTCTTCCAGCCACCGTGCACTGCGCCGCAGCGATCTGGCGCCTCTCGCGTTTGTCGTGCTGTTTGGGTTCGCCTGGCCGTTTTCGATTCAGCCGTATCTCGTCGCGCGCGACGGCAGCGCATTTATCGCCATGACGGTCAGTTTTACCCCGCTGGTTACGATCGCCGTGTCGATTCGCATGCTGGGAGTTTATCCCTCGCCCCGCCAAATCGTGGGCGTGCTGGGAGCGCTGGTGTTCATGGGATTGCTGATGTGGGATGGCGTCAAACGCCAGATTCCGATTGGTGATCTGGCGCTGGCGATGACGGTTCCCCTGTGTTACGCCACGACGAATACACTGATCCGCAAATCGCTGGGACATCTCCCGTCGCTGGAGCTGGCGTTTCTGTCGCTGGCGTCGGCGGGAGCCATTCTGCTGCCGCTGTCCTATGCGATTCCCTTCAAGCGCGGACCTGTTGATGACGGCGACTGGGCCGTCGCCGTGGCGTCGGTCGCCTTCCTGGGAGTTGTCGGAACGGGAATTTCTCAATTCCTGTTCAACAAGATGATTTCGGCAAAGGGCCCGTTGTTCGCCGGGATGGTCACCAACGTCGTGCCGATCGGCGCTCTGGCCTGGGGCTGGCTCGATCGAGAACCGGTGACCCCCACGCAGCTCGTCGCACTGGCAGGGCTCATCAGCATGGTCACGATCGTGCAGCTTGGCGGCGCGCGAAGGGCGTGACCAACGCACTCAAAACCAGTCCTCTCAAAATTCGGGTTCCTCATGCTTGCCTCTTCGCGACTTACCTGCATTTTTCGCACGAATTGCCATTTTCAACAGAACAAATCATCGTTAGTCTATATGTTTATCTGGTGGTTCGATTGTCATCGGAGTCAGCGACATGGATCAGAAGTACGACGGCACGATTCCGCACGCAGAGATCCGGCTGGAGGGGCGGCGTGTGTTTCGCGGCGAAGTGGCCCACGACTGGGGATTACGCCTGCAATGGGAGGTCCGTCGCGACGGTAAAGTGATCGCCACGCCCGCCGCTCGGGCCGAATCCAGCTACGAACACCCCGACGCCACGCCCGGCACGTATGAAATCGTGCTCCAGATGTGGAAATACGTCGATTACCGCAAGAACGCCGAACGTGAGTTCATCAACAGCAAGTTCATCGAGGTTTCGAACAAGGTCACGTATACGATTTAGGACGGCTCTATGCTCAACATTGGACGGGTCAATGTTCCAGTATGCCACGGTTTCACGCGGCGCAGCTTCCTGCAGGCCGGGTCGGCGGGCTTGGCCGGGCTAACATTGCCTAACCTGATGAACCTGCAATCGGCCGGGGCGGTCGACGACAAGTCGGCGAAAATCCGCAATTGCATCACGATCTTTCTCGTTGGTTCGCCCGGACACCTCGACACCTGGGACATGAAGCCCGAAGCGCCCGCTGAAATCCGCGGGAAGTTTTCACCCATCGAGACGAACGTGCCCGGGATCAGCATCTGCGAGCACTTTCCGCTGATGGCCCGCATGATGCACAAGGTGGCCTTGATTCGCAGCCTGCATCACAAGACCGGCGCCACGCACGAGAACGGTCAGCGCTGGATGATGACTGGCCACGATTTCAACGCCGACAGCGTCAAGCCGCACTCCGGCAGCGTCATCGCGCGGCTGTTCGGCCAGAAGAGCGAACTGCCCGCCAGCGTCGTTCTTCCCGGACCGATCGGCAACACGGGGGCAGGGCCCCTGCACGGGCAGACGGCTGCCTATCTGGGGAGCGCGCACGAGCCTTTCTTCCTGAATACCGATCCGTCGCTTCCCGAATTTCATGTGGCCGATCTCGACGTCCCGAAGGACCAGGCGGGATTCCGGTTCGACGCCCGCTCGAAACTGCTCTCGCAGCTCGACGACGCCCAGCGCCGCAGCGAAACCCGCAGCACGACGATGCACGAAAGCGCTTATCACCGCGCGTTTCGGCTGCTCACTTCTCCCAAGGCGAAAGAAGCGTTCGACCTCGATCGCGAGCCGGGTAATCTCCGCGATCGCTACGGACGCAACACGTTTGGGCAGAGCTGTCTTCTGGCACGTCGCATGATTGAAAGCGGCGTACGCTATGTGACCCTCAACCATTTCGACACAGTGTTCAATCTCACCTGCTGGGACATGCACGCCGACGGCGGCGGGCTCGACAATACGTACCTCGATTACGAACGGCATCTCTGCCCGCAATTCGACCTGGCGTTTACCGCGCTCATCGAAGACCTTGATCAGCGGGGCCTGCTCCAGGAAACGGTCGTAGCCGTGCTGAGCGAGTTCGGGCGCACGCCGCAGCTCAACCCGCGCGGCGGACGCGATCACTATCCGGCGGCCTGGACGAATTTCATGTGCGGCGGAAACATCCGCGGCGGCCAGGTGATCGGCTCGACCGATAAAATCGGATCGCGGCCGCATACGAACCCGATTGAGCCGCCGCAGATTCTGGCCTCGATTTATCACGGCATGGGAATCAATCTCGACACGACGATGCTCCCCGGCCCCGGCGAGCGACCGATCCGCCTGGTCGAAGCCGAGCCAATCCGGCAGTTGTTTTCGTGAGTCGCACCGCGACATCTCCCCCCCCTTAGGAAGGGGGGGCAGGGGGGGTCGCGCGGCATTGTGATACGGCAATGCTGGCAAGTCAGTCATTGGTAACGGGCCGTTTTTTGTGTCGAATCGACAATACGCAAGATGATTTATACGGGAATGACTTACTCGCAAGGGAAACGCCATCACATCGTGGCGCGACCCCCCCTACCCCCCCTTCCTAAGGGGGGGAGACGCTACGCGACCCTGCGGGTCGCGGTCTGGCAACCACTGTCGCTCATTGCCGTCTGCATTTTGGCATCGACCGCCATCGCTGGCGAGCCGTCCATCCGAAACCTGTCTTTGCGGGGCGTCGAAATCGGCGCCGCGACGTCGATCGTCGTCGACGGCGACGAACTGGGAACCGCGCCGCGGCTTTTGCTGCCTTTTTCAGCCACCCAGCAGCTTAAGCCCGGCAGCACCGACAAGCAGGCGACGTTCGAAATCGTCTCCGAGGCCAACGTCGTTGCCGGACTTTATCAGTTGCGAGTTGTGACAGACGGCGGCGTCAGTCTGCCGGTCATCGTGGCCGTCGATAAGCTGCCGCAGCGCCCGCTTGCCGCGGCGATCGAGAAGCTGCCGGCCGCGGTGCACGGTACTGTGGGGGGCAGCGCCGTCGTCGAGATGACGTTTGTCGGCCAGGCGGGACAGAAGGTGCTGCTTGAAGTCGACGCACAACGATTGGGGAGCAAGCTGCGGCCGATCGTCCATCTGTACAATTCCAAACGCCGTCAATTGGGCTGGTCGTGGGGGATACCTGCCCTCTCGGGCGATGCGCGGCTCGAAGTCACGCTGCCTGCGGACGACAAGTATACGGTTGCGATTCACGATGCCGAGTATTCGCCCCCCGGTCCTGGATATTTCCAGCTGCGAATTGGGCAATGGTCGTACGTAGATCAAGTCTTTCCGCCAGTCGTCGCCGTCGGCCAGGCGCACGGTCTTGAGTTGATCGGTCTCTCGCCCGCGACTCGCGCCGATCTGCCCGTCCAGACTGCAGCAGGCACAGTACCGCTGCCGTGGCCCGGTGAAGGATTGTGGAGCGGGCCGCGCCCGTTTGTTGCCGTGAGTTCTCACGCGGAAGTGATCGAGCAGCCGGCGGCGGGTGGCTTGCAGGAACTGCCCACAGGACTTGTGGGTGTCAGCGGACGGCTGCTCACGTCGTACGAAGAAGACCGTTATAAGATTCCGGTTGTTCCCGGCAGCAAGTTGCGGCTGGAAGCGTTCGCCGAACGGCTGGGCTCGCCTCTGGACACGGCGATTGTCGTCCGCAACGAAGCGGGAGACCTGCTGGCTCGCGGCGAAGACAGCGCCGGCATGATCGATCCGGTGCTGGAATACGCCGTACCGGCAACGGTGAATTACGTAGTCGCAGGAGTAATCGACGCGCAGGGGCGCGGCAGCCCGCGCGGCGTATATCGGCTGGTGATCGACCCGCAAACGCCAGGTCTCGCCAGACGCGATTTCAAGCTCAGCACGCCGGCACAGCGCGTGTCGCTGCCGGTCGGCGGTCGCTGGGTGCTTCCGGTGTATCTCGATCGACAAGGGTATCCTGGAGGGATCGAACTGGCCGCAAATAGCATCCCGCCCGGAGTTCGAATTGAAGGATCAGCAATCCCGGAAGGCGCCGACGGCACGCTGCTGACAGTCGAGCGCGGCGAGGCGTCGTTCGAAGCGTCGATTACCGGGTGGCACGGACGGGCCGCTGATGGATTCTCGCAGCCGGTCGCCGTGACGGGCCATCCTCTGGCGCACTTACAGCCCTGGCTTGCAAGTGAGATCGCCTTGGCGCCCGCGACCGCGAAAGCGTCCGATTTTCAAATCGATTGGCGAGGTCTGCCGAGCGACGCCGGCGTCGTGCCCTCTGTCCGTCTGGCACTGCCGGTCAAATTAGTTCGTCCGGCCGGCACTGAGGCGGTGAGGCTGACGCTGCTGACGAGCCAACCCCCATTATCATTTAATGGCCCTCAAGCCCCAGATCCAAATCGTATCCTGCGCGCTGAAAAGCCGGTCGAGCTCGCAGGTAATGCATTGGAGGCCGATTTCGGTGTGCTCGTTCCGCCCGAGTTGCCGGCCCCGGTCTATGACATGACGATTCAAGCCGAACTGCTGACTGCCGACAAGCAACGGGTCCAGGCGACGGCCTTCGCCCCGGTGCGGCGGATGAACGTGCGGATGCCGGTCGTCGTGCAATTGGCAGGCCCGGCTCAAATCGAAGTGTCGGTCGAACCGAACAAGGGAACGACCGTGATGATCGCGGGAAAAATCGAACGGCGCGAAGGATTGACGGGGGATGTCGTCGTGACATTGGCCGGCCTGCCCGCCGGAGCAAGCGCGGCGGCCGTCACCGTGAAGGCCGATGCGACCGATTTTTCGATTAACCTCGTCCTGCCGGCAAATGTGCCGATGGGCGAGATCAAAGGCTTCAAGCTCTCTGCGAACGCCGCCGCCCCCGGCAACGCGGCCCAGCGCGTTCGCAGTCGCGACGTTGAGTTGGTGCTGCTTGTGAAGCCGAAATAACAACTGACAACGAAGTACTCAGTACTGAGTACTCAGTACTGAAAACCGACCAATGACAAATGATATCCAAATGACGTTGATTCAACAGGCTTCGCTTCGCGGCGTCGCAAAACGGGTCGTCGTGCTCGCGACCCTGTTTGTTGCCAGCATTGCGCACGCCCAAGACACGGCGCCGGCAGGGCCGATCAGCGTCAGCCCGGCAACGGTCGAGCTGCGGCATCCGCGGCAGCCGCAATCGTTGCAGGTTCTGGCGACGACGGCTGACGGCTATTCAGTCGACCTCCGCGAGGGAGCCCGCTATACGAGTGCCGATACGAACATCGCCCGTGTCGATGAACGGGGCTGGGTGCAGCCGGTGGGCACCGGCCAGACGCAGATCACCATTGCTGCCGGCGGGCAGACGTTGACGGTGTCCGTGAACGTGCAGTTGCCCGCCACAGCGCCGCTTTACAGCTTTCGGCACGAGGTGATGGCCGTGCTGTCGAAATCGGGCTGCAACATGGGGGCCTGTCACGGATATTCGCTGGGTAAAAACGGCTTCAAGCTGTCGCTTCGCGGGTCCGACCCGGAGCTGGATTTCGCCGCGATCACCAAAGAGCAGTTCGGCCGCCGTCTGAATGTTCAAATTCCCGAGGCGAGCCTGCTCGTGGCCAAACCAAGGGGCGATGCGCCCCACGAAGGGGGCGTGCGGTTTCGCCGGAACAGCCTGGCCAGTCAGATTCTGGTCGACTGGATCAGGCAAGGCGCGCCTGGAGACCTGGACGACACGGCACGTGTCACAAAGGTGCGGCTCGTTCCCGACAAAGTCGTGCTCCGTCCGCGGCAGGTCCATCGGCTGCAATTGATCGCCGAATACAACGACGGCACGACTCGCGATGTGACGCGGCTGGGTGCCTTCACCGTCAACAACACGCAATTCGCCGAAGTCGATGACGAAGGGGTTGTCACGGCCCAGGATGCGGGCGAAACGGCGATCGTGGGCCGCTTCGAGCGGACGTTTGCCGCGACGGGCGTACTCGTTTTGAATCCGAGTCCGGATTTTGTCCCGACGCCGGTTCCTGAAGGCGATCTCGTCGATCGGCCGGTCGTCGAGAAGCTCAACCGGCTCAAAATTGCCCCTTCGCCGCCGGCCGGCGACGAAGAGTTTTTACGGCGGGTGTATCTCGATCTCATCGGCACGCAACCCAAGCCCGACGAAATCAAGGCCTTTCTGGCCGACAACGACGCGGGCAAGCGCGACAGGGCGATCGACGCGCTGTTCGACCGGCCCGAATTCGTCGATCACTGGTCGCTCAAGTGGGGAGACCTGTTGCAGAATTCCCGCAACGTCGTCAGCCCGCAGTCGGTGTATCTGTTCCGCGAATTCCTGCGCGGCGCGGTGGCCGAAAATATGCCGCTCGACGAGTTCGCCCGAAAGCTCTTCACCGCCCGCGGCGGAGCGATTGACGATCCGGCCAGCGTGTACCTGGCGATCAGCAAAGACACGAATGACACAGTCGAACGGGCCACGCATGTCTTCTGCGGCGTGCGCATGCTGTGCGCCCGCTGCCACCCGCATCCGCTCGAAAACTGGACGCAGGCCGATTATTACGGGCTGGGGAGCTTCTTCAGTCAGGTGGCCGTGCGGCAAGACTCGAGATTTCCCACTGTGCCGAACTCGAAGCTGGTCCAGGTGAATCTGACGGCCGGCAACGCCACGAACCCGCGCAGCGGCCGTCCGCAACCGCCGCGCTTTCTGGGAGGCGTCGAGCCGGAAATCGCCACTGGCAGCGATCGCCGCGAGACGTACGCCCGCTGGCTCACCGCGCCTGAAAATCCGTTTTTCGCGCGGGGCCTGGTCAATCGCTTCTGGAGCTATTTCTTCCATCGCGGAATCGTCGAGCCGGTCGACGACGTGCGGAGCACGAACCCGCCGATCAACCCGGCTTTGCTCGACGCGCTGACCCGCGATTTCATCGAACACAAGTTCGACGTGCGGCATCTCATGCGACGGATCGTTGCGTCGGCGACGTACCAGCGCGCCAGCCTGGCGACGGCGTCGAATCGCCGCGACGACCAGAATTTTTCGCACGCGATTCCGCGCCGCGTGCCGGCCGAAGCGCTGCTCGATTCGCTGGTGCAGGCCACGGGCATTCCCGAACCGTTCGGCGGAGTGCCGGGCGGCTTTCGGGCGGCCCAGTTGCCCGACGCGGCCGTCGACAATTCGTTCCTCAACCTGTTCGGCAAACCGCAGCGGATGGATGCCTGCGAATGCGAGCGCGACAACAACTCGAACATGCTGCAAGCCTTGCATTTCATCAACGGTAAGAGCATTCTGGGTCGGGTGCAGAACCCCGCCGCGCGGCCGGCCCAGCTCATGGCCCAGAAACTGCCAGACGACCAGCTCGTCGCCGAGCTCTACCTCTGGTCGCTGGCGCGGCATCCCAGCGCCGAAGAAACGAAAGTCTCGCTGGAGTTCATCAAGTCCTACGGCGAGAAGCGATCCGAAGCCGTGCAGGATCTGATGTGGGCCCTGCTCAACAGCAAGGATTTTCTGCTGGTGAATTGAGCCGTGCGCTCGCGCCAACGAAGCCCCGTTTAGCCGCGAGGCGCAGCCGAGTGCAATCACGAGAGAGCACCAATCCCATTGAACGCAACTTGCGGTCCGGATTTATGCCCACGGACGGCGTGGCAATACCACGGATAAGAAATCGGATTGTAAATCCAGATCGATTTGGGACTTCGTATCCGTGGGTTTGCCACGCCATCCGTGGGCTTTTCACATTTGTTATCGATTCGCGGCAACGGCACTCGGCTTCGCCTCGCGGCTAAACGGGCCTGGATTTGCTTCACGAACGGGCGCGTCCCGGATTGCTGTATATGTCAACTAGAAACAACACGGCTTCCTTTGGCCCCGTGTTGACGATCGCGTGGGGCACGTCGGCCCGGTAGCTGACCGAATCGCCGGCGTGCAATAATTCGCTGTCGCCGGCCGATTCGACGCGCACCTGGCCCTTCTCGACGGTCAGGAATTCGCGCGTCCCCTGATAATGCGGCGCACTTCGCAACGCCCCGCCCGGCTGCAACTCGACTTCGTAGAACTCGACATCCTTCTCGAGATTGAGCGGGCTCAACGTGCGGATCCGGCAGTGCTTGTCGGAGCGGTAATGATAGGCGCGATCGTTGGCGCGAATGACCGTGATGTTCGAGCTGGCGTCCGCCACCTGGACCAGGTCTCCCAGCGTCATGCCGAAGGCCTGGGCGATGCGCAGCGTGACGGCCAGCGTGGGATTGGCCTGTTCGCGCTCGATCTGGCTGAGCATCGAACGGCTGACGCCGCTGGCGCTGGCCAGCACCTGCAACGACCAGCCCCGTTCGGCCCGCAACTGGCGAACCCGTTCGCCCAGGTGCTGAGTGATCGGGTCAGGAGCTGTCGTCGTTGGGCTGGCGGCAGGAGCTTTGACAGTCGTTTTCGGGCGTGGCATGGGCGAGTGCAATATATTGGAAATGTGTCTTGCATAACGGACAAAGGTTTCTATCATATTGTACACGTCGTCCAGCATGCTGGACAGTATCGGGTGGCCCGGCCGCGTGCTTTGCACCGGCCTAGTCGCGCCGACCCCTGCCGGCTCGTCCGGCAGGTGAAGAAGATTCCGTAGCTAGAATTCGTCACCAATAATGGAAAGACCCCTGCCACCTCGTGTGGCAGGTGAATCAGATTCTTCGGCGCCCCGTGAACACTGCAATTCGACCCGCTCTCGAAATCGAACGCGTGAGAATCTTATTCACCGGCCGGGCGAGCCGGCAGGGGGCTGATCGAATAAAATCGTGTCGTATCTAGCGACAGAATCTTTCTCACCTGCCACACGAGGTGGCAGGGGCCGTGTTTCGAAGCGTGCACGCCAGGTCGTCACGTTGACGGACGCTAATTTTGTTCAGTCCCTGCGGAGTTCGAAACCATGAAAACGATGAAGGCCCTCGTCAAAGCCAAATCCGAGCCGGGACTGTGGCTCGAAGACGTTCCCGTTCCCGAATTCGGCATCAACGACGTGCTGATCCGCGTCGATCGCACGGGGATCTGCGGGACCGATCTGCACATCCACAAGTGGGATGCCTGGGCCAGAAAGACGATCCCTGTGCCGATGGTCGTCGGTCACGAGTTCGTTGGCGAAATCGTCGAAGTCGGGTCGAACGTCAAGGATTTCTTTCCGGGCGACGTGGTGAGCGGCGAAGGGCATGTGGTCTGCGGCCGGTGCCGTAACTGCCTGGCCGGGCGCCGGCAACTCTGTAAAGACACGAAGGGCGTGGGGGTGAACCGGCCGGGAGCATTTGCCGAGTATCTGGTGCTCCCCATGACCAACGTCTGGCATCACCGGCACAACATTGACCGCGATGTAGCGTCGATCTTCGATCCGTTCGGCAACGCCGTCCATACGGCACTTTCATTTCCTGTGCTGGGCGAAGACGTGCTCGTCACGGGGGCCGGCCCGATCGGCATCATGGCGGCGGCCGTCGTCAAGCACGCGGGAGCGCGGTACGTGGTCATCACCGACGTCAACGACTATCGGCTCGAGCTGGCGAAAAAGATGGGGGTCACCGTGGCGCACAACGTCAAAAACGGCAGCCTGGCCGACGTGCAGAAGAAGCTGGGGATGAAAGAGGGCTTCGACGTGGGGCTGGAAATGTCGGGCAATCCGAGCGCGTTCCGCGACATGCTCGACAACATGGCCCACGGCGGCAAGATCGCCATGCTGGGCATCCCCTCCGAGCCAATCGCCATCGACTGGAACATCGTGGTCTTCAACATGCTGACGATCCACGGCATCTACGGTCGAGAAATGTACGAGACGTGGTATAAAATGAGCGTCATGCTCGAAAGCGGCCTCGACATCAAACCGGTGATCACGCACCGGTATCATTACACCGAATTCGAAAAGGGATTCGAGGCGATGAAGTCGGGAGAATCGGGCAAGGTGATTCTAGACTGGCGACAATGAATATTCGTGTCGCCCGTTTAGCGGTGAGGCGCAGCCGATCCACAAAATCATGATCTGCATAAATCCCTGCAATCTGTGGATGCTCCCTCTGTGATCTCTGTGTCTCTGTGGTTCAAATTCGTCTCGTTCGAACGCAAGAAAGGAACCACAGAGACACAGAGGGCACAGAGAACGAAACCTTGAGTTGTGAGCAAGTCGAGTGGCCGTGACCAAACAAGATTTTTATGCGGGAAAACGGATAGCCTCGGTCGAATGGTGGCTGGCCCATTGCAACCTGCCGGAAATTGTCTGGGCGAGGCTGCGCGTCTTCGACGATGGCACAGCCGATGCCTGCCGGGATGAGGGCGGTACTCTGTACGGCTTCGATGAAGAGCTATATGCAGGTTATTTTCTGGGCGAAGACGAGTACATACCTTTTTCGAGCATGGACGCAGAGCACGAACAGGAATTCGGGATCGTTCTCGACGAAATCCAAATGCCTTCGTGGAGCGATCGAATTGATCAAGCGTTTACATACCTCGGTACATACTGACGATTCGTGATCGTGAAATCCGAATTCCGATATCCCACATCCGAAATCCGATCCATGAACGACCCTTTCCGCAATCACCTCGCCAAGCAACTCGACGACATCCGCGCCGCTGGCACGTATAAAAGCGAACGAGTCATCAGCACGCCCCAAGGCGCGCGAATCCGCGTCGCCGACGGACCGCCTGTCCTCAACATGTGCGCAAATAACTATCTCGGTCTCTCCTCGCATCCCGAGATCATCCAGGCGGCGCAGGCGGCCCTCGACCGTTGGGGATACGGCCTGTCGTCGGTGCGATTCATCTGCGGGACGCAAAGTATCCATAAGGAGCTCGAAACCGCCTTGACGGCGTTTCTGGGTACGGAAGACACGATTCTCTATGGCTCCTGTTTCGACGCCAACGGCGGCCTGTTCGAGACGCTGCTGGGGGCCGAAGACGCCGTCATCTCGGACGAGCTGAACCACGCGAGCATCATCGACGGCGTGCGGTTGTGCAAAGCGCAGCGCTACCGGTACCGCAACAGCGACATGAGCGATCTGGAAGAGCAGCTCAAGCAGGCTGCCGGGGCGCGGTTCCGGCTCATCGCCACCGACGGCGTGTTCTCGATGGATGGCTACATCGCCAACCTGCCGTCCATCTGCGAATTGGCCGATCAATATGGCGCCCTGGTGATGGTCGACGATTCGCACGCCGTGGGGTTCGTCGGCCCCAAAGGGCGCGGCACGCACGAACTACACGGAGTGATCGATCGCATCGACATCCTCACAGGGACAATGGGCAAGGCGCTGGGAGGTGCCAGTGGCGGCTATACGAGCGGCAGAAGAGAAATCATCGAACTCCTCAGGCAGCGATCGCGGCCGTACCTATTTTCAAACACACTGGCGCCCAGCATCGCCGGCGGATCCCTCAAGGCGCTGGAGCTGTTGACCGGTTCGACCGAGCTGCGCGACAAGCTGGAGGCCAACACGCAGTTCTTCCGCGGTGAGATGGCAAAGCACGGTTTCAACATCCTTCCCGGCACGCATCCGATCTCGCCCATCATGCTGGGCGAGGCATCGCTCGCTGGCAAATTTGCCGCCGCCATGCTTTCCAGGGGAGTCTACGTGATCGGCTTCTCGTTCCCCGTCGTGCCGCAGGGAAAGGCTCGGATTCGCACGCAGATCTCCGCCGCCCATTCGCAGGCTGATCTGGAATTCGCCGTGCAGGCGTTTGTCGAGGTCAAAGCGGAGTTGGGATTGTAGCGTGTGCGATACAATGCATTCTCAGGCGGACAGGAAACGCCAGGTACGTCGGCCTTTCTAGGCTGACACGAGCGCAAGAAAACGCAACGAACGTTGCGCGACGAGTTCGGCGCCGAGGCGTACCTTACGTAAATATGAAAGCTCGATTTGCGCTTGTGTCAGGCTGGAAAGCCTGACGTACTACTTTGAGCTGCCGGGGCGCTGCCGTGACCGTCGACCCGCGCCGGCTGAAACGTGAACTCCAAAAGGCGAGTAAGTGTAAAGCCCGCTTGGGGCAGCGCCACTCGCACGCGGTCACCGCTCGGCAAGCGGGACCTACATTTGCGGAATCGCCGGAACCATTCCGCTGCCTCGTGGGTTTAATGCTACGCCCTTTCGCCGGGCATTCATTGCGATGCCGGCAGAGGTGCGGGTATAAAAGGGCTTCCTTTCACGCGGCGATTCGATCTGCCGCAGCGACATTTTCGACGCTTCGGGCACAGTCACCATTCACGGGAGCGACAAATGTTACGCCATCAGCAGAAAATCGGTCTGATTGTCATTGCCGCGGTTGCCTTCGGCGCGGGACTGGCGCATGCCCAGCCGGGAGGAGGCGGTCGGGGAGGCCGCGGCGGGCCTGGTGGCGGCT
>Ga0207639_10001301_pt1 | contig 16878 bp, 16 predicted proteins | sample KBSCornC32_FD_184299 | JGI IMG/M metagenome (GOLD analysis project Ga0207639, IMG submission 184299) | Corn rhizosphere microbial communities from Kellogg Biological Station, Michigan, USA - KBS Corn C3-2 (SPAdes) (version 2) | ecosystem: Host-associated > Plants > Roots > Rhizosphere > Soil ...
CGATCCCGATGCGCCAAACGTCACCTATTGCACTGATCTCACTGACGGCGCGGGCATTCCGGACGGCATCTTCGATTGCATCGTGCTGACCCAGACGCTGCACCTCGTCTATGAATTCCAGAAGGCGGTGGCGACGCTCGACCGCATCTTGAAGCCCGGCGGCGTGCTGCTGCTGACCGTGCCGGGCGTGAGCAGCATCGACAAGGGCGAATGGGGCGATACCTGGTTCTGGTCGTTCACCCCCGCCTCGCTGCGGCGGCTGATGGAAGAACAGTTCGGAAAGCAGGCTGCGGACATCGCGAGCTACGGCAATGTGCTGACAGCGACCGCCTTTCTCTACGGCCTCGCCGAAAGCGACCTGCGGCCGCACGAATATCATGTGACCGATCCGCAATATCCCGTGATCGTCACTACGCGGGTGGTGAAGGGCGGACATGCCGCAGCTGCGACGTAAACTGAAACGCCTTGCGCGCGGCGTGCTCGGGCGGGCCGATCCCGTGATCCTGATGTATCACCGGGTGGCGGACGTCGCGATCGATCCCTGGGGCCTCGCGGTCAGCCCGGAGAATTTCGCCGCCCAGATGCAAGCGCTGAAGCGGGCGCGAAAGCCGGTTCCGCTGGATTTCATGGTGGGCGAGATGCTCGCAGGCCGTCCACCCGCCGGCGCAGTCGCGATCACCTTCGACGATGCCTATCTGGATGTGTTGCGCAACGCCAAGCCGATCCTGACGGCGCTCGATATCCCCGCCACCGTGTTCGTCGTGACCGGCCATCTGGGCAGGAAAAAGGGTTTCTGGTGGGATCGGCTTGCTGAAGCCACCCTGGGAAAAACGCGGCCGGATGCGGCGCCGCTGCCCGCGCCGCTGCCCGAGAAGGACCATCGCGAAATCGAGAGCGCGTTCGCATCGGGCGATGCCGAAGCGCTGCATCTCGCCTTGTGGCACGCCATTCGGCTGCTTCAGCCCGAGCAACGCGACGCGGCGGTGGATGAGGTCACCACGCTGTTCGGAGCGGCCGATACGGCCGTCGCGCCGATCATGACGCCTGACGAGATTCGCGAACTGATCGACGGCGGCCTCATTTCCGTTGGCGCGCACAGCGTCTCGCATCCGTCGCTGCCAAGCCTTTCGACCGCCGGGCAGCGCGCCGAAATAGGCTGCAGCAAGGAGGCGCTGGAAGCGATCATCGGCGAGTCCGTCCGCCGGCTGGCCTATCCGTTCGGCGACTATGACAGCCATTCCGAGGCGGCCGCGCGCGATCTTGGTTTCGATTATGCCGTCAGCGTGGAAACCGGCGCGGTGACTGATCCCGCCGCGCGCTACCGCCTGCCGCGCCACGACATCAGGAACTGGACCGGCCGCGAATTTGCGAAGCGTCTGCGATGGCTCAACTGAGCAAGCCGCCGCGCGTCAGCGTCATCATCATTTTCCTCAACGAGGAGCGCTACCTCGGCGAGGCGATCGCAAGCGTATTGGCGCAAACCCATTCCGACTGGGAACTCATCCTTGTCGATGACGGCTCGACCGACGCCAGCGCTGCGATCGCAAAAGCCGCGTCGGATGGCGAGCGCATCCGCTATGTCACACACCCCGATCGCCAGAATCGGGGCATGAGCGCCAGCCGAAATGCGGGCATATCGGCGGCGCACGGCGAATTGATCGCGTTTCTCGACGCCGATGATGTCTGGCTGCCGGACAAGCTCGCCGATCAGGTGGCGATCTTCGATGCAGCGCCCGAAACCGACATGGTCTATGGTCGCACGCTGATCTGGCACCAATGGACGCCGGACGCGGACGTCGAGGATTATTTCTACGATCTCGGCGTGACGCCCGACCGCCTCTATCCCGCGCCGCAACTCTTCCCCCTGCTGATCCGCAACCGCGCGCAGACGCCGACGACGATCAACGCGATCATGCGCCGCGCGCTGGTCGAGCGGGTCGGCGGGTTCGAGGACGCGTTTCGCGGCATGTTCGAGGATCAGGTCTTCTTCGCCAAGACCCATCTGGTGGGCAATTGTCATGTCAGCAGCCGGATATGGGCGAAATACCGGCAGCACCCGTCAAGCTGCACCGCGCGATCGTCCGGGACGCTTGACGATCTGCGGGCACGGCGGCGATTTCTCGTCTGGGTGGATGACTATCTCAGACGGCAGCGCGTGGCAGACAGGCGGCTCAGGCGGGAAGTACGCCATGCGCGCTGGTCGCTTGCACGCCAGTTCCTGCGATACCGGCTGCGCAAGGCGCTGGGGCGCGTATGACGGCAGCCCCTCGCGTTTCGGTCATCACGCCGTTCCTCAACGCCTCGGCGCATATCTCCGAGGCGATCGAAAGCGTCGAGGCCCAGCATTTCAGCGATTGGGAACTGATCCTTGTCGACGACGGCTCGACCGATGACAGCGCCGCCATCGCTGCCGCGCATGCGGCGCACGATGCGCGGATCCGTCTGCTGCCCCCCGATCCAGCGAAGCGGGGCGCAGCAGCCGCCCGAAACCGCGGCATCGCCGCCGCGCGCGGAGAGCTGATCGCATTCCTCGACGCCGACGACATCTATGGGCCGGAGAAGATCGCCGACGATGTCGCCGCGCTCGATGCCGATCCCGAGGCTGCCTGGGTCTATGGCGCGACCCGCTGGTTTCACGACGGTGGCGCCGGCAAGGCCTATCGCGAGCGATTGGGTGTCAGGCTCGATCGGCGCTATGAGCCGCCGGAGATCCTGACGCGCATCATCCTCGAGGAGCGCGGCGACATCCCCTGCACCTGCGGGGTCATGATCCGGCGCGAGCAGCTTCTAGCCGTCGGCGGATTCGAGGAACGGTTCGCGCTTTATGAGGATCAATCGCTGTGGGTGAAGCTGTTGCTGGCTTACCCCGTGCGGGTTATTTCAGGCTGCAACGCCGCCTATCGGCAGCATGGTGGCTCCACCTCGACTGCGGCTGCATCGAGCGGCGACTATGACCAGAAATCACCGCATCCGGCGCGAGATGCCTTCCTTGGCTGGGTGGGGGACTATGCGGATGCCCGCTATGCTCCGCCGTCCGTCAGGCGGGCTCTTGCCATGGCGATCAACGCCAACGATGGCCGGTTCTTCTCAAGGCTCGCCCGCAGACTTCGAAGGATGAACCGGTTTATCTACCCAGCCGCTTTCTGATCCTGCCGATAAATCCTGAAGCACTGCCTCGGTCTTGCACGACGCGGGGCGGAGGCAGTTTCGCGATGAAATCCGCGAAGCCGGCGGGGCTTTGGCGAGATGCGAAATTACGCTCCACTTCGCCTCCCGGCGCAAGCTCAGCGAAGATGCGGTCGCGAAGCTCAAGCACGCCGGCATGCGCACGTTCGGCACAGGCGCGGGCAGCCGCCCTGCCCTCGCTGCTCGACGCATAGGCCCAAGCCGCGTCAAGCTTTTCGTCCTGCAGATCGTCCAGACCGAGGAGGTTGGACCACCCGATCATGGCGCATTGCCGCCTGATCTTGCCGCCGCCTGGCACCGCATCGATCACCACGGGCGGCACGCCGTTCTTCAAGGCCATGACCATGCCGTGCAGCCGTGTGGTGACCAATATATCCATCCGCGCGATCAGCGCTTCCACCTCGCTTTCGGACCGCAGGCCCGTGGCATTATGATCGAGCCTCGTGTCGATCTCCACGCGCGCGCCGGGATGCCGCGCCAACAAGCGATCGATCGTCGAATTGGCCAGATCCACGTCCGCCTCGGGATGCGGTTCGACAAGGCAGACCCCGATCAGCGGCGGCAGCGATTGCCGGCTGCCGAAGAGCATGTCGGGATGCGTCGCGCGCACGCTATCCCGTTCGATGAGCAGATCGAAGGGGTTCCACGCCTCAGGCGGGCGATCGAGCGAAAGATTGAGACCGATCAGCCGGCAGCGGCTGAAGCGATGCAGGAAATGCTGCTCGAGTTCGCCCCATCCCCAAGGCCCGCAGATAAAGAATGCGTGGGAAAAGCCGGTCGAATCAGTCTCGTTGAGATTGCGGCCGCCCGCGAACGGTGGCGCCACCGCAATCTCATACTCTATGCCCCGCTCCTCCAGCCATTCGCACAACAGATCCCGCGCAAGCACATCGCCTGCCGTGGCATGGCCATCGACATAGCTGAACCAGCCGGCAACCAGCGCTTTCATGAGGCCGTCCATCGATGGGGAAATTCGACTCTGCCGAAACCCCTTTCCGAAACGGCTTCACGTCCCTCGACCAAGCCGGGAAGCACGTCGAAGGTGCAGGCGCCTTCAACATGATCCTCAAGACTTCCATCCGCCCCGGTCAGGGCCACATTGAGCCGGTATCGCCCAGGCCGCAGCAACAGCGACGCCATCTCACACATGAAGCGGCTCGCCTCACCCTTGGTCAGACTGTCTGCATCCGACGGATTCGCGGTGTCGAATGATCCCACGGCATCGCCTAGGCCGTCATAGATGGTGAAGGCACAATGCCGGGCGGCGGCATCCGCCTCGATCTCGATCCTAGTGGGTCCGCCTGAGATAAGCGCCGCCCCGCCGTCGCCCTTGACGAGAATGCGTGACACGCGCGCCCGGCCCCGGCCCCGGCGATCGGTCCGGCTGTGCACGCCAACCGCCGACTCCTCGAAAGCCCGGAGATAGTCTCCAACGACGTTCTGCGGCGGTCCATCGGCGGCGACCCTGCCATCGCGGATCATGAGAGCGCGGTTACAGAGCTTCTGGATCACCGGAAGCTGGTGGCTCACGATCAGGACAGTGCGCCCCTCGCCGACCAGTTCGCCCACCTTGCCGATGCACTTGGCCTGGAACGCGGCGTCGCCCACCGCCAGCACCTCATCGATGATCAGGATTTCGGGATCGATATGCGCCGCCACCGCAAACCCCAAGCGGAGATACATGCCGCTCGAATAATGTTTCACCGGGGTGTCGATGAACGGCTCGAGCCCCGAAAAGTCCACGATTGCATCGAACTTCGCCAGCGTCTCACGCCGCGACATGCCGAGGATCGCACCATTGAGAAAGACATTCTCCCTTCCGGTCAGCTCGCGATGGAAGCCGGTGCCGACCTCAAGCAGGCATCCCAGTCGGCCTGCCATTTCGATGCGCCCGGCGGTCGGCTCGACGATACGCGACAGGATCTTGAGCAATGTGCTCTTGCCAGCGCCATTGCTGCCGATGACCCCAACCACCTCGCCGGGACGGACATCGAATGAAATGTCACGCAGCGCCCAGAACCAATCGTCCCGGCTCCCCCTGTCTTTTCCAGCCAGCCGTGCGAACGACGCCGTCAAGGTTTCCCGCAAGTCAGGCAGCGAAGCGCGCGTGCGCCCGACCTGATAGCGCTTGGCGATGCCGCGCGCTTGGATCGCTCCAGCAGGCATGCGGGTCATAACAGGTCCGCCAGGCTGCGTTCGTTGTGGCGGAAATAATAGGCCCCACCCACGAGCGCCAGCAGCGTGGTCACGATCGAGATAAGCAGCGCCTCCGGCACGATCGGCGTACCGAACAGCGACCAGCGCACGCCATCGACGACGCCGACCATCGGGTTCAAATTGTAGAATAGCCGCCAATGTTCCGGCAGCACGCTGCTCGGATAAGCGATCGGCGTGGCGAGGAGCGCGATCTGCAGCGCGAACGGCAGAGCATGGCCTACGTCGCGGAAGCGTACATTAGCTGCCGACAGGATCAACCCGATCCCGATCGCCGCTGCGGTGCCGAGAGCGAGAAACAGGGGCAGCGCCAGAATATTCAACCCGATATCCTGCCCATAGAAAAGGATCATCAGCACGAGCAGCAATAGCCCGATCAATAAATCGGCAAAGCCCGAGAAGATCGCCGCCAGCGGGATCGCGAGGCGCGGGAAATAGATGCGCTTCACCAGATCCTGATTGTTCATCATGCCATTGGTGGCGGCCGTCACGCCCTGACTGAAGAAGACCCACGGGACCAGCCCGGCGAGCGCGAACAGCGGATAGGGCACGCCATCCGACGGGAGCTTCGCCAGCCGCGAGAAGAGAATGGTGAAGATCGTGACGGTCAGCATCGGCTGGATCACCGCCCAGGCGATCCCGATCGCGGTCTGCCGGTACCGCACCTTGAAATCGCGCCAGACCAGGAAGAACACAACCTCGCGATAGGCCCATAGTTCGCGGATATCGAGAAAGCGCCAGCGCTTCGACGCTTCGATCACGAGCGTTGCGGGATCGCCCTCGACGCTCACGCGGCAACCCTTCGGGCAGCCGCCGCGATGCGCCGCGCAGCTTCGCGTTGCCCGGCGCGATAGGAATAGAAGGCCCCGACCCAGCAATTCCAGCCCATCCGCAGCAGGATGCGCACCGGGAGCGGATCGCGCCCGGCAAGGCGCTTCACCACCCGGACCAGCGGCTTCGCCAGCCGCCAGACCAGAAAGGTCGCGATGCCGGCGCGGGTCCCGCGCCGCGCGTTGACGAACGATTTGCCGAGGCACGCCATCAGGCCGCGCTGGTGGCCGACCAGTTGCCTTTCGATGCTGGGCATATCGCGGCGATGTTCGTGCAGCACGAGCGCTCCGGGTACATATTCGATGCCATGGCCGGCATCCAGCAGACGCCAGAACATGTCGATATCGCCGCCGCCGGGCAACACCGATCCCATGTCCAGCGCGGTATCGAAACCACCGATCGCCAAGGCCAGATCCCTGCGAAGGGCCATGTTGCAGCCACAACCCATGCGGGTCGCCCACGCGATCGGGGGCGCGCGATGCCCATGCAGCGGCCCGCTGATGTCTTCCGGCAGGCGGATCGGGGCAAGACCCTGCGAGAAGCCGCCATTGGCTTCGAACATGCGCTGCGACTCCGTGACGACCTCTAGCGGCTCGACCCGCCCTGTGCAGGCGCCCAGCGCCGGGTTGGCACGCAGGGTGGCGCTGAGCGCGCCGCACCATGCAGGATCGGCGATGGCATCGTCATCCATGAACGCCACTACCGGCTGGCTGGCTTCGGCAAGCGCCCGGTTGCGCGCGAAATCCAGGCCCGCCACGTCTTCCCGGACATAGCGAACGCCGGGGAAATCGCGCGCCACCAGATCCATCGTGCGATCATCGCTCGGCGCATTGTCGATAACCAACACTTCCGATGCCGGCGGATCGATCGCCACCAGCGACGCCAGCGCGCGTTCAAGCAGTTCGGGCCGGTTATGCGTGCAGATGACCGCAGTGATCCGGGTTTCAGGCGTCACTCCCATCGCGGGCGATGCTCCCCGTCACGGTCCTCGGGCTTGCGCAGCCAATAGAGCCCGCCTGCCGCCATGCCTCCCGCATAAGCGAGCCGGGCGAGCAAAACCGCCGGGCTCATCAGCAAGGGTTCGAACATGCGCGCCTTGATCCAGCATCCCAGGATATAGGCGGTCGATACAAAGGCCAGCGGCAAGCTCGCCACCACTAGCATGCGCGGATAGCGGTATAGGAAGGCGAAGCGCGCGGTCCCGGTCTCGATCTTCGAGGGAATAGCGCTGTAGCCCCAGCGGTAGTTGCGGCGGAGCAGGTTGCTGAAACCCGGCCGGTTGTGGTGATCGACCGCGGCTTTCGGTTCGAAGAAGATACGCCCGCCCTTGGCGAGCACGGCGGACTGCCACTCGAGCTCTTCATGCGCATAGGCGATCGGCTGGCGTTCGACATACCCATCCGTGCTCAGAAACACATCGCGGCGCACGCTGAGATTGCAGGGTGGATGATGGAGCACCCATGCCGCCCTGCTGCGCGGATGGACATGATACCAGCCGCAATAATAATCGCAGCGCGCGGACCAGCCGAGCCCCGGCGGCAGCCCAAGCGATCCACCGACCACCTCGACACCTTCGGCATGGTGGCGCAGCAGGTTGGCGAGCCAGTCTTCGTGAGGCGTGCAATCGGAATCGAGGAAGATGATCGGGTCGCCCGAGCTGATCGCCGCACCCTTGTTGCGTCCAGCGGCGGGGTTTCCACCACCTTCCTTGGCTGGGATATGCAACACTATGGCACCGACGTCCTCGGCAATTTGCGCGGTGCGGTCAGTAGAGCCGTCGTCGACGACGATGATTTCCAGTTCGCTCCCTACCGGGGTCTGGGCTTTGACGAGGCGGATCACCTCGCCGATCGCCTTTTCCTCATTGCGGCAGGGAATTATCACTGAGATGCGCGGAAATGCGGCCGCCTTAACGGGCGTGGCGCTAACGGAGCGGTCGATCATACACGCCTGACTTCGGTTCGCCGTCCATAGCCAGCTCGCTCGTAGACCTCATCGACCAGTGCACGGAAGGCCGCGAGGCCGTAACAGGACTCCGAATGATCCCGCGCCGCCGACGCCAGGCGTGCGGCCAGAGCGCGATCTTTCAGCAGCATGACGATGCCTTCCGCCATTGCGGCAGCATCAGGCGCGACAAGCATGGCGCGCTCTTCGTTGAGGATCGTTCTGTGGATCGGAAAGTCGGTTGCGACGATCGGTTTTCCGGCGGCGATATAGTCGAAAACCTTGAGCGGAAGATTGTCTCCGCCCGCGCGGGGCGACACCAATATGTCCGCCATGGCGATGAAGGACGGAAGCGCATCGCGCGGCTGACGCGGGACTATCCTGAGCGCACTTTTCGGGACGCGATCGATCGCGTCCCTGAGATCGCCCGGCGTGCCTCCCTCTTCCGCGCCGACCAGTACGAACACCGCGTCCGGGACCAATCGCAGGACTGCCGGGATCGCGTCCACCAGCCAGTTGACGCCCTGATAGCGGGCGAAGTTGCCCGAATAGAGGATCACCGGCGCATCGGGCGGGATGTCGCAGGCCTCGCGCCGCTTGACGATCTCCTCGTCCGAGGCGAGATTGATCTGGCCGGGGAAATTCCATTCGCGCATTGTCGCCGTCGGCATAACCCGTTTGACGTATGGCTCAAGCCCTGCGCTTCCGACCACGACAGCGGCATTGCGCAGCGCCCATCGCTCACATTTGAGCAAAACACGCTGAACCAGCGAAAGCCCCAGCACGGAATGGTCGCGGAGCTGATCCGGGAGGCAGGACTGCATGTCGTAGATCACGGGCACGCCACGGAGCCTGCCGAGGAACAAGGCCGGGAAGACCGCCTCCTCCACTGCGTGCACGCACCAATACTCCTCCTTCCGGAGCATCCTCAGCAACGCGAAGCACAACACGATATCGAGCAGTAGCTTCCGCAGCGAAAATCCGATCGGGATATGCTTGATGCCGAAGAGACCGCCGATGCGGATGATCCGCAGCCCCGGCAGTTCAATGTCACTCCCGACGGCGAAGGTGAGGAGATCGACGCGCCGCCCCGACGCGCTGAGCGCTTCCAGCACATGCTGGATCGCGATCGGCGTTCCGCGATCCTCGTAAAAAGGTTGGGGCGCAACGACGAGCACGCGGCGGTCATGATCCGAGCTGGTGGTCATCAACATCACCCCACCGCGCGCCAGGGCCGCATGCCTGCAGGCATCCTCTCACCATGCCAACGACAGGCACTTTCCACTATATCTCGTGGGGTGTTAAGGCGGGGTTGCCAGCCGAGCAGGCTTGCCGCGCGTGCGGCGTCTGCGACCAGGACCGGCGGATCGCCCACTCGGCGCGGCCCTTCCTGAATGGGGACAGGACGCCCCGTCACCTCGCTTACCAGCGCGATAATCTCACGGACCGACAGCCCTTTACCCGTTCCCAGGTTGAGCCGGGTAGTCTCGCCGCCCGCAAGCAGATAGCGTAGCGCCGCCACATGCGCCTCCGCCAGATCGCAGACATGGATATAGTCCCGGATCGCGGTGCCGTCGGGGGTGTCATAATCAGTGCCGAAAATCTGGAGTGGCGGACGCGTACCAAGCACGGCGCCGATCGCCAGCGGTATGAGATGCGTCTCGGGATCATGCTCCTCGCCAAGATCGCCATCGGGCGAGGCGCCGGCCGCATTGAAATAGCGCAGCGAGACCGAACTCAATCCATAAGCCGGCGCGTAATGCGCGAGCATATGCTCGACAGCGAGCTTGCTCGATCCATAGGCATTGATCGGCGACTGCGGATGATCTTCGGCTATGGGGATCACCGAGGGGATACCGTAGGAAGCGCATGTGCTTGAGAACACGACGTTGCGGATGCCGGCGGCGCGCGCGGCTTCCAGCAGCGTGAAACTGCCCAGCGTGTTGTTCCGGTAATATTTGGCCGGATCGGTCACGGACTCGCCGACCAGCGCATCCGCCGCAAAATGGACGATCGCGACCGGCCGATGCCGGGCTATCACGTCCTGCAGCGCCGCCGGGTCCCCGATGTCGCCAATTTCGAGCGGACCCCAGCGAACGGCCCAATCATGCCCGGTCGAGAGATTGTCGAAAACGACCGGCTGATAGCCGGCGGCATGCAGCGCCTTGCAACTGTGCGAACCGATATAGCCAGCACCGCCGGCCACCAGCACTATGCTCATGCGACGCGCGTCCGCACGGTGGGAACGGCCTTGCGCGATCCGGAAAACAGCCGTTCGAAATAGGCGATCGTCTGTGTCAGCCCCTCATCAAGCTGGATTGTTGGCTCCCAGCCCAGATCGTCGCGCGCCCGGCTAATGTCCGGCTTGCGCTGCTTGGGGTCGTCAGTGGGTAGCGGATGGGCGACGATCTTCGAACTTGATCCCGACAATGCGATGATCCGTTCGGCAAGCGCCTTCACAGTGAATTCGTTGGGATTGCCCAGATTGACCGGGCCCAGATAACCGGACGGACTGTCCATCAGGGCCACGAGTCCGTCGATCAGATCGCTGACGTAGCAGAACGACCGTGTCTGGCTGCCATCGCCATAGATGGTGAGCGGCTCGCCCTTGAGCGCTTGGACGATGAAATTGGATACCACGCGACCGTCATTGGGATGCATGCGCGGCCCATAGGTATTGAAGATCCGCGCGACCTTGATCTCTAGCCCGTGCTGCCGATTATAATCGAAGAAAAGCGTTTCCGCGCAACGCTTTCCTTCATCATAGCAGGATCGCAAGCCGATGGGATTGACGTTGCCCCAATAGTCCTCCGTCTGCGGATGGACAGCGGGATCGCCATAGATCTCGCTGGTTGACGCCTGCAGAATCCGGGCGCGGAGCCGCTTGGCGAGGCCGAGCATGTTGATCGCGCCATGCACGCTGGTCTTGGTCGTCTGGACGGGATCGTGCTGATAATGGATCGGCGAGGCGGGACAGGCGAGGTTATAAATCTCGTCGACCTCGACATAGAGCGGGAAGGTCACGTCATGCCGCATCAATTCGAAACGCGGATGGCCAATCAGATGTTCAATATTATGGCGGGTTCCAGTGAAGAAATTATCCGCGCAGAGTATTTCATCGCCACGCTCAAGCAAGCGCTCACAGAGGAATGAACCGAGAAATCCGGCCCCGCCGGTAACAAGCACACGGCGCGGAACCATGACTGGCTCTGTATTTACTGCCCGCGATTTCATCCATTATTCCTCGATGAAGACACGACTTTATACGTCAATTATCACTAAATGCCTAAGTTGGCCTCTCGCGACATTGCTGTCCTTTTCTCGCTATCATCCACTTGGTTGTTCGGGAAAGGCTTTCAGCTGCAATTCCGGGAGCTTTGGCCTGCCGTTCGGGTTGGGACCGTTCAGCGCAAGCGCGAACAAAGTCCCGACGCAGATCGCTACACCATAGGGAATAGGCCCTTTTGGCCTGAGTCCCGGCCACGCAAGCCGCTCCCGCACGCCGCTCGGGATCATCCGGCGGCCGAATATGAGCAGCAGGCTCAGCAGTCCGCCACAGAATGTGATGTAGGGCACGAGCAGCAGTCCGCCATGCAGATCGAACCACAGGGCCGTCGCCGCGAGCAGCTTGACGTCCCCGCCGCCGAGCCAGCGTATCGCGAACAAGCCAGTGCCGACGGCAAAGACGATCAGGAACATCGCCCCGTTTTGCCACAGATTGCCAGGAATGCCGTTGGCATAGAGCCAGACCCCAAACAGCAGGATCAGGGCGATCGGGAAGAGATTCGAAATCTTCAGCATCGCCACGTCCTGCAGGGCAGCGCCGATCAGCAGCAGGTTGAAAATTATCAGGATATTCTGGTTCAAGGCGCGGCCCCTGCGTCTTCCGACGCTCCCCTCAGATTGATTTCGGCGACATCAAAGCGGAAGGGATTCACCTTGATCGCTTCATCGAAATAATTGGTCGCGGCGGCGGTATCTCCGGCGAGCAACGCGGTATAGCCGGCGTTGTTGAGCCGTTCGGCGCGGCGCCCACTATCTTCCTCGGATTCGAAAGCGGGCCGCTCGCCGGATGCGACGCGGGCGATGTCCAGATTATTCCTGGCATGTTCGTTGACCGGATCGATCAACAGCGCCTGCCGGAACAGCCGGATCGCTTCGACATAGCGCCGCTGGCTCATCAGCGAAACGCCGGCGTTATTGAGCAACGCAGGATCATCCTTCGACAGCGCAATCGCCCGGGCATAGGCCGCCGCGCTCAAATCCCAATGGCCGCCCTTATCTTCCACCACCGCCAGCGCGCCCCACGCCTCCGCATTACCCGGGCATGCCGCCGTGGAGGCACGCAGTCTGGGCTCGGCATCCTTATTCCGACCGATCCGCAGCCCGGCGATCCCCGCGCCCGCCTGAAGTCGGCAGTCTCCGGGCTGCGCGGCAAGCAATGTCTCGAACAGCTTCAGCGCCTCGGCATCACTACGCCGGGCCAGCAGAAGCGAAGCGACCAGCCGCGCCCGCTCTGGAGCGGGCAGCACCAGATCCTTTCGATCAAGCATCGCGCCTGCCTGGATCAGCCGATCGCTCGCTATGGCGCGGTCGATCGCCGCGACGGGATTAGCAGACGACTGCTCCGCACCGTTGGCGGCTCCAGCCAGGCCCAGCAGCAAAGCAAAGGTGGATCCGAGCCGAAACATCACCCCTGCTTGGCGGCGCGCAACTGGCTGTCGAAGGGCACAGAATCCCGACCAAGCATGAGGAACATCGCGGGCATGCCCGGCACCCGCTGCAAGCGCGGCTTGAACGGAAGCGAACCGGCAAGGCGGCGTGCCGACGCTTCGCCCGACGCGGGATACAGGATACGCGACTGGATGAGCCGCCTGCGGCTATCGCCGGTCGAAGCTCCCATCCAGCCATTATCGGCGAGATAGGCGCGCATCCGTGCCGCCTGCCGCTTCCGGCCGACCGCGTTCATGATGTGGAGGCGAGACGCCCTACCCGCGACGGGCGTCTCTGCCGGAATCGCAACCGACTGCGCCGTAGCTGGCCGCACCACCTTCGATACCGCCGGCGGATCGAATTTCACATTCACCTCGTTTATTTCCGGGCGCATTGTCGGCACGATCGTGGCTGCGATGCGATGAAACAAGGATGGCGCGGGTGAGATCGGCTCAGCAGCGAGCAGTTCGAAATTTGCCGCGACGGGCGCGTCCGAAAGGGCGACGGTGACGGCGCCCTGACCGGACTGGAATGGCTGCGTTTCAGGCGCCGCGCTTTCGGCGAGTTGTTGCGCTGCCCCAGCCTTGAGAACCTTGGACGCCTGCCCCTGGCCCAGCGCTGCCGCCTCCGCCAGAAGCTTTCGCGCGGCGAGCTTGTCGCCCTGCCCCAGCATCGATCGCGCGAAATTGCGCAGGATACGGCCATCTTCCGGCGCGCGCGACAGGGCCAGCTCATAATAGCGCCGGCTGAGATCGAAGCGGCCAAGATTGTCGTAGCTTGCGGCCAGCCCATTATAAGCATCCGCGCTGTCCGGATCGGCCCGCACGGCCTTGCGGAACGCATCGGCCGCCAGCGCAAATTCGCCACGTTCGAACAGCATGCGGCCCATCGCCATCGATGTAGCATCGGCACTGCGGGCGCTTTCAGGCAGCGGCATCGCGCGCACCTCGACCTGTTTGGTCGAACAGCTGGCTATCGCGAACGGCAGCAATATGACACCCGTGAACAGGATCTTGCGCATCATCACCTCGCCATCGCTGGAATGAGATCCCGGACGACCCGGATGGCCGCCGGCAGCATCAGCACGCCGATCATCACCGGCAGCATGCAGGTCACGAGCGGGATCGAGAGAAGCACCGGCAGCCGGTGCGCCTTCTCCTCGGCCCGCAAGCGCCGTTTCTCGCGCATCTCCGCAGCGTAGATCCTCAGCGTCTGCCCGATGCTGGAGCCGAGCTTGTCGGACTGGATCAGCAGCGTCGAAAACGACCTGATCTCATCCACGCCAGCCCGGTCAGACATGCCACGTAGCGCATCCTCACGCGTCCGGCCCGCCCGCAGCTCAAGCACCACCGCTCCCAGCATGTTCGCTACCAGCGGGTGCGATAGGCTCATCTCGCGCCCGACACGGTCGAACGCCGCCTCAAGGCCAAGCCCCGCTTCCACGCAGACCAGCATGAGATCGAGCGCATCCGGGAAGCCGTTGACCAGTTCCTCGCGACGGCGATCCGCCTTCGCGGTGATGAACAGGTTAGGCAGATAAAGCCCAAGAAACGCCAGCACGCAGCCGAACAGATAGAGCTTGAACAGCGATGGCGAGCTGCCACTCATATAAGTGAACAGAACGTAGAGCGAAGGCAGCGCGAGGGTCAGCACCAGCCTGAAAAGCGTGAACAGGCGCGGCGCTTCAGGGGCGGTATAGCCCGCTGCGATCATCTTCTTGCGGAGGGTGTCGCCCTTGCTGTCAGCCAGCGAAAGCCCGGTCTTCTCGATGCCGTCGACCAGCTTTGTCCAGGCCGTGCGGGTAGAATGCTGGCGCAACGTCGAGCGGCCCTGCTCGATCGCCCGGACGCCCAGCGTTTCATCGAGCCGGGAACGAACTGCGATCCCCCGATCGACGGTGCGGCTGATGGCGAAGGCGATGCCCGTGATCGCCAGGAACAGCGCGGCAAGGAACAGGCCGCGATAGAGAGGATCTGAGAGTATCTCGGTCATCGGCTAAACCTTCAGATCGATCATGCGACGGATCGTGTAGAAACCGATCGCGTACATACCCAGCAATATGGTGTAGCCAACCATGAAGGCCCGTTCCTGCGCGACATCGAGATAGAAGCCGGGGTTGAGCAGGAACAGGCCGACGAAGGCGAACACCGGCAGCGCGGTAAGGATCAGCGCGGTCATCCGCCCTTCGGAGCTTAGCGCGCGCACCTTCATCATCATCGATGCGCGCTCACGAATGACCTGCGCGAGACTTTCGAGAATCTCGGCAAGATTGCCGCCGGTCTCGGCCTGGATCGAGAGCGACACCACGAACATATGGATGTCCTCAAGCCCCCAGCGATCGGCAAGATTCTGAAGTGCGTCGCGCAGATCAGCGCCGTAGGTGACTTCGTCGACGACAAGTCCAAACTCGCTCCCGATCGGATCGGTCATCTCCTCGGTCAGCAGATTGAGCGCGGAGGACACCGGGTGACCCGCGCGCAGGCCGCGCACGAAGATGTCGAGCGCCACCGGGAACTGTTCCTGCATTTTCTTGCGGCGCTTGTCGGCCTTACGGGTGAGCACCATCATCGGGATGCCGAAACCGACCGCGAACGCGAAAGTGAGCATCACGACCACCATGCCCAGGGTCAGCACGAAGCCGCCAGCCAGTGTGAGCGCGAGGCCAATCCCGACAATGCCGAGCACCGAAACGGCCATAATGGAGAGGACGTTCCGCGCCGACCAAACGAGGCCGGTCGCCGTCAGCGTCCTTTCGACCTTCCCGCCGATCCTGCCCAGCAGACCCGGCAGATTAGCCAGCCCCTCACCCGTTTGCCGGCGGAGGCGCGAATAGACGACGTCGCGGCTGGAGCCGTCCTCGATCATCTGCAACCGCTTGTTCATGCGCAGGCTCTGCGCACGCCGCGCGGCAAGCATGCCGGCGACGCCCTCGACCGTCAGCAGGACCGAGGCGAAGATCAGGATGAGCAGGAGAAGACGAAGCGCCGCGTCGAGCATCAGTCGATCCTCTGGTCCGGCCGGAAAAGTTCGGCGGGCAAGGTGATGCCGTGATCGGCCAGTTCGCTCATAAACTTCGGACGGATGCCCGTCGCCTCGAAATGGCCCAGCACGCGGCCCTTGTCGTCGCGTCCCTCCATCTTGAAGCGGAAGATCTCCTGCATGGTGATGACGTCGCCTTCCATGCCGGTCAGTTCGGACAGGCTCATCAGCTTGCGGCGGCCGTCGGCAAGGCGCGTGACCTGTAGCACGACGTTGATCGCCGACGCGATCTGCGCGCGGGCGGAGCGCATCGGGATTTCAATCCCGCTCATGCCGATCATCTGTTCGACACGGGAAAGCGCGTCGCGCGCCGTATTGGCGTGGACGGTGGTCATCGAACCGTCGTGGCCGGTGTTCATCGCCTGGAGCATGTCGAAGGCCTCGCCTGCGCGCACTTCGCCGACGATGATGCGATCCGGCCGCATGCGCAGCGCGTTCTTGACGAGGTCGCGCTGGGTGACTTCGCCCTTGCCCTCGATGTTCGGCGGACGCGTCTCGAGCCGGGCGACATGGCGCTGCTGCAGCTGAAGCTCGGCCGAATCTTCGATCGTGACGATGCGTTCGGTGCCGTCAATATAGGCCGACATCGCATTGAGCAGCGTCGTCTTGCCCGAACCGGTGCCTCCCGAGATCAGCACGTTGCGCCGCGCCCGCACGACAGCGCTCAGCACTTCGGCCACCGGCGCGGGAATGCTCCCATATTCGACCAGCTTTGCCATGTTGATCGGGATCTTGGCGAATTTGCGGATCGAGAGCAGCGCCCCGTCCACCGCCAGCGGCGGCACGATCGCGTTGACGCGCGAGCCATCGGCGAGGCGCGCGTCAACGAAGGGCGAGCTTTCGTCCACGCGGCGCCCGACCGCCGCAACGATCTTCTGGATGATGCGGACGAGATGCCGGTCATCCTTAAAGCGTACCTTCGATTCCTCGAGCTTGCCCCGCCGCTCGACG
>Ga0207639_10001302_pt1 | contig 16865 bp, 20 predicted proteins | sample KBSCornC32_FD_184299 | JGI IMG/M metagenome (GOLD analysis project Ga0207639, IMG submission 184299) | Corn rhizosphere microbial communities from Kellogg Biological Station, Michigan, USA - KBS Corn C3-2 (SPAdes) (version 2) | ecosystem: Host-associated > Plants > Roots > Rhizosphere > Soil ...
TCGAAGTCCTGTTTGTCGCGGACGCGATGACCGGACAGGACGCGGTGCGTTCTGCAGAGGTATTTCACGAGCGGGTCGGAATTACGGGCGTTGTCCTGACGAAGATGGATGGCGATGCGCGTGGCGGTGCGGCTTTGTCGATCCGTCAGGTCATTGGTCAGCCGGTAAAATTTGTCGGCGTCGGCGAAAAGTACGACGCGATCGAGCCTTTTTACCCCGATCGGATCGCTCAGCGCATTCTCGGAATGGGCGACATCCTGAGCCTTGTCGAGGAAGTTCAGGGCAAGATCGACGAGCAGGAAGCTCAAGAGCAACTGCGAAAGATGACGAGCAATCAGTTCACGCTCGAGGACTTTCGCAATCAGCTCGGACAATTCAAGAAGCTCGGCTCGATGTCAAAGCTGATGAAGATGCTGCCAGAGCAGCTCACGGGCGGCATTCAGCTCGATGATGAGCAATCAGCCGAGGTGGACGCACAGCTCAGGCGCACCGAGGCGATCATCGGCTCGATGACGCGGCAAGAGCGCGAGCGTTCTCAGATAATCGACGCGAGCCGCAAGACGCGGATCGCACGCGGCTCGGGCTCGACGATCTCCGAGGTCAATCAAATTCTTCGTCAGTACGGTGAGATGAAGAAGATGATGGCCCAGATGAATAAGGGCGGTCTGTTTGGAGGCATGGCTCGAAAGATGGCCGGCGGCCTCGCGGGAGGTTTGGGCAACATGCTCGGCGGCGGCAATCCGATGGGAATGCTCGGCAGCGGCTCGGCGATAGATCATTCGGATGAGTCGAATGGCTCGAACGGTTCAAAAAGTTTAAGGAAGAAAAAGAGACACAAGAAACGACGTTGACCTGCTCAAACGGGCACTCAACCTCTCGATAAGACAATTATGTTAGCAATTAGCCTGATGAGAATGGGCGCGAAGAAAAGGCCTTTCTACCGCGTCGTAGTTAAAGAAAATCGCTCAAAGCGCGATGGTGCGTACCTCGAGAATCTAGGCACGTACGATCCGCTCGCGGACCCGGCGGATGTTCGTCTCAACCACGATCGCATCCAGTACTGGATCGGCGTTGGCGCTCAGCCGACGGACACCGTTCGTTCGCTGATCAAGAACAATCCGGTCCAGAGCGAGGAGGAACGTGAGGCCGCAATGAAGGCCCGTGCCGACAAAAAAGCGGCTGCTGAGGCGGAACGCCAGGCCACATTAAAAGCCGAAGCAGATCGCAAGGCAGAAGAGGAAGCCAAGGCTAAGGCGGAGGCTGACGCAGCCGCTGCCGCCGAAGCTGAAGCCGCTGCCGCTGCTGAAGCTCCCGCTGCAGAAGCTCCTGCCGATGGTGAGACGGCTGCCGCTGCGGATCCGATGGCTGCTCCCGCGGCTGAGGGCAATGAATTTCCAGACGCTACCGCTGTGGCAAATGCCGATGAGGCAGCCGCGGGCGAGCCTGCTCCCGCGGAAGCACCTGCTGCCGAGGAAACTCCAGCGGAGTAACCTGTGAAGGACGCTGTCGAAAAGATCATTCGCGCGATCGTCGGCGAGCCGGATGCGGTGACTGTCGACGAGATCACGGACGGCAAGAACGTTCGTCTCGAGGTCCGCGTCGCCGAGCATGACATGGGCCGCGTGATCGGCCGCGAGGGTCGGACCGTCAAGGCGATCAGGAGCGTACTCTTTGCGGCAGGGCAGAAGCAGGGGAAGCGTTTTCACCTTGATTTGGTCGAGGACTAGTGGACGAGCTTGTCGCGGTCGCCAGGGTAGTCAAACCCCGCGGAATCAAGGGCGAGGTGGCATGCGAGATGCTGACGGATTTTCCGGAGCGTTTTGATGGGCTTGAAAACATAACAGCGGTGGTGCCCGACGGCGGTAAGCGTGAATTGACAATTGAAGAGCATTGGTTTCAGCAGGACCGGCTTGTGCTCAAGTTCACAGGCGTCGACTCGATAGAGGACGCGGAAACGCTGCGAAATGCCGAGATCTGTATCAGCGAGAATAACGTCGTCGAGTTAGCCGCCGGTGAATTCTTTGATTGGCAGCTTGAGGGCTGTGAGGTGACGACGACCGACGGTCAAGCTATCGGCAATGTCAGAGAGCTTATGCGGACGGGTGGCACTGAGATACTCGTGGTGAAAGGTGACAAAGAGTACCTGATCCCATTCGCCGAGAGCATCTGCGTGGAGGTCGATATTGATAACAAGCGGATCGTGATCGACCCGCCAGAAGGGTTGCTGGATTTTTGACTGGAACGGCAGGCGCCCTCGCCTGCACACTGCTGAATCGAGACTACGTTGATGCACGCGAGGGCGCGTGCGTTCCAGTCATGAAGATCGATGTTTTGACAATCTTTCCGGAGTTCTTTCGAGAGGTCTTCGACTTCGGGATCATACGGCGAGCTAAGCTTGCTGAGATCGTTGAAATAAACGTTCACGACATACGCGAGTATGCGACGGACAAGCACAAGATGGTCGATGACCGGCCATTTGGCGGCGGCGACGGGATGGTGATGAAGCCCGAGCCGATCTTCGCCGCGATTGAAAATTTGCTGGGCACGAGTGATCGCGACGCTTATCCGGAGGGGACACGCGTCGTGCTGCTATCGCCGCAAGGGCGGCAATTTAGGCAGCCGGTTGCGAGGGAGTTTGCCGGTGATGCGAAGCACGTCGTCATCATCTGCGGCCGATACGAGGGCGTTGATGAACGTGTCAATGACACGCTCGTCACCGACGAGATATCGATCGGCGATTACGTGCTCTCGGGCGGCGAGCCCGCGGCGGTTGTTGTAGTTGATAGTATTGTGAGGCTGCTGCCCGGTGCTCTCGGCAGTGAGACCTCGGCTGATAATGAGTCGTTTGAAGGTGGGCTATTAGATTGTCCGCACTACACGCGGCCAGCCGAATTTCGGGGGAGACGAGTTCCCGATGTGCTTTTGAGCGGCGACCATGCCGAGATAGATAAATGGCGTCACGAGATGGCGCTCGAAAAAACCAGAAGGTACCGTAAGGACCTCTTGAGAGGAGAAAATGGTGAAAGTGGATCCGACTAGTCGGGTCGACCTCTGGCCGACACTAAAATGAATAGACTAGACGTTGTCGAGACGACACAGATCAAAGATAATATTCCGGCCTTTCAGCCGGGCGATACGCTTCGCGTACACGTCCGGATCAAGGAGGGCAACAAGGAGCGGCTGCAGGCGTTTGAGGGCATTTGCATTGCACGCAAGCACGGCGGAGCTCGCGAGACCGTGACGGTCCGAAAGGTCAGCTTTGGCGTTGGCGTCGAGCGTATCTTCCCGATGCACGCGACTGTCATCGATCACATCGACGTGATCCGCCGCGGTAAGGTTCGTCGTGCTAAGCTCTATTACCTCCGCAACTTGCGAGGTAAGGCGGCTCGCATTAAGGAGCTCGACACGCGCGGCAAGGGCAAGTCGGCGGCCAAGTAAATTCCAATGGCAAAGAAGGGCAGTATCTCGACGCCGACGCAAGACGGCTCGACGCTGTCCGCTCTTTTTGCCGATCTCGAGATCGCCGGCATCGGGCTCTTTTTTGAAGAAGAAGCGCGAAATGCCGGCTATTCCTTTATCGCCGGTCTCGACGAGGTCGGCCGCGGCTGTATCGCGGGCCCAGTCGTCGCGGCCGCATGCATCCTCGATCCAACAAAGCCATACCACGAGAAATTAGACGACTCTAAAAAGCTCACTCCGGAGCTCCGTCAGGAGATCGCCGCAGAGCTCAAGGAGAACTGCATCGCCTACGCCATCGGCCAGATCGAGGCCGACGAGATCGATAAGATCAATATTCTCGAGGCTACAAAAAAAGCGATGCTCCAGGCGATATCGCTGTTAAAACCCGCTGCCGATTATCTCTTGATCGACGCGCTTCGGCTGAAAGCATGTCCACTCCCGCAGCGCGATATTATCAAGGGTGATTCGATCTCGGCGTCTATTGCTGCGGCCTCCATCCTCGCAAAAACCTACCGTGACGACCTAATGTGCCGGATGCACGAGCATTATCCGGAGTACGGATTTGATTCGCACAAAGGCTACGGAGCGGCGGTGCATTGGAAAGCTCTTTTTGAGCACGGACCATGCGCTATCCACCGCAAATCTTTCAACGGTGTGCTCAACACGCTGCCGCCAAAGGGAACGCTTCTCGAGCAGGTCTAATAGACGAACCAATCGGTCGGCTGACGATGGCTGGACAGCGAGATCTTCGCCTCGGAGCGGAACAGTGGCGGACGCATCTTCAATGCGGTCTCGGCCATGATGCGGGCAAGGTGAGGTTCGTTGGCGCGTTGGGAGAGGTGAGCAAGAACAATGTCGCGGGCACATCCATCGAAGTCGGTTTGCAGCCAATCGGCGAGTGATTCGTTTGAGAGGTGACCTACATTCGACATGATGCGCTGCTTGAGGTCCCATGTGTACATGTGGCAGGTACGAAGCATGTCCCGACTGTGATTTGATTCGATGATGACGGCGTCGCAACCGCAGAGTGCAGCTTTGATCTCGTCCGATATGTGGCCAAAATCCATTAGCGTCGCGATCTTGACTCCGTCATGTTTGGCGACGAATCCGAAATTATCGACTGCATCATGAGGCACGCTGAACGGCACAAAATCTATGTCGCCGATCCTGAACTCCTCGTCAGACTTGACCTCAACTGCTCGGTCCTTGAGCACGGCCTTTCGCTTTGAAGCCTCGCTGTCGCCATTCGTCCCACCTGCCCGCGTGTCGTAGTACGCGTCCTCGGTGATCTTTGAGACGTAAACCGGACAATCGACGGACTGCAGCAGCACGCGCATGCCGCCGATGTGGTCGCCGTGTTCGTGTGTGACGAGAATCGCATCGATGTCGCCGCGATCGACACCGACCTCGCCGAGACGGCGGGTGATCTCCTTGGCGGAGAGCCCGGCGTCGACGAGGACGTGCGTCTTCTCCGTGGAGATCAGGACCGAGTTTCCCGTCGATCCGCTGCCTAATACTGTGAATTTCATAATGTGGCCCTTACTTACGTGCGGGCTACTGACACGCCGCTGCCTGTACCGGTAAATCTCATTTGTTATCCCGATAACGTGGCCCGAGCGCACGTCCCATCATTCGGGTTATCAACTTGTTCGGTATCACATTCACGGCGGTTGCTGTTATGTAATTCGTCAGCCCTGAGATGATCCGCGTGCGGCCCCGGCGAACACCTCGCAGAGCTGTATCCACGACCTCATCTACTGTCTGCTGGCCTTTCGCATGAATGGGATTGTCCATGCTCGCAGCCTTGAAAAAATTCGTCTTTGTCGATCCCGGGCAGAGGGCCATCACCTGAATGCCGTACTCGCGGTTCTCCTCAGCGATAGCCTCTGAGAATGACGTCACAAACGATTTTGTCGCAGCATAAACCGCCATATATGGGAGCGGCTGAAAGCCCGCGGCCGAGGATACATTTATTATCGTACCTCGCCGCCGCTCGCGCATCCCCGGCAGATAGCGGTGCGTCAGACCGACGAGCGATCGAATATTGACGTCGACCATTCCCGTTTGCTTGTCGAGATCTACATTCGCGAAATCACCGTATGCACCAAATCCTGCGTTGTTGACGAGCCAGTCGACCTCGAACTTATGCTTTTCCGTCTCGCCGAAAATGTACTCGTCGGCATCACGCTCGGTCAGATCGGCGATAACGTAATGAGCCATGATCTTGTGCTGGAGCATCAGCTCATCGCACAGCTCGTGAAGCGCTTTTTCAGATCGAGCGGTCAGGACGAGATCGTGGCCCTCGGCCGCGAGACGGCGTGCGAATCCCTCGCCGATTCCGCTCGATGCGCCTGTGATGAGAGTGACTTTCATTCGTCGTCGGTCGGCTGCTCCGGCCGTAGTGCAAAGCGAATCGCGGCGGCTGCGGAGCCTAAGATCGTAAGCGTTCCGATGAGCCTGATGACGCCCGCGACCTTATTGGTAGAGTTTAGCAATCCGGTCCGCTCAAGCAAGTAATTCCAGTCGTGAAAGCTGCCTTCGCTGCCGGTAAATCCGCTCGTGAGCACGAGCTGCATCTTTACGGCGTCAGCAGCATACACCCAGACGTTCAGGATCGACTGACCAACCCAGAGGCCGACGATCGCGGCGGCGTAATATTGCTTTCGCCAGAGGAAGTAGCCTACAAAGACAGCCGGGAAGATGACCTGAAAGAGCGAGCCGCCCGCGATCATCAGAAACTCGCCAAAAGGCCTGAATATCAGGTGTCCCGTCTCGTGGACCGGAAGATCGACGTTATCCAGAAAGCTGCCCTGCATTGGATCGTACGCGATCCACAGGAAGTAGAGCCCGAGGAGAGCCGCAAAGATCAGTCGCGGGATGTTTGGCCGCATTATGGCTGGTGCAGACGATTGAATTCGGCCCTGGAAACGGCGTAAAAAACACACTCGACGCCGTAGTGCTCCTCACGCTTTTCAAAGGTCATCCCGCACTTTTCCATTATTCGCCAGGAGCCGACGTTCTCGGGATAAGCGATGGCGACGATGCGTTCGAGGCCGAGTTTTTCAAAACCGAACCTCAGCCACGCGAGCGCACATTCGGTGCCGTAACCTTGTCCCCAAAATCGCTCGGACATATTGTACCCGACCTCGATCTCGCCCGTGTCCTCCAGCGGCTGCAGCCCGCTCGTCCCGATCTGCTCGCCGGTCGATTTGAGCGTCATGACCGACAATCCGATACAAAATTTGTCGTGACACTCGATATAGAATTTCAGCCTCTCGGCCAATGCGTCGGGATTCTGCAGACGGCTGCCGCCGAGATATCGAGCGACCGGCTCGGGCGAGCGCATCTCGATGAGCCACGGCAGATCGGCCTCGGTGATCGGCCGATAGTAGAGACGCTCGGATTCTAGAATCGGATCAGGGTGCAAGGCGTGTGATCTCCCATGCGTCGGCCGTGCGTGTGTAGACCAGCCGGTCGTGCAAACGGCTGACGCGGCCCTGCCAAAATTCGTAGCAGTCGGGCTTTAGTGTATAGCCGCCCCAAAATGGCGGCGGCGGCACGTCCTCGCCAAACTTCTGCTGAAGCTCCGTAAAGCGACCGTCAAGCTCCTCGCGCGAGCCAACCTTAGCACTCTGATGCGATGCCCACGCGCCGATCTTGCTGTCGACGGGGCGTGAGAGAAAGTACGCATCGCCCGCTGCTTTATCAAACTTCTCGACACGTCCCTGAATCAGTATCTGCCGGTGCAGCTCGGGCCAAAAAAAGTGAAGAGCGGCATTAGGATTCTCCTCGAGCTGCCGACCCTTTTTGCTCGTATAGTTTGTAAAAAAGGTGAAGCCCTCATTGCCGTAATACTTAAGCAGGACGATACGAATTGCAGGTCGCCGATCGTCACCGCACGTCGCGAGGGACATCGCGTTCGGGTCGAGGACCTCGGCCGCAGTCGCATCCTTTATCCATCTGCGAAACTGATCGAGAGGGTCTGTCGCGGCGGTCGCTTCATCTAGTGTGGATGAGGCGTAATCGCGGCGCATGTTGGCGAGGTCTTCGCGGATCATATCTCGTGTACCAGCAGGCCGTCTTTAAGTTTGGGCTCAAACCACGTCGATTTCGGCGGCATCGTTTCGCCCATGTCGGAGACGGTGAGAAGGTCGTCCATTCGCGTTGCGAAGAGCGAAAAGGCCGCGGCCGCCTCGCCCTCGTTCACCATTCGCTCTAGCTCAGTCGTCCCACGCGCTCCGGATATGAACTCAACCCGATCTGATGTTGTCGGGTCCGTGATGCCGAGCACAGGCGACAGGAGAAAATCCTGCAGGATGCTGACGTCGAGGTTATGGACCGGGTCGCGATCGATCATGTGGTCCGGCTTGAATCGCATGTCGTACCATTTGCCATCCACATACGTCAGGATCTCGCCGTGCTCCGCGGGCACAGACGTGTCCGTCTTGCTCACCGCAAAATGCTCGGAGCACCGCTCCAAGAATTCCGCCGTCGTCAGACCGTTCAGGTCTCGCACGACGCGATTATACGGCAGTATTCGCAGCTCGTCGGCCGGGAACATCGCCGCCATCACAAAGTTGTAGTCGGCGTCGGGCTTTGGGGAATGGTCCTGCCGGTGAAGCTCGAGCCTCGCGAGTCTTGCCGCCTCAATACGATGATGGCCATCGGCGATGTAGATCGACGGCACATCGCGAAACGCATCCACAAAATTGCCCGTGTCCGTACATCGCCAGACCTGCTGCCTGACGCCCTCGGGAGCGACATAGTCGTACAACGGCTCGCCCGCAACGGCCTGCGCAATGAGCCGGCGGGTTTCGTCCGTGCCTCGAAATGCAGTGAAGATCAGCCCCGTTTGAGCTCTCAGTGAAATGATATGTGCCGCACGCTCGTTGACCTTTTCAGGGCGAACATTCTCATGCTTTTTGATAACGCCGTTTTCGTAGTCGTCAAGCGAGAGACACGCGACGACGCCGGTCTGCTCGTGGTCGCCTCTTGAAAGGCGATAGATGTAGATCGCATTCTCAGCGTCGCGCTCGAGATATCCCTGATCGACGAACCAGCGATAATTCTCCTTGGCGTGCTCGACGACCTCGTTCCACGCCGGGACCTCGCCTTTTGCAAAATCGGATTTGGGACGCGTGACGCGGAGGAAGCTAAGCTGATTGTCGGCAACGTATCGACGCGCCTCGGCCTTTGTCAGCACGTCGTAGGGGACGCACGAGACAGCTTCGGCATACTCGGGCCGCGGCCTCAACGCTTTAAAAGGCTTAATGATCGCCACTTATGGATTTGGTGTCGGAATGCTGTTGGAGTTGTTGATTAGGTCGTCGAGCTTGCGGTTAGACTCGTCCATCTGATGGATGACCTGATCGGCGTAGCCGGCCTTGTCGATCTTCCACTGGCCGTCCTCGCGAACGAATGGCAGCGTCTCCCAACTGCCGTACGCATTTTTGAACTGGAGAGACGCCTTGTCGCCGTTGATGACCTCATTGCGGTACTCGACAGTCGTTTGGTCCGGCGCGAGGAGCGTTTCGCGCTTTACGATCTCGTCAACTGTCGTGTTTTGAGCTTTCGCCTCCTGCTCGTGCATTTTCATTGTTGCACTCGAGAGCAGGATCTTCATCGCTGTCGGGTCCTTCTTTTTAGAGGCTTTGACGTACTCCTTAAAGGTGTCGGACGGCGTTTTTGCTGCATCGCTGCCGCACGCCGACAGTGCCGCCACCACCATCAAAAAGCTTGCAATTACACACAAGATACGCATCTTTGCCACGCTCAAAAGCATTTAGTATAACGTAGTCTGAGGTGGGAAGGCATGGCCGCGAATGCACGAATATAAGCCGCATGTTAGCCGGACAGTATCGAACTTAATTCGTGCATTCGTGGCTAAATCCTGCAAACTACGACTATGAAACGCGAACTGATCACCGACGAAGCTTTGTCAGCAGCATTGAAGACCCTCGACGACAACTGGCGAGCCGAGGAGAATAAGCTGCGGCGTCACTACAAATTCGAGAACTTTGCCGAGGCGCTCGATTTCGTCAATCGCGTCGGTGCCGCCGCCGAGGCCGCGGATCATCACCCTGACATCTGTTTTGGCTGGGGGTTCGCCAATATCGAGCTCACCACGCACGACCGGAACGGGATCACGGACGTGGATATTGCCCTGGCGCAAAGAATAGATTCGCTCTAGCCGCGCTTTGCTACACTGGCCTCATACGAGGTGGTTTATGCAGAGCAATAATTCTAGACAAAAGATCTGGGCCGCGATACGCAATCTGGCGACTTGCGTTGGACTCGCGATGCTCGTTTACAACGGACTTGCGGGCATGTTTGGCTCGTCGGGTGCGACGACAGTTCACGCGCAGACGGATCCGTTCCTGTCGCGACGTGTGGATATGCTCGAGCAGAGGCTGTATTCGCTCGAGAGCCGAATTACATCAATGCCAACACAGGTCCAGCCGCCGCTCGTGTCGACGATCCCGAGCACGACTCAGAACGACGTTAACTTCCTTCGGACACAGATGGACGGCATGCGAATCCGACTCGGCGAGGTCGAATGCGGCCTTCTAAAACTCGACGAACGAACACTAACGGCTGCACAGCGGAGGACCAACCCCACGGGTTCGCCTTCCGACCGATGCCGAGAGAATTTTGGCACGCCCATCACGCTTTCATCCCGACCGTAATCCGCGCCCTCCAGTTCTCAAGGATTCCTCAAGAGCGGCTCAAGGGCCGCTTTTTATTCTCATCCTGTATTGAAAGGGATCGAAACGAGGACCTGCTCTTTCGTTCCTGAGATCAAGAAAACAAATTTGGACTGATCCGGCGAGCTGGCCAGAGCGGCGTAACCCGATTAATCGCTAAAAACCGGAGGCTAAAATGAAAACTACATCCAAGAGATCTTTTGAAACACGATGGCCGCTGTCGATCCTATGGGTTCTGACGATCACGTTTCTATCAGTGTCGATCGCGCGGGCGGCGAACCCTGCGAATGCTACCCTCGCTCCGGCAGCCGGCGCGGCCATCACATGGGCCGGCACGGCGGTAGGGCCGACACAGCCCGGCGGGGCCGCTGGCGTCGATCTATGCGTCGAGGGGGTGAACTGCGAGACATTTACCCTGACGCTCTCAGGTGCGACATCCGACTGGGCTGGCAAGCAGGTTCATGTGAATATCGGCTGGCTCGTTCCGGTCTCGGATTACGACCTGTATATCTATAAGGATTCGCTAAGCGGCCGGGAAGTCGGTGTATCGGCGAACGGCGCTCCGTCGACCGGTGAAGACGTAACGTTTGACCCGACTTTGACCGGTGCGGGTGTTTACGTCGTTCATGTGATCTATTTCACGGCCGCGGCCGCTGATCAATACAAGGGAACCGCGACTGTGCTCACTGCTCCTCCACCAGCTCAGCCACCCGCTCAGTCGGCCGCCGTTGCGCCAACGTATACGGTATTTAAGGACCCGCAGGGCCGCGGGGCGGACGAGCCGTCGATCGGTGTCAGCTGGGTCACCGGAGCGGTGATGTTCCTGGTGGACACTTTCAACCCGGTGAAGGTCACTTTCAATGACAAGACCTCGCCAGCGACTGCAACATGGGAAACTAAGGCGAATCCGATAAATCAGCCGACCTCGCTTGACCCGATACTCTATACCGACAGGGAGACCGGACGTACGTTCTCATCTCAACTCGCGGTAAAGACAAGTTTTATGGCGTACTCGGACGATGATGGCGACACATGGAATCTCAGCCAGGGTTCAGGCGTGGCCGCCGGCGTCGATCACCAGACGGTGGGCGGTGGGCCGTTCGTTCCCATCAATGGAATAAATCCGGCATTGTCGGCGTATCCGCACGCGGTTTACTACGCTTCGCAGGATATAGCTCTCGCGGAGGCGTCGGTGAGTTTTGATGGCGGCGTGACCTTCGGCCCGTCGATACCGATGTACAACCTTACGGCGTGCGGCGGGATCCACGGACACGTGAAGGTTGCTCCGGACGGCACAGCTTATATTCCTAATAAAGACTGCGGCGGACAGGCTGCGGTTGTTGTTTCCGAAGACAACGGTCTTACCTGGACCGTTAAGCCGGTGCCCGGCAGCACGGCCGGCCAAAGCGACCCGTCCGTCGGGATCGGCTCAGACGGCACGCTCTATATCGGATATACCGGTGCGGACGGTCGGGCAATGGCGGCGGTTTCGCGTGACAAAGGCTCGACCTGGACACAGCCTTATGATGTCGGTTACTACCAGGGCACGCAGAACTCTGTTTTCCCGGCGGTCGTGGCGGGCGATGGTGATCGTGCGGCGTTCTACTTCCTGGGAACCTCTACACCCGGCGGTAACGCCTACAACAATGACAAGACGTTTACAGGGGCGTGGTACGCCTACATTGCTACGACGTACGATCGCGGTCAGTCATGGGTGACCGTGAATGCTACGCCAAACGATCCCGTCCAACGGGGTCCGATCTGCACACAGGGAACGACGTGCTCGGGCGGCACGCGAAATCTGCTCGACTTCAACGACATCGCAGTTGATAAGCAAGGACGTGTACTCGCGTCGCTGGCCGACGGCTGTACCTCGGCTGGCTGTATCGCAGGCGATGCGAATGGCGACGGTAAGGTCGACGGGAATGACGGCGACTACTCGAATGCGGCAGCGATCATCCGTCTTAACACGGGTCTTGGATTGTTCCATGCCTACGATCCGCCGCCGCCACCGACGTCGACCACGATCGAGGATAACGACCCTCGGATCGAGTACTCCGGCGGCTGGCATGATATAAGCAGTTCTAGTGCGAGCGCGGGCCACTTCTCGCTCGACATGGCAAACTCACCGCAGCACTACATGAAGCTGACCGTGAACGTAAACGGCACCGGCGGTGTGCTCACGTATAACTATGCGACGAGTCCCAAAGGAGGGACGGCTGAAATGTTCGTCGATGGAGCATCGATCGGCACGGTGAACTTCGCAGGGTCAAATGGCAGCAGCCAGGCACCGGCGTTCGGACCGAGCGTCCGAGCGGTGCTGAAGTCCGGCACGCACATCTTTGAGCTGCGTAACATTAACGGGCCGGTTTACCTCGATAAGTTCGTGCTTGAAAGCTCGAGTTCGAATTCAGCTCCGGCGTCAGGTCCGGGGACGACCTCGAGCAGTTCCGGGACGGTGAGTTTGGCAGGCCTGCTGCAGTCGATAAGCGTCCCGGCAGGTACGCAGTCGATCTCCGTCGCGACGGAGACGACCGCCGGAGTGCCGTTCCAGATCTTTCTGATTGACCCCAAGGGTCTGACACTCGCCACGGCGAACGTTACCGCCAACGGGATTGCGACGCTCGATCAGCCGGTGACCGGAGGCGGAACATACAAGATCAAGACCGTCAATCTGGGTCTTGGTCCGATCCAGGTGTCGACCCTCGTAACGCCACGCGTCGCGAGGTGATATAAATAGCCTTTAGACGATCGCCGGGTCGCGGTTAGCATAGATCGCGGTCCGCATTATATTTATCGGTGACAACAAATGAATCTGGTCCTTTCATTTCTTTTGCTCCTGGCAGTGTGCTTCGGATTTAGTTGTACGAGTGTATCGCGCGGGAGCCAGAGTGCTGCTCTGAATGCTTGTTCGTTGATCACGGCCGACGAGTTTTCATTCCAGCAAGGGGAGCCATTAAAGGACGCAAAAGTCGTGAACCGCTCTGATGGAGACCTAGATGTTTCCCAGTGCTTTTTGGCAGCTCCGACATTCTCAAAATCAGTTAGCCTTGTCATCACGGCGAATACGCGTGGTAAAGATCCTTCCAGCGAAATGAAAAAGCTTTGGGAGTCGAGATTTTCAACTCACGACAAGGATAAGGATAAAGACGAAGGTACAGACACGGACAAGGACAAAAACGAAAAATCAGCGGCTAGGCCTTCCGATCGCGGTGAAGAAGAGGAGTCGTCGAATGCGGTCAAAGTCGACGATCTCGGCGACGAGGCGTTTTGGATGGGAGATGCGCGAGCAGGAATTCTTTACGTACTAAAAGACAATTCTTACCTAAGGATCAGCCTCGGCGGTGCCGACGATCAAGACACAAGACTTGCCAAAGCAAAGGCCCTCGCGACCGGCGCCCTGGCGAGACTTAAATAGTCATTTCTCTTGCAAGACGCTTGTCTCCCGCAGACGTCAGATCCGGTCGATGATGGCGTTCAGAGTTGCGGAGGGTCTCATCGCTCTGTGGGCCCTGGCTGCGTCGGGATGGTAATAACCGCCCACATCCTGTGGCGTTCCCTGTGCGGCGATTAACTCATCGTTGATCTTTGCTTCGTTCTCTCGCATTTCCTTAGCTATCGGAGCAAACGCGGTAGCGATTTCAGCGTCCGACTTTTGATGCGCCAACGCTTCGGCCCAATACATCGCCAGATAGAAGTGCGAACCTCGGTTGTCGATCTGTCCGACCTTTCGCGCAGGCGATTTGTCGTTCTCCAGAAACTTCGAGTTTGCCGCGTCCAGCGCATCGGCAAGCACCTGTGCCTTTTTGTTGCCACGGGTTTGGGCGAGATGCTCAAAGCTGGCCTGCAGAGCCAGGAACTCACCAAGTGAATCCCATCGTAGATATCCCTCGTGCAGGAATTGCTCGATGTGCTTTGGCGCGGAGCCTCCGGCACCGGTTTCGAACAAGCCGCCGCCAGCCATGAGCGGAACTATTGAGAGCATTTTCGCCGACGTGCCGAGTTCGAGGATCGGGAAGAGGTCCGTCAGATAATCCCGCAGCACGTTTCCCGTGACCGAGATCGTGTCCTTGCCGTCGCGGGCGCGTTTGAGTGTCTCCACCATCGCGTCTTTGAGGTCCATGATCCGAATGTCGAGACCGCTGGTGTCGTGATCGGCAAGATAGCTCTCGACCTTTTGTATGATCTGGGCGTCGTGAGCTCTGCCTTTATCGAGCCAAAAGATCGCGGGCGTATCTGAGAGCCTCGCGCGATTGACTGCGAGTTTCACCCAATCTCGAATTGCGGCGTCCTTGGTCTGGCACATCCGGAAGATATCGCCGGCGTCGACCTTTTGCTCCAGGAGAACCTTGCCGTTCTCGTCCTCGACCCTTACGGCGCCGTCGGCTGAGACTTGGAACGTCTTATCGTGCGAGCCGTATTCCTCGGCTTGTTGGGCCATCAGACCGACGTTGGGGACGGAGCCGAGAGTTCTCGGGTCGATGGTCCCGTTAGTCTTCATGTCCTGAATGATCGCGGCGTAAAGACCAGCGTAGGTGCGGTCAGGAATGATGCAGACGGTGTCCTCTTCCTTACCGTCTTTGTCCCACATTTTGCCACCGCCGCGCACCAGGGCAGCCATTGACGCATCGACGATCACATCGGACGAAACGTGAAAATTCGTAATGCCCTTGTCCGAATTGACCATCGCGATCTTGGGGCCGTTTTGTATCGCCTGCGCAATATCGGACCTAATCTCTTGTTCTTTCGGATGTCCGGCGATCTTTTCAAAAAGTGTTGCAAGACCGAAGTTTGGGTTGATGTCCAGATCGTGGAAGACGTCCTTATATTTTTCAAAAATGTCCTCAAAATAGGTTTCAACTATCGCTCCAAAGATGATCGGATCGGAGACCTTCATCATCGTCGCTTTGAGGTGTGCCGAGAGCAGGACGTCTTTTTCTTTGGCCTCGCGAATCGCGTCGCGGACAAAGGTTTTTAGGTCTGCAAGATGCATGACTGACGAATCGATCACCTCGCCTACTTTCAGCGGGGCAAAACCTTTGAGGACCTTCTCCGACCCGTCATTTCCATAGAACACGATCCTGAATTGTCCGTCGCCGTCTACGGTCATCGAGTTTTCCGACCCATAAAAGTCGCCGGCGTCCATATGCGCAACCGATGTTTTTGAATCCGCACTCCACGCTCCCATGCGGTGCGGATGCGTTTTGGCGTAATTCTTTACGGCCTTCGGAGCGCGACGGTCCGAATTACCTTCTCTGAGCACGGGGTTTACGGCACTGCCGAGCACGCGAGCGTACTTTTTGTTGATGGCCTTTTCTTCGTCGGTCTTGGGTTCGGCGGGATAATTCGGCACTGCAAAGCCCTGTTTTTGCAGCTCGGCGATCGCGGCTTCCAACTGTGGAACAGACGCAGAAATATTTGGCAGTTTTATGATGTTGGCTTCAGGTCTGGTCGCTAACTCCCCAAGCTCCGCGAGCGCGTCAGGTCTCTTTTGATCATCCGTAAGGTACTCGGCGAAATTCGCCAGGATCCTGCCCGACAGCGAAATATCCGGGACCTCGATCTCAATTCCGGCGTGACGTGTGAAGGCTTTTAGAATAGGCAGGAGCGAATGCGTCGCCAACATTGGCGCTTCGTCGGTCAATGTGTAGTAGATCTTAGATTTTTCTGTCATTTTTATTGCGCGATCTAGTCTTACATCATTATATTCTGCAATCTGACTTGGTCACGAGTTGACGGCAAGATCATTTCCGCCGATAAATGAATACCTGGTTTTCAAAAATGGTTCGCGAGGTATCGTCTTGAGGAGAATTGAATGCAATCTATTCGAAATATCGTGATCTTATTTCTCTGCGTTGGCGCGATCTCCTGTGGATCGCTTATGGTCGACAAAAACACGCATGATTACCCGCAAGCATCGAAGGATGCATTCCTGTCGTCGTGCATGTCGTCGTCGGGCGGCAAACAGGAGGCGTGCTCGTGCATGCTCGCAAAAGTGCAGGAGCACTATACTTATGGCGAGATGGCAGATCTCGAGCAGAAAATGAAGAGCGGTCAGACGCCGGCGGAGTTTACCGAATTCATGAAGCAAACTACCCAGAGCTGTGCAACACCCACAATCGGTGCTGCCGTACCGTCTAAATCTGTGCAACCTCAGTGATCGCGACGGCTTCCTACCTTCAAAGACATCTTTAGGGGGAAGTATGGCTCACTTATCGGACGAAGTTCATGATGGAGAGCAGCGGTGGGTCCCATGGATAGGCTTGGCGCTCGTGCTGCCGGCGGTCCTGGTCCTGCTGATCGGAGTTTTTGGAATGCTGTCGGGCAGGAATTGGGGCCTGTCAGGCAACGTTTCACCGGGCGGCGGATATCAGGCTGTCAGCATCCTGGGCGGAGCGATCGCATTTGTCTGCGCATGTTTCGCACTGATGCTCGGTCTCGTCGGCTTAGTCCGCGGGATGCGGCGCTCAGCCCCAAAGAATGGGCGATCCGTCGGGATAGCCGGTCTCACGTTAGAGATCGGGATCGTAGTCGTTGCCGCCCTCGCGCTCGTACTATTAGGTTTCGCTGTCCTGTAGCTGCTCGGATCCGGGCGAGCAGCTTGGTAAGCTTACCGTATGGCCAAACAGCCGCTCGTCTCGATCATCATGGGATCCAAGTCGGATTGGCCCACGATGGAGCACGCCTCAAAGGTGCTCGATG
>Ga0207639_10001303_pt1 | contig 16852 bp, 11 predicted proteins | sample KBSCornC32_FD_184299 | JGI IMG/M metagenome (GOLD analysis project Ga0207639, IMG submission 184299) | Corn rhizosphere microbial communities from Kellogg Biological Station, Michigan, USA - KBS Corn C3-2 (SPAdes) (version 2) | ecosystem: Host-associated > Plants > Roots > Rhizosphere > Soil ...
TGATTCATGACGATCCCGGCGGGGACGCTAATGATCACCAACCACGCCAGCAGCAGTAGACCACTCTCTTCGGGCTCTTGCCGACCGAAAGCTAGCGCTATGACCCCGCCGGCGGCCATTGCCACGATCGCGGCCCAAAGCAACAAATGCCCCTGCACTGAAACAGGCAGCGGGACCATCCCGCTCCGCAATCCAAGCCGGACCTTAACTCTCACCCTTCGCCAATTCACCCTTCGCCAGTCCACGTCCGCGAACAGTGGCAGCTTGGCCGATCGGGCGAACCAATAGTCCGTCACCCCACGCTCCCCTCAAGACTGACGCTGATCAGCTTCTGGGCCTCGACGGCGAATTCCATCGGCAGGTGCTGCAGCACGTCGCGGACGAAGCCGTTGACGATGAGCGCCACCGCCTCTTCCTCGTTCAGCCCGCGCTGCAGGCAATAGAACATCTGGTCGTCGGAAATCTTCGAGGTCGTCGCCTCGTGCTCGAACTGCGCGGTGGCGTTGCGGCTCTCGATGTAGGGCACGGTGTGCGCGCCGCACTTGTCGCCGATCAGCAGGCTGTCGCACTGCGTGAAGTTACGGGCGTTCTTGGCCTTGGCGTGCGCCGACACCAGGCCCCGATAAGTATTATCGGAAAAGCCGGCGGCGATGCCCTTCGAGATAATGCGGCTCGACGTGTTCTTGCCGAGGTGCGTCATCTTGGTGCCGCTGTCGATCTGCTGGTGGCCGTTCGAGATGGCGATCGAATAGAACTCGCCACGTGAATCGTCGCCGCGCAGGATGCAGCTCGGGTACTTCCAGGTGATGGCGGAGCCGGTCTCAACCTGCGTCCACGAGATCTTCGAGCGGTCGCCACGGCAGTCGCCGCGCTTGGTGACGAAGTTGTAGATGCCGCCCTTGCCCTCGCTGTCGCCGGGGTACCAGTTCTGCACGGTCGAGTACTTGATCTCGGCGTCGGCGAGCGCGACGAGCTCGACCACGGCGGCATGCAGCTGGTTCTCCTCGCGCATCGGCGCGGTGCAGCCTTCGAGATAGCTCACATAGGCGCCTTCATCAGCGATCAGCAGCGTGCGCTCGAACTGGCCGGTCTTCTTCTCGTTGATGCGGAAATAGGTCGAGAGCTCCATCGGGCAGCGCACGCCCTTGGGCACGTAGCAGAACGAGCCGTCGGTGAAGACCGCCGAATTGAGCGTCGCATAGTAGTTGTCGGTGACCGGGACGACCGAACCGAGATACTGCTTCACGAGGTCCGGGTATTCACGGATGGCCTCCGAGATCGAGCAGAAGATGATGCCCTGTTTGGCCAGCTCGTCGCGGAACGTCGTCACGACCGAGACCGAGTCCATAACCGCGTCGACGGCGACGTTGCCCGACGGCGGGCTATAGCTCTCCGCGGCGCCTTCGACGCCGGCCAGGATCGCGCGCTCCTTGAGCGGTACGCCGAGCTTCTCGTACATCTTGAGGAGCTCGGGATCGACCTCATCGAGGCTCTTGGGGCCCTTGAAGGCCTTCGGCGCCGCGTAGAAGTACATGTCGTCGAAGTCGATCTTGGGATAGTGGGCGCGCGCCCAGGTCGGCTCTTCCATCGTCTTCCAGCGACGGTAGGCCTCGAGCCGCCACTCGGTCATCCACTCGGGCTCGTTCTTCTTGGCCGAAATGAAGCGGACGATATCCTCGCTCAGCCCTTTGGGCGCGCGATCCGTCTCGATCTGGGTTTCGAAGCCGTATTTGTACTTGTCGACGTCGAGCGCGAGGACCTTCTCGACGGTCTCGAGCTCGATCTCGTCCTTGAGCGTCGGAATGGCTTCTTTGTAGTTCACTTCTGGCATAGCGAAATCCTCACGCCGCCTTGCCCTGCCGGCGCTGATGCCGGCCGAGCACGTCGGCAAAACCCGAAAGGAAGGCCCTAACGTCATCCGGCGTCGAGGACCATCCCAAGCTCACGCGCAACGCGCATTCGGCGAGCGCGCGGCTCACGCCCATCGCCTCGAGCACGTGGCTCGGCCCCACCTTGCCCGACGAGCACGCCGAGCCGGAGGAGACCGAGAGGCCAAGCAGATCGAGGCCCATCATGGCGACGCTCGCCTTGAGGCCAGGGGCCGCAAAGTCGACAACGTTGCCAAGCCGCTCTGCCGCGTCGCCGAAAACCACGGCCGCCGGCTCGATGGCGCGGATGCCGGCCTGGAGCTCCGCGGCCAACGCTGCAACTCTCGCCGCATCATAGCGGGCCGGAAACGCCTCAGCCGCCGCGCCAAAACCGGCGATCAGCGCCGCGGACTCCGTGCCGCCGCGCCGGTTCTGCTCCTGCCCGCCGCCCGGGATCAACCGGACACTGTCGGCATGAAGCTTGGCGAGCAGCGCACCTACGCCGACCGGGCCACCGATCTTGTGCGCGCTCACCGCCATCATATCGGCAGCGCGGCTGGCAAATTCGAGGGGCAGCTTGCCGTAAGCCTGGGTTGCATCGATGAAAAGGTAGTGAGGCGTCGGCCCCACCATGGCCTCGATGCGGCTCAGGGGCTGCACCACGCCCGTCTCGTTGTTCACCCAGTGGAGGGCCACGAGGAGGCGCTCATTCGAAGCTTCGGCCTGGGCAAGGCGATCCGCCAGCTCGTCCAGCGCAACGACGCCCTTGGCATCGAGGCCGATAACTGTGACCGGCACGCCCGCCGCCTCGGCGGCCTTGCTCACCGCGGCATGCTCGCCGGCGCTGATGACGATGCCGCCGACGTCCAACGCCTTGACGCTACCGACGATGGCCTGGGTAATGGCCTCCGTGGCCGAGCCGGTAAAGATCACCTGCTGACGGTCCGCGCCGGCCAAAGCGGCGACCCGGTCGCGCGCATCCTCGATGAGATGCCGCAACGCCCGCCCATGGCCGTGCACCGACGATGGGTTGCCGGTAACGTCGAGCGCAGCCAGCAGTGCTGCCCGCGCCTCCGGAAGGAGGGGCGCCGAGGCATTGTGATCCAGATAGATCGCCGGTCGCGTCATCGTCGTCCCGTTTTCGCCGTCCACCGGGAAAGCCTCGCCGGGGCGCGGCGAATCTGCGCGCCCGTCCAGCAAAGAACTTCTTGAAATCGGACGCCCACATTCACTAGAAGGGGCGCTCAAACCGGCAGGCGGCCTTCTCTTACGCCCCTTGTCGCACGGTGGAAAGCCAGTTTCGAATAATTCTAACCTGTCTTTTCCAGTCATGTTTTAGGCACCGGCAGGCGCTTCGTCAAGACGCGGGCCGAACGAGCGCCAGCGGCCCTAAACCGCCGGTTTCGCGTACCAGAAAGGGCCCAGGGTCGACGCCATGCCAGAAGTGATTTTCAACGGGCCGGAAGGCCGCCTCGAAGGTCGCTATCAGCCGGGCAAGGAGCCCAACGCCCCGATCGCCATCGTGCTGCATCCGCACCCCGAGTTCGGCGGCACGATGAACAACCAGATCGTCTACCACCTCTATTACATGTTCGCGGAGCGCGGCTTTGCGGTGCTGCGCTTCAACTCGCGCGGCGTCGGCCGGTCGCAGTCGGTGTTCGACCACGGCATCGGCGAGCTCTCGGATGCGGCGGCGGCGCTCGACTGGCTGCAGGCGCTCAATCGCGAGAGCCGCGGCTGCTGGATCGCCGGCTTCTCGTTCGGCGCCTGGATCGGCATGCAGCTCCTGATGCGCCGTCCGGAGGTGGAAGGCTTCATTTCGGTCGCGCCGCCCGAGAACCTCTACGATTTCTCCTTCCTCGCGCCCTGCCCTTCGTCGGGTCTCATCATCCACGGCGACAAGGACCGCGTAGCGCCGCCTTCGTCCGTCCAGAAGCTCGTCGACAAGCTCAAGACGCAGAAGGGCATCACCATCGAGCAGCAGCTCGTCCCCGGTGCCAACCACTTCTTCGAGAACCGGGTCGACGACCTCATCGAAAAGTGCGGCGAATATCTCGACCGTCGCCGCGCGGATATCGCGGCGGGCAAGGGGCGATAGCCAGACGCCCCGGACCTCTTCCTCAACAGGCTCGGGATGAGGTCCTCATGGGGGCCGCATCGCCCTCATGACGAGCCGGTCGATTTACGAGGCAAGCCAATGGCCGCCAAATACAAATCCGATTTCCTCAACGTCCTCGACGAGCGCGGCTTCATCGCGCAGATCTCGGATCCCGAAGGGCTCGACGCGAAGGCCTCGCAAGGCCAGATCACCGGCTATGTCGGCTACGATGCGACGGCAACCTCGATCCACATCGGCAACCTGATCACCGTCACCCTGCTCTACTGGCTGCAGGAGACCGGCCATAAGCCGATCAGCCTGATGGGTGGCGGCACCTCGATGGTGGGCGACCCCTCGTTCCGCGACGACCAGCGACAGCTGCTGACGGTCGAGCAGATCGCCAAGAACATCGAGGGCATCAAGAAGGTTTACGCCCGCATCCTGCGCTATGGCGACGGTTCGAACGACGCCATCATGCTCAACAACGCCGACTGGCTGCTAAAACTCAACTACGTCGAGTTCCTGCGTGACGTCGGCCGCTATTTCTCGGTCAACCGCATGCTGTCGTTCGACAGCGTGAAGCTGAGGCTCGACCGCGAGCAGTCGCTGAGCTTCCTCGAATTCAACTACATGATCATGCAGGGCTACGACTTCGTCGAGCTCAACCGGCAGCATGGCTGCCTGCTGCAGATGGGCGGCTCCGACCAGTGGGGCAATATCATCAACGGCGTCGACCTCAGCCACCGGATGGGCGGACCGCAGCTCTATGCGCTGACGACGCCATTGCTCACGACCTCGTCGGGACAGAAGATGGGGAAGACCGCCTCCGGCGCCGTCTGGCTCAACGGCGATCTCTTTTCGCCTTACGATTTCTGGCAGTACTTCCGGAACACCGACGACGCCGATGTGGGGCGCTTCCTCAAGGTGTTCACCCGCCTGCCGCTCACCGAGATCGCTCGCCTCGCGGCGCTCGGCGGTTCGGAGCTCAATGACGCCAAGAAGGTGCTGGCGACCGAGGTGACGGCCATCGTCCACGGCCGAGATGCGGCCGAACAAGCCGAAGTCACGGCCCGTGCGACGTTCGAGGCCGGCGCCATCGACCTGTCGCTGCCGACGGCCGATGTGCCGAAGGGCGAGCTTGCGGCAGGCATCGGCATCCAGGCGGCGTTGGTTCGGGCCGGCCTTGCTGCCTCGAACGGCGAAGCCCGCCGGCACGTCCAGTCCGGCGCGGTTCGGCTCAACGATGCGGTTGTTGAAGACGAACGGGCTACCATCAACGCCGGCAGCACTTTGCCGGAAGGCGTGATCAAGCTCTCGGTCGGCCGCAAGAAGCACGCCCTGCTGCGGCCGGCCTAGCCGAACCGCACGCGCACGAAGCGGACGATATCGCCCGCTTCGCTACTGGCTCGTCTGGGTGGTCGCCTCGGGACGAACCTCGGGCGCATCGCCCGGCAGGCCCTTGGCGCGGTATTCGAACAAGCCGCGGAAGGCGCCCGGCACCAGCATCGATGCTGGGTTGACCTGGAAGTTCGGCTTATCGAGCGGGCCGCGCACGGCGAAAGTGACGCCGATCAGCCCCTCTCCCTCGCGGCCGCCAAGCAGTGGCCCGAAGAGCGGCAGCTTCTGGAACACCGAGTTCAGCCCGAACAGCGGCACATAGGTGCCGACAAGATCGTACTGGCGCTGCGTGGTGTAGATGAAGCCGTGCACCGTGCCGCCGACGGCATCGCCCTTGACGAGCCCGTCTGTGATTTCGATGCGGTCGGACCGGCGGGTGAAGAGTATCCGGCCGCTGTTGAAGTTGATGCGGTTCTCGCGGGCCAGAGTCTGGGATTGCTGGTGCTTGTCGAGGACCTGCGACGCCTGGCTTTCGTTGACGAGCGAGAAGCGGCTGAGCTCGAAGTCGCCGAAGTCGGCCTTCTGGGCGTTGCTGGTGGTCATCACCAGCGTACCGGCGCCGCCCTCGATGCGCGGATAGACGCCACCGAAGCGCAGCAGCGTGCCGATGTCGTTGAAGGCCACCGACATGACCTTGCCATCGGGCGTCGGATTGGTCGTCACCGACACGCTGTTGCCATCGCCGAACTGCCCCTGCAGCCGCGCATTGCGAATGTCGGTACCCTTGAGCGATAGCCCGAGCTGCAGGTTGTAGGCAGTGGTCTTGTAGAAACCGAGCGCCCGCTTGAGGTTGACGTCGAGCGATATTGCCTGGCTGACCTGGCTCGCCTCGACGCCGCCGGTGCCGCCGCCCAGACCGAAGAAGTGCTGCAGCATGGGCTTCAGGTCGAGCTGATCGCCCTGCAGTTGCAGCGCGTAGCCGCCATCCTTGCCCGGCGACAGCGAGGCTTGCGCCTGGTCACCCGGGCTCAGGGCGAATTTGGTGAAGTTGGCCGACTGGAGGCCCTTCTTGTCGTCGTAGTTGATGCTGCCCTCGAGATCGACGTCGCCGAACGCGAGCTTCACCTGGCTGAGCTCGGTGACGTCGCCGTTCTGCTTGACGGCAGCCTCGAGCGTTCCCGGGACGCCCTTCTGCTTGCCGATGCCGAGGTCCTTGATGTTGAGCGCGGCGTCCTTGATGTCGACCGCGAGTTGCACCGAGCCGTCGGTCATCGGCTTGCCGACGAAGCGGACCTGGCCGGAAAGGAAGTTCGTCGCGTCGAACCCCATGTCCTTGAGGTCCTTGACGTCGAGCGTCGAGGACAGGAGCAGCTCCGGCGCCTGGCCCGGCACAGCATCGACCTTGAGATCGGCCGGCAGGCCGTCGATCGTCGCCTGCCCTGTGCCCTGAAAACCCTTTTGCGAGGCGGTGAAGGAGATTTGCCCGCCGCTGATCTGGTGCCCCTGGATCGGCGCCGTGCTGGCGAAGTTGGTGACTGCGCCGTTCACCGCGTAGTCGTAGTCCTTGAGGTTGCCTTTGCCGTCGAGGGTGATCGTCGAGACGAGGCTCACGTCGGTGTCGCCGCCGATCGCGTTGGGATCGAGCGGCAGTTGGCTGGTGTCCTTGAGAAGATCGGGCTGTTGCTTGGCAACCAGCGCCACGAGCGATGGAATGCCGCTCTTCACCTCGCCCGAAATCTCGAACACGGTCGCGTCGGGCTTGCTGCTGTCGAGCACAAGTGCGGGAGTCGCAAGGGCCACAGCGCCCTTGTCGGTCGGCACGTGGATGCCGTCGCCCGAGACGGTCAGCTTGCTGTCGCGGATCTGGAGGCGCGCCTTACCGTCGACCGCCACTGGATCCATCTTGTCCATCACGGCGAATTTTACGCCGCTCGCCACCATGTCGATCGACATGCCGTTGGGCGGCACCGGCTTATCCGGCTGGCCCTGGACGGCGATGCTGCCGACCGGGAAGGCAAAGTGCATGTCGGAGTTGTCGACGGTTCCGGCGGTGACGTTCTTGACGAACCAGTCGCGGCCCTTGCGATCGAGGAAATAGGGCCAGAGGCGCTTGAGATCGTCGGCCGACGCGCCGCTGCCGGTCACGTGGAGATCGAAGCCGAGGCCCTTGCGGAGCATGTCGATGCGGCCCTTGGTCAGGACCTCGACGCCCTTCTTGGTTGCCTGCAACTGGTCGATGCCCACCGCCCCATAAAGCGGCGCCGACCAGCCGGAGAATGTCATCTGGTCGAACGGGGCGTTGGGCGCCCCGAGATCGCCCGGCCTCAGGTCGACATCCGTTGCCTTGATCGACATGCCGACGGTCGGGCCATACTGCTTGTCGAGGCCAAGCGCGAAGATGCCGGAGAGGCTGGCCGAGCTGCCGCCGATCTTGATCTCGGCTGGCTCCAGCGTGAACTGCGCCTTGCTCGGCTCCCAGGCAATCTCGCCAATGCTCGTCGCGATCGGGAAGTGGTCGCTCCCGATGCGCATGTCCATGCCCGTCATGTCGATATGGAAGGCGCCGTCGGTGATCTTGCCCTGAGTGTCGAAGCCGACCTCGATCGAGACGGCGCCCGTACCGACGAGGCCCATCATGCTGTCGGGATCGTTGATGAACGGCAGGAAGGACGAGAAGTCCATGTTGGTGATGTTCGACGTCAGGCGCGCCGTGCCGTCCTGGCCGATGGTGCGGGCGAAATCGCCCTGCATGGTCGCGCCGTTGAACTTTGCCGAGAAATTGCCCGCCACGTCGTGGCCGTTGACGCCGGGCGACACCTCGACCGAAATATCGGTGAACTCGCGGAAGACGCCATAGACGGCGTCGTTCATGTCCATCACCGCGTCGCGGATGGTGAGGCGGGAGAAGCGCCCCTCCTGCGCCTGGGTAACGATGCCCGAAAGGCTCTGCTCTGAGGCTTCGAGGTTGTAGATCAGCCAGTCATTGTCCGACCGGAAGCCCGGCGTCTGGCCGCCCGGCATCTCGCCGTGGACCGATAGCCCGCCGGCCGAAATACCCACCGAGGGGAAGGCGTCCTCGCCTTCCTGCACGCGGACGATGGCCCGATCGCTCTTCGGGTCGTTGACGATCTGGAAATTGGCGAGACGCGGGCCGAGGAGGTCCTGGTTCACCTGCAGATGCGGGGCAACCATGGTGATCGTGGCGCCCGGCTGGCCGATCAGCACGCGGATGGGCGAGAAGCCGACGTCGAGCGCCTTCATCTGCACTTTGGCGCCGCTCTTCTTGTCCGTGTAGGTCACGGGCGAGAACTGCAGCACCGGCCAGGCCGCGCCTTCGAGGGCCAGCGCCATATCGCCGAGCTCGAGGTTGGCGCTCGGCGGGAGCGACGCCATCACCGCCGCCCGCGCCTGATCGCGCACGAACGGCAGCGGAATCGGCATGATCAGCAGCGTGACGTAGAGCAGCAGCAGCGGCGAAAGGATGATGGCAGCGGTCCAGCCGAGGACCCGCATGCCCCGCCGACGACGGCGGCGGCGCGGTCGCTTTACGGCCTCGCGATTCTGCTGGGCAGCGGCTGACCTCGCCGGCCCGCTGGCCGGCCGTGCGGGGCGCTTGGCGGGCCGCCTCGTCGTGCCGGTCTTGGGCCCTATCGGGCGATCCTCAAAAGTGGCCAACGGCTCTGTCCGACCCTGATCCCGTTCCGTCGTGGGGGCGTGCGATCTCCTGCGTCACCCGCCTGCCCCCAATTCGACCCGCCCCGGAGAATCGGTCTGCGCGGGCGCTCTATTGCCGAAACATACCGGCTGGAATATGGCACTAACACCCTGAAAAGCGTGTCCAGAGCAGAGTTTACCGGAAGATTCGCGCACCATGGCAAAGCCGACGACCGGCCGCAAGGCACCGGATTTCGACCTCCCAACCGCCGCCGGCGACACCTTCCGCCTCACGGCGCAGCGCGGCAAACCGGTGGTCCTCTACTTCTACGCCGAGGACAACACCGAAGGGTGCACGATCGAGAACCAGGAATTCACCCAACTCCTTCCGGCTTTCGAAAAACTCGGGGTCGTGGTCGTCGGCATCTCCGAGGACAGCGTGGCCAAGCACTGCAAATTTCGCGACAAGTACGGCATCGCCACCGTCCTCGTGGCCGATCCCGAGCACAAGGCGATCGACGCTTATGGCGTCTGGGGACCGAAGGTTACCTTCGGCCACCACATGATCGGACTCCTCCGCTCCACCTTCCTCATCGGCGCCGACGGGACGTTGCTCGAGGAATGGCGAGTCACCCGCATCAAAGGGCACGCCGAAAAGGTGCTGGCGGCCGCCCAAACGCACCTCGCCGCCTGAAACACCCGCGCTTTCCGGCCGTTTCCGCCGATTTTGTCCGTTTGTTAACCTTAACGGATGATGATCACGGCGGTGTTTTTGGCGTTCGGAGAGCAGGCCGTGCCAGACAAGCTCCAGGCGACGAAGCTGGGCCGACCGCCCAAGCCTGCCCCGAAGCCGCAAGGCCGGGGTATCTCGCCACGCCTGTTCTACGGCGTTTTCGGCATCCTCTTTGCGACGAACGTGCTGGCGGTGATCGGGCTTCTGATGAGCCCGGATATTGCGACTCTGATCAACGGCCAGACCGAGGCGACTCTCGCCGCCTATCAGGACAAGCTCGACCAGTTGCGGGTCGAGGTCGACAAGCTCCACTCGCGCCAGTACGCCCAGACAGGCGACATCAACCTCGAGCTGCAGGAGCTGGCGCAGCAGCAGGAAGTGCTGACCGAGCAGCATCAATACGTCAAAGCGCTGGCGGCCAAGGCGGCCGAGCTTGGGATCGCACCAGTTGCAGCGCCCGACGCCAAGCCCGCGGCGCCGGGTCCAGTGATCGCGCCGACCTCGTTCTCGACCAGCGATGCCGGCCCCGCCGCGATCGAGCAGGCGGGGCATCAGGTTCGTGCCATGATGGACGAATCGCGCAATGCGCTGGCGGCGATCTCGGCGGAAGCGACCAGCTCCACCAACGAAATCCTCTCGTCGCTGCAGGCGGCCGGCATTAAACCGAATCTCTCCGGCCCAAGCGACGACGATGCGGATGGCATGGGTGGCCCGCTGCTGCCGCCCGAGCAGGATGGCGCGGACGCGGCGAACATGGTCGAACAGGCCAATGCGGTGGTCGCGGCGCTGACCCGGTATCAGGATGCGCGCTCGGCGATTGCCTCGGCGCCGGTCCACCTGCCCTTCACCGGCTCAACCCGCATCAGCTCCGGCTTCGGCAACCGTACCGATCCCTTCACGGGGCGGCAGGCCTTTCACCCGGGTATCGATTTCCCCTGGGCGACGGGCACGACCGTCATGGCCGCGGGCGACGGCAAGGTGGTCTATGTCGGGCAGATCAACGGCTACGGCAACGTGATCGACATCGACCATGGCGGCGGCCTCGTCACCCGCTACGGCCACCTTTCGGGGTTCATCGCGACGCAAGGGCAGATGGTACATACCGGCACGCCGATCGGGCGGGTCGGCTCGACCGGCCGCTCGACTGGCCCCCACCTCCATTTCGAAGTGCGGCGCAACGACCATCCCGTCGATCCGAACATCTACCTGGGCCTCGGCCGCCAGCTGGCGCATTTCCTCAAGCCTGTCGCCGGCAGTACTCCCGCCCAGACGCTCGATGCGGCGACGCCCGTGGCTGCGCCCGGCGGCACCGATGACGACGCGGATGCCGACGGCGCGCTCAGCTAGCCTGCCGGGGCTCAATAGTCGTTATTGTAGTGGTAGTTGTCGGCCTCGGTGAGGTCGTTCTGCAGCGTCGCATAGTCGTTGGCGGTCGAATAGTCGTTGCTGTAGGTCGGCGCCGGCTCGTAGCTCGGGGTCGAATAGGACGGGGTGCTGTAGCTGTCCGACGACGCCGTGTCGTAGCTGCTGCTCGGCGTGTAGTCGCTCGACGCGCTATAGTCAGTGCTCGCGGTCGCGTAGCTGTCGTCGGACGAGCCTGAGTCCGAAGAGGCCAAGTCGTCCGTGGTGTCGCAGCCCGAAAGACTGGCCAGCATCGCAATCATTGCGGCCGCCATCAGGCCGCGCGGCAGGAAATTTCGCAAGTGGTCCCCCAAAACACTGGCGAGACCAAAATATTGATGGATGCGAGTACTGTCCAGCGGTGCGCGACGGAAATAACGCGCCGCTATTCGATATCCTGGACCGTATCGGCATAACCCTGGACGCGCTGCGCCAGGGCCGACTCCATGAACTCGTCGAGGTCGCCGTCGAGCACGGCGCCGGTGTTCGAGGTCTCGGTGCCGGTCCTGAGATCCTTCACCATCTGGTAGGGCTGCAGCACATAGGAGCGGATCTGGTGGCCCCAGCCGATGTCGGTCTTGGCCGCTGCTTCGGCGTTGGCTGCCGCCTCGCGCTTCTCCAGTTCCTGCTCATAGAGCCGCGCCTTCAGCATCTGCATGGCGGTGGCGCGGTTCTTGTGCTGGCTGCGCTCGGCCTGGCAGGCGACCACGATGCCGGTCGGCACGTGGGTGATGCGGATCGCCGAGTCGGTGGTGTTGACGTGCTGGCCACCAGCGCCGGACGAACGATAGGTGTCGAACTTGAGATCGGACTCGTTGATCTCGATGTTGATGGAATCGTCGACCACCGGGTAGACCCAGGCGCTCGAGAAGCTGGTGTGGCGCCGCGCCGCGCTGTCGTAGGGCGAAATGCGCACCAGCCGATGCACGCCGCTCTCGGTCTTCAGCCAGCCATAGGCGTTGTGGCCGGAAATCTGAATGGTCGCCGATTTGATCCCGGCTTCTTCGCCCGGATGCACTTCCATTGTCTCGACCTTGAACTTCCGCCGCTCGGCCCAGCGCGTGTACATGCGCAGCAGCATGTTGGCCCAGTCCTGGCTCTCGGTGCCGCCGGCGCCGGCGTGAATCTCGAGAAAGCAGTTGTTGCCGTCGGCCTCGCCAGAAAGCAGGGTTTCGACCTGGACGCGGCGCGCCGTCTTTTCGAGCTCGGCGATGGCGTTCTCGGCTTCCTTGACGATGCTTGAGTCGCCTTCCGCCTCGCCCATCTCGATGAGCTCGCGGTTGTCGCTGATGCCGGTTTCGAAGCTCCGCACGTACTTGATGGCCGCGTCGAGCTCTTCACGCTCGCGCATCACCTTGCGGGCCTTCTCGGGATCGTTCCAGAGGTCGGGGGATTCGGACTGCGCGGTCAGCGCGTCGAGGCGTAGCTGGGCCGTATCCCAGTCAAAGATGCCTCCTCAGCAGGTTCAGCACCTGCTCGATTTCGGCGATGGATTTTTCGGTCTCGGCTTTCATCGGTCTACCCGTTCGAACTGCCGGCTCATGTAGTCGAGCCGGCCGACTCGATCAACCTCGCGCTTCAGAAGAGCCCGCCACGGCCGCGGAAGAGGTCCTGCAAGCTGCGCTGCGGCGGCACCTGCATCTCCTGCACATCGGGAGGCGGCGCACCGGAATCGTCCATATTCTGCACGGAGTTGTTGTCGTAGCCGACGCCGATCACCGATTGCGGCAGGTTCGGGCCGGTTCCCGGCTTGAACGCCTCGAGCACCGCCGCCTGGCCCTGCTGCGCCGGCACCCCCGTGTTCGGATCGACCCAGTCCGTTGCCATGCCGGCCGGCATGTTGAATGGCGTTGGCGGCTCGCCCTGCAGCGCCGACTGCATGAAATCGGTGAAAATCGGAACGGCCAGCGCGCCGCCGGTCTGGGCGTTGCCCATGTTTCGCGGCTTGTCGAAGCCGATATAGACGCCACAGACGAGCTGCGGGGTGAAGCCGATGAACCAGGCGTCCTTGAAATCAGAGGACGTCCCTGTCTTGCCGGCGACCGGGCGGTTGAGCCGCTTGGCATAGGTGCCGGTGCCGCGCTGCACCACGCCTTCCATCATCGAGGTGATCTGGTAGGCCGTCATCGGGTCGAGCACCTGCGGCCGGTTGTCGATGATCAGCGGCTCGGGCTGCTTCTCCCACGAGGTCACATTGCAGCCGTCGCAGACGCGCTCGTCGTGGCGATAGACGGTCTTGCCATACCGGTCCTGGATGCGATCGATGAGCGTCGGGGTGATCTTGCGGCCGCCATTGGCGATGGTCGCATAGGCCGCGGTCATCTTGAAGTCGGTGGTCTCCCCTGCCCCGAGCGCCATGGCGAGCACGGGCTGCAGCTTGTCGTAGATGCCGAAGAGCTTGGCGTAGTCGGCAATGAGCGGCATGCCGATGTCCTGCGCGAGGCGCACCGTCATAACGTTCCGGCTGAGCTCGATACCCCGCCGCAGGGTTTGCGGCCCGCGGAAATCCTGCTCGTAGTTTTCGGGCTTCCAGACCGTGCCGTCCCCCTGCTTGATCTCGATGGGCGCATCGAGCACGACCGAGGCAGGCGTATAGCCGTTGTCGAGCGCTGCTGCGTAGACGATCGGCTTGAACGAAGAGCCCGGCTGCCGCAGCGCCTGCGTGGCGCGGTTGAATTCGGACTCGGCGTAGGAGAAGCCGCCCACCATGGCGAGCACGCGTCCGGTGCGCGGGTCCATCGCGACCATCGCGCCTTCGATCTCGGGGGGCTGCTCGACGGCGTAGCTGCCGGCTTTGCCGTTGACTGCCGAGACGTAGACGACGTCGCCCGGCTTCAGCACGGCGGAGACGCCGCCCTTTTTCACCCACTTCGAGTCGGCGTTGTCGAGGCGGCCCGTCGCCTTGTCGGCGAGCATGCCGCCGTTGATGTTCGTTCCGGGCCTGAGCCCGATCTGCGCGCCGGTCTTGTCGGTCTGCAGCACGACCGCAAGGTTCCATTCGGGCACATCCGACAGCGGCGAAATCTTGAAGACGGCGCTGGCCCAATCGCCGCTCGAGATATCGACCGTGGCGACCGGCCCGCGGAAGCCGTGGTCCTGGTCGTAGTTGACGAGGCCATCCATCAGGGCCTTCCGCGCTTCCTCCTGCATCTTCGGCTCGAGGGTGGTGCGGACCGAAAGGCCGCCGCCATAGAGCTGGTCCTCGCCGTAGAGCTGGGCGAGCTCGCGCCGTACCTCCTCGGTAAAATACTCGGCCGAATAGAGCTGGCTGCCCGACTGGCGCGGATTGACCTGCAGCGATTCCTTGAGCGCCGCGTCGTGCTGGGCGGCGCTGATGTAGCCGTTCTCCAGCATGCGATCGAGCACGTAGTTGCGGCGCTCGATGGCGGCCTGCGGGTGGCGGAAGGGGTTGTAGTTGTTCGGTCCCTTCGGCAACCCGGCGAGGTAGGCAGTCTCCGACAGGTCGAGCTGGTAGAGCGCCTTGTTGAAGTAGTTCAGCGAGGCGGCCGCAACGCCATAGGAATTGAGGCCGAGGAAGATTTCATTGAGGTAGAGCTCGAGGATCTTGTCCTTCGAGTAGGTGGAATCGATCCGGACGGCGAGCACCGCTTCCTTGATCTTGCGATCCCAGGTCTGCTCCGAGCTCAGGAGGAAGTTCTTGGCCACCTGCTGGGTAATGGTCGAGCCGCCGCCGACGATCGCATCATCACCGCTGGCCCGAGCCGAGAGGTTATCACGGATGGCGCGGATGACGCCGTCCGGCGAGATGCCGTGGTGGGTATAGAAATCCTTGTCTTCGGCGGAGATGAAGGCGTCGATGACCAGCGGCGGGATGGTTTCGACCGGCTGGAAGAGCCGGCGCTGATGCGCATATTCGGCGAGCAACGTGCCGTCCGCCGCGTGCACGCGCGTCGTTACCGGCGGCTGGTAATCCTTGAGGACGGTGTAGTCCGGCAAGTCCTTGGTGACGCCGTCGAGATAAGCCGCGGCCACCCCGATCGAACCGATCAGGATGAACGCCGCAAAACCAAACAGCCAACCGATCAGGCGTAGCATCAGCCGCCGATTCCCCTCGCTGCAGCGGATGCTAGCAGAGCGACACCGGCTTGTGGGCAGCGGCGTCCTTCACAATCTCGGATCGAAGCTGTCATGGCTGGGCCGTCTGCTGGGTATCTGCGGCGGCCGCTTCGTCGAAATAGGCGCCGATACCGCGGGCGATCGCCGCGGCGGCCCGGTCCTGCCAGGCTGGATTGACGAGGTTGGCGATATCGTCGCCGTTCGACAAAAAGCCGAGTTCGATCAGCATCGAGGGCACATCGGGCGCCTGCAGTACGAAGAAGTCGGCCTGCCGTACGGGAAAACGGCGGAGCTCAAAACTCGGCTGAAGCTCGTGGATGATGGATTCGGCCGCCATAAAACTCTGCTTGCGCATCTGCCGGCGCATCAGGTCGACGAGCACGTCGACCACCGCCGGGGTCATTTTCGGCACCGCGAATCCGGCGACGATATCGGTCTTGTTCTCGTTGTCGGCGAGCACTTTGTCGAGCACGTCGGTGGCCTGCTCGTCGCGGGTATAGATCGAGGTGCCGTGGATCTGCGGCTGGCTGAAGGTGTCGGCGTGGATCGAAATGAAGATATCGGCCTTGTTCTGCCGCGCCAGTGCTACCCGCTGCTCGAGGGTGAGGTAGGTGTCGTCGGTGCGCGTCAGGGCCACATCGAAGCGGCCGGTCTTCAGCAGCAGCGCCTCGAGCTTCAGGGCGAACGCCAGGGTGATGTTCTTCTCGTGCACGCCGTTGGGGGCCGTGGCGCCGTTATCGATGCCGCCATGGCCCGGATCGAGGATGATCAGCGGTTTTGGGCTGGCGGGCGCTGGTGCTGTGGTGGCAGCGGCTGGCGCCGGCGCCGCCGGTTGCGTGGAGGCTGCCGGCGCAGTGAGCGACGCGACAACCGGCGGCGCCGCGCTGGCGGCAGTGGCGGGCGTGGTTGCCGTCGTTGCCGCGGCCGACGCTACGGTCGCCTCCGAGCTGCCGGGCGGCGTCGAGTTGTCGGCCAGCGGCGCGGCGGCTGCGCCGGGGTTGGCGGCAGCATCTACTGCTGCCCGCTTGGAGAACGCGTCCGCGGTATCAGGGATGAGGTCGACCACGAGCCGCGCCGGCTGGTCGCCGAAAGCATCGAGCACATAGGCCTGCTGCACCTGCGCAGGCCCGGCGAGCGCGATGGTGGTCCGGGCGCGGCCGTCGGCCGACATGCCGACGCTGAAGCTCGTGACGAGACCGGCGCCGGAGGGAGCCGGCGGGTCAGCGAACTTTATCCCGCCGGCGGCGAGGTCGACGGCGATGCGGCTCGGGTTGTCGAGCGAGACGATGGCAAACTTGGTGGGCGCCGAGAGGTCGAGAATCAGCCGCGCCCGCTCGGGGGTCGTCGTAACCCGCGCCGCAAGGACGTCCGGCGCCGGGGTTTCGGCGGCGAGCGCCGGCGCCCAGCCCAATAACGCCAGCGTGATGAAAAGCCGTGCGGCCCGCAGGAGCGCATTGAAGATCGACATGGCGCCCCCCATTTCACGCGTGACGGTCTGCCGAAGGAATAGGCGATTCGGCGACATGGGGCTCCCTGGGCGACGTCCTTGCTGCGTGCCAGCGATCGGCGGCAGCAAGATGGCAGGGCCGAACGGTATGACGAATTTCTTGTTGCCTTCCGGTGACAAACTCTCGTAAAGCCAGATTGCTTAGGCGGCCCTCGCGCTCGTTTTTGGCCCTCTGT
>Ga0207639_10001304_pt1 | contig 16847 bp, 18 predicted proteins | sample KBSCornC32_FD_184299 | JGI IMG/M metagenome (GOLD analysis project Ga0207639, IMG submission 184299) | Corn rhizosphere microbial communities from Kellogg Biological Station, Michigan, USA - KBS Corn C3-2 (SPAdes) (version 2) | ecosystem: Host-associated > Plants > Roots > Rhizosphere > Soil ...
CGGGCCGGCAATTCTGTCGAGCACAGCCACGGCGCGCCGGTTCTACAGCAGACGGGGCTGGCTCGAAACCGGGGACAGCGAAGCCTGGGCCGGGATGACGGCCTACCCGATGCGCAAGATGCTTGCCTAAAGCGCCCGCTGCATCATGACCACATCGAGCCACCGGTCGAATTTGAAGCCGACGCGCTCGTAACGGCCGACGAGGCGGAAGCCGTGGCGGCTGTGGAGCTTTATCGAGTTCTCGCGTTCGCCGGTGATGCCGGCAATCATCTGATTGAAGCCGGCGCTTTTTGCCTCGGCTGTCAGCCGGTCGAGCAAGGGCCCGCCGTGTCCGTGCCCCACCGCCTCGCGATGGAGGTAGATCGAGTTTTCGCACGAATAGCGGTAGGCCGCGCGTGGGCGGAAGAAGCTCGCATACGCGTAGCCGATGACCTCGCCGTCGATTTCAGCGGTCAACACCGGATGGTTGAGGTCGACCATCTTGCCAAAGCGGTCGGCCATCGCTCCCTCGGTGGGCGCGTCGGTTTCGAAGGTGATCACCGTATCCGTGACGTAGTGGGCATAGATGGCGGTGATCGCGGGCACGTCGGCCCAGGCGAATTTTCGGATGACGAGATCGGTCATGGAGCACAAAAGAAAGGGCCGCGACCTTGCCGGTCGCGGCCCCATGAAAGCCGATCCTTGGTGGGAAGGCTAGTTCCGCTGGTTGCCGAACAGGCGGAGCAGCATCAGGAACAGGTTGATGAAGTCGAGGTAGAGCGACAGCGCACCCATGATGGCGCCCTTGGCCAGCACGTCGGCACCGAAGCCGACCGAGTAGCTCTCCTTGATCTTCTGCGTGTCCCAGGCCGTGAGGCCAACAAAGACCAGCACGCCGACGATCGAGATGGCAAAGCTCAATCCGCTCGAGTGGAGGAAGATGTTGACGATCGAGGCGATGATGATGCCGATCAGGCCCATCATCAGGAACGAGCCGATCTGGGTCAGGTCGCGCTTGGTTGTGTAGCCATAAAGGCTCATCGCGAGGAACGTCGCGGCCGAGATGAAAAAGACCTGGGTGATCGAGGTCATCGTGTAAGCTGCAAAGATCCAGCTGAGACTGAGGCCCATCACGGCGGCAAAGGCCCAGAACAGGATTTGCGTCACCGGGACGCTCAGCTTCTGGATGCCGAAGCTCAACACCAGCACGAAAGCGAGCGGGGCAAGCATCACCACCCATTGCAGCGGGGTGCCGAAGATCGCGGCGCCGAACGCGGTCAGCCCGACAACGTGGCCGGCCTGCTCGACGAAGGAGGCGGTGTAAGTGAAGTACGCCACCAGCCCCGTCACCACGAGGCCGATGCCCATATAGTTGTAGACACGCAGCATGTAGCTGCGCAGGCCCTGGTCGACGACCGCGGCACCTGGCGCGGCGGCGACGGACGGGCGGTCGAATTCAGCCATGGCAAATCCCCTTTTGGCTCCAAGGAACGGCGGCGCCGGCCTTTGGCTCGAAATATGGACGCCACCGCCCCCCAATACAAGGGCCGCCGCGCGGGCTTAACAAAACGTAACCATTCCCCGCCAAGGGCTTAGCGCCAAAGGCTTAAGCGGCTGTCACGATCTTGCAGGGTCAGGCCCCTATGCTAGGGTCGATCGACGAATCGCGACAGGAGGGCCTGGTGCCCAGGCTTTTTACCGGCCTCGAGATTCCCCGCGACGTTCAGCTCGCACTCTCCCTCAAACGCGGCGGCCTTTATGGCGCCCGCTGGATCGATCCCGAAAACTACCACATCACGCTGCGCTTCATCGGCGACGTCGACAACAGGCTCGCCAATGAGGTCACCCACGAGCTCGATCGCCTCAGCCATTCGGACGGCTTCCGCGTCCGCCTGTCGCAGCTGGGCACTTTTGGGGGCGACAAGCCGCGGGCGCTGTTCGCCGGCGTCGAGCCGTCCGAAGCGCTGCAACGCCTGCAGGCCGCGCATGAACGGATCCTGCAGCGGTTGGGCCTCGATCCGGAGGGCCGCAAATTCGTGCCGCATGTGGCGCTCGCCCGGCTCAAGGGAACTTCGGCACTCGAGGTGGCCGATTTTATCCATCAGGCCGGCCAGTTTGCCCCGCTCGAGTTCACGGCCCGGCGGTTCGTGCTGTTTTCGTCCAAAGCCTCGGTCGGGGGCGGGCCCTATCTGGTCGAGCAAAGCTATCCTCTCGCGGCATGAGCGCCGTGCGTTCAGCGCCGCGGTCTCAATTTGCGCGCTACGCGCCGCCGCCTGACGCTCTTAACCTGCCGTTAACCCTCAAGAGGCGACACCAAACCCCAGCGAAACCGTGTCAAATTGCCGACATGATTGCCCCTGATCCTGTGGCGTGCAGGCGGGCAGCCCGGAATTTCAGGGCTTGGTAACCATAGCGTGGCAGCTTGGCGCGGTGCGGACCGTCCAAAGGAGCTGCCGGATGTTCAGGGGTGTTCAGGTCATGACATCGATGCGACGCCGGGCTCTCACCGGCCTGCTCGCTCTCGCGCTCGGAGCAATCGCCGCTCCCGCCCTGGCGCAGACGGCGCCGACAAATCTCGGCACCTTCAAGGGCTGGACCGCCTGGCAGGGGTCTGACGACTACGGCAAGATTTGCTTTGTCTCGGCATCGCCCGACAGCAGCACGCCGACCCAGGTCAACGGCAAGCCGATCGTGCGCGATCCTCCGCATTTCCTCATCATCCACCGCGACAAGGCGCCGGCGGTCAATCCGGACGGCACTGCGGCCAAGGACAAGAACGGCCAGCCGATGTTCCGCAAGGTGCGCAACGAAGTGCAGACGCTGATGGGCTATCCGCTGCAGCCCACCACCGACAGCTTCTTTCATAGCGCCACCATCGACGGCAAATCGTGGAACATGAAGTCGATTCCCGACGATCCCGCGACGCCGATCAAGGACAATGAGGCGGCCTGGCTCGCGAGCATGAGCGATGAAGCCGGGTTCGTCACCGCGCTCAAATCGGGCTCGAAGCTCGTGGTCGGCGGCACCTCGCTCAAGGGCACCAAGACCACCGATACCTATTCGCTGGCCGGCATCACCGCGGCGATGGCCGCCATCGACAAGGCGTGCCCGTAAGCCTCGCCGGAACACCCGCCGGTCTCGCCCGTTGAGGGCGGGACCCGCAACTCCAGGTGCCCGAATGCGTCTCGTTCCTGCATTGATCCTCCTGCTCGCCGCCGGTGTGTCGCCGGCTTTGGCGCAGTCGGTTCAGCAGATCGGGACCTATAAGGACTGGGCGGCGTACTCGGCGTCGGAAGGGGCTGGCGCGATGTGCTTTGCGATGAGCAAGCCGAGCAGCGTGTCCCCGCAGCCCGACGGTTATACCCAGGCCTTTCTCTACCTGACCCATCGCCCGGCGGAAAAAGTCAGCAATGAGCTCAATCTCGTCGCGGGCTTCGAATTCGCGCCAGACCAGCCCGCCACGCTCAATGTGGGCGGCAAGACCTTTGATCTCTTCACCCAGAAAGATGCGGCCTGGCTGCTCGACGCGACGCAGAACGACAATCTCGCCGGCGCCATGCGCGCCGGGACGTCGCTGGTCATCCAGGGCACGACCGCGCAGGGCATCCTCGTGACCGAGACCTTCTCGCTGTCCGGTGCCACGGCCGCCAGCAAGGCGCTCAACAACGGCTGTTAGTGCTGTTTTGCCCTGGGGCGCGCACTATGTTACAGCGTGCCCCTTCACGAGCCGCCACGACACATAATGAGCATCGCCCTCAACCTCGATCATGCGAGCACGCCTGCGCGCCCCAATGCGCCGCGGCGGATGTCGCTGGTCGGGCTGAGCAAGCCGGAGCTCCGCGCCGCGCTCGGTGGCATCGGGCTCGACGAGCGCGAAGCGAAAATGCGCGCCTCGCAGCTCTGGAACTGGATCTACGTCAACGGCGTCACCGATTTCGAGCGGATGAGCAACATCCAGAAGGGGTTTCGGCAGAAGCTCGCGGACAGCTTCCTGCTCGACCGACCCGAGATCGTCTCGGAGCAGGTGTCGATCGACGGCACGCGCAAATGGCTCTTCCGCTATCGCGATCCCAAAAATCCGGCGCTGCCGCCGGTCGAGATCGAAACCGTCTACATCCCCGAAGAAGATCGCGGCACGCTCTGTGTGTCTTCGCAGGTCGGCTGCACGCTCACCTGCTCGTTCTGCCACACCGGCACGCAGACGCTGGTGCGCAATCTCACGGCGGGTGAGATCCTCGGCCAGATCCTGATGGCTCGCGAGCGCCTCGGCGATTTCCCCGGCGGCGTCCGCCCCGATGATGGCGGGCTCGTGCCTGCGCCGCGCGGCTCGGGCGGGAGCGAGGGCGACAGCCGCGCCATCACCAATGTCGTGATGATGGGCATGGGTGAGCCGCTCTACAATTACGACGCGGTCAAGAACGCGCTTCTAATCGCCTCTGCCGAGGACGGTATCGCTCTATCCAAGCGCCGCATCACGCTCTCGACCTCCGGCGTCGTGCCGCAGATCGAGCCCTGGGGCCGCGAGGTCGGCACAATGCTCGCGATCTCGCTCCACGCGGTTCGCGATGACCTCCGCGACATGCTGGTCCCCATCAACAAGAAGTGGCCGCTCAAGGAACTGCTCGCCGCGGTCCGCGCTTATCCTCAGCTCAGCAACGCCAAGCGCGTCACCTTCGAATATGTGATGTTGCGCGACATCAACGATTCCGATGCCGATGCGCGCGAGCTGGTACGGCTGCTGGCGGGCATTCCGGCCAAGATCAATCTCATCCCGTTCAATCCGTGGCCGGGCACCAACTATGATTGCTCGAGCTCCGCGCGCATCGAAAAATTCGCCGACATCGTCAACCGCGCCGGCTACGCGAGCCCCGTCCGCACCCCCCGCGGCCGCGATATCTTCGCCGCCTGCGGCCAATTGAAGAGCGAGACTGAGCGGCTTAAGAAGAAGGACCGCGATGCTCTCGCGGCCATCTGAATCCGGCGCGGTGCTTCGGCACGTCTGATCCGAGCTTTCGGTGACGCCTCGACAGGAGTCATCGCATGCCCTTCACGCTGAAGCGTCTCACCGCAACGGACCACGACGTTTTCATCCGCATCGCCCCCGACGTCTTCGATGAACCCGTCGATCCGTCGCGGCTGGTGGCCTATCTCGCCACGCCGGGGCACATCATGGTCGTTGCCATCGACGATGGCAGCATCGTTGGCCAGTGTGCGGGCGTCGTCCATCGCCATCCGGACAAGCCCACCGAGCTCTATGTCGATGAGATCGGCACGGCCTCGACGCATCGGCGGCAGGGGATCGCACGCGCGATGCTCGACGAGCTCTTTGCCTGGGGTCGCGAGCTCGGCTGCGAGGAGGCGTGGCTCGGCACTGAGCTCGACAATGATGCTGCCAATGCGCTCTATCGCAGCTACGCGCCGATCGAGGACGAGACGATGCAGTTTTATGTGTTCAGGCTTTAGTTTCGCCCCTGATCCACTCGAGCTTCCAGCCGGCCTTGCCGTCACCCAGCACTCTTGTGAGCACGGGTAGAATGGTGTTCAACTCGTCCTCGAGCACGAAGGGTGGGTTGACCACGATCATTCCCGTTCCGTAGAGCGTGCCGGCCTCGGCTGCTCCGACCGTGAGCTCGGCCCGCAGTATCCTCGCAATACCCGTCGCCTTGAGGTCGGCGACAAAACCGTTGACTTCGCGCGGGGCCTTGATCGGATACCAGAGTGCGTAGAGGCCGGTCGCCCATTTCTTGTGCGCCTTGATCAGCCCATCGACGAGCCGCGTCCATTCGCCGTCTTCCTCGAAGGGCGGATCGACCAGCACCAGGCCGCGCTTTTCCTTGACGGGCACGAAGGCATTGAGCGCGAGCCAGCCGTCGAGCTCGCTGACCCGCACCTGCACATCGCCCTCGAACAGATCACGGAGCTTCCGGTAATCCGCGGGGTGCAGCTCCAGTGCGCTCAACCGGTCCTGGGGGCGGAACAGTCTTCGCGCGATGAGCGGCGAGCCGGGATAGCGGGCGAGGGGGACGTTCGGGTTCTCGGCCTCGACCACATCGAGGTAAGGCCGGATCAGCGCGGCGGCCTTTGGCGGCAACTCGGCCTTCATCAGCTTGCCGATGCCGTCCATCCATTCGGGCGAGCGCCGCGCCTCATCGCCGGTCAGCGAATAGCGGCCGATCCCGGCATGCGTGTCGATGACGCGGAACGCGCCGGGCTTGAGCTTCAGATATTCGATCAGCCGCGTGAGGATGATGTGCTTGACCACATCGACGAAGCCACCGGCGTGGAAGGCGTGGCGGTAGTTCACGTGAGCGGGCGCATCAGGCGTGCCGCGCCTGCGCGGTGAGGATCACCGCCGCGAAGGTCGCGAACACACCGGCAAAGCCCCAGTTCAGCGCGCGCTGCACCCAGCGGTTCTGTGTCAGGACGCGCGTCACCTGTTCGGCGAGCAGCACCGTCACGATCATCAAAGGCACGGAAATGACGATGAACTCGCCGCCGAGGAAGAACAGCTTTTCGGGCGCCGCCGGGTCGGCCCGGTCGACGAATTGCGGCAGGAAGGTAATGAAGAACAGCACCACCTTGGGATTGAGCAGGTTGATCCCGACGCCGGTCAGAAAGCTCTGGCGGATCGACGGCACCTTCGGCGCCGCCGCCGCAATGCGCAGCCCGCCGCCATGGACGATCGCCTGGAACGCCAGCCAGAGCAGATACGCGGCGCCGGCGATCTTGAGCGCCAGGAACAGTGGGGGCGCGGCGACGATCAGCACCGAAATGCCGAATGCCACGAGGCTCGTATGGACGAAGATCCCGCTCATCGCCCCGAAGCCGACCGCCAGCCCATGCGCGCGCCCGTAATTTACGGTCCGGCTCAGCTGCAGCGCCATGTCCGGCCCCGGCGTGATCGCGAGGACCACCGAGGCAAGGGCGAAGGCCAGCAGCGTGGGGAGTGACGGGATAAAGCTCAGCATGCCCGGTCATTGCATGGCCCGTGGCCCTTGACTATAGGGGGCGAGCTTTAGGTGGGGCGCGTTCGAACCGGAAAACCGCGTCGCACTTTTCCTGAACGCGCTCCGGCGCCGACTGAGACGCTCCAATGACCAAAGACATCAAGAAAATCGTCCTCAGCTATTCGGGCGGCCTCGACACCTCGATCATGCTCAAATGGCTGCAGGAGCATTATCAGGCCGAGATCGTCACCTTCACGGCCGATCTCGGGCAGGGCGAAGAGCTCGAGCCGGCGCGCAAGAAGGCCGAGATGTTCGGTATCAAAGACATCCGCATCGTCGATGTGCGCGAGGAATTCGTCCGTGATTTCGTCTTCCCCATGTTCCGCGCCAATGCGCTCTATGAGGGCCAGTATCTGCTCGGCACCTCCATCGCCCGCCCGGTGATCGCCAAGCATCTGGTCGAGATCGCCGAAGAAACCGGCGCCGATGCCATTGCCCATGGCGCGACCGGCAAGGGTAACGACCAGGTCCGCTTCGAGCTCACCGCCAATGCGCTGGCGCCAAATCTCAAGGTGATCGCCCCCTGGCGCGAATGGGACCTCCGCTCGCGCACGGCGCTGCTCAACTACGCCGAAAAGAACCAGATCCCCATCGCCAAGGACAAGCGCGGCGAGGCCCCGTTCTCGGTCGATGCCAATCTGCTGCACACCTCGTCAGAGGGCATGGTGCTCGAGGATCCCGCGGTGCCGGCCCCCGACTATGTGGCGCAGCGCACCGTCGATCCCGAAAAGGCGCCTAACACGCCCGAGATCATCACCGTCGGCTTCGAGAAGGGCGACGCCGTCTCGGTCAATGGCCAGAGGCTCAGTCCGGCAATGCTGCTCACCAAGCTCAACGAGCTTGGGGGCAAGCACGGTATCGGCCGGCTCGACCTGGTCGAGAACCGCTTCGTCGGCATGAAGTCGCGCGGCCTCTACGAAACGCCGGGCGGCACGATCCTGCTCGCGGCGCATCGCGGCATCGAATCCATCACGCTCGACCGCGACGAGGCGCATCTCAAGGACGAGCTCATGCCGCGTTATGCGGAGATGATCTACAATGGCTTCTGGTATTCGCCCGAGCGCGAAATGCTGCAGGCGGCGATCGACCACACCCAGCGCTTCGTCGCCGGCGAGGTGACGCTGAAGCTCTATAAGGGATCAGCGAGCGTCATTGCGCGCACCTCCCCCAATTCGCTCTATTCGATGGACCTCGTGACCTTCGAGGAGGGCGCGGTCGCCTATGACCACCACGACGCCGAGGGCTTCATCCGGCTCAATGGCCTCAGGCTCAAGACCTACGCGGCCCGGCGCCTCGCCGGCGCGAAGAGCCACTAGGCCGGCCGGCGACTGTAATCGATTGCACGGCCTTAAATCGTTTTTAAGGCTGTCACACTAGTTTCCATCCGAAGCGTCGAACGGAACCCGCGCGGATGAGTTCGCAAATGGCTGACCGCCATTCCGATAGTGCTTTGCTGCTCGACGCCGCACTCGAAAACATACCCTATGGCTTCTGCGTCTGGTCCGCCCAGTTCAAGCTGGTGATGTGGAACCGGCACTATCTCGACATCTACAATTTCCCCGCCGACCGGATCCACAAGGGGATGCCGCTCGAAGAGGTGGTCGAGTTGAGCGCGGAACTCGGCAATCATCCCGACCAGACCCCGCAGCAATTCCTTGCGGCCTACAAGAAGGAACTCCGCAACAATCGCTCAGGCCTCAGGGCCAAGGCGCGCGAGCTCCTGGCGGGCGGGCGCACCATCGAGACGGCTCACGTCTATTCGCCCGGCCTCGGCTGGGTCGTCACGCACGAGGACGTGACCGAGGAGATCGCCTCGTCGGAAATCGTTCAGCGGCGTAAGCACGAGCTCGAGCGGCAGAACATCCGGCTGGACGCCGCGGTCAACAATATCAGCCAGGGCCTGAGCATGTTCGATGCGAGGCGCCGGCTCGTCATCTGCAACGGCGCCTACGCCCGGATGTACAGCCTCCCCGAGGAGTTGGTCCGCCCGGGCACGCCGCTCGACGACATTCTGGGGTTCCTGTTCGACAACGGCATGAAGGCTGATGGGGCGACCACGCGCGAGTCCTATGTGGCCTGGCGCAACACGGTGATCACCCGTGCCGAGTACGAAAAGAACATCGTCGAATATTGCAACCGCACCATCCTGCTGCAACATCATCCGATGAAGGATGGCGGGTTCGTGTCGACCCATGAGGACATCACCGAGCAGCGCCAGCAGGAGGCGCGCATCGAGCACCTCGCGCGCCACGACGCGCTGACGGAGTTGCCCAACCGGACGCAGTTCATCGAGGAGATGGCGGCGGCAGAAGCCGGCATCGAGCGCGGTGACAAGGTCGCGGTGCTCTGCATCGATCTTGATCAGTTCAAGTCGGTCAACGACACCCTCGGCCATGCGCTGGGCGACAAGGTCTTGAAGCAGGCCTCCGCGCGCATCTGGGGCACGACACGCGAGACCGATCTTCTCGCCCGGCTCGGCGGCGATGAGTTCTGCCTGCTGCTCCGTCCGCTCGAGCGGCCCGGCGACGCCGCCATGATCGCCGAGCGCATCGTCAAGACCATGACGACGCCCTTCACTGTCGACGGTCACCAGATCTCGATCGGCGCCTCGGTCGGCATCGCGATCGCACCCCAGGACGGCAGCAATACCGACGTGCTGATGAAGAACGCTGACATGGCGCTTTATCGTGCCAAGTCGGAAGGTCGTTCTACTTACCACTTCTTCGAAAAGGACATGGACGCCTCGATCCAGCGCCGCCGCCTGCTCGAAGCCGGATTGCGCAATGCGCTGGTCAGCAACGAATTGCGGCTCGTCTACCAGCCGCTGGTCAATCTCAAGGAAAACCGCGTCAGCTGCTTCGAGGCGCTGCTGCGCTGGACGCATGGCGCCGAGGGCGCGATCTCGCCGGCCGAATTCATCCCGGTCGCCGAGGAAACCGGGCTCATCGTTCCGATCGGCGAATGGGTGCTGCGCGAGGCCTGCCGCACTGCGGCCACCTGGCCGGGGCCGGTGCGCGTCGCGGTCAACCTCTCGCCCGTGCAGTTCAAGAACAAGCGCCTGTTCGAGACGGTGCACGCGATCCTCACCGAAACCGGGCTGCCACCGACACGGCTCGAGCTCGAGATCACCGAATCCCTGCTTCTCAAGGACAATGAGCAGACGCTGCACACCCTCCACCGCCTGCGCGCCATCGGCATCCGCATCTCGATGGACGATTTCGGCACCGGCTATTCCTCGCTCAGCTATCTGCGCTCGTTCCCCTTCGACAAGATCAAGATCGACCGCTCCTTCATGCGCGATCTCGAAAGCCGCGGCGACAGCCTCGCCATCATCAAGGCGGTGATCGGGCTCGGCCAGTCGCTGGGGATGTCGACCACCGCCGAGGGCGTTGAGACCGAGGAACAGCTCAAGGCCGTGCGTGAGCAGGGCTGCAACGAAGTCCAGGGCTTCCTGTTCTCGCCCCCGCTCGAGGCCCCGCAGGTGCTGACCCTCCTGGCCAAGGAATCGGCGCCCGTGCCGCTGCGGCGCGCCGGCTAGCGGGCGTCTCCGTCAATGCCGTTCTGGCTGAGGAACGCCAAGTAGCGATCAATCAGGTCGCGCGCCCGGGTCAGGCAATGCTCGGGCCCATCCGTGAGCGTTGCTTGCGCGTCGAGCGGAACGTGCGTGCCGCGCACATGCGTGATACTGGCGATCCAGCGATCGGTCTGCTTCAGCGCAATGCGATAGCCGCGATAGACCTCGTCCACCGTGTGGCATCCTCGTTGATGTCGGATGCCTCAGTGACGAAGAGATCGGCGCCTGAGTTTCGGCGATTTCACCGGCAGGCAAATCGCCGCGGGCCTTGAAATGTGGCCGCTCGTGAACCACCGCCACACTGAATGGTTCCAACACAAATGATTGCTTGCGCTCGTGCGCCCGCGAACGCGAGGGGTTGTCCGTCGTTCCTCCCGGAAACGAAAAGATACCCCGTATGGAGCGTTGTTTCAGTCGTCGTTTCGAGAACTATCCGCTCCCGCCGTCCGTAGCTCTCAATGCTACTGCTAGCCACCGGAGTTTCGTCATGACAGAGTTTACCCCAAGCCGTCGCCACGTCCTTAAGTGGACGGGCATTGCGGCAAGTCTCGCCGTTGCGGGCAGCGTATTGCCCAATTTCGGCATTTCCGCCGCGCTCGCTGCCGATCTCGGCTCGGGCGACACGGGCGTGCTGAACTACGCCTATGCGCTCGAACAGCTCGAAGCGGCGTTCTACACCCAGGTCGTCAAGACCCCCTACAAGGGCGCGACCAAGGCTGAGCTCAGGGTGCTGACCTCGATTCGCGATCACGAGATCGCGCACCGCCAGTTCCTCAAGAAGGCGCTCGGCAAGCACGCCATCCCAAGCCTCGAGGTCGATTTCTCGGCCATCGATTTCACCAGCCGCAAGAGCGTGCTGGGCACCGCCGACGTCTTCGAAAATCTCGGCGTTGCGGCCTATAACGGCGCCGGCCAGCTCATCAAGAATGTCGCCTACCTCGCGGCGGCGGGCTCGATCGTTTCGGTCGAGGCGCGCCACACGGCGGCTATCCAGGAACTGATCGGCGGCGCCTCCGCCAAGGCAGCCGGCGAAGGTCATGTCGACAAGAGCGGGCTCGACGCTGCGCTGTCGCCCGGCGAGGTCCTGCCCAAGGCTGCGCCGTTCATCAAAACGGCGGTCACCGCCAACTCGCTGGTTTGAGGAGAGACATCATGAGCAATTCCAACGATTTCATCCTCGATGCCATCGACGAGCCCGAACTGGGCGAACGGATCGACATGGGTAAGCGCAATCTGTTCGCGCGCTACGCCATGCCGGCGGTCGCCCTCTCGAGCGCACCGCTGATCCTTGCCGCCGCATCCACAGAGGCCTTTGCCGCCGGTGCCTTGCCGCAGAAGGTGGTCGATGTCCTCAATTTCGCTCTCACGCTCGAATATCTCGAGGCTGCCTTCTACAAAACCGGCAACGGGTCGAGCGGCCTGATCCCGTCCGAATATCGCGCGCTGTTCCGCACGATCGGTGAGCACGAGACGGCGCACGTCGCCTTGCTCCAGCACGCGCTGGGCTCGGCGGCGGTCAAGGCGCCGAACGTCGATTTTACGGCCGGCGGCAAATACGCCGACGTCTTCTCGAACTTCAAAACCTTCGCGACGCTGTCGGCGACGTTCGAGGACCTCGGCGTTGCCGCCTATAAGGGCCAGGCCGGCAATCTTGCCGGCACTCCGGTGCTGACCACGGCGCTCCAGATCCATTCGGTCGAGGCACGCCACGCCGGCGCGGTGCGGCCGATCGTAGGCAAGGCGTCGACGATCGGTGCGTTCGATACGCCCAAGAGCAAGGCGCAGGTGCTGGCCGCAGCAAAGCCCTTCCTCGCCTGAGTCCGCCGCCGCGACTGAGGTGAGACAGGAACGGCCGTCGCTCTCCTGGCGGCGGCCGTTTTGCGCATTTGCTGCAGATTTATGCGTTGCTATGACCAGTCATGGCTTTGTCGCTCCTCACTCTCTTTGATCGGCTCGTCCCCAAGGACGGCGCGAGCCGCCAGGTCGCGTCGGGCCTCCGCTTCGGGCCGGGACCGCGGCGCTGCCTCGATCTTTATGCGCCCCGCCGCCCCGCCGGTCCGCTGCCGCTGCTGGTCTTTGCCTATGGCGGCGGCTGGAATTCGGGCTCGCGGCTCGACTACCATTTCGCCGGGCGGGCCTTTGCGGCGCTCGGCTTCCTCACGGCAGTCGCCGATTATCGGGTCTTTCCCGAGGTGCAGTTTCCCGCGTTCGTCGAGGATTTCGCGGCGGCCGCGAACTGGCTTGCCGACCATGCCGGCCAATATGGCGGCGATCCGTCCCGACTCGTCGTCGCGGGGCATTCATCGGGCGCCTACAACGCGATCATCTTGGCGCTCGATCCGGCACGGTTCGGCTCGCCCCAACTGGCCGGACGGATCGAGGCTGCAGTCGGGCTCGCCGGGCCCTACGACTTTTATCCCTTCGATGTGAAGGAGAGCATCGATGCGTTCGGTGGCGTCGCCGATCCCGCGCTCAGCCAGCCGATCAATCTCGTGACGCCCGCGGCGCCACCGATGCTGCTGGTCCACGGCGTGCGCGATACACTCGTCGGCGATTATCACACGGTGCGGCTCTCAAAGAAGCTCAGAGAGGCAGGCGTGCCGGTGGTTGAACGCCACTATCCGGCGCTCCGCCATGCCGAAACCGTGCTCGGCCTGGCGCTTCCGCTGCGGCGTCTATGGCCGGTCTATCGCGATGTCGCCGGCTTTCTGAAGGGCCTCCGCTGACGGCTGGCAGGGACTGAGGCGTCCCGCTATGGTCGCGCCCGATTTCCAAGGGCATTTCAGATGACGAGCATTTCTCCGGCGCGCGACTGGCGCATTCCGATCTTTGCGATGCTGGTCGCGACCTTTGCGGTCTGCACGACGGAGCTCATCATTTCGGGCATCCTGCCGGCCCTCGCGCATGACTTGACCGTCGATATCCCGACCGCGGGGCTCCTCATCACCGGCTATGCGGTGAGTGTTGCCGTCGGCGGCCCGTTGCTGGCGCTGCTTACGGGCCGGCTGTCGCGCCGCCTGCTGCTGCTGGTCGTTCTCGCGATCTTCATAGTCGGCAATATCATCTGCGCCGTGTCGACCAATTACGCCATGCTGCTCGCGACGCGGCTCGTCCTGGCGGCATCGCAGGGCCTGTTCTTCAGCGTGGTCATGGTGCTCGCGATGCGTCTCGCGCCCGAGGACCGCAAGTCGAGCGCCGTCTCGATGGTGATGATCGGGGTCAACATGGCGACGATCCTCGGCGTGCCGCTCGGCACCGCCATCGGCAATGCCTATGGCTGGCGCGCGACGCTGCTCGTCATTTCCGTCGCGGTGGGCATCGCAACGGCGGTGCTCGCCCTGCTCATCCCGCCGACGCCGGTGAGCGCCGAGCCCAAGCGCTCCGATTTCAAAGCCGAGCTCGCGGCAGCCCTTCGGGTGCCGGTCCTGCTCTGCTATGCGAGCATTGCCTTTTCGCTCCTCGCCTTCTTCATCATGGTCGCCTACATCGTGCCGTTCCTGACGGTCGGAGGCGGGCTGTCCACGGAGGTGGTGCCGTTGGCGCTGCTTGGCATCGGGGTTACCGGCTTCTTCGGCAATATCATCGGCGGCCGGCTGGGCGACTGGAACCCGGTCGCGACGATGCTCGGCACGCTCACGATCAACACCATCCTCTTCGTGGTCCTCGCGCAGGTCGCGTCCTACGGCTGGGTCGCGGTGGGGGTGATGCTGGTCATCTGGGGCGTCGGCTTTGCCTTCCCGGCACCGGCCCAGACCCGCATCATGCGGGAGGTCGCCGATGCCCCGAATTTTGCCGCGAGCCTCAACAATACCGCCTTCCAGGTGGGCATTGCTTGCGGCGCGGCGATTGGCGGTGCGGCGCTCGCAGCCGACGTCCCCTACACCAGCCTGCCGCTGCTCAGTGCCCTGTCCCTTGCCTGCGCGCTAGGGACCACGCTGGCGCTGTCGGTCTATGACCGCCGCCGCCGCGTCGCGTTGGCTTAACCCTTAATCGGCCCGCATCCCCGTCATGCGGGGATTTGTCTTGAGATTGTGACAGCGCTTCTCTATGTGAGCCGCCAATCGTCTCCCTCTCATTTTCAGGCGGCCCCAATGGCGTTGCGCAACATCGCGATCATCGCCCATGTCGACCATGGCAAGACTACCCTCATCGACGTGCTGCTCCGGCAGTCGGGCTCGTTCCGCGACAACCAGCGCGTCGAAGAGCGCGCGATGGATTCCAACGATCTCGAGCGCGAGCGCGGGATCACCATTCTCGCCAAGGTGACCTCGCTGGTCTGGAAGGACACACGCATCAACATCGTCGACACCCCCGGCCACGCCGATTTCGGCGGCGAGGTCGAGCGCATCCTCTCGATGGTCGATGGCGTCGTGATCCTTGTCGATGCCGCCGAAGGCCCGATGCCGCAGACCAAGTTCGTGCTGTCGAAGGCGCTGGCGCAGGGGCTCCGTCCGATCGTTGCGATCAACAAGATCGACCGGCCCGACGAGCGCCACCTCGAAGTGCTCGAGGAAATCTTCGATCTCTTCATCGCGCTCGAGGCGACGCCCGAGCAACTCGATTTCCCGGTGCTCTACGGCTCGGCCAAGCAGGGCTGGATGAGCGAGAAGCCGGAAGGCCCGAAAGAGGACCTCGCGCCGCTCCTCGACAAGGTCGTCTCCTATGTGCCCGAGCCGAAGGTCGAAGACGGCCCGTTCCGGATGCTCGTCACCACCATCGAGCGCAACGCGTTCCTCGGCCGGTTGCTGACGGGGCGGATCGTATCGGGCTCGGTCAAGGCCGGCGATCCCGTCCACTCCCTCAGCCGCGACGGCAAGGAAGTCGAAAAGGGTCGCGTCAGTAAGGTCCTCGCCTTCCGCGGCCTCGAGCGTACCCCGATCGACCAGGCCGAGGCCGGCGACATCGTCGCCATTGCCGGGCTCGAGGAATCGACGGTCGCCGACACCATCACCATTCCCTCGAACAGCGTTCCAATCGCCGCCAAGCCGATCGATCCGCCCACTCTTGCGGTGACCTTCCGCATCAATGACGGCCCGCTCGCCGGCCGCGAGGGCGACAAGGTGCAGAGCCGCGTCATCCGCGACCGCCTGCTGCGCGAGGCCGAGGGCAATGTAGCGATCCGCATCACCGAGGGCACGGATTCGGACTCGTTCGAAGTTGCCGGACGTGGCGAACTCCAGCTCGCGGTGCTGATCGAGAACATGCGCCGCGAAGGTTTCGAGCTCACCATCGGCCGCCCGCGCGTCGTGCTGCGCGAAGAGAACGGCCAGAAGCTCGAGCCCGTCGAGGAAGTCATCATCGACGTCGACGACGAGCATTCGGGCGTGGTCGTCCAGAAGCTCACCGAGCGCAAGGGTGATCTCGTCGACATGCGCCCCTCGGGCACCGGCCGCACGCGGCTGCGCTTTTACGTGCCCACCCGCTCGCTCATCGGCTACCAGCCGGAATTGCTCAGCGACACGCGCGGCACGGCGATCTTCAACCGCCTGTTCCACGAATATCAGCCCTATAAGGGCGCGCTGCCCGGCCGCCGCACGGGCGTCCTCATCTCCAACGCCAACGGCATGGCCGTCGCCTATGCGCTGTGGAACCTCGAAGACCGCGGCCCGATGATGATCGACCCCGGCGTCGAGGTCTATGAGGGCATGATCATCGGCGAGCACACGCGCGACAACGATCTGGAAGTCAACCCGATCAAGGGCAAGCAACTCACCAACATCCGCACGCATAGCAAGGACGAAGCGGTGCGGCTGACGACGCCCAAGAAGCTCACCCTCGAGCAGTCGCTCGGCTACATCGCCGACGACGAATATGTCGAGGTCACCCCCAAGAGCATCCGGCTGCGCAAGATCTGGCTCGATCCCAACGAGCGCAAGAAGCAGTTCCGCGCCGTGAAGGCTGCCGCCGGCTGACCAGCCGCTGGCGCGCCGCGCCGCCTGTGCTAGCCTCGCGGCATTGCTGCGAGGGCTTTCATGCATCGATTTGCTATTGGTGCGCTCGTTCTGGGCGCGATGTTCGCCACCAGTGCCGCTCAGGCGGCTATCCGCTTCCAGCCCATCAATTATTGTCCGGCCAAGGCCAGCTATTCGTTCAAGATCGTGGGCGCCCGCGGCGAGATCGATGGCGTCGGCTCGGAATATCAGTGGCTCTCTAAGACGCTTCCCGGCTGGAAACGTGACACCCAGGCACTCATCAAGGACAAGCGCGGCCGCCCCTTCGACCTGCTCTATCTGTCAAAGGGCAGTAAGCACGCGATCGCCTGATATTTCGGGCTTCTTCGGCCGAAT
>Ga0207639_10001307_pt1 | contig 16833 bp, 14 predicted proteins | sample KBSCornC32_FD_184299 | JGI IMG/M metagenome (GOLD analysis project Ga0207639, IMG submission 184299) | Corn rhizosphere microbial communities from Kellogg Biological Station, Michigan, USA - KBS Corn C3-2 (SPAdes) (version 2) | ecosystem: Host-associated > Plants > Roots > Rhizosphere > Soil ...
GCACATAGAAACGATCCGCAATTACTACACTGCGCAAGGGATGTTCGGCATTCCGCGCGAAGGGGAGGTGGATTACACGACGACACTCGACCTCGACCTTGCGACGATAAATCCCGCCGTCGCGGGACCGAAACGTCCGCAGGACCGAATCGAGCTTTCTAGCCTCGATGACAGATTTGTCGAGTTGTTTACAAAGTCCGCGGCAGACGGCGGATATGGGAAGACGGAGGCAGACCTCGAAAAGCGGTACCCGATAGTCATGGGACTGCAAGGCGGTGCCGAACACGCCAGCGGCGGCGGTGAACAGGCATATTCAAGCATGCCGGAGTCGATCCACAATTCCGTCTCGCCCGACAACACAAATGTCCTGACCGAGATCGAGATGATAAACAACCGGCCGACGCCCGACCGGGTGGAATATACCTCGACCGAATGCCCGACGGTACAGACCTCCATTGGCAATGGCGACGTGCTTATTGCCGCGATCACTTCTTGCACAAATACATCCAATCCCGCTGTCATGATCGCGGCCGGACTCGTTGCAAAAAAGGCTGCGACGCGTGGAATGACCGTGCCGCCGTACGTTAAGACGTCACTTGCGCCGGGTTCGCGAGTTGTGACCGAGTACCTGCAAAAAACGGGGCTGCAGCCGTACCTCGATCAGATCGGGTTCGAGCTGGTCGGCTATGGCTGCACGACCTGCATCGGCAACTCCGGACCGCTCGATCCGCACATAGAGGAGGAGCTAGCCGATAACGATATCGTTGCCGCATCCGTGCTGTCCGGGAACCGCAATTTTGAGGCTCGCGTTCACCAGAGCATCAAGGCGAATTTCCTTATGTCGCCGCCGCTTGTCGTCGCGTACGCGCTCGCGGGCACGGTTGTAAAGGACGTTTATCTTCAACCGATCGGCCAGGACCGGGATGGAAATGACGTATTCCTCAAAGAGCTTTGGCCGACGCTCGAGGAGGTCCGAGAGCTGATGGCGGCGGCATTCGATCCCGCAACATACCGGAAGCTGTACTCGGAATTCGCCGACAAGAATCCGTTGTGGAATGAGATCCTCGCCCCGACTGGCCTGCTTTACGAGTGGGACACAAACTCGACGTATATACAGGAGCCTCCGTATTTTGAAGGGTTTGGAATGGGTGTCGGAACATTCGCGGACATCGAGAATGCGCGGGCGCTGGCGATATTTGGCGATTCCGTGACGACGGACCATATCTCGCCGGCGGGTGCGATCAAGGCGACTTCGCCGGCCGGACGATATCTGCAGGAGCTTGGAGTTAAACCGGCGGATTTTAATTCGTACGGATCCAGACGCGGGAATGATCGGGTCATGCTCCGTGGCACATTTGCCAACGTCAGGATCAGGAATCAAATGGTCACCCCGACCGAGGGCGGATTTACAAAATACTACGGCCCTCCCACCACCCCGTCAGCCCCGATAAAAAGCATCGGGACTGCCACCCCTCCTCAGGCAGGAGGGGAGCAGGAGCTATCGATCTATGATGCCGCAATGCGTTACAAAGAAGAGAATGTGCCGCTCGTCATCTTTGCAGGCAAGGAGTACGGCACCGGAAGCTCCCGCGACTGGGCGGCAAAGGGCACGGCCCTGATGGGTGTAAAAGCGGTGATCGCCGAGTCATTCGAGCGCATACATCGATCGAATCTTGTCGGCATGGGCGTACTGCCGCTGCAATTCAAGGAAGGTCAGAATGCCTTGACCCTTGGACTCATCGGAACGGAGAGTTTTAGCCTTTCCGGTCTTGGCGGCGAGGTGCGTCCACGCCAAGAGGTAACGCTCACGATCAGTGATGCGGACGGCAAAACGATCGAGGTCCCCGTGACGCTACGCATCGATACGCCCATCGAGATTGAATACTACAAGAACGGCGGTATTTTGCCTTTTGTTCTGAGGCAGCTCGTGGCCTGAATTTGCTTGTAAAAGACAGGCGGAAAGGTTAAATTACTTGCTCAGATCGATCTAAAGTCCGCGGTTCGCCCCTCCGGCTTTTTGGAGTAGCTATTTTAATGAGACAGTTCATTGCATCGGCAGTGATTGCGGCTTTTGTGTTTACAGCCGCTTCGCCCACATTTGCCCAGCGCACACGTCGTGAAATTAGACCTAGCACGTCGCCTTCCACCTTAAAACCAGTAGCGGACACTGGCTCATTCGCGGATTTTGGCACAATCCAGGCGGTCACGGCCGGAACGGGCGTGATCATTAAATGGACCATGAATCGCGAAACGAGCGTCGCGGGCTATCTGGTCTACCGCATCGATGGATCGACTCGCACCCAGGTCGGCCAATTCGTGCTTGGCTCCGCGGCGAAATCGAGAGCTCCGTCGATGTACGGCGAGCAATATTCGACATATGACCCGAAAGGAAGCGCCGCGAGTGTCTACACGATCGAAGCGATAGGAATGAAAGGCGGCTCGTTGAATAGCGAACAAATCGTGCCGCAATTTGACCGGTCAGCTTCTCTGGCGGTCGCGCAAGCGGATAATGCCGCGGTCGCAAATGCAGTTAATGACTCGATCGAGACGTTCTCAGGCACCGGCCCAGTGCCGGAAGCAACGACACCAAACCTGACTAATCAGCAGCGGATCGCCTCGCAGCCCGGCGTTAAGATCGGCGTCAACAAGGAAGGCTTATTTCGCGTCACGCGAGCGGAGCTGCAGAATGCCGGATTTTTTAATATCGCGGGCAGCAATAACTCGGCAAATTTGCGGCTCTTTATGGAGGGAAACGAGCAGCCGATCATCGTCGGAGCAAGCGATCAGTACATCGAGTTTTATGGCAAGGGCTACGATACGCCCGACACCGACACTCGCGTGTACTACCTTTTGGTTGACACCGTTCCCGGCGCTCGGATGCAGACGCACACATTAAACTCGACCGGCGGCACCTCTTTCGCGACGACAACGCTTGTAACGGCAAAAAAATCTGAGAAATCGATCTACATGAGCGCGGTGCTCAACGGACCGGCAAGCAATTTTTACGGCACGCCGGTCATCAATACTGCGCCCTCCTCGACTACATTCGTCCTGCCGAATCTTGATACAACGAATGCCGGCAACGCGACCGTAACCGTCACGATGCACGGGTTTACCGACCGCAGCCATACGATACAGCTTTTGCTGAATGGCCACACGCTCGGGACTCTGAGCGGTTTTGGCTTGCAGCAGGACATGACCGGCGTGTACAGCGTGCCAGTGAGTTTTTTGCTGGACGGCAACAACACGCTCACGTTCACCGCGTCTGCCGCATCGGGCGGTATTTCGGATGTCGACCTTTTTGACAATATCAGCGTACAGTTTCCGCAAAAGTCGAAGGCGTATCAGAACGTCGCGACAATAGCGACGCCGGGGCGGCGCAAGATCGCGCTTGACGGATTTTCGGCACCGACGACATCGACCGTGACGATCAAAAACGCCACCGTGGCGCAGCCGACGACGGTACAAACACCGACATCAAGCGCAACACCCGGCGTGCTCAGGCTGAGTGCTGCGACATATACCGCCGGCACTGGCGGCAGCTCGCCGGTAGCGAGAATAACGGTCTCACGCGTGTATGGCAGCACGGGCGCGGTCGGAGCAACGCTGACGCTGACCAATGGCACGGCAACGGGAGGCTCTAGCTGCGGCGGCAGCGTAGACTTTGCGAATACGGGGCCGTACACGGTTTCTCTCGCCGACGGAGTAACCGCGGCCGATGTGAATGTACCGATCTGCAGCGGCAACATCACGGATCCGAATGGCGAGACATTCACCGCGACCTTGTCCAATCCGACTGGCGGTGCAACTCTTCCGATCTCGAATATTCGCGTGTTCGATATCAGCTACGACACGCCGCGTATCGTGAATGGCCTCGTGCCGTTGCAGAACGGCAATAATTACGGCGTGCTGGTGCCGGCGTACCGGAATTCGACACTGTATGCGATCGATGACTCGTGTGCGCTGCAGGCTTCCTCCGTCACTGCGAATACGCCGAGCACGCTTGCCTCGGCGTCAAACGCTGCGGATATGATCATCCTTTCCTATCAGTCCCCTGACTTTTTGGCTGCCGCGGAGAACTGGGCAAATTATCGACGCAGTCCGACGGGTGGCGGTTTTAACGTCAAGGTCGTGAGTGTCGAGGATGTGTACGACGAATTCGGCTACGGTGCAAAAGGCTCGCAGCCGATCAATGACTTTCTCAAGAATGCGTTCAACACGTGGCAAACAAAGCCGCGTTACGTATTGCTGATAGGCGACGCCAGTTACGACCCGCGTAATTATCAGGGCGGGGCGGCCGAGAACATGGTGCCGACGCAGCTCGTGGACCTTATATTCGAACAAAGCGGCAGCGACGAGGCACTCGCGGACTTTAATGGCGACGGATTGGCCGAGATCGCTATCGGCCGAATATCGGTCCAAGACGCTGCGACTGTCAACCTGGTTCTAAGCAAGACTGAGTCTCAGGAAACGTCGGCTCAGCAGGCATTCAGCCGAGGCAGCGCATTTATTAATGACATGCCGATCGGCTATGACTTTTACTCTATGAGCCAGACGTTGAGGAATGAACTACCGCCTGACATGCCCGCGACATTCGTCAGTCGCGACTCTCCGCCTAACTCGGGGAGCATAGATCCTAACGGCAATGCCAAGGTCCTGTCGGCATTAAATAGCGGGCCATTTATTGTCAATTACTCGGGTCACGGCGCGGCCAACTTGTGGGGTTCCGATGCGTTTTTTAATTATCAAAACCTGCCGCAATTGACGACCCCGAATGAGTCGATCTATACGATGCTGACGTGTTTTAACGGCTTGTTCCTGCAGGTCGGCAGCGACTGCCTTGCGGAGAGGCTTTTAAAGCAGCCGATCGGCGCTGGCGGTGCGTCACTCGCCTGGGCGTCAACGACCGAGACCACGCCCGATATTCAGTTGATAATGGGACAGCAGTTTTATCACGAGCTGGGACTGGGCTCGCCAAAGCGGATCGGAGATCTGATCGCCGACGCAAAAAAGAAGGTGCCGGGCGGCAGCGACGTCAGGTACTCGTGGGCGCTGCTCGGCGATCCCGCGACGCAGATCAGACCGTGACGTGTTGTGATATCAAAGAGAAAAGGCATCCATAACGGATGCCTTTTTAATGTGGTACTCGCGGCGGGATTCGAACCTGCGACCCCTTCCTTCGGAGGGAAGTACTCTATCCAACTGAGCTACGCGAGCATCGGAACCAAAGAGCAAATTATATCATTTCGGCGCGCCGGCTAAAGCCTGGTCGCGAGGGACGATCGAGATGTGCTTGATGCGGATCGGCTCTATCGGACGTTCGCCATCTTTTGGCTGGACCGCGGCGATCGTGCGCGCGTTTTGCATACCGTCGATGACCTTGCCAAAGATCGTGTAGCGATTGTCGAATCCGGCCTCGCGTTTTAGCGTGATAAAAAATTGCGAGTTGGCCGAGTTATTGTCCTGCCCGCGTGCCGCGCCAACAATGCCGGTGTCGTATTTGATGTCAGAGAACTCGGCGGGAACGTTCGGTTTGCTAGAGTGGCCGGTGCCGTCGTTCTTCGGATCGTCGTCCTTCGAGAGCGGATCGCCGCTCTGGATCACTGACTCGTTTACACGATGCCATGTGACGCCATCATAGGTGCCGTCATTAGCCAGGTCCTTGAACCGCTGGACCATCTGCGGAGCAATGTTCGAATAGAGCTCGATCACGATCTTGCCATACGCGGCCGAATTCTCCATTTCGATCACAGCAACGTCGGGATCGGCGACGGGTGCGACGCCTTTCTTTACCTCGGCGGGAGCGTTCTTTGAATTTGCCACTTTATTTCCCGAACCGCCGCACGAGAGGGAAGCGACAAGCGCGAGTCCGAGAAGTACTAGAGAGAGTTTTTGCATATCAGATCGCTTTTTCGCTGTCGAGGATTATCGTTACAGGCCCGTCGTTGACCAACTCAACGTCCATCATAGCTTGAAATCGGCCGGTCTCGACTTTTGTAATTTGCTGTCGAGCTTTTGACACGAAGTATTCATACAACTCATTCGCCCGCTCTGGCCGTGCCGCACGGATGAATGATGGCCTGCGTCCGTCACGGGTATCGCCGTAGAGCGTAAATTGGGAAACCACCAGCATCTCGCCTCCCGCATCGAGCAACGACAGATTCATCTTCTCGTCCGCGTCCTCAAAGATGCGCAGATTTGCGATCTTGTCGACGAGGTAATCGGCGTCCCGCTCGATGTCGTCCACAGATATGCCGAGCAGGACGAGAAGCCCTGGACCGATCTCGCCTGTGACATCGCTCGCGACCGTAACTTTTGCACGCGAGACGCGCTGGACGACCGCTCTCACTCGCCTTCGATATAGACCTTATTCATCACGACAGGATCGTTTGGTTTGTCATTAGAATTTCGCGGCGTCTGAGCGATCGCATCGACGACGTCCTGACCCTCGACGACCTTACCAAACTTGGTATAGCTCGGCGGCAGCGGGTAATCGACGTGCATGATGAAGAATTGTGAGCCGTTGGTGTTTGGACCCGAGTTGGCCATCGCGACCGTGCCCTTTTCATATGGGCCGGCGTAGAGGCTCGATCCGCGGTTGATCTCGTCGTTGAATTTGCCGCCCCACGCCGACTCGCCGCCGTAGCCCTCGCCGAGTGGATCGCCGCCCTGGATCATAAAGTTCGGGATCACGCGATGGAATATCACGCCGTCGTAATAATTTTTGCCAGCCAGCAGGCGAAAATTCTCCGTCGTCTTTGGTGCGTCCTCTTCTAAAAGCTCGAACTTGATCGTGCCCTTGTTTGTCTCGATAACTGCGGTTCGATTACTCAATGTATTTCTCCTATGGTCTCTCTGATTGTGTCCTTTGTGCCAGCTCTTTGTGGCCTTTGTGGTAAAAGATCTTTCTACCACAAAGGACGCAAAGCAAAGACACAAAGAACACGAAGGCGGAGTCAGCCGTTGAGAATGAACCTCTCGATCGCAGCCGCTACGCCGCCTTGCGTGTTAGTTAATGTTGTATAAAATCCGTCAGTATCACGCAAACGCTCGTCGGCGTTAGCCATGACGACCGCGGTGCCGGCGACGTTTAGCATGTCAAGATCGTTAAAATTATCGCCGATCGCCATGATCTCGTCGCTCGTAAAGCCATGAAGCTTCGCCAGCTTTGTCACGCCATGGCCCTTTGAAGCATCCATCGGCAGAATGTCGATAAGTGTGAAATCGAGCCGCGGATAGATCGTCTCAAGCAAAGTGATCGTATCTCCGAGTTCGTACCTAAGAACGGCAACGAACTCGACCATTGCTTCGACAGCGCCCGAGTATGAGATATGGACGACCTCATTCTCCGGCACGGCGTCCTCGAGACTCGGGACGTGCCGGACGCCCTCGCGTCCCGCAGCACCGCCGTGCAGGTCCTCGGACCAGCGAAGATATTTTCTTAATGGAAGATTGTCATCCGAGATTCTGTCATAAAGAAGCTCGCCGTGACCAAGCGGGTCCGTGCTAACGAGCGGATCGCCGCCCGCGGCCTTGCCAACGCGAACTATCTCAAGCGCGATTTCGTGATCGAGCAGAGAGCACGCGACCGTTTCTTCGGTCTGTGCAAACTTGAGCAGCGCGCCGTTATGTGTGATCAGCGGGGCATTCAGCTCCAGGTCCAACCCGATCGGCCGAGCATCTCTGAATCTTCGCCCCGTAGCGATGGTCACCAAAACTCCCGCAGCCTCAGCATCGCGAATAGCTCGGCGATTCGCCTCAGGCACTTGCCCCGTCGAATCCAACGTCGTGCCGTCGAGATCAAGTGCGAGGAGCTTGATCATTATGGGAATCGTGGAGATTGAAGGTGTTTGACGAGGAGCGATGAGGTCAAAATAACCGCAACTAAGAGGATTAGGGTCGCTGACCAGTCGAAAGCGGAGGCTCTCCGGATTGCCGCGATACAAGGATGTCCCCCGGGACACGTATCTCCCCCAAAGAAACCAGTGCCCACTCGAGCGTACGTGCCAAAAATGTCGATGAATAGGTAGGCGATGCCAATTCCGAAGGCCCAGAAATACTTCCTCGCGAAGATGACGAGTGGCAGCAAGACGAAGGCAAGGACGTGGAAGCCACCGACCATGTGCGTTGAAAATGCGTCACAGGAGAATCCATGATTCTTCTCGCAAGACGCCCAGATTTCATTTGTCTCTGTGATCATCAAATAGAATTGGACGACGAACCATCCGCAGAGGATTGCGAGTAATAGGATTAGCATGAAACGCACATATCGCATCACTGATTATTGTTATTCTCCTCAGCCTTCTTCTCCGCACGCTGTTGCTCAAGCCATTGCTGGTATTTAGCTTTGCCTTTTTCAAACTCTGCGGCGGAGGCGTAGAACCAGTGAGAACCGTCATTCACATCGACGTTGCGGACGTAATAGAGATAATCATTCTGCTGTGGATAGAGAGCTGCCTTTATCGAGCTTTCGGAGACGGATGAGATCGGGCCGGGCGGGAGACCGGCGTGTTTGCGTGTGTTATAGGGCGAATCGGCGTCGATGTCGCTCCTGTTGATCGTGCCGTCCCATCGATTTTGCATTTTGGCGATGTAGACGACGGTCTGATCGATACCGAGAGGAATGTTCTTATTGAGGCGGTTGTAAATGACGCCCGCGACAATTGGTCGTTCCGTCTCGACACCGGTCTCGGTCTCGATCAGGGAAGCGATGGTGACGATCTCATGCGGAGTGCGGTGCATTGCGGCGGCTTGGGCGGCAAATTCCGGTGTCCACACTTTACGAAACTGCTCGACCATGGCCTTCAGGATATCCGCCTCCTTAGCATCGCGTGGAAAGGTGTAAGTCGACGGATACATGTAGCCTTCAAGATTCTTCGCTTCTGGTGCTATGTCCCTGATTAGAGAGGTGTTCTCCATTTCCCATCCGACTGCATGCGGACAGGGGATGTCGCCTTGATCGAAAGCCTTTTGACTCTCGAGACCCGGGAATTTCTCGCACATCCGCTTTGCGATATCGAATCGCGTAAACCCCTCAGGTATCGTGAGTTTGATCGTGAGGTCCTGCCCTTTTTCGAGCTGCTTCAATACCTGCAGTGTCGTAATCGGCGACGCGAACTGATATTCACCCGCCTGCAGCTTACTGCCGTCACCGATCGTGCGGAGATAGATCATCGTCGCCATATGGCTCGGCAGGATTCCCGCACCGACGAGTTGATCGACTATCTCACGCGGGCTCGCGCCTTTTTGAATGGTGATGAAATCATTCGCATGCGCGTGCTGCACGGGCGTGTTCACGGTGCGGTATGTCCAGTAGGAGACTCCGGCGAGAGCGACGGCGGCGAGGATAAGGAGAATAAGTATCGCGACGAGGACACGCTTCATTTCTCGACGATTTTAGCATTTAGCCACAGAGGACACAGAGAACTCGGAGGGATCATTCTCATCTCTGCGTTCCGTTGCCAGCTTGCGTGAACTGGTTTTTACGGCTTGCTTTTAACGCAGAGATCGCAAAGACCGCAGAGAGCCGCAAAGAAGAAGAGAGCACCTTCTCAGTGCTCTCTGTGTCCTCTGTGGCTGATCCAAAGTCTATTTCTTCAACTCTCTCGGACTTGGAGGAGGTGGAAGCTCGTTTTTCTCGCCCGTTTCGCTAAAAACCTCTTTGAAAGCGCCGCGCTCGCAAGGACACCGCTCGTCTCGGTCGGCATGAAGATGACCTTGCTGTTTTGCGTTCGCGCCATGTCTCGCAGTGAATCGACGTAGCGAGAAGTGATCAGGTACTGAGCCGTTGCGCCGCGGTCGCCGATAGCTCCTGTGATCTGTTGAATAGCGGCGGCCTCAGCGGTGGCGTTTGTAAGACGTGCCTGTGCGGCTCCCTCGGCGTCGAGGATAGCTGATTGTTTATTACCCTCGGAACGCGTGATGGCTGCCTGTTTTTCACCCTCGGCACGAGTGATCGCGGCTTGCTTGTCGCCCTCGGCGGTCAGGATGAGAGCACGGCGATTTCGCTCGGCGGTCATCTGCTTTTCCATCGTGATGCGGACATCCTCAGGCGGCGTGATGTTTTTGATATCGACGCGCGTGACCTTGACGCCCCACTTGTCGGTCGCCTCGTCGAGGATCATTCGAAGCTCGTTGTTGATCTGATCGCGGCTCGAGAGCGTGTGATCAAGATCGAGCTTCCCGATCACCGAACGCATCCCTGTGAACGTCAACTGCACGATGGAACCGACGAGATCATTCACCTCGTACGTCGCCTTTGTTGGGTCCGTCACCTGCCAATACACAACCGAGTCGACCGTGATCATCACGTTATCTCGCGAGATCACGGACTGAGCGGGAAGATCGATAAACTGCTCGCGAAGATCGATGTACGTCGTCCCGGGCCGCACATTCGTCCAATAGACTGCACGGGGCCGCTCAAAAAATGGAACGATGATATTCAACCCGCTCGCCGCGACCCTATGAAAACGACCGAGCCGCTCGATCAGCAGCACGCTCGACTGCGGCACGAGCTTGATCGTTTTTGCCGCGATGATGAGTAGAGCAAGACCGAGAAAAATCAGGAATGCAGCACCGATGCCCAGCATTTTATTTGACTCCTTATGATGGCAATTCAGCTCGAATATAGCACAGAGCGATGGTCAGTTGTCGGTGGTCAGTCGTCGGCGGAATGTTACGCGGTGAGACGTTCCGAGGCGGATTGAAATATAATCCCACTCTATGACCGTGACTTTGGCTGATATTCAGGCTGCACGCGAGCGGCTGCGGGGCGTGATCGTGGCGACGCCGATCATTGAGGATGGGCGGCTGTCGGCGGAGATCGGTGCGCGGGCGAGTCTAAAGGCCGAGAGCCTGCAGATGGGCGGCTCGTTTAAGATCCGCGGGGCTTTTAATAAGATCTCGCAATTGTCTGACGAAGAGCGTTCGCGAGGAGTGATCGCTGCGTCGGCTGGTAATCACGCTCAGGGCGTTGCACTCGCCGCAAAGATCCTCGGTGTCAAGGCGATCATTGTCTGCCCTGAATTCGCGCCGCTGACAAAGATCAACGCGACGAAGAGCCTCGGCGCCGAGGTCATCCTGAATGGCAGTCTTTTGGACGAGTCGATCGCCTTCTCACGTCAGCTCGCGGCCGAGCACGGCTACACGATGGTCCACGCGTTTGACGACGAAAAGATCATCGCGGGACAGGGAACGATCGGCCTCGAGATCCTGGACGCTGAGCCCGATACGACGACCATCGTCGTGCCGATCGGCGGCGGCGGCTTGATGTCGGGAATCGCGACGGCGGCAAAATCGATCAATCCGAACATCAGAATGATCGGCGTGCAGGCGGAGAATTCGTCGTGGGTAAAGCGGTCATTCGAGGCGGGACGCCCGGTCGACGCTGCCTTTATACCGACTATCGCGGACGGCATCGCAGTAAAAAAGCCGGGCGAGATCACGCTGCCGATACTCGAGAAATTTGTCGACGAGATCGTGGAGGTCTCAGATGACGAGATCGCACGCGGAATCTTTTTTGCGTCGCAAAACAATAGGCTCGTTGTAGAGGGCGGCGGTGCGGCAGCGTTGGCGGCGCTCTTAGCAAAAAAGGTGAAGATCTCACCGGACGAGCACGTCAACGTCGTCATCAGCGGTGGGAATATCGACGCCAACCTTCTGGCCCGCGTTCTTGAGCAGGTGCTTGTTCGTCAGGGCCGGTATGTGATGCTCAAGATGCTTGTGCTCGATCGCCCGGGATCATTAGCAGGCGCTCTCGATGCCGTGGCCGAGGCAGGCGGCAATGTCATCGAGGTTTTTCATCGACGTGCGATGTGGTTAGCTCCGCTGGGTCGCGTGGGCATCGAGATGCTGCTCGAGGTCCGCGACGAAGCCCACGGACAGGCGGTGATCGAGCACCTGAGGGAAAAAGGCTTCTCGCCCGAGCGGGAGGGGAATAGCGACTGGGCGGAGCAAGGGCTCACACACTGATGCAAGGAGAAAATATTGGACAAGATAATTCTTTTGACCGTATTGCTGGCCGGACTGTCAGCGTCCGCCGGGGCACAGGACGCGACGAATCCGATCGATACGGCAATGAACAAATGCCTCATCGAAAAGCAGGGCACGTTGCCGCGCGCGGAATGTTACTCGATCGCATCCACAGCCTGGGACAACGAGATAACGACTAAGTATTCCGCCCTCGAGAAACTCATTCCCGCGAAGCTATTAGCATCATTCCGTGCGTCGCAGCTAACTTGGCTAAGATACAGAGATGCGCAGCTTGGTTTCCTGGACAAAAAGGAGGCGGGTCAAAGAGGAAGCGGTCACATCGCTGGCCGAATCATCGAGAGAATGGAGGTTGTCAGGCAGCGTGCGCTCGTCCTCAACGAGTTCTACGATGCATACAAACCGTAGCTAACGCCGATTGAGATTCTCGTCATAGAGCTGCTTGTAGATGCGGTAGTTGGTCATCACTTTGAAGACGTAGTTCTTTGTCTCTGCGAATCCGATCTCTGATGTAAAGATCCCAGGCTCTTTTGGATTGGTGTGCGAGAGCCAGCGGGCAGCGTTGTCGTCGCCGCCATTGTAGCTCGCAGCGATCGCTTCGTAGAGAGTGCCGAATTCGCGCTGATAATCGGCGAGATTTTCGCAGGCGATGGTGATGTTTGTTTTCGGGTCGTAGAGGTCCTCAGGCTTGAGGTTTGGATAGCCTGCTTTGACGTTGTATTTCAGAGCAGTGTCGATCGTCTGCTGCATCAAGCCACGCGCCGCGGCGGACGACTTGGCAGTCGAGATAAACGTGCTCTCTTGCTTCATCAACGCGAGTACGAAGCGCGGGTCGATGTGACGAGGCTTGGCGGCTGAGAGAACCTCGGACCGGAATGGAGCGGGATAGTCGGCGACGCTAGGTGTTGCTCGACCGCCGCCAAACGAAACCTCTAGGCCGCGTGTAGGGCTCAGCATCTTTGCCGTTGCGATCCTATCGTTTGCAAGCCAGCTCCAGTACGACTCAAGACTGTTTGGAATCGACTCATAAATAGTCAGAGCGTCGGTACCTTTTCCTTGCCGCTCCAAAGCGAAAGCTCTCAGATACTTGACTTCGGCCGAACTAGTAAACGATCCCGCAAATTTCGCCTGAGCCTGCATCAATGCAGCCGTCGATTCGGCGTCGCGCCATTGTTCGCGGTAGATCTGCATACGCAAACGCGCATGTAGAGCGTTGGTCTCTGTCGGCGTGCCCGGGAATTTCGCGCGGGTCTTGTCGACCCATTCGTCGGCCTCTTTGTAGCGGCCCGCGACGCGGAGGGCGTCGATGGAATTGACGTAGGCGTTCTCGACCCGCTCGCCTTGCGGGTACATTACGGTGTACTGGATCCAGAGGCGAGCTGCGTCGTCATTCTTGCCGATGCGGAGGTTGCAGGATGCGCCAAAGTAAAGGCCTTCGCGGCCGTCCTTGGTCGCGGGAAACTCACGCGAGACGCGGTCCATGAACGGCACGCATTGAGCATAGTTGCGCTCCCAATAATACGAGCGGCCCAACATGAACAACGCAGCAGGCATCGCGTCGTCATCGGGATAGTTGGCGAGGATCTTTTCAAAATGCTCGCGAGCCTGCGGGAATTGGCGATTATCAAAATAGATCCTGCCGCGCGAGAGATGCTCGGATGCAGACAGCGTGGTCAATTGTCCATTTGCGGATCGGCTGGAGCGGTCTTTCTCGACAACGGATCTAAGGGCCGCGTCACCCGACTGTGAAAGAGCGATATTCGACGCCGCGAGCATGGCCGCAAGGACGATCAGAACCTTTTTCATAACAACTTGGTACCGCAGGAGAGTAAGCCGCCAAAGGCCAAGCTTACAGGGTATTTGATGATCGAGCAACAATATCTGGTTGCGAAAAGATCCATTCGTGCATTCGTGGCTTCGATCGAAAATAGCCACGAATTCACGAATAAAAGCCGCTAGATACGGGTGAAAAGTTATCTCCTTAGGAGCCTTATATGAAATCGCTTCGGCGCAACCTTCTCTGCTATGATTCGTTATTACGGATATGAGCCCCTGTCGGAATTGCGGAAATATCAATGCTGCCGAGGCGATCTTTTGCCGGTCGTGCGGCACAAAGCTGGCATCGGGCAGCCCTGTGCCTCAGCGTTTAGCGGCGAGTCAATTCGAGATGCCGAGCCCGAGACCATACTCGTGGAAAACTGACGAATTCAATACGAAGAATGATGCCCGCGGCACGATGCCGATCATTGATAACTCACCGCGGGATGCTAGACTCGCGCATGCGCAGCCACAATTCCTCTCGGCATTCCACTGCCCAAACTGCAATACGCAACTGCCGCCCGTGCTAGAGCGAAAGATCTCGACAGCCGGCTGGATCACGTTCGCGGTGCTGCTTGTGACGGTGTTTCCGCTATTTTGGATCGGGCTCTTGATCAGAGAGGACGTGCCGGTTTGCCAAGTGTGTCAGGCAAAGCTCGCGCTCGGGCCCTACCGATAGTAATAGGCTGCCGGATGCTCAATTTTGACACCGGGGTTGCTGCTCGTAATGTTGATCGAGTGGTAGCCTTTTTTCATGTGGGTCGAGATATAGCTCAGCGCAAATTGGCGGCTCAGCGTCATTTCGAGATCGGTAAAATAGGGACCAAAGCTCGGCAGCTCCGATATTCCGTTGCCAAATGCTCGTCCGCCAGTCTCATTCGAAAGCTTTTGGAGAGCACCTTGCGCGGCAAAACCAAGCGTGTTGTTGCCGTTGCTTCTCTCGGTGGGCCAGTAAAAGGAATAGACTGCGACGCTGCGCTTTTGGGCCTTTATGATGGCCTGCTCGAGATCAAAGCTCTGCGTGATCGAGGCGAGATTCAAACCGCCGCTTGTGTCGAGACCATCCGAAAATAGCAGGACAGCTCGGCGGCCGGCAGGGATCGCGTCAAATCGCGCAATGATCTGGTTCAATCCGTCATAAGGACTCGACGGCGCCGCAGAAGTTGAGCTGATCACGATCCTGAGGCTCTTTGCCGCCGCTTTGAGATCTTCCGTCCATTTTTGGACGATCTGCGGAGAACCGGCACGCAGGTAAGCGATCATCACTCGGGTGCCATGCGGCAGTGTCGTAATGAATTCGCGGATGTCCTTGAGCTGGTTGTTAAAGCCCGACGAGAGATCCTCCTGGATCAGAATAGCGATCGTTAGCGGCGTGTCCGTCACGCTGCGGATCGAGAGGATCTGCTGCTGCTCGCCGTCCTCTTTAACCGTGATCGTCTCGGCCTGCACGTACTCCTCGGCGCGGCGGTCCTTCAGCTCCTTTTTCGTGAAGATCGAGATAGGCACCGTGACCGTGCGGACCTTTTGCTTCGGTTGAGAAGCGGTTTCAGTTTGTGCGATGGCCTGCAAGGAGAGCAGCAGCAAGGCCGGGCAAAGCAGCAGGCGAGCTTTCATAATCTATCGGAATGGTAATACATTTGCGCGGATTTGCTAAGAGGTTTGTCGGCGGAGCTTGCGCTAGACTCTAGTGGCGTTTTGACGAATGTACGAGATCACTCAAAAAGACCTGGCCTATGGCCGTAAGCTAAGGCTCGGGGCGATCGCCGCTCCGCTGGTGCTGCTGCTTGTGCCGGCGCTGATCACGATCCTGCTGATGCTCGTCGCGGCGGGTAGTCCTCCGACAGCGGCGGTGATCTTATTTTTGGGATTTATAGCGACCACGATCGGGTTTATCTCCGGCATCGTCATTGCTCTCATACTAACGTACAAACGAAACAAGTGGACCCGCGAGATGCGAGAGCGGATCGCCGCCGACGGCATCCGCGCCGATGAGATCGAGTGGTTTTACGCCGAGATGAAGCCCAGCGAGAAACGTGCTCTTCGCGACATTACAGCGCGTGACGCTTTATTGGGTGATGCCTATCTCGAGACACTTGCATCTCGCCTGACAGCAACGCGCATCATCAAGAACTCACGCCGTGAACTGACGATGGCAAAGAAGCGGCAGAATTCGCTCAAGCAGCTTCGCAGCGCGAGAGTTGAGGAGTTCCAGGCCCAGATGGGCGAGGATATCGCGAAGATCGGTAACATTCACGACGAGGCCCGCGAAATGCTCGCCGAGGCGGAGTCGCGCCTCGCTATGATCGAGGCTGCTGCAAGCCGCTCCGGCGGTTTGGCTGATAATGAGCTCGCGCTGAAAAAACTCACCGCACGAGCCAACGAGCTGCCGCTCGCGCTGGAATCGGCAAAGGTCGCCGACGAAATACGCGACGAGCTTGAGAAGCACGGGCTTGAGCCTATAGCAAAAGAAAAGGACGTCGAGTAGACGTCCTTTTCATCAAAAAGATTTAGGCGACGGATACCGCGATAACCGTCCGAACGTATGAATTGAACCTGTAATTAACAGGTGGGTGGCCTACGTCCCCTTTCGAGAACAAGCCCGCGTCTATGGCGACTTCCCGTAGGTCGTCGCACCGACTAAACAGGCATCAGCCTCCCGTCATTCATGTGTTGGCTCAATTGTAATTGCGTTCAAAAAACGAGGAACGCAGTCAATCAGTCGCCACGTGTATTCTACCAAATCGGGTCTGCTGTAAGGAAGGGAAAACGGACCTACTGATCGACGTGAATGACCTGCGTGTCGACCTCGCGATTTTTTAAAAGCTTGTCGAGCATCTCCGAGCACTCGGAACTGCGGGTCGCAAGCTGCGCATCGACCTGCGCCTGACCGTGGCGAAGCTGATAAAATTCGTCGGCGATATGCAGAGCAGCAAGGATCGCGACCTTTAACGAATCGACCGTGAGCGTCCCGGATGATATCTCGCGCATTTTGCGGTCGACATATTCCGCAAGCTCCTGAATGTACTC
>Ga0207639_10001314_pt1 | contig 16811 bp, 14 predicted proteins | sample KBSCornC32_FD_184299 | JGI IMG/M metagenome (GOLD analysis project Ga0207639, IMG submission 184299) | Corn rhizosphere microbial communities from Kellogg Biological Station, Michigan, USA - KBS Corn C3-2 (SPAdes) (version 2) | ecosystem: Host-associated > Plants > Roots > Rhizosphere > Soil ...
TGCCGGCAACGCCCGACCGGGTGTGGCACGCCATCCACGGCAACGCATAAGAGGGAATGAAGCAATGTACCAGACAACCTATCATCGTCCCTCCTCCGTCGACGAAGCCGCGGCGCTATTTGCAAAGGGCTCGGAATCGAAATATCTCGCCGGCGGTCACACCCTGCTTCCGGTCATGAAGCAGCGGCTGGCCTCACCCTCCGACGTGATCGATCTCGGGAAGATCAAGGATCTCATCGGCATCGAGGTTTCCGCCGACGCGGTGACGATCAAAGCGGCGACAACGCATTACGACGTGGCCGGGAGCGGAGCTGCGCAAAAGGCGATTGCTGCGCTCGCCCATCTCGCCTCGATGATCGGCGATCCGGCCGTGCGCTATCGCGGCACGATCGGCGGCTCGATCGCCAACAACGATCCTGCCGCGGATTATCCCGCGGCGGTGCTCGCGCTGGGCGCAACCGTCAAGACCAACAAGCGGAGCATTGCAGCCGACGATTTCTTCAAGGGTCTGTTCTCGACGGCGCTGGCGGACGGCGAGATTATCACTGCCGTGTCCTTCCCGATTCCAGCCAAGGCAGGGTATTCAAAATTTCCCCATCCGGCGTCGCGGTTCGCGCTGACCGGCGTGTTCGTGGTCAAGACCAAGGCCGGCGATGTCAGAGTCGCCGCCACCGGTGCATCGCAAAACGGCGTCATCCGGGTGCCCGCCATCGAGGCAGCGCTGAAGGCCAACTGGTCGCCGGGTGCGCTCGACAGCGTCAAGATTTCCGCGGACGGGCTGCTGACCGATATCCATGGCTCGTCGACCTATCGCGCCAATCTGATCAAGGTGATGGCGCAGCGCGCGGTCACCGCGGCCGGCTGATCGCGTCTAAACACAAGGCTCACATATGCGGCGCGCAGCGATGCGCGCCGCTGTGCTTTTGGTCACATTCTCTGCAAAAGTCGCTTGCCACATCGGCCCCAAGGCGAGACAATTTAGCTAATCAGCTAATTAAAAATATGTCCCGGGAGCGGCCATGAAATTCGGCATTTTCTACGAGCACCAACTGCCGCGGCCGTGGAACGATGGCGACGAGCACCGGCTGTTTCAGGAGGCGCTCGATCAGGTCGAACTCGCCGACAGACTAGGCATCGACTACGCCTGGGAGGTCGAGCACCATTTTCTCGAGGAATATTCGCACTCCTCGGCGCCCGAGATATTCCTCGCGGCGTGCTCGCAGCGCACCAAGAAAATCCGTCTCGGCCACGGCATCTGCCTGATGCCGCCGAAATACAACCACCCGGCGCGGGTCGCCGAGCGCATCGCCACGCTCGATCTCGTCTCCAACGGCCGCGTCGAATTCGGCACCGGCGAGAGCGCCTCGCTGATGGAGCTCGGTGGCTTCAATGTCGGCTTCGATCCGGTCGAGAAGCGGCGGATGTGGCATGAAGGCATCGAGCAATGCACCAACATGATGGTGATGGACCCCTATCCCGGCTTCAAGGGCGAGTTCTTCGACATGCCATGCCGCAATGTGGTGCCGAAACCGCTGCAGAAACCGCATCCGCCGCTGTGGGTCGCCTGCTCCAATCGCGAGACCATCAAGCTGGCGGCGCGCTACGGCATCGGCGCACTGACCTTCGCCTTCGTCGACCCCCGCGAGGCGCGGCAATGGGTCGATGACTACTACCGCATCTTCAGGGAGGAATGCGTGCCGATCGGCCACGCGGTCAATCCCAACGTCGCGATGGTGACCGGCTTCTCGGTCCACCCGGACGAAATGGAGTCGCGCCGCCGCGGGGAAGACGGCCTGCGCTTCTTCCGCTACGGCCTGGCGCATCATTATATCTTCGGCGAGCACAAACCGGGACGCACCGACATCTGGGCCAATTTCGAAAAGGCCCGACATGCGTTGCCGGCGGCCGGCGCCGATCACGGCATCGGCACGCCGGATCAGTTGCGCACCCATCTGCGGCACTTCGAGGAGTCAGGCGTCGACCAGACCGTGTTCATCCAGCAGGGCGGCCGCAACCAGCACAAGCACATCTGCGAAGCGCTGGAGCTGTTCGCCAGCGATGTGATGCCGGAATTTCGGCAGCGCGAAATCGAGCGCGAGAAGCGCAAGCAGGAAGAACTCGCGCCCTATATCGAGAAGGCGATGGCGCGCAAACAAATGACAAAACCGATGCGCGACGAGGAGATCCCGGTCTATGTCGCCCTCGGCCGCAAGGTTGCGGAAGAAGGCACCGGCACCGAGCGCCAGAAGCAGAACGCCAAATTATGGGCCGATGCCGCCAAGGTCACCTTAAGCGATCCCGGACGCCACGGCAGCAAAACCTCGGCAACGTCGTAGACTTTAGCGCCTCTCATCAAGGGAACGCCAACGTGCTCGAAAAATCAACGCCAAAATCCTCCACCCGCACCTCCGGTCCGCTGGCAGGTTTCCGCATCGTGGAATTCGCCGGCATCGGGCCCGGCCCCTTCGCCTGCATGATGCTTGCCGACATGGGCGCTGAAGTGGTGACGCTCGACCGCGTCGGCGCCAAAAAGAATCTGAAATCAGTGGCGGGGCGCGGGCGGAAGGTGGTCGAACTCGACCTCAAGGACAAGGCCGCAATCGCGCAGGTGCTCGGTCTCCTTAGCCATGCCGACGCGCTGATCGAAGGTTTTAGGCCCGGCGTGATGGAGCGGCTCGGGCTCGGGCCAAATGTGGTGCAGGCGCGCAACCCGCGCCTCGTCTATGGCCGAATGACCGGATGGGGCCAGGAGGGCCCGCTGGCGCAGGCCGCCGGCCATGACATCAATTACATCTCGGTCACCGGCGCGCTTGCCGCGATCGGACCTGCGGAAAAACCGGTGCCGCCGCTCAATCTGGTCGGCGATTTCGGCGGCGGCGCGCTCTACGTCGTGGTCGGCGTGCTCGCAGCACTTCTGGAGGCGTCAAAATCGGGCAAGGGACAGGTGGTCGATGCCGCGATGTGCGATGGCGCGGCGTCGCTGATGTCGATGTTCTTCGACATGGCGGCGGCGGGCCGCTGGACGGAGCAGCGCGAGAGCAATTTCCTCGACGGCGGCGCGCACTTCTACGGCGTCTATGAATGCGCCTGCGGCAAGTTCATTTCAATCGGCTCGATCGAGCCGCAGTTTTATGCGCTGCTGCGCCAGCATGCGGGGCTTTCGGACGCGGACTTCGATCATCAGATGGACCGCAAGGCATGGCCGGCGCTGAAGCAAAAGCTTGCAGGTGTTTTCAAGACTAAGACCCGCGACGAATGGTGCGGGATCATGGAGGGCACCGACGTCTGCTTCGCGCCGATCCTGACCATGAGCGAAGCGCCCGATCATCCGCACATGGCGGCGCGAAAGATTTTTGTTAAGCGCCACGGCGTCACCCAGCCCGCGCCGGCGCCGCGTTTCTCGCGCACGCCATCGGCCATTCGCGAGGCGGCGACGGCGGATATCGCTGAGCTGACGAGCGAGTGGAAAGGCGGGAGATAGCCCGCAGGTACCGACGTCATCCTGAGGAGCGGCCTCCTGGCCGCGTCTCGAAGGATGGGCCGCTCGTACCCATAGCCATCCTTCGAGGCGCGCAAGAGCGCGCACCTCAGGATGACGGCGCGGGTTTAGACCGTGGGGTGGACAAAGCCAACGGGGGCGCGCGAAGCGCGAGCCCGGAATCCATGACACGACCGGGAGTATGGATTCCCCGATGTGCAATTGCACATCTGAGGCCTACGCCTCAGGTCGGCAATTGCCGACCGAAGGCGCATCCCGGAATGACAAGAATTAATATGGCTCAAATCGAGGGAAATTCGTCATTCGAATTTGCCACTCAATTTGCGACGATCGGCTTTACTTCAAAACGACGAGACCACCGTGGCGCTGCAACTGCGACCGAACTGCGAATATTGCGACAAGGACCTTCCGCCGCACTCGATGGAAGCGCGCATCTGCAGCTATGAGTGCACGTTCTGCGCGGACTGCGTCGAGAACAAGCTCCACAATGTGTGCCCGAACTGCGGCGGCGGTTTCGTGCCGCGGCCGATCCGGCCGGCGACGGAGTGGCGGCCCGGCATATCGGTCGGGAAACACCCGCCATCGGCCAAGCGCGTGCACCTGTCTTATAGTCTCGACGATCTCGCCGAGCATTCGGCCCGTATCCAGAATATTCCGCCTGGGGATCGCTGACGGCGAAAGAATTGTCCGACGCTACGGCCGGTTCGGATCGAACCGCTTTTCCAGCCCTTTCCAGCAATCCGCGTAGTCGTCCTGCAGCGTCGGCGAGTTTGCCGCGTGCGCGGTGATGCGCTGCGGATATCGCGTCTCGAACATGAAGGCCATGGTGCCCGTCAGCTTGACCGGCTTTAATTCCGAATTGCTGGCGTGATCGAACGCCTGGCGGTCCGGGCCGTGCGGCAGCATGCAATTGTGCAGGCTGATGCCGCCGGGCGTGAACCCTTCAGGTTTGGCATCGTAGACGCCGTAGATCAGCCCCATGAACTCCGACATGATGTTCATGTGATACCACGGCGGACGGAAGGTGTTTTCCGCCACCGCCCAGCGCTCCGGGAAAATGACAAGGTCGATGTTGGCGGTGCCCGCGGTTTCCGACGGCGACGTCAGCACGGTGAAGATCGACGGATCGGGATGATCGAAGCTAATGGCGCCGACCGGCGCGAAGGTCCGCAGATCGTATTTGTACGGCGCGTAATTGCCGTGCCATGCCACCACATCAACAGGCGAATGCGGCAGTTTGGTCACGAACAACGATCCGCCCCACTTCACGAACAATTCGGTCGGTATGTCCTTGTCTTCATAGGCCGCGACCGGGGTAAGGAAATCGCGGGCATTGGCAAGGCAGTTGGCGCCGATCGGACCGCGCTCCGGCAGGGTGAAGGCGCCGCCGTAGTTTTCGCAGATATAACCGCGCGCGGGACCTGACGGAATCTCGACGCGGAATTTCACGCCGCGCGGAATCACCGCGATTTCGCCAGGCTCGGCGTCGATGCGGCCGAACTCGGTGATGAAACGTAAGTTACCCTGCTGCGGCACGAACATCATCTCGCCATCGGCATTGTAGAAATGCTGATCGACCATCGATTTGGTGATGAGGTAGACATGCGCGGCCATGCCGGCCTGGGTATTGACGTCTCCCGCCGTGGTCATGGTCTGCACGCCCTGCAGGAACGTCATGTCCACTTTCGGGATCGGCGCCGGATTCCAGCGCAATTGCGCGATCGGAAACTCTATCTCGTGACATGGCGCGGAACGCCACAGGCCGGCGTCGGCCTTGGCGAAGCGACCGGAATGTTTTACCGACGGCCGGATCCGATACAGCCATGAGCGTTCATTGCTGCCGCGCGGCGCCGTGAACGGCGAGCCGGACAGCTGTTCGGCGTAGAGCCCGTAGGCGCAGCGTTGCGGCGAATTGCGCCCGATCGGCAGCGCGCCGGGTAGCGCCTCGGTCTCAAAGCTGTTGCCGAAGCCGGACATATAGCCCGGCGTGATATTGACAGAGCTGCGGTTGATCGCGTCAGGCGAAGTGTTGATATTCATGGTCATCCTCCTTGCAGGGCAGCCCACATTTCCTGGTCGCGCTCGGCGGTCCAGATCACGGGATCGTCAACTCCTGAGGCTTCGTCGAATGCGCGCGAGACATTGAACGGCAGGCAGTGTTCGTAGATCGCAAACTTTGAGAATTTTGGGTCCATCACCTCGCGGGTCGCCGCCATCGTCTCCTTGAGGTTGCGGCCCTTGGCGACCGCCGTTTCTGCGGCGCCATAGAGCGAGCTGACGAAATCGCGCGTCATCGCGATGGCTTCGCGCCCGGTTGCCAAGCCTTTAAGGGCATCGCCGCGACCCGGCGCGATCGCCTTGGGGTTGAAGGCGCGAATTTCGTTCAGCGTCGCCGGCCATTCGCGCAAATGCGCATCGCCGCAATAGCAGGCCGAATGGTATTCGATCAGGTCGCCGGAAAACATTACTTGCGCATCCGGCACCCACGCAACGATATCGCCGGAGGTATGTCCGGCGCCGAGCGACATCAACCGCACCTCGCGTTTGCCGAGATAGATCGACATATCGGTTTCGAAGGCAAGCGTCGGCCAGGTCAGCCCTGGGATGCTTTCGGCGTCCTGGAACAGGCGCGGAAAACGGCCATATTCCGAATCCCAATCCTGCTGGCCGCGCTCTTCGATCAGCCGGTAGGTTTCCTGCGATGCGATCACAGCTTGCGCCTTGTAGGCCGAGGCGCCGAGCACCCGCACCGCGTGATAATGCGACAGCACCACATATTTGATGGGTTTGTCGGTTACGGTGCGCACCCGCTCGATCACCTTGTTGGCCATCGCCGGCGTCGCCTGCGCGTCGAACACGAGGCAGCCGTCGTCGCCGACGATGACCGCGGAATTGGGATCGCCCTCGGCGGTGAAGGCATAGAGATCGGTGCCGATCTCGGAGAAGGTGATTTTCTTCTCCGCCATGTCGGTCGTGGATGCGAAGCCCTTCGCCATCAATTCAATTCCTTTGCGTTACTGTTGCTGCTGTTGTTGCTGGCTGGCGTCCACCATCCGCCGCTGCGCCAGCGCAATCGCCTCGCGCAGCACGTCGAGATCGCCGATGTGATTGGCAAGAATCAGAACCAGCGCCGCATCGAGATCGGCGCTCTGCTCGTCACTCAATCCGCGATGCGCCTCGACCACGGCGCGAAAGGCATCATCCGGCTTGGCAAAATTTGAGCTGGTAGATAATGCCATGATCGAAACCTCAATTGTGACCTGTAGCACGCGCCAATGCGGCGTCGAGCCCGGCGCGCGTCGGGTGCCGGAAACGCGCGGCGACGTAGCCGTCAGGCCGCAACAGATAGGCGGTGCCGGGTTCGGCATCGTAGCGCGCGCCAGCCAGCCTTGCGGAATCGGTAAAACCATCCTGGCCGCCGATACGGATCACCCCGACACCGTCAGGAGGGTCAACCGCAACGCCATTGGCAAACTCGAGCAGCGTGAACCTCGTTCCCGCCTTGATGAAGGCTTCGGTCAAGAACGCAAGATCGCCGGCGGGCGCGGCAATCGGCGCATCGAGCATGGAAGCGCCCGGCCGCGGGCCGCCGCGCCACACATCGCAATCGGCGGTCGAGAGCGGAGAGTCATAGATCGAGGGAACCGAGAGCCGCCCGCCATTGATCATGCGCTTGCCGAATTCGGTTTCCCTGGCCAGCGACAGCACCGCCTTCCGCAACCGCGCCTCCTGGCGGGAGCCGGGTGCCATGAAATCGGTCGAGCGGGTCGATTCCCGGATGTTCTCGTCGGCCGCTGCACTACGCTCGGTGTGATAGCTCTCGAGCAATGCTTCCGGCGACAAGCTCTTTAGTACGCGGTCAAGTTTCCACGCCAGGTTCTCGGCGTCCTCCAGACCGGAATTGGCGCCGCGGGCACCGAACGGCGACACCTGATGCGCGGCATCGCCCGCAAAAATCACACGGTCGTGGATGAATTTCTCCATCCGGCGGCACTGGAATTTGTAGAGCGAGATCCATTCGAAGTCGAACTTCTCATGCCCGAGCATACGTGCGAGCCGTGGCCGCACATTTTCCGGCAGCTTCTCGACCGCGGGGTCCGCATCCCGGTCGAGTTGCAGATCGATCCGCCAGATGTCGTCCGGCTGCTTGTGCAAGAGCGCCGAGCGCCCGGCGTGAAACGGCGGATCGAACCAGAACCAGCGCTCGGTCGGAAATTCAGCCGTCATCTTGACGTCGGCGATCAGAAATTGATCCTCGAAAACCTGGCCTGCGAATTCTGCGCCGACCATTTGCCGCAGCGACGATCGGGCGCCATCGCAGGCGACGACATAGTTCGCGCGGATCCGATAGGGTCCGTCCGGCGTCTCGATCGTCAGCGCCACATGGTCGTTGCGCTGTTCCAGCCCGATCACCTTGTTGCGCCAGCGCAGGTCGATCGCAGCAAGCTCCTGTACCCGATCCACCAGATAGGCTTCGGCATGGAATTGCTGGAGGTTGATGAAGGCAGGCCGCTTATGCCCCTCCTCCGGCAGCAGATTGAATTGATAAAGCAGGGACGCGCCGTGAAAAATCCTGCCGACGCTCCACACTACGCCCTTGCCGACCATGCGGCCGCCGACGCCGAGCCGATCCCAGTACTCAAGGGAGCGCTTGGAAAAGCAGATCGCACGCGACCCTTCGCCGATCCGGTCGGCATCGTCGAGCAGCACGACTGGCAGACCGCGCTGCGCCAGATCGATCGCGAACGACAGCCCGACCGGCCCGGCGCCAACAGCTACCACGGGATATTGCGCCGCCTCAGTGCCGGTCTGGTCCTGATCGGCGTGGCGGCGATAGCCGAAGTTGGATTTGGACTGCTGCGCCATGCGCTCAACCTGCTCTGGCCAAGGGACCCCGTCCCTACTAGGATAGTCTCACCTGCAACTACCTAAACCCCCGGCGCGTTTCGGCGTCAACTCAAATTGGAGCGATGTTTGCCAAAAGGGTTTTCAAGCGAACGCCTGCCCCGGACGCCATCCGGGGTGGCTAGCGGCTCGCGAGCAGAAAACGCGTCAAAAAAAGCCTCCCGACTCGACCTGTTCAGGTTTGTGCCGTTCCGGCTGAACCGGCTGGCGGCCGAGGTCTCAGCCGCGCTCTCGAGCGAATATCAAGAACGCTACGGGCTGGACATTCCGGAATGGCGCGTGCTGGCGACGCTCGGTTTCCGCAACGATGCGTGCAGCGCGCAATATATTGCGCATTGCACCCGAACGCACAAATCCACCATCAGCCGCGCGGTCACGGCGCTTATGAGGCGGCAACTGGTCGAACGCGTGGAAAACGCAGACGATCGCCGCGAGTACCAGCTGCGCATGACGCGGAAGGGCAAAGCGCTGTACAGGGAATTAATCCCGCGGCTGTTGCGCCGGGAGCAGGAGATTCTGTCTTGTCTCTCCACACGGGAGCGAGGGGATTTCGCACGCTTGCTCGGCAAGATCGAGAACAGCTTGGGTCTGGTACAGACCAGCAGGGAAGCGAGCAAGACGGGGGCGTATTGAAGACCGAGCCTGTCCCGTCATTGCGAGGAGCAAAACCACGAAGCAATCCATTCAACACCCTATCAAAGTCTGGATTGCTTCGCGTCCTCGCAATGACGAATGGAGCGCCTACGCCCGATCGATATGCTTCGCGATGACAGAAATTAGGTGCCGTCCAAGCCAACCGCTACTTCATGAACGAGCGTGATGGCTGCACGTGCAACGAATAGGCGTCGACCTTGTCGCTGGCGCGCGGGTAGATTTCGGTCACGATCGGATCGTGCCCGGGGATGACGCGGTCGGGATGGCCGGCAAGCCGCTTAACGATATCCCAGCCCTCGAACATGTCGCCGAGATTATAGAGGATCGGAAACGGACTGCGGCGATGCATGTTGGCATAGTAATGCGAAGCGTCCGACGCCAGCACCACCGGGCCGCGCGCAGTCTCGACCCGCACCACCTGCAGGCCGTCGGAGTGGCCGCCGACGCGGTGCAGCGTCACGCCGGGCGCGACCTCGCCATCGCCGGAGTGAAAGGTGACGCGGTCGCTGAAGACGTGGCGGACCATCAGCGTGACGTGCTCCACCGAAAAAGGATGACGCAGCAGGCCGTGGCACATGCAGCGCCCGGTGGCGTAGCTCATCTCGCGGTCCTGCAGATGAAATCGCGCGTTGGGGAAGAGGTCGAGATTGCCGGCGTGGTCGTAATGCAGATGCGTGACCACGACATCCCGGATGTCGTGGGCGAGGACGCCAAAGCGCGCCAGCGCCTCGACCGGATTGAGCGTGAGCTTTCGGCTTCGCGCCTTCGCCTCCTCGGCGTTGAAACCGGTATCGACCAGAATGTCGCGGCCGCCGCCGCGGATCAGCCAGACGAAGTAATCGAGGTCTTGAGCCGCGGTCTCGTGGGGATCCGGCTGCAGGAAATTCAGGTGCGGCGTGCGCGGCGACATCGTCGCATAGCGGATGGCGTAGATTTCGTAGGCGTTTCCCATCGGGTCCACTTTTCTCTCGAGGTGCGATGACCCGCGCAGCAAGCCACCGCCATGGCGAAAGGTCAAACCGTCTGCCCCCCGATCGGGAGCCCCCGCCATCGCTGAACCAATCCGCGGTAACAAGCGGTTTGAAACCCCTCGGCCTGCTGCGGGATTTGAAGGTTTTGTTGAGGTCAATTATCGCGATTACCGTTTGCTTTACAAACGGTTGACAGGCCTTGCGTGCCCGGTTTGATAATGCAGTTTGCGTGGGGTAAGGTCGCCGCGGCGCAAGCTGGAACCGGCGCCCTGTTGGTTGGACCGCCGTGGCATGAGAACTCGTCTCGCATTGCTTGTGATCCTTGTTTTGTCGGCCACCCCGATCCTCCCGTCGGTCGCGGCAGAGGCCGACCGGTTTGCGCTGGTGATCGGCAACGCGAAATATCCCGACGCCGAAGCGCCGCTGAAAGAGCCGATCAACGACGCCCGCGACGTCGCCGTGGAACTCAAGCGCAACGGCTTCAACGTCGACGTCGGAGAAAATCTGACCGGCGATGCCATGCACCGCGCCTTCGATCGCCTCTATGGACGCATCAAGCCCGGCTCCGTCGCGCTGATTTTCTTCAGCGGGTTCGGCGTCCAGTCCAGCCGCCAGAGCTACATGATCCCGGTCGACGCCCAGATCTGGACCGAAGCCGATGTCCGCCGCGACGGCTTCAGCCTGGAGACGGTGCTGGGCGAAATCAACAGTCGCGGCGCGGGTGTCAAGATCGCCCTGGTCGACGCCTCCAGGCGCAATCCTTTCGAGCGCCGGTTCCGCAGTTTTTCGGCCGGCCTAGCGCCGGTGATTGCGCCGAACGGAACGCTGGTGATGTATTCGGCGGCGCTCTCTTCCGTCATCTCTGACAGTGGCCGCGATCACAGCCTGTTCGTGCAGGAACTGCTCAAGGAAATCCGCGTTGCCGACCTGATGGCCGAAGAGACGCTCAACCGCACCCGTGTCGGCGTCACCCGCGCATCGCGCAGCGAGCAGGTGCCGTGGATTTCGTCCTCGTTGGCCGAGGACTTTTCGTTTACTCCCGGTGCAAGCGGCCGGCCGGCCGGTCCTGCGGTGGCGGCGCTTGCTCCTGCGCCCGCCGCCGCCGTCGCTGCTCCCGAACCCGCGCCATTGCCGCGCTCCGACCCTGCGCCTGCCAAGCCGGTCGAGGTCTCGATTCCTCCTCCCGACAAGCCGGCGGATAACAATGATGGGTCGACGGCGGTCGCGCTTGCCGATGACCCGACCATCAAAAGCCTGACCGCCAAGCTCGCCGACAATCCCGACGATCAGAGCGCGCTCTATCGGCGCGGACAGGTCTATGCCAGCAAGGGCGCCTATGGCCTCGCCATCAAGGACTTCGATGCCTCGATCAAGCTTAATCCCAAGGACGTCGAAGCCTTCAATAACCGCTGTTGGGCGCGCACCGTCATCGGTGACCTGCAGGCTGCATTGAAGGATTGCAACGAGGCGCTTCGGTTGCGCCCGAACTTCGTCGACGCCCTCGACAGCCGCGGCCTTGTCAACCTGAAGAGCGGAATGGCCAAAAACGCCATCGCCGATTTTGACGCAGCCCTCAAGATCAATCCGAGATTGACGTCGTCGCTGTACGGGCGCGGCCTCGCCAAGCAGCGCAATGGCGCGATTTCGGAGGGCGCATTGGATATATCCAATGCCAAAGCCATGGATCCGAATATTGTCAAGGAATTCGCAAGTTACGGGGTACGGTGACGATTATTCGAGTTCGGGACCGGCGTTTCCTCGAACCCCCGGGGCAGGCGGCTACAATGCGTCCCGCACCCTTGCGGGGCGCTCATGCGTTCGGGGGTTAAGAACTTTTCGGACAGCCCGCCATTTTTCCGTCATTGCGAGGAGCGAAGCGACCGAAGCAATCCTGTAACCGCCATATCCGTCCTGTGGATTGCTTCGCGGAGCCTGCCATCGGGCGGCGCTCCTGCGCCGACTTGTTGGCTCGCAATGACGGCTCTAAACCCTTTATATGACTCTTTACGACCATAGCTCTGGATTGATCCGGCGATGATGCTCTCCGAATACCACAAGCCTGCGTTAGCGATGGTCATCGTCGTTGCGCTCGGGGGCGCATGGTACTGGATCGAGCATCGTCCGCGGCCTGAGGAAAAGGACACCCCGAGCAACGCGCTCGTCATTGTCGCGAAAGCCACCAATGCCTGTTTCTCCGACCTGGTGCGGGTCACCGGATTTATCGTGCCGCGCCGGGAGGCGGTTGTCGGAGCCGATCAGGAAGGATCCAGGGTTACCGATCTTTTCGTCCGCGAAGGCGACATGGTCACCGACAATCAGGAGCTGGCCCGGCTGACGCCGCCGCCGGCGCCGCCTGGCAGCGGCGCGAGGCCCGCATTGGCCGCCACGATTTCGTTGCGCGCGCCGGCTGCCGGACTGGTCACCGAGGTCAGGACCGTCGTCGGCGCGCCGGCCTCGCCGCAGGCCGGACCGATGTTTCGCATTTCTGTCAACAACGAAATCGAACTGGATGCCGAAGTGCCGGGCTTCCACGTGCTGAAACTCAATCCGGGCGCGACGGCGCGCATCAGCCGCGATAATGCGCCGGACCTGGTGGGGCGCATCAGGCAGGTTTCGCCGCAAATCGATCGTGCCACCCAACTCGGCCATGTCAGGATATCCCTCACCAACAACCCCTCGCTCAAGGTCGGCATGTTTGCCCGCGCCAATATCGACGCCAAGCGCAGCTGCGGCGTCGCGATTCCCCGTACCGCCATTGACCATCTGACCGTTCAAGTGGTCAAAGGAAATACGGTCGAGACGCGAAGAGTTCGGGTTGGACTGGTGTCCGACACCTCCATTGAAATCCTTGAAGGTCTCGACGTGGGCGAAATTGTCGTAGCCGATGCTGGCACCTCGTTGCATGACGGCGACCAGATCAAGACCACGTTCGCCGAAGACCTCGATCGGACGCGGGTACGCTAATGGCGCTCAATATCTCGGCATGGTCGATCCGAAACCCGCTTCCCTCCATCGTATTTTCGATCATCCTGCTGGTGCTGGGCTGGGTCAGTTTTACCAAGCTCGCGGTGACGCGCCTGCCCAGCGCCGACATCCCGGTGATCTCGGTCGCGGTATCGCAATTCGGCGCGGCGCCGGCCGAACTCGAATCGCAGGTTACCAAGACGATCGAAGACGGCGTCTCGGGCGTCGAGGGCGTGCGGCACATTTCGTCGTCGATCACTGACGGGCTGTCGCTGACGACGATCCAGTTCGCGCTCGAGACCAATACCGACCGGGCGCTGAACGACGTCAAGGACGCCGTCACCCGCGTCCGCAGCAATTTGCCGCAAAACGTCAGCGAGCCGCTGATCCAGCGGGTCGACGTGATCGGCCTGCCGATCGTCACCTATGCCGCGATCTCTCCCGGCAAGACGCCCGAGCAGTTGTCCTATTTCGTCGACGACGTCGTCAAGCGCGCGCTGCAGGGCGTGCGCAACGTCGCCCAGGTCGAGCGTATCGGCGGTGTCGAGCGCGAGATTCTGGTGTCGCTCGACCCCGACCGGCTGCAGGCCGCAGGGCTCACCGCCGTCAACGTCAGCCAAAGCCTGCGCGGCACCAATGTCGATCTTGCCGGCGGCCGGGCCGAGATCGGAAAGAACGACCAGGCGATCCGGACGCTGGCCGGCGCCAAGACGCTCAACGATCTTGCGGGAACGATGATTCCGCTTTTTGGCGGCGGCGAAGTGCGGCTCGACGATCTCGGCACCGTCACCGACACCATCGCCGACCGCCGCACCTTCGCCCGCTTCAACGGCGAGCCGGTGGTGGCGCTCGGCATCAAGCGCTCGAAGGGCGCCAGCGACGTGGTCGTCGCCGCGGCGGTGCAGAAGCGCATCGATGCGCTGAAGATCGCCTATCCCGATGTCGACCTCAAGCTGATCGACACCTCGGTGGATTATACCAAAGGCAATTACGAAGCGGCGATTTCGACGCTGTTCGAAGGCGCCATTCTCGCCGTCATCATCGTGCTTTTGTTCTTGCGCGACATCAGAGCCACCATCATCGCCGCGATCTCGCTGCCGCTGTCGATCTTCCCGGCGTTCTGGGCGATGGACATTTTGGGGTTTTCGCTGAACCTGGTCAGCTTCCTCGCCATTACGCTCTCCACCGGCATTCTCGTCGACGACGCCATCGTCGAGATCGAGAACATCGTGCGCCACATGCGGATGGGCAAGTCGCCCTATCGAGCGGCGCTGGAGGCCGCCGACGAAATCGGGCTGGCCGTCATCGCGATCTCACTGACCATCATCGCGATCTTCGCGCCGGCAAGCTTCATGTCCGGCATCGCCGGCCAGTTCTTCAAGCAATTCGGCATCACGGTATCGGTGCAGGTGTTCTTCTCGCTGTTGGCCGCCCGCTTCGTCACCCCGGTGCTGGCCGCCTACTTCCTGAAGGATCATCCGCACCACGCCCCGCCGCCGGCGCGCTTGCTGCAAAACTACACCAGGCTGGTGACGTGGTCGGTCCGTCACTACTTCATTACCGTGCTGATCGGCTTCGGCATCTTCGCGGCCTCGATCTGGAGCATCACGCTGTTGCCGCAAGGTTTCCTGCCGGCGCAGGACACCGCGCGCTCGCTGCTCGCAATGGAGTTGCCGCCGGGCTCGCAGCTTGCCTTCACCGAGAAGACCACCGAGGAAATTGTCGCGCGGCTGCGCAAGCGGCCGGAGGTCAAGAACGTGTTCGTCGACGGCGGACGCGTGCCGCCGGGGACGTTCGAGGTGCGCCGCGCGGCGCTGATCATCAATTACACGCCGAAAACCGAACGCAGGATTACCCAGCGTGAGCTCGAGCTCGCGATCAGCAACGAGTTGGCAAGCCTCCCGGATATCCGGTTCTGGTTCCTCGACGAGAACGGCCTGCGCGCGATATCGCTGGTCGCGACCGGCGTGGACAGCAACATCGTCGCCAACGTCGCCAGCGAGCTGGCGACCCAGATGAAGCGAATTCCGATCATCGCCAATGTGATTTCCGAGACCTCGCTCGACCGGCCCGAACTTCGCATCCAGCCGCGGGCGGATCTGGCGGCGCGGCTAGGGGTCTCCACCGAAAGCCTGTCGCAGACGATCCGTGTCGCCACCATCGGCGACGTCGGTCCGGCGCTTGCCAAATTCGACGCCGGCGACCGGCTGGTGCCGATCCGGGTCCAGCTCGAAGACGGCGCGCGCGGCGACCTGCCGATGCTCGAGCAGTTGCGGGTGCCGCTGGGCCTGCGCGGCGAAAAGGGCGGCGTACCGCTATCGGTGGTCGCCGACATCAAGCTCGACCAGGGCCCGACCAGCATCAACCGCTACGACCGGGAACGCCAGGCCACCGTGGCGGCCGACCTCGTCGGCTCCGCGGCGCTCGGCGATGCCACCAGGAAAATCTACGAGCTGCCTGTCATGAAGAGCCTGCCGAAAGGCGTCAAGGTCAGCCCATCCGGCGATGCCGAAAGCCTGAACGAGCTGTCGGAAGGCTTTGCCACCGCCATCACCGGCGGCCTGATGATGGTCTATGCGGTGCTGGTGCTGCTGTTCGGAACCTTCCTGCAGCCGATCACCATCCTGTTCTCGCTGCCGCTCTCGATCGGCGGCGCGATCGTGGCGCTGCTCCTGACCGGCAAGCAGCTGACGACGCCGGTGTGGATCGGAATCCTGATGCTGATGGGCATCGTCACCAAGAACGCCATCATGCTGGTGGAATTCGCGGTCGAAGCGATGCGTGAAGGCAAGCCGCGGGAGGTGGCGATCATCGACGCCGGCATGAAGCGCGCGCGCCCCATCGTCATGACCACGATCGCCATGGCCGCCGGCATGATACCCTCAGCTCTGGCGTTCGGCGCCGGCGGCGAATTCCGCTCGCCGATGGCGCTGGCCGTGATCGGTGGCCTTTTATTCTCGACCGCGCTCTCGCTGGTATTCGTGCCGGCGATGTTCATGTTGATGGACGACATCGGCACCATCTCGTGGCACTTCGGCAAGAAGCTGCTGGCCTCGCATGCCGAGACCGAGCCTCCGCCGGCCGATCATTCCGCCGACCACAAAGGGCCGCCGACGGCCGCGCATTCGCCGGCGGCGGAGTAGCCACAAATGTCGTCATCCGCGAGAAAAATGGGTTCCGTTGCTTCAACCAACATCTCCGACATCGCTGGCAAGAACGACTACGTAGCCGTCGGGGTCACTTATCCAACACTCCCTATGGTTCGCTCGTGAGTTTACATACGGACCTTCAATGATTGCAGCACCCAGCGCGCGCGCACGCTCTACCGCGGCGTCAAACGCGCTCAACTGGAACCAGAGCAGGACACCAAAACCGTGGGGCGCTGCGTTGGTGTTGCAGAGGTTCGGATGTCCATGAACGTCCCACGCATGAAGCTGAAGGACTATTTCGCCATCCTTAACAATCTGCTCGTACTCATTCCCGCCATGACCGCTCTGGCAACCAAGCAACTGTTGATACCAGCGGCTGCTGCGCTCCACATCTTGCACGGCGATCAACGGCTGAGCTTTCATATGGTGAACCTCGTCTGGGCTTGGAAACGGATCGACCCAAGCGGAATTGCGAAATCGACACTCGTCTTTCTTGATCTCCAATTATGACGAGCGGGCTTTGCCCCACCCTACTCATCCCTCGCCACAGCCGTCAGCCGCCCCATGTTGAGCAGCAGAATCCGGCCGCGCTGAAGGTCCAGAATGCCGTCCTTGCGCCAGAGCTGCAGCTGGCGGTTGACGCTTTCGCGCGCGGCGCCGACGAATACG
>Ga0207639_10001318_pt1 | contig 16797 bp, 33 predicted proteins | sample KBSCornC32_FD_184299 | JGI IMG/M metagenome (GOLD analysis project Ga0207639, IMG submission 184299) | Corn rhizosphere microbial communities from Kellogg Biological Station, Michigan, USA - KBS Corn C3-2 (SPAdes) (version 2) | ecosystem: Host-associated > Plants > Roots > Rhizosphere > Soil ...
CCAGGGCGCCGATCAGGGCGCCAATGATCCCTTCGCCTTGCACCGCCGCCCCATCAACGGCTGACGATCGCGGGGACGGCGACGTTGTCCAGCAACGGAACTCCGTGGTGCTGCCGGATGTTGTTGATCTCCCGCACCAGGCGCAGGGTGTAGGGCGCTTTCGGGTGCAGGTGGTGGGCGATGTAGTAGCGCGCGAGCAGGATCACATAGCCCTCGGGGTAGCCGTCGCCGCAGTCGCTGTGGCCGCACCCGATCAGGCCCAGGTCGCTGTGCTGGACCACGCCGTCGTGAACGATGCCGCCGCCTTCGACCTTGCCCGGCCTCAGCGGCACCCCGTATTGGATATGACCGTAGGCGAGCCAGATCGCCGACCCCTCGAGCTGGGCGTGACGCTCGCGGAACCAATGCGCGCGAGAGAACTCCGCAAAGGCCACCTGCTCGGCGCTCAGGCAGACCGGGTTGAAATTGCATTGGGTCCACGCCTTGTCCTGGTCGCGGACGAACTGGGCGATCCGGCCGGCGGCGTCGATCCCGTAGTGCGAGGAGGCTTCCTCGCCCTCGAAGATCGAGCGCAGCTCCTCGAGCGAGCCCGCGCCCTCGGTGGTGTGGAGCACGAGCAGATGCACTCGCCCCCCCTCCCTCGAGGAGAAGTGCCGGTCCAGCAGCATCGACTCGGCTTTCATCGGCCATCACCTCCCAGCCCACCGGCCGGCGGCGGCGGGGGCGGCGGAGCGGCCGCACCTGCAGGCGGCGGCGTGGTCGGCACAATCGGGATCGGCGGCGTGCTCGAGGGGTCGCCGCTGAACAGATTGCCGAGGCCATCGAGTGAGCCGAGCAAGTCCTTTCCGATCCGGCTCGCCTCGAGCTTCATCAGCGCCTTCATCGCCTCAGCGCAGCCGTAGAGGAAGGGCAGCAGGAAGATCGCCAGCGACACGCGATCCAGTTCGAGGCCCAGGAGGGCTTGCCCCTCGTTGGCGATCGCCGCGGCGATCAGCAGCGCGATCGGCAGCAGCACGCCGCCGATCGCGGTATTTCTGGCGTGGGTTTTCACTGTGGGTTCTCTCCCTTCCGAGAGTTCGGTGTCTTACTTGCGGCGACGTCGGCGACGCCGCTTCCGGCGGCCGCCTGCCGGCGCCTTGCAGAATGCGCAGCGGCAGCCCTTCCGGTGTCCCTTGCCGTGGGGCATGTTCTCACCCCCCCCCGATTCCCAGTTGGTTTTCCGTGACGCGCCGGGCCAGGCCCAGGAGGGTCGGCAACTCGGTCTGTTTGACGTCGCCGAGCGCGGTGACCGTGATATCCCGGTCACCCTCTTTCTCGCCGGGCTCGAACTGGACCAGGAGGCCGTTCACCGTCTTCGGCGGCTCCTCGGCCGGGGCCTTGGGTTTCCTCGAGCGCGGTTTCCTCGAGCGCGGTTTTCCTCTTCCCTCTGGCACTCCCTAGCTCCTTTATCCGATTGCGATCCAAGGGACCGTTGCCGTGAGAGTCAGCGACGGTTGTGAAAAAGCAGCGACCTTGAAGGTCGTCGCCGTGTATTCGAAGGTGTCGGCCGAAGAGAGAACCCCTAGCTGAGGGGTGGCCAGAACCACGGTCGGGGTCTTACCAAGTCCGTGGGTAACCGTCGTGGTCGAGCTGCTGGTTGATCCACTGAAAGTGACAGAGGCGACCCCGACCGCAATCTTGCGATTTGCCAGCGAGGCGAGCTGCAAGAAGGCCGATCGTTCTTCCTTGTCCCAAACCGTCACGCGATGGTGGGTTTCCGACGAGAAGACGTCGATTTCGGCGTTGGCGGTGGTCGTGCTCAGGTTGGCCGAGAAGGTGACGCTGTTGTTCCCGAGCATCGCCACTATGCCCGTGTGTGCGTTCGTCCCCCCGGTTTGCGGCCGCCCTTCAAGCCACGCTTCCTGCACTTTGCCGAAGCGGGCACCGTAGACCGTGGCGACCACGTTGCCTTCGGAGTCAACCCAACGGATTTTCCGTTCTTCGGAGGGGACTTCTTGGCTGATCACCCGAATCTTTAGCCCCTGCGGTTCGAGGTGTACGGTGGTCGCGCCTTCGGCATTTATCGCCCGCACGCCTTCGGAGTCCATTTGCACCTTCGGGTTACTCGCCGACGTGCGGAAGGTCGCTCCCGTGATCGTCCCGGCGGTGATCGTCCCGAGGTTGGCGGTGATCGCCGAGAGTTCAGCGACCGCGATCTTTTCTGCCGTCACCGCGCCGGCCGCGAGCTTGGCCGTGACGACTGCACCGGCTTTCAGCTTGCCCGTGGAGATCGCTTCCGGGCCGATCTGCGTTTCGGCGATCGTGCCGGTGATCTTGGCGGCTTCGATTTCGGCGATCTGCGCGTTCGTGAGAAGCCCGGTGATCGTCGTCGCGGGCACCGTGGAGCCGGCTTTGATTTCGCCTTTGAGGAAGAGGTTGCCGGTTGCGGTGCTGAAGTTCAGGACTTCTTCGCCGCTGCCGTTGAACGCCTGTAGCCCGCTCGAGGAGAGCTGCACGCGGGCGCCGACCGTGCCGGTGCGGATCGTCGGCCCCTGGATGATCCCTGCCGTCACGGTGCCGAGGTTGGCGGTGATCGCCGAGAGTTCAGCGACCGCGATTTTGGAAGCGACGACCGCCCCCGCCTTGATGCTCGAGCTTTCGATCGCTTCGGCGGCGACTTTGCCCGCGGTGACCGCCGCGGCCGCAAGCTTCGCGGTGATCACGGAGGCCGCCTGGAGCTTCGGGGTGGAAATGGCGTTGTCGGCGATCTGCGTTTCGCTGATCGTGCCGGTGAGCGCAGCGGCTTCGACTTCGGAGCCCGCCTGCGCGCGGATCACCCCGTCATATTCAAAAATCACGACCCCCGCGGGCGTGACCGTCGCGTTGGTGGGGGCTACGCTGCTCATTCGAGGGTCGCCGTCACCTGGGCGGGCTCGAGGGGAGGGGGGATTTCGGCCGCGGGGACCGCGGCGCGGACCCGCACCGCATCACAGGTGACGTCGAGTGAGTAGTAGCCCGGCAGCCGGAATTGCTCCTCTTCGTCCCAGGCCACCCCTCCCCCGCCGGGACCGTGGCCGAGCTGGTAATAGATCGCCTGGTTGCTGACGCTGAGGAAGAGGCTGGTCGCTTCCGGCGCTCGCAGCACGAGCTGTTCGGAGTAGGCGTCGGGCGCCGTGACGTTGTTCAGGTTCGCGCTCACGCGAGCGCGTGGGCAGCGAACGGCTGCGGGGTCGTGAAGCGCACCCGCCAAACGAACCCGGCGCCAGCGGCAATATCGCCTTCATCGGCGAGGAAGTCAGTGGACCCGTTGACCTGGATCGGGGCGACGACGAGTTTCTGTTTCGGCACGACGAACGAATCGGGCGCCGCGCTCCCGGCGAGCCCGACGTAAACGCGGAAGTTGTTGGGGTTGTAGACGGCGAGCGCGAGCGCGTTGGGGCCGACGTCGTCGGTGAATCGCGGTTCCGCGGCGCTGAAGTGCATCCGCCGCCAGGAGCCGGCGACCGCGTTCCGGGCCAGCACGCGCTCGAGCTGGGCGATCGCCTCCGGCACCGCCTCGAGGCGGCGGCAAAGCTCGTCGTAGGTAGGTGCGTGGGCGTGGTCGGTCACAGGGGGTCTCCTTACTTGGGGGCGGCCGCGACTTTGGCGGCATCGACAAAGGGCTTTGCGGGCTGCTTGACGCCGAGCATCAGGGCGGCGCCGTAGTAGACGAGGAAGGCGCCGCCGCCGACCAGGCCGATGTTCAGCATCAACGCCTCGGCGTGGCCGGAAAGCAGGCTGCCGAGGCCGTTGGCCACTTCACTCGCGACGTCGCCGGGGCTAGGGAGCACGCTTTCGCCCAGGTTTTCTTCCCCTGCGATCTTTTTGATCCGTTCTTCTTCGGCTTTGTTTTTGAAGTGGAAGGGGAAGCCGCCGTTCGGCCCCATCTTCGGCAGCGGGGCGAGGAAGCGCTTGAAGTCTTTGCCCGCGACCGTTTCCTTGCCCTCGGTGTATTCACCGTGAGAGAGCGGTACCCCCGCGCTGTTCGCCCAGCCCATCTCGAGCCAGGGGTAGCCGGTCCCCTTCATGGTGGCGATCACCTGCCCGGCGCGGACGGTCTGCCCGGCCTTGACGGTCGGCTTGACGTTCTCGTAGACGTAGACCACCGATCCCTTTTTCGGCCCGTCGAGGAGCTGGTAGAGAACCCCACCTTCGCCCGGCCAGCCGGTCGCCCCGGTCGCCAGCACCTTCGCGTTGCCGATCGCGAGAATGCGCGAGCTCGCCGACTTGTTGACGTAATCCACGCCCTGATCTATCCGGCCGGGGGTCCATTCACTCGGCGGCAGGGGGTAGACGTAGTAGCCGCCGGTTGCCGAGCTGCGGCGCTGAGGTTTCCTGCTCATGCCAGCCTCGGTTTCGTCGCGGTGCCGAATACGCGGGTCACTCCCAGGCCGACCATTCCGGCGCCGCCGATCACGAGAGCGGCGACCAGGCCGACGTGCATCAGGTCGCCGGAGAGCCCGCCGCTGCCGCCGCTCGAGCTGGTGCTGACGGTTTCGCTCGGCACCTGCCGGCCGCTCGAGCGGGGGCCGACGATCGCACCCTTCAGCGCTGCCTCCGCGGCCGCCAGGTATTTCGGCCAGCGGGTCGGCCCCGCGCCTTCGGTCTCCCCTTCCTCGTACTGCCCCCACGCCTGCCACCAGTTCTTGCCGTTGCTCTTCCAGTTCTTGATAGCGGCGCGCGTCGACGCTCGAGGATCGAGCCGTTCCTTCGTGCTGCCGAAACCGGGTTCCTCCGACCAGCCGCCGATATGACCGCTCGGTCCCTGCACCAGGTTGGAGGCGTTGCCGCCGGACTCCGACATCACCACCCCGACCCCTTCGGCGACCTGGCGCGGGGTCATCTTCACGCCGAGCGCGTGGGCTTCTTCGGCGATGATCTGCGCCCATTCCTCCGGCGACAGGATGCCGTGCGTTTTCGTCGCCGGCCGACGATGAGCTAGAGGCGCAGCGCGCGCCGCCATTCATTTCATCCCCGCGGCGTGCGCTGCGTGCTCCATCGCATCGCCGGGGGAGCTGACCACCTTCGCCAGGAGCCACGGCAGGGCGAGCAGGAGCAGCCCGAGCACGATGAGCTTCGTCAGGTATTCGACGGTATGGAGGTCCGGCCAGCCCTCGCCGGGGAGCTTGCTCGAGCTGCACGTGCAGCCGGCCTCCCCCGCACAGGAACAGGCCGACGCCTCACCTCCGACCGCGGGCCACCAGGGCGCCGGGGGCGCCACGAGCGGCGAGGTGGAGGAGGTGAAGGCGCCGACCGATTCCATTTAGCCCTGCTGTTCCTCTTCGGCTGCCCGCTTGTAGACGGCGCGGGTGAGCGCCTCCCAAATCCAGGCGCCGACCGTGTCGGGGGTCCGCGCCCGGATCACGGCGGGGTCTTCCTCGACCCCGTACTCCGAGCAGAACGCCCGGACCGCGGCCGCGACCGTGTCGTCGTAGGCGTTGGTCGGGTTCTGCCCGTGGGCGATGCTGCTCGAGTAGCCGAGCCGGGCGAGGTAGTCGGCCAGTTCGGCGACCTCGGGGCCGGCGGCGCCGGGGGAGATCATCAGGCGGTTGACCGTCAGCTCCGGGGTGTTCTCCGCCTCCCAGGGCTGGGGTCCGTCGTAGCCCTTGAAGGGCCAGTTCTGGTCCATGATCTTCTGCTGCGCGGCGGGCACGGCCGCGGTCTCCTCGGCGGGGACCGGCGGCGGTGACGGCGCCGCCGTGGTCGCGCCTGCCGCTGCGGGCTCGCCGGCAGGGGGAGCGGGGGCGGCCGGGGTCGCCGCGGCCTCGCCGGCGTTGATCGGGGCGGGGGGCGGAGGCGGAGGCGCGGCCTGTGCTCGTGCCAACTCGGTCGCCGGAATCTCGGTCTCGCTCACTTTGGGGTGTCCTTTCACTAGCTGTTGGGTGCTCGCATGATCCACCCGTTTTCACAGAACAGGTGGTAACCGGGCGGCGCGGTATGCGGGCCGACGCCGCCGTTGACGCAACGGTTTCCGGTGTTGACGGCGCGCGGGTGTTCGCTCGAGGGCGGGGGTGCCCCGCCGCCGCCGCCACCGCCGCCGCCACCGCCGCCGCCACCGCCACCGACCGGGCGACCGCCACCGATTCCGATCGGGGGCTTCGGAGGCCGGGGGGGACGGTGCTTCGGAGGTCTGCCCTTGCCGCCGCCGCCACCGCCACCGCCGCCACCACCACCGCCGCCGGGGTGGCCGTGACCGGGCACCTTGCCGCCGCCGCGGCCGGGCCGCGGTTTTTTCTTGGGTTTCGGGTGCGGCTTTTTGCCCGGCTTACCGTGGCCGCCACCCGGCGGGGGCGGCCCCACGGGTCCGGGTTCGCCCTGCGGTCCTTCGCCTCCCGCCGGTCCTTCGCCGCCGGGCACGCCTTCCGGACCTTCGGCATATTCCGGGCCTTCCATCGGGCCTTCGAGGCCGGGACCGCCGGGGTACCCGTACTGGTAGGCGGAGGGGTAGGTGTTTTCGAGGTTGCTGGCTTCGGTGCCCTGCCGTTCTTTTTCGGCCTGTTCGTGGGGTGATTCTTCGCCGGATTCGCGGCCGCGGAAGACGAGATAGAGGACCCCCAACACCACGGCGGCGCCGGCCACCAAGACCAGGCGGCGTTTTTTCGGGTCGAGCTTCTTCCACCAGGCCATCTACATCGTTCTCCGTGGGAGATTTGCGGCGATCCGGGGGGGTTCGCCCGCCGAGGCGCGTTTGTTCTGCATTTCCGGCGCGTTGCCGGAGTTCTTCACGCCCGAGCGGACCTGATCGTCGGAGTTGATCGGCGCCGGGGACTGCCACACCTGGGGCTGCGGGAGCACGGTGCCGAAATAGCGCGGCCGCGCCGAGTTGTCGCCGAGGCGAACGGCGGTCGGCGAGTCGAGCATCCCGATAAACAGCTCTCGGAGCCCGGTCCCCACGAGGTCTTGCACCGGGGGGCCGTTGCCTCGGAAAGCGCCGGTCGATTCGGCCGGCAGCGGCGTCAGCATCGGCCCCTCGGTGACACGCACGGCGGTACGCGCGGCCGTCGAGCCGCGGGAGGGGAATCGGTGTCGGGCTGCAAGCACCTGGGCGCCGCCTAGTAGTGCCCGCGTCCCTGGAAGTCGCGAATGATCCCGCCCCAGCCCCGGAAACCCGAGCCGAGCACGGCAACGGTCCCTTTGTAGTGGGCGAGGACCAGGAAGACGACCACCAGGACAGCCGTAAGTTTCACGAATTCTTTGGTCGTCTCTCTCATCGGCCACCTCCTCCGGTGACGTAGCTGGGGTTGAAGTGAGTGGGCGGGACTTTCTTCACGCCCTTGGGTCGCGGAAGCTTCGGCACCTGCGGCAGCAGCTTCCTTCCTTCGGCTCGAGCTTCGGCCGGAGTCGGGACGGCGCCTCCGTTCGCGGCCGCGGCCGCGGCCGCGCGCGGGGTCGGGGTCGGCGTGGAAGGGAAGACGTCGGCGAGGCTGAGGAAGCGCCCGAGCCCGTTGGTGACCGATTCGATCACCGAGGGCACCGCCGCCGCCCCGGTTCCGCGCTTCTCGGCCGAGGTGACGACCAGGTACAGGAGGGCGAGCGCGATCGTCGCGCCCAGCGCCAGCATCGTCGCCGAGGTCGAGCTGTCCACGGCGGCCGGGATTCCGGTTTCCCGCACGGCGCGATCGACCCGCGGCGTCGGCCGGGGCCGGCGCCTCGAGGACGGCGAGCGCCGCGCCGAGGGATCGAGCCCGGCCCTGGGCTTGGAGCCCTTCGCGGCTTTGCTGTCCCCACCGAGCCCGCCGCCTTTCTTGCTCGAGCGCGGCGCCCCCTCGCCTCTTGAGGGTTGCAGGCGCTGGCGCCCGTGTCGGACCGGCGAGCGCGCGCGGGTGCCATGCCCCCTCGAGCGCGCGAATCCCTCGGCGCCGCCGGGCGGAAGCTCCTCGAGCTCAGGGAAGCGCGCCTCGAGATCGGCGATCGCCTCCCGTAGCGCCTCCCTCTTTTCGGGGTCGCTCGTTTTCGCCATCTGCTGCTCCCAGCGCTCGCGGCGCCGGGCAGCGGTGACGATGCCGCCGATGTTCTGAGCCTCGTCAAGGACGGTGCTCATCACCAGCCCCCGTCCTTGCTGTACATCGCGTAGAGGCCCATGAGCACGACCAGGAGCCCGACCGTCGCCGCGAACCAGCCGATGAATTGCCGCGTCGAGACCCCCTGCTCGGTGATCTCCCGATGCAGGTCGTTCAGCCCACGGCGGAACTCCACCCGATCGACGCCGATCGGCGGCGGCGGGGGCGGCGACGGCGCGCCCTGGTCCTGTTTCTCCTCGTCGCTCACGTACCGAGAAGGTGGTTGACGAGGGTTTTCCCGCCCGAGTCTGCCCGGACGGTCCGGATAACGAGGAAGAGCCCAACCACGATGAGGGCGGCGCCGGTCCAGTTCATGCGTTCGGCACCTGCCCCGCGAGCTTCGCGCCGATCCACATTTTCGGCCCGGCCGGGCCGTGCTTCACGAGCTGGATGAACAGGGCGACCGCGATTAGAAGGATGAAGAGTTTGGCGATCTCTTCCATTACTCCAACGCCGCCCCTGCGCGCACGTGTTTCCCGAATCCTCCTACTTCGCCGCTCGCGCGCAGCTTGAGATGCGACAGGTAGAAGATGACGACCAGGAAAATCAGCACCCAGGGGAGCGGGGAGCCTTTGAGGTTGAAGACGTCGCGCCAACTGCCGACGTGACTCGGCATCCCTTCCGGGGTGGCGATCGTGTCGGCCGCCGGCCCGGCCTGGGCGGCCGGGCGGGTGACGAACCGTGACCAGCGATCGGAGATGAACTCGCCCCGGTCGCCGGCACCGACGAGGGCATGATCGGGGCTGACGCCGACCATCGAGCCCCACTCCATCGAGCCTGCACCGCGGACGTCGGGCGCGTCAATGACGCCGCCGCGTTCTGAAGCTTCGCGGCCGTAGGCCACGATCTACCTCCCCGCGAAAAGGGCCTCCTCGGCGAAGTGCGCGACCGAGTTGGCATTGATGGTGACCGAGGATTTGACCGTGGGGACGATCTTCAGTTCGGTGACGCCCTTGGGGAAGACGAGATCACGGGAGGGGTTGTCGGCCTCGAAGTCGAGAACGGTGTATCCGACTTCGGGCATGATGAGGCCGTTGTAGTCGTCGGCGTTCTTCTGCAGCAGGTGCTGCACGGGCTTGTAGTTCCGCGGGATGCGGTTCGCGCCGTATTCCATGCGGAACGCTTCGAGCGTGGCCGGCTTGATGATCGCCCCCGGCCCGTTCTGGAGATAGCTGTAGACCGCGAGCAGCTCGCCGGACACGCGCACGAGGGGGATTTCGACGTCGCCGTTGTTCGCGTAGGGCTTGTCGTTGGAGATGAAGCCGTGGAGCCACTGGAGGTCCGGCACCAGGAGCACGCGGCCGTTGGAAGTGTTGGCGAACGGGACGTCGAAGGTCGTCGTCGTCACGTTGATTTTCGCGTTTTTGAGTTCGACGGTGGCCGATTCGGTAAGGGTGAAGAGTTCGGCCAGCGAGGGCATCTCCAGGTGGAGCGCCGCGTAGGTCTGATCGCTCTGCATGAAGAGCGAGCCGGTGATCGAGTACCAATCGTGGACGATCGGCACCTCGTAGATCATGAAGACGGAGAGTTCTTTTCCGCGTTCGATCGTCGCCAGGGTCGGATCGCCTCGTTCGTCGGTCGAAGGCGCGACGGTGATCGGGTCGCGCGGGTTCCGGAAAATCCTCTGCTTGCGCGCCCGCATATCGAGACCCGAGGGGGCGATGAGCGAGGTCTGCCCGTTGGCGGTGACCGCGCCTTTCTTGATGAGGCCCCAGGGCCAGCGGAAGGTGGGGGTGATCGTGCCGGCGGCGCCGCCCGTTTTCAGGGTGGCTTCGACGGCGATCTGCACGCCGGAGAGCACGCCGACTTTGGCGAGCGGGATATCGATCGCCGTGCCCCCGAAGCCGGGATATTCTTCCGTCTTCTGCGGGACGTCGTTGCGCTCGGTGTTTTCGCTAAACACCTGCGTATTCATCGCGTAGGTGCCCTCGGGCGGCAGGTTGGACATGAAGGCGGCGCCGTCCATTCCGGTCGGCATCCGGCCGACGAGCGGCGGCAGGCCGCGGTCGATCATGTCCTGCACGTAGGGCGCCTCCATGTTGGCGCCGGACATCTCCCACTGCGCGCGCAGCGCACCGGAGGAGAGGGCCTTCGCCTGCTGCCGGGGCTCGAGAAGAGTCCCGCGCATCAGGAGCCCTGCACGACCTGGTGGAAGCCGGGGATGTTGACCCGCTTGTCCACCTCTTTGAAGAGGTAGAGCGCGACGAGCGCGATGATCCCGATGACCGCCATCTGGCCGACCGTGTATCCGAAGAGCTTCACGGCCGGGAACCTAAGCCCGCAACTCTGAAGTCGGGAAGGGGGGGATGGGGGCGACCCCTCGCGCCCCCGCCTAGGATTCGGCTTCGTGGCACGGTTTACGTTCGAGGTGGTTGAAGACCTTGCTCGGTCGATCCGAGAGGCCCAGCAGTTTCAGCCCGGCGAGGAGGTCGGCGGTCTGCTCTTCGGTCAGGGCGACCCGGTCCTCCTGGTCCGACAGGGAAGGATGCTCCCCAACGTTGCTGGCGATCGGTACCGGGAATGGTCGGCTTCTGCCGAGTCGATCGCGCCGACGATCGCCCACTATGAAACGGTCGGGCTCGAGCTGGTCGGGAGCTGGCACACCCATCCCTTCGGGAGTACGAATCTCTCGCGCGCCGACGCGCAACTGAATCATTCGTTCGGCCCCCTCTTGCTCCTGGTCGCCGCGCCGCTCGAGGTAGACCGCGGCCGCTGGGAGTGGAGGGTCCACCGCGAGCAAGGATCGAGCCCTCGAGAGCAGGAGCCGACCATCCTTCCCCCGCGGCACGTTCGCCTCTAGAATCGCCGCCGTGCCACGGGGCGGACTGAGCGAGAATCCAGAGGCGCGCAAGCGCCAGCTCGAGGGGCTCGACCGTGGCCGGAAGACGGCGGCTCGGAAAGTGTTAGGTGGTGACGAGGGCGGGGGCGGCAGCCAACCCCCGCCCTCGCCAGCACCTAGCCCCACTCCTGCATCCAAACCGCGTAGAGCGAAAGCGGGCAGCTACAAAGAGCGCCCGGCTAAACCGACGCGAAAGAAGGCAGGCAGTGGCGCAAGGAAAGCCCGGAAAAAAAGCGACCCCACCCCCGACCCCGCCCCCGGCGGCGGAGGCGAGAAGCGCCGAGGAGGATTCCTCGAGGGGCTCCGGCAGGGCATCGGCATCTGAGCCCGTCGTCGCCGACCCCGGCCCGGAGTTCGACCCCACCGCCCCGCCCCCCCTCGAACAGCCTCCCCTCGAGGAGCCCGGCGCAGAAACCGCCGCTGTCCTATGGGAGGAGCAGGCGATCTCCGATCTGCTCGGAATCAAAGGCCGCGTTCTGCACGCGGCCCTGGGCGCCGCGGAGGAGGACTGGATTTACACCGAGCTTGACCTTGCCGCGATCGCGCCACCGCTGACCCGAATCTGCAACCGCTACGACCCCGTGCGCCAGTACGCGGGGTACGGCGACCCGATCACCGTCGCGGTGGGGATGGCCGGCTACTTCACCCGCTCGGTCATGGAACGGCGTGTGGCTCTCGCCCAGGAAGCCCCTGCCCCGACCGAGCACCCGATCCCGCCGGCCGAATCGTTCGCCCACGAGGAGCCCGTTGACCGCACGCCCCCACCGCCGCCGGGACCGCCGCCGCCCCGCCAGGCGACCGCGCTGCCACCGCAGGGAACCGGGAGCCGGACGGCGACGCCCCCGCCGCCGCCACCGCCCGGCGCGATCAACGCCGAGGAGGTCGCCTGGGAGCAGCCGAATGGATAGCACCGAAAAGGTCGCACGGATGCGGTCGCACCTCACGTCCGCGCGGCCCGACGATGAGGACTCGGCCCGCTTCCTCCAGACCATCAGCTCGTTTGCCCCGCTGCTCTCGAGGTTCCTGCCCGACGACCCCGAGGAGCTGGACCGATACCTCGCCGTCGTCGCCCAGGGTGCGCTCTCCTGTCGCAGCGACGAGGCGCCCGTGCTCCAGGTCCACATCTGGAACGCCGAGGGCGGGCGCTGGGAGGTGCTGGAGCCGTGAGCGAGGACGCGATTCCGTTCCCCGTCCGGTTCCACGAGCGCGTCTTTGTCGGCGGCCCGAGCGAATCGGGCAAGTCCGAGTTGCTGAACGTCATGTTCTCTCAGTTCCGGTGTCAGCGGCTCCTCTATGACAGCAAGGGGCATGAGTTCACCATCGCCGGTGTCGAGCCCGTCAGCGACCCCGCCGCGATCGACTGGAGCCAGCCGATCATTCACTACGTCACCAGCACCACGGAGGTTGCCGAGGCCGACGCCGTGTTTCAGCAGGCGGAGAAAGTGCCCGACCTCCTGGTCTGTGTCCACGAGCTAGGCGACCTCTGCGAATACCACACGAACAAAACGCCGCAGTCGGTCAACCGCTACCTCGCCCAGGGGGGCGCCCACGGGCGCGGGTTCCTCGGCGGCTCACAGGAGCCCGTCGACATGCCGAAGCGGGCGAAGAAAGAGATCAACCACGCCTACACGATGGCGCCCGCGATGAGCCGCGCGCACCTTGACGAGATCGGCAGCATTGTCGGCGTCCCAGGTGCCGAGATGGAAAAGGAACTGCACGAGCTGATGAGTGAGCACGGTCCCCATTCGTTCATCTACTGGCCGAAGGGGGCCTTGCAGGAGCCGACGTCCTGGGGGCCGCTGCCCGACTGGCTGCGCAGCTCCAACGTCGTGCAGCGCCGGCTCCGCCACGCTCGGGAGCGGTGAGCGTTGTTCCTGTACGTGGGGGCTGGTCTGGTGGGCTGGGGGCTCTTCCTCCTGGGCGCTCCCTGGTGGGAGGCGATCGCGGCGACGGTGGTTCTCGTTGCCTGGGGGGCCAGTGTCCGGGCTCGGTGAGCGGGGGTCGCGGCTGCGGCGGATCGCCAGGGCGCTCGAGCACCCGCCGGTAGTCCCTCCGTTCTACGTGCAGGTGCCCGACGATGAACGCCGAGCGGTCGGCTGGTACGCCCAGTGGGAGCGCGGCGGCGAGGCCGTCTACCTGGGGCATTCGGCGATCGCAGCTGAGCTTTTCCTGCGACAGAATCCCCCCGTTCCACGTGAAACCGCGACTGTCTCCAAGCGGTCCAAAAAACGTAGCGGCGGTTGACAGGTGGGCGGAATCGTGCAAAGCTCCCCACATGGCGAACCTGCCCTTCGCGATCGGCTTCTTCATCACCCACCGCCGCGCTCGCCTCTTCACGGTCACGGTGGGCCTGGCCGCGCTCTATCGGGTGCTCAGCTAAAAGGTTGCAACGGTGGAGTCCCTACACATAGACGATCGGGTCATGGTCCGCGCCGAGCTGGTGCGCGTGAAACAGGAGCGCGAAGCCCACGAGGAGGCGGCGCGGCGGCTCGACCTCGAAGCCGGCCGGGTGATCCGCAAAGCGCGCGAGCTGGGAGTGCCGATGGAGGAAGCCACCAGCCTCGTCGGCCTGCGCTCGAGGACGATCGGCTACAAGCTGCTCGAGCGCCTCGAGCAGCACGAGGCAGCGGCCGCATGAGGGGGGAGGCGACCCCGTTTGAAATCGGCGCGATCGCGCGGGCGGCTGGCAAGACCCGTGCCGACAATCCGTATCGCACTCGCGCGGCCGCGAAGCTCTGGATTCGCGGCTGGTGGCATGAAGACGAGGCGATCAAGGAAGACGAGGCGCGGCGCCGCGTGCGCCCGGACGGCCCGGAGACCGCCGAGGGCGGTCTGATCGGGCAGCAGCCATACTAAATGAAGCCCGTGCTTAGAACGCTCGTGCATACGGCCTTTGTTGTTGGCTATTTGCTGGGCTATTTCGTAGGCAAGCAGCGGGGCTATGACCGTGCAATCGTGGACCTTGCACGGGCGATGCCGCTAGGGGGCTGCAAGTGAGCGCCGGCAACGGCACTGCCCCCCCCGCCCGGCCGAACCTCGCCGACCCGGCCTCTCAGCCCCGCCATTCCTTGACTGGGCGCCAGGAGAGGGGCAAGCCGGTCTTCGCCGAGAGTGCCGGTGTCTCCACGAGTGACCTTGCCTACTGGGAGGTCGAAGTTACGCCCCTCGAGGCGGCAAGCAACGCCGGCCGGAACGTCGGCACCCCGGCCGAGGCGATGAAAAGAGGCGTTGTCTTCGAGGTTCGTGCCCTCTACTACGGAACCGGCCTCCCCGAGTTCGGATCGCAGCCAAACACCCGCTTGGTTCCGCAGACCTGGGAGGAAGACCTATCGCTTGCGATCGCGGTGGCGAAGCGATTTGCCGACCTCCTACGCTCCGGCGCCCGCGAGGGGCTCGACCTCCTCCAGCTCGCGGCCGAAATGAAGGCGCGCCGTGGCTGAGCACTTCAGCATCAAGCTCCGGTTCGATTCGATCGAGGAGGCCGTGTCGTGGTTCGAGGAACTACGGCACGACGGGCTCGCCGCCAAGGGCTGCGGCCTGCGGATGCAAGACCTATCCGACGTCGAACCGCCGGAGAAAGACACGCGGTTGATCGTGGCGGAGGCTCCGTCCGAGCAGCACCCGTGGATCGTTGAACCTGCCCTACCAACGAAAGCGAGTCCCTGATGTTCAACCTGAGAGTTAGGTCGCGGTCGGCCTTGCACCCGCGCACGTGCTTCGCCCTCGAGCGGATCAGCGATGGGCGCACCTACAGGTGGTGGCGATCGTGACCGGCCTCGAAGAGTATGGGCGCCTCGAAGGCGCTGACGCACAGCTTCGGGAGGAACAGGCAATCCGCCGCGCCCTCCACCGATCCGACCCCCGCCGGAAGCAGCCGCGCCGCGCGCGCGCCCCCTTCGCCGCCGCGGTGCGGCTGCTTCGAGCGGTTACGCAGGGCACATAGTTCGCTCTTTGCGTAGTTCCGTCCGAGGGGGTGCCTAGCTTGCCGGGGCATGGGTTCCTGCCAACCCAGCCCCGGCAAGACGAACACAATACGCCGCACCGCGGCGCTAAACCCTCAACCTGCCTACGAGGGTACGGGTGGCTAGTTGTCGGGGGCCACTCGGGCACGCTCGCCCCCTTTCCATTGCCGCGATCGACGCGGCAATCAGCGAGGCGATCGGGAGGCCGGTTCGCCGGGATCGACTCGCCCGCGACGATCGCGTCTATCGGTGGATCGTGCGTCGTGCGATCGCCGAAGGTTCTCTGCGGTTCAAGACGACCTACGCCGAGGCTGCGGCCGGGTCGTCGTACAGCGTTCCACGCTTGAACTGTAGGGCCAATCGTCGCAGGGCTCGCGAGTGCCGCGTTTCGACCATCTACCGGGCCCTCAGCAGCCTCCAGGGCGCCGGTCTGGTCCAATTCCGCGGCGTTAAACGGGCAAACGGGCAGTGGCGGTGCCTCGAGGTCGAGCTGGTGCGCTACGACGGCGCCCCTGTCGGCCGCTCGAGGCGCCGCCCGACCCGTTGCCCTGGCGGCCGCGTTTTGTTTTTGCGCCAAAGTGGCACGTCACCTGCGGTAGTCCTACCGGACAAACAGCGAAAACAGCGTGGGCTGAGCGCGCGCGCGCGAGGAAGACCGAAAAAGCAGCGGGGTAGTGACCGCGAGACTTTGCGCGCCCTGATCTTCGATTCGCTGGCGAGCGCCGATCGCGCTCGAGGAGGTGATCGGCGCCGCTCGTGGCCGAACGAGCAGTTCGACCTTAGCCACGAGCCCTTGGTTGTGCTGGCCGAGGAGTTTGAACGGGCTTTCGGTTGCAGAGCGAAGTTCAGCTTCGACCGCAACGGCGAGCACGGACGGCGCCTGCTGGCGATTCTCGACCGGCTAGACCGCTACCGCTGCGGGGACGGTCCCCCGGCGCTGTGGCTTTTGCGGCGCTGCATCCAGATAGCCGGCGGGAGCTACGCCGAGGGGCACGTGCATTCGCTCGCCTACTTCCTCCCCTTCTTCGGCGAACTCGCCCGGCTGCGACGGCGCAAGTACAAGCTCTACTGGAAGCTCAGCGACCGGGTGTCGGCCGAGGGAATCCCGGCGTGGCTGTAGCGCTCGAGTGGGAGCTGCGATTCCGCCGCCGCTTCCGCCGCGATCGCCTGGTCCGTGTCGTCGCCCCGACCCTGAGCGCGGCGATCGCGGCCGCGCGCGAGCAGCACGACCTCGACCGTTGGAGGTTCGCCAGCTCGAGGACGATTTCGGGCGGCGAGGCGTGAAAAACGGGGGTGCAATCCCCCGCGAGCCCTCCTCGCAGGGGCTTAGACGGGCTCTCAGAGGCGAGTTTCATTCGCCGGCCTGGCACCAGGGCTACTTCGAGGCCCGAAACGTCGTTTTCACGGTCGCCGACTCCCCCTCGGCTGTAAGGAGGCGATCGCCAGCAGCGCAGGAGCGCTGCGCCAGCGGTCGGCTCGAGCCGCCGCCGGGAAGCGTTTTTGAGGGGCGCCAGGCTGTGCTCGAGTACATCGAGGGCGCCTGGACGTTTCTCGAGCTGGCCGGGGAGATGCCCGTCGTCTAGAGCAGATGCTGGGGGCCATCCCCCAGCTCGATCGAGGTCCGGAACTCCTCGAGCTTTTCGACCCTGGCCAGCAGTGCGCGGTTTTCATTTTCGAGCACGCCGATCAGCTCCACGTGGTAGCTCCCGATCTTGGAGGCCGATTCCGCCTCGAGGCGCCGGCGTTCGGGGCCGAAGGACCGGGAGAGGAAGGCCCACGCGCCTCCCCCTCCCAGGGCGCCGATCAGGGCGCCAATGATCCCTTCGCCTTGCACCGCCGCCCCATCAACGGCTGACGATCGCGGGGACGGCGACGTTGTCCAGCAACGGAACTCCGTGGTGCTGCCGGATGTTGTTGA
>Ga0207639_10001320_pt1 | contig 16791 bp, 17 predicted proteins | sample KBSCornC32_FD_184299 | JGI IMG/M metagenome (GOLD analysis project Ga0207639, IMG submission 184299) | Corn rhizosphere microbial communities from Kellogg Biological Station, Michigan, USA - KBS Corn C3-2 (SPAdes) (version 2) | ecosystem: Host-associated > Plants > Roots > Rhizosphere > Soil ...
ACGATATCGCCAAGGGTGAGCTTGCCCGTGTTCTGGATGGCTGCGGCGTCGATCGTGACGACCGGATTGGCCGTTTCGATATCCACGCGGCGGATATTCGAACCGGTCACAACGATGGTTTCAAGGGCTTGGCTATTTTGCTGAGCACCAGTCGTAGTCTGCGCTTGAGCAGTTAGCGTACCGGCAGCGGCAACCGCGCCGAGCGACAAGCTCAGGCGAATCGCCGACGAAAGTTTATTCACGTCGAGTCTCATTGCACTCTCCAACGTCAGGGTTGTATGCGACAAATTGTCGGGGCGAATCTCCGCAACAGGATCTGGAATGACCCCACGGCTGTCGCTATTGCGGACGGCAAAGTCTAGGCAGGTGTGAACATTTCGTGAGAAGCCAATCTTGTTCTTCTATGCAACCAAAATTGCCCAACAGTCGCCACTGATGTCTGGGCGATACTCGGACTGCTCCGCGATCTACCGTGAAGTCATAGAAATTTTGACAGCCCTTGGAACTGGTGACGGCTATGTTATGCGTCAATGAAATACTCAGTTAATAGAGTCGGGCCGCACACTCACCTTGATGTGCCTCTGGAGACCTTGTCCCATTCCGACCGTCTCATAATTCTCGATTGTGCTGGCGGATCCACAACAACCGTGCCGGCTGGATTTGCAGGCCTATGGTGGTGCATTCGAGGCCAAGCATTGGCGCTATCTGCTGATTCGCGCATTGCCCTTAGCCGACGCTGGATCCTCATATCCGACTCACAGCGCAGCCACAGCGTGGCCGTGCAAGCAGGCTCGCATGCCTTCGGCCTCGTAGGTTCACAGGCACTCTGGAGTTCGCTGATCACGCTCTTTGAAGAAGGATCGGGAGGCGAACCGGCGGTTTTTCCAGCTCTTCATATGGCAACTGCAACGCACTGCAAGAAACTGCTGTTATTCCTTCGATCTGCAGTACCAACCGAAGGTGACGGCTTAGATGCATCCAAAGGAATGCATCTCGCGATGGTCATCTGCGAACTCCAGCGGCTGTTTGCACCTCTGATTGCGCGCTGTCCTGGCCCCAGTCTGTCTCGGCGAAGAACAGTATTTCTTCGCCTGCAGCGAGTCAGAAATCATCTCTCTCACTGGACGCAGCCAAACATGGATGTTGGAGACTTGGCGCTAACGACAAACTATTCAATATGGCGGTTTATTAGAGTGTATTGCTCAGTATTCGGTGAGACGCCCTACTCCCATATTTCGCGCTTGCGTGTGGATCGCGCAAAAAAGCTTCTCGAGGCGGGAGAGTTATGTGTTGGCGATATCGCGCTAGCAGTCGGGTTCGAAAACGGATCGAGTCTGACGCGGGCGATCAAGAAACGTTACGGTCTTTCGGCAACAGAGATCCGACGTTTTCGAAATAGGCTAGAAAGCAGTGAGGCGCCGACGTGAAAGCCGCACGACTCCGCCGGGTAAGGTTCACTTATCCGCAGGCAATGATGAACTTGGCTATTGCCTTGTCGTTGCGTTGGGAGAAGCGGGATGTCGCGAAGGCGCTGCATCTGCCGCTGAGCACGATTTATAGATGGCTAGTGTTATACCGAGGTGATTCCGCGCTTTTCCACACGACCCGCGTTGCCGACGAGGAACGGTTGCGGCACCTCGCTGAAGAATGCCGATCCAAAGGCTTCGATGTCTCGGACCTTCAAACGTTGGATCCCGCTCTTACTTTTCAGGACAACTACCCGCGAGAAGATATTGGGATCTCCAAGAGGCAGGATCCTAAACGTCCGCGTTCGGCGGCTATCTTACCGTTGCGAGGGAGAACACCCCTATCGGAGGTAATCGATTATCGTGATGCCCAAGACTGCCTCCGATCCAACGAAACGATTATGGAGCTGGCACGTCACGCGATCGATCAGCACTATTATTCAAAGCTTTCTTGCGAAGAACTTGCAAGCTCCGCTGGAATGTCGAAATGGCATTTTATTCGGATATTTAAGAGCGTGATTGGGGTTTCGCCTTATCAATATCTCACTTCCATAAGAGTTGAGCGCGCCAAATATCTGTTGCGCTCCACCACTCACTCCTTGGAATCCGTCGCCACCGCCGTTGGATTCGATAGCCTCTCATCGCTCTGCAGAGCCTTCAAGAAGATCGAAGGTGTGAGCCTGTCCTCCTTCTATCACGGACTCCGACTGGGCTATTCACCGCTCATCGAAAAGGCTTTTAACGATGGATCTTCGATTAGACGAGGTTGATCGATTTACGAGTAGTGCATGCGACGATTTTCGCTAAGACTGAACCATGTTCAGGCGGCCAGAGAGCTGCGGGCTGGAGAGGCGCCGGCCAGCGTCGGCGGCAAGCTCGGCATAAGCAAACAAAACATGAACAAAATATGTCGCTTATATGCCAGTGTTCCAGACCCGCTCCTTGCAAGCATCGAGCGCCTCTTGAACGAAAGAGACCAGTTGCGACACATCATCTCCAAATTGACGCCGGCCCGATGACGAACTCTAAATATCTTCGCCGCGAGTAATCACTGATTGTCCGACTCCCGAAGTAGGAGCTTTCCGAAGGTGACATAGAGCTTCACATGACTCTACTTTAGAGACGCCGAATTGGCGACCCGCGTCACCGCGTGAGTGTGCACCCCAACAATCGCCTTCTCTGTAAGCCCCCGATCATGACGCGTATCGGTGAATCTCATCCCGCGGGAAGCGGAGAAGAGAGATCTCTCGTCCGGTAAAAGCGCAAGCAACACAATTGATGCGAGTTTGCAATTAACTTGGTTGCAGCTGGTTCTTCTTAGTTGAAACCGGGTCGCCCTTGCGGCCCGGTTTCCCTTAGCATCACTGCCGTGACAATGCATCAATTATTGCAGGTCGTTTGTCCCTGATCGTTCCTACAGCAAGTAATCTGCTGACCGTGGACTTTTTCTACTGTGGTCCAGCATTGCCCTTCCCCCGTCGTCACCGTAGTGCCGCCGTCGCCGCTCTTTCCATTCGGCAAAGGCGCTCCGCCTCCGCCGCCATCGATTGGAGGTGGTGCCGCTCTGTGCTGGGGCGGGTGTTCTTGACCGTTGCCACCCGGCTTTGCACAGGCTTGCGTCACCGGCACGACGGACCCGTCCACGCAAACCTTGTTGCAGACCTTTCCCGGTTGCGTGTATAGGCCGTCCGGGCAGGTCGGAGGCGGTTTCATAGTTTCGATCTTTTTCAAGTCCCTACAGGCTTGAACCGCACTTCCGAATGTACTGGAGAATTTTCCTAGACCTAACCACGACCAACCCAACGCTTTCGCGTTGGCGAATTGCCTGTCACGAAATCGCTGAATCTCCCAGTTCATCTGGTCCGTGGTCCAGTCGGGATGCTTGAACCGCAAATCTTTTGTCAACTGCGCCACTTCGACATCCTGATTCCAAATTATCCACGAGCCTGCCTTGACGAGGACGCGGCATCCGTCGGTCTCTTCAAGAGGTGGAGGGACTTTCGATTCCGGTGCAGCAATGTGCTTGAGTGTGCTCCCATCATCCTCGAACAGCGGAATGATGGGCTCACCGTAGTGTTTCACATATTCACTCTCGATGGCTGCGACGAGATTTGGAAAAGTCGCAGAAAACTGGTCCATTCCCTTCTTGTCCAATGTAATTTGAACACCTCCGAGTTCCGACATTAAGGCCATCATGTCCTGCAGTTCTGGGAGCTGGCTTTGTAGATACGCATCGACCTGAGCGGCGAGCCGCTCGTCCTGCGGGACGTCGCCTTTAATATTCGACATGCAATATACGTTCGTGGCAATCAGTCCCGTTAGGACGAATCCGACGAATTTCATGATCTTCATGTTGTTCTCCTGATCCGAACTGAGTTCACGGGACTACATACCCATTGGCATCCGTAACGATCCCCATGGCTCCAGCACCGGAATGGAAATTCCGAATCGTGGGTGCTGAGCCGTCGCCAGGTTGCTGGACCTCAGATAACTTCGATCCCGAGTTGTCCAGGATCGAATCGATCAGGAAGATGTCATTCGCCGGAACGATGCCTGCCTGATATTCGGTCAGCAGACGACCGTCAGTGTCACGGAAAAACCACGTTTCGACGTTCGCATCCCGATTTTCATTCAGCAGGATGCGGTCCGATACGGTTCGATGATAGCGTGCTGCCGCCGCACACGAGCCGTCCGCGGGAGCGTCCGCCAGCACTCCGAACACGTCAACACTCGAGGGACACCCGTTTGCTGTCTGAGGTGTGATCGTGCTGTAAGAAGGAGGCGTCGAGCCCGCTTGGACAAAATTGTCTGTCCCGGCGCGCACCAGAGTTCTCGCTCCGTCGTACTGGAAGGCGCCCGTATTGAGATTCATATCGGACTGACCGGACAGGTTTTTTACGCCTGACGTATACGCGGACCCGGCGCGCGCGATTCCATTGGAATCCAACATTATCGAATCCGTAACGCCATTGCCGTGACGGGCGCTCATGACGAGTCCGTGCGGCGAATACACGATAGAATCTAGCCAAGTCTCCGGGACACCATTCACGACGTCGCTCACGCTCGCGAGCCAACCGTTTGTGTAACTGAGATTCGCTTGTCTGTTCCGTGCCATTACGCCACGTGCTCCTTGTGGATATCCCACGTGCACCAAGTCCCCGAGCACGCTGTAACCACGCGTTGTTTCAAACGATAGGGGAGCATGCGCGCCGTCCGTCAGAACCACCAGGTAGTCGGATACGCGACCGTCGACACCGCCATAGGAGTATGTCTCGGCAACCTGACTCGATGTTCCGTCCGAGAAGTAGTTCTGTCGGATAGCCGTTTTCAGCTTTCCGCTACTCCAATCGCCTGCGGTGTTCTGGGTCGAATAGATATATTGCTTCCAGACCTTGCCGGAAGCCGGGTCCTTGACATCCATCAGGCGCCCAGCTCGGTCGAAATCGTACGTCAGATCGACCCAGTCGGGTCGTTGCGTGAGCGCATTTCCGAGTGCGTCGAAATTCTTGAAGTACGCATTATGATTGTAGGAGTCCTGGACCAGAGACTCGAACCCGCGACCATCATAAGAGCGAGCTACTCCAAGAATGTTTCCATTCGAAGTGATACTCAGCAAATGATCGGCTGCATCGTAGGAGTAGAATTGGGTCGTCGTCGTCGGGAGCAGCGGGTCTACGTAGAGAATCTGCTGCGAAAGCCTTCCCTGGCGATCGAATATTTTCGTCTTTGTCTTCTGCTTTTCCTGGACCAGATTGCTCGAAGAATCGTACCAAGCTCCGACCGACTGCGTCATGGCTGCAGCACTTATGCCCGTGTACGTATACGTTGTGTCATGCATCGAGCCATCGGCGGGCCGCACGATCTGTGCCATACCGGCTGAGTTGTAACTGAGGTACTGCGTCGCTGCAGTCTCTCCAAAATCTCTGACACTCGTGATTTGCCCCATGGCGTCATAGGTCGTCGCAGCTGTCGACAGCGTTCCGTCTGGCATCAGCTGAGCCTGTTGCGATGTACGACCAAAGGAATCGCTTGTTACTGATCGATACGCAAGCGCGGCTCCGCCGCCATTCGGCTGCTGGCTGATTTCGACTTTGGAAGGGTTGCCCGAACTCGCAGCGCTGAACACGTTTTCGACCCAAGCGCCCTGGCTCGGCCTAGTGCTCAGGAGCCGTCCGAGTACGTCAAACCTGTACGTTGTCGCAAGCCCGGTGCTATCCCTTGTTGTCGCTGGCAGACCGGTATTTTTGTCGACGTCTTGATCGAGAAGCGTAGGCCCAAAGGGAGATCCGGCCGCATCATAGTACTGGGATCGAATCTTCGTGCCGGACTGGAACAGATTTCGGACGTCGTATTCCGCCGGCGGAAGCGATAGCGAATCTAGAGACCCCGTGCCCAGAGTCTGCACGTCACCGCCGTAGTATTGAACTTCCGCGACTTGTCCCGAAGCACTTGGCGTAAACTCGAAAACCGCATCGTGGGATCCGGCGGCTCCAGATAGATTCGTTGTCGTCCACCGCCGAGAGCGGCGTAAGAAGCCAGTGTCGTGGTCAAAGCTGTTTTCCGTGGTAAAGGCCCATTGCCCTTCCACAACGCGAACCATGCTGTTTGTATTTAGGACCCAGGCATTCGATGCCGGCATCATCACGAACGTCGGCGAAGGATATTGACTGCTGGTCGCGTCGTACGCCGTGTAGACTTGGCGAACATTGGCCGCCACAAAGTTTCCGTTGGTGTCTACTTCACGGTAATGCCCTAGGCCATCGAAGTTGCTTTGATTTATATCGGCGTAGCGAGAGACTCCGCCAACGAGATCGTCATTGTATGCGATGCGACTGGACGCGATTCTTCGATTGGTATTATCTACATCAATGTAGGTGGAGGGATCCGCATCAGTATCCTGCTCATACCGCAGGTAGGTTGTGCGTTTCAACACACAATAACTTCCGTTCGCATCGCAATCGAATGCTTGCGTCGACAGATACCGCGAGCCAGCTGGGAACGAGGTTGGCGAACTCGTCGTCAATGCCTGTACTTCGACGATGCGACTCGACATATCTAGTGCCTTCGTCACGGTTACCTGGATCGCGGACGTTGTGAGCGGCGAAAATTTGAATCGACGCCACACCAGATTATTTCCAGTGATGCTGGCGCCCGGTATGTTCACCCAGTTCGAGCCGCTAAGATATTGGATGCTGAAGTCCTGAATACCTTCTTTCGAAAACGTCATGGTCGATGTCGGTTCCACCGGAGCCGTTGCCCAATTGTCCTGCAGCGTATAGACGTCCACGGTATCGATTGTTTTGGAACCGTTGAACGACACCTGCAGCGCGTCAGGCCACCAGTTTGTGCTGCCGTCCTGCCAGCCGCCGCCGTCGCCCCAGTGCTGTCCCGAGCGATCGCCATTGATCACCCCCGACGCTGCATAGCCGGAGTTGGCGATCGATGAAGCCGTCGCGGACCCGCCATTAGATGACAGTGCCACGTTCGTGCTCGGAATCGCCGGCTGATCCGCGGCATTCTTCGTGATCGGCAATGCGTAGTCGCCCCGAGTCCATGAGGCTCCGACCGACTCCGTGTTGACGGAAAAGTAGTGAATTGTCTTGTGGCCGAGAGGCGTTCGCACTGTGTTCGTGAACTCTTGCTCGTCACCTGAAGAGCTCGGATTCAGCGCCACGGTGTAGGTCCAACTGCCTGTCATGATTCCTGACGCGTCGACGAGTGAACGTGTAGCAACACCGACGCTGCTACGATAAATCGGCGTCAACGCCGTCGCGCGATTGCCGCCCGTGAACGGATAACTCTGGTACCCCCACCGAATCTGGCCAAGCGTAGGCAATTGCATGCTCGCCAGTCGACCGGCTGTGTCCCCGCTGGTCTGGTATGTGAATTGACGTTTGGTGCCGTCCGGCATGGTGATGCTCGTTAACACCGGCACCGTGACCGTCGCCGCAGTGCTCGGGTCATTGTCGATGCTCGGGCGCGGGACTACTGCGGTCGTATACGCAAACGTGTAGGTTGCGGTCGTCCCCCCAAATGCCGGAAGCACGATGTGGTCCACTATGGCCGGATACAATGCAGCCGGGTCGGCTTTGAAATACGCCGTACTTACCCGTCCGACGCTGTCCGAAATGCTCCAAACATTCGGAGTTGAATAGTTGATCGATAGGTAATTCTTGAATCGGTCAGCGATCGAGATCAGTTGCCACGTCGAGCCGCTGCTCAATTGAAATGTAGAGATCTTGCCGTCCGGCGCTTCTACCGTCGTTGTCGAAGCATTCGCAGTGAGTCGGTAATAGCTGCTGTCACGCGTGTAGAACACGTTGGTGCTCGCGTTCGCAAGGTCGTAATGCAGCGTCGAATAAAACGGATGCAGACTTCCGTCCGGAGTGACATAGATCCACTTCCCAAGCTGGTTGCCTGCTGCATTTGGTGCAATCAGGCGCCCGAATGAAAGATCCCAGCCGAGGCCGGCATTGGAGAGGTCCGTCGGTTGTGCACTGCTCGTAGACGCCGTGGTCTGGGTTAAATCCCAAATATTGGAATTGTAAGCCAGTGAGAACTGGTATTCGAACCCGTCGGTTAGCGGATACGACACACCCAGTGGAACGGCTAGGTTAAGATTGCCGTTAAATAGGTTGACGTTGTCCCAAGGAGTGCTGTCGACAGTCTTGTCGGAACCCTGACCTCTCGCAAGATTGGGATGTGCCTGGCTCACTGTGAACGCCGAAGCGGCAGTTGCAAAAGCGACTAATGCAGAGAAGCAGGTCAGTCTAAGCGTTGCAGCAAAATGCAGCGTCTTCATATGGTGATACCTCCCTAGCCATTCGCTGAAGTGAAAAGCACGGTTGATTGGAGGTGCGTCGCACTCAGCGGGCAGTCCCTTGAACCGCGTCGACACGATATCTAGTGTTCATGTACGTTCGGCAACTCTATTTGCACGAACGGTTATCGGAGTTGCATGAAGTTACCCCCGACATGAGCAAGCGGCGCTGTCGCTTGATCCAAAATCCGCGTTCGATCAGCGCCGATAGACCAGTGCATCGGCACGCGATGAGGCGAGCAAAGAAGCAGCCCACGATTTCCTGCGCGCTGCCATTAGCGTGATCATTCTTCGGAAGCGCTGACCGTTTTCGTGGGTCATGCCACCGTGCTCCCAGAACGAAGTCACAGCGGTGCCGACATCGTTCCAAATGACTGAGAACGTTGCTACTTCGGGTTCAATCCAGTGCTCGTCGACGAAGCGCGTCATGCGAACGATGCTGCGCGGAGGCGCGTACGTGGTCGGCGAACGCTTCGTAAACCAGGCGGTCTTGCCGTCCGGCGCAAAGGCGATTCCAAACTCGTCGGCGCGCGTCGATAGCGTGCCGGCGCGAACAGTTCGGGATTGACGCCGGCCGCGTGTGCATTCTCGCGGCATGTCTCGGCGTCCACCAAGGCAAAAGTACACAATGCCGCAAACCCGTGGTGCCGCGACATACGTTCTCCGACCGGCGGTTTGATCGTTGAGAATGTAGAGCGGCGACCGCGCCAGCCCATGTACGACAATTCATTTTGCTCCACCACTTTGAAACTCGGGAAGGAATATCTACGATTACTGTCATCTAGTTGTTCACTAATACTCTTTTAACGTTAATATACGAAAGCGCTCGTTGACCAGCGCGAGCGCTGAATATACGATGCTTTACGTATTCAGGTCCGATCCCGAAAAACAAGCGGAGATTCGCTCATGTACAAGCCACTGGTCTTTCTTGCTGCCGCGCTTCTGCACATAGGCATCGCCTGCGCGGCGCCGGATAACGCCGCCGAAAAGCCGCTGGTCGCGCATACTTTTGAAGCCTTCAAACAGGATTCGGCTCGCATCCGCAAGCAGATGCAGCCCGGCGGCATTTACGAACATGCGTCGGCCAGCGATCAGGCGCGTGTCGAAGCGCGGCTCGCCGACATGCAGAAGCTATTGGAATTGCACAGTTCGCAGGCGGAAATGAATGAAGCCGATAAGGTTGCTCTGCTCAATGCGCAGGAGGAGATCAACGGCGTGCTCCAGCACAACGACAACAACCGACTGGTGTGCGAGAACGTGGCGCCAGTCGGTTCGCATCGCCCGGTCACTACCTGCCGCACCTATGGTGAACTGATGGCGCGCGAGCAGCAGAGCCAGAAGTACTTGCAGGAACGCGCCGGTACTCCGCAGAAGCGCCACGCCCCGTCCGGTAAATAGCTGGACTATATTTGCGGCGTGCTTCAAGCAAACGAAGGCGTTCGTCGCCAGTAGGATAGTCCATGAGCCCACGTCGCGCTGGAGATACACCCTGGCTTACTGCGGCCGTGCTCGACATCCTGCGCATGCTATCGGAGCGTGGGCCGACCACGGTACGCGAAGTGCACGAAGCGCTCCGTGAGGAGGAGGGCGCCAGCTGCACCACCTCGCTCAAGCTGCTGCAGATCATGCGCGCGAAAGGCTTGGTGGAGCGCGACGATTCCCAGCGCGTGCATCTTTGCCGCTCCGCGATCAACAAGCAGCGTACGCTGAAACGTTATCTCACCGACCTTTCGCGGCGCCTGTTCAAAGGCTCGACCTCGCAGATGGTGTCGCACGCGCTCGGCAGCCATCCGAGCGCATCGAGAGAGGAACTCGATGCAATCCGCAAGCTGTTGAACAAATTCGAGGCGGAGGGGATCTGATCTTGGTGCTGCCGGAGCGAGACGATGCCGAGTACAGCGTGGGCGGCTGAATGGCGCTGCTTCTTTGTATGGCTTTCTGAGTTCGACGTCGGCACTGCGGCTGTTTTGTTTACAGGTCGATATATTTTGTGAATGGGGCAGCGGCGGAGCGGGGCGAGGTTTTCGACGCCAGGAGCCGATTGCAAGTCCCTTGGAGGAAGTACCCGAATAGCGAGGGAGCAGGTCCAGCGTCTGCGGCATCGAGCCGCACCTTCATCAGCGCCGATGGCGTTCCAACCCCTTTGGATCGATCACCGTTGATCGCATCTTTTCGATCGAATCCCACGTGATCGTATGCGGCCGCTCCGGGAATTCGGGGCGTAGCGGCGGAACGAGTAACCCCATAATCGCCTGTTTTTGTAGCGCGTACGGAGTGAGCTGCATTACCTGGTCGAGCTGCGCCGGCGACAGGGTCGGAGTCCACCAGATCGAAGCTGTTGACCGTGTTTCATGCATCAAGCGACTGAGCGGCAATGTTCATAGCCTGCCCTTCCCTACTCGCGATAAGCCTGACTAATCGCCCAGGCGACGCGATGGCATATGACTTGTCAACGCCTGAAATCGTTGCGACATCAGCACGTGCAGTTGTGCTCTCAATGCCTTGCGGTCACACGTTCGTAGAATGGCTCTGCCTCGGAGAAGAAATACCGGGCGACCTTCGAATCGCTTCCTGAGATTATCGCCAGGTCGACAATTGGATCTCGAGACTCACATTCGCGCACGACGTCCAACGAGTTTCGAAGTATCTGTTCTTCTTCCGCTTCGACGTCTAGGCCAATCAGCAGCGTGGCCGGAATGCCTTTCTCGGGGTGCGTACACTCCGCCACGAACGCGGCTCGTACTTGTGGGTGACTTCGTGAGTACAACACGCCCAACGCCCGCAGGAGCTCGACTGGTGGATTTACCGGCGGGGACAAGACAACGGTTTCGTCTGCGACGACCTCCATGTTCATTGAGTCGTCGATCTGCCCCGTCTGTAGAAGTGATGCAACTTCCCTGGGTAAGAATTCTCGTCCGAATTGGGAGAACGGGTTGACATGAAAATGCATGTCAGGTCGGCTTTCGAATAAATCGCGTACTTGCATCAGGACGCACTTTTCACCGAGCGGATTGCCATCGTAGACGGCGCGTGGTGAGGTGTAGAATGGAATGACTCCGACGCCGTCGCTGCGAACCAATGTTTTGACTGCCAAGCTGTAGCCCGCCGGAATGGTTGCTGTTGGACCTGGCAACGAAGTCTCGACCGGGACGAGGACCTCGGCGAGGAGGAGACGGCGATAGAACTCCGGTCTCAATCCGATTTCCCGATGTGCCTCGCGAAGCAACTCCTCCAACGACATTTGTCGATTCTTCTTGCTCAATGAACTACCTCCAAACTCGCGATCGCACGTCTCAAGCTCTCAATGCTGGGCCGCTCATAGAGATACGATTCGCCTAAACCAGTCACTTCGTCCGCAAACACCACCGCGATGGAGCTGCGCGGCAGGTCCATGGATCGCGCCATTCCGCGGATCGTCCACCGCTCATTCGTCGCTCGGTAGACGTAATTCGCTATCGCGGACGCGAAGATCTGACTCAGCTGATGAGTGGAGGTCCCACCGCGCTGGTGTGCTAGCGCGATCGAGCGCAGCGCGATGTGCACGAGATACATGACTTGGCTGATGCTGAAATAGCGCAGACCATCACTCAGCGCACCGGTGGCCTCATCGGCCCATTCCGGATTAAAGGCAGCTCGAGCTAGCGACCAGCGGGCGTATTCGGCAACCTCGGCGAGCGCCAGGTCTTGCCAGACGTTGACCCATGCCTCGAGCGAAGCGGCAGGACTCCTGATTTCGTTGGCCCAGTGCTGTAGCGCAGCCACCGATTCCCTGGAGGACTTCAATATCCGCCATCCGACGTCGGCGAATCCATAGGTGATCCAGTCCCGGGAATAGAGCCAATCTTCCGCATGGGAGAGCGAAAGCTCTGGCTCGATGTAGCGCAACGCCTGCAGCGCAAGCAAAATGCGTTGGGAAAACCGATTGTGAGGTGCGAGCGGCTCGCGCCGACGCGTCAACGGCAGCAGGCGCGTATGTGCGCTGTCCGCCCCCGTTCGCAATGCTGCGACGAAAAACAAGTCGGCCGTCAGGTCGCTTGCTGGCACCGAAGTCCACCCCATCAATAGGCCGGCTGTTTTGTAACGGGAAAATCGGCCATAAATCCCTTAGAAATCCGGTCGTTCCGATATAAATGAACACTATAGATTGTAGCCCTATAGGACGCAATCGGTTGTCATCCGCGAATTCCCGGAAGTTCACGGATGCACACCAAACGTTCTCTGCCCGCAGCGCTCAAGATGGCCCGCAAGGCGCGTGGTCTAAGCCAGGAGGCGTTTTCGGACATATCCAGTCGCACGTACATCAGTTCACTGGAACGCGGCACCAAGAACCCTACGCTCGGCAAAATCACGGCAATTTGCCGAGTTCTAGCCATTCACCCGCTGACCCTGATGACCTTGTCCTATACCGGTGGAAATGCCACCGACATCGACCGATTGACGACCAGAGTGCGTCACGAGATCGCGTCACTCGCCCAAGCGAGAAAAAAATAGCAGTTCACACTTGAGCTGCATGCCGCGCCGTGCGCGGCACCCATTGACTTCAGCGATAATTAGCACACGCGGACTTGTCGGGGCGCACCTGTTCCGTCTACCGTGCAGTCTTGTTACCCATTTCGGTCCGTGAAGAAGCTGCCATTCCGCGATGAGCGACCTTGTACATGAATTTGAAGCGCGCTTGACTGGCCGATACGGTGAGTTCGTCCCGCCATCGGCGCTTTGGAAAGAGCTCGGTTTCTCTACGCCGGCATCCTTTCGCAAAGCGCTATCGCAAGCTCGCGTTGAGATTGCCGTATTTGAGATTTCGGGCCGTCGCGGTTCGTTCGCTCGCGCGCTCGACGTGGCCCGCTGGCAGGCAGCGGTGTACGCTAGTCGCCGCACCGTCGCCGCGAACGGCCGCAACACCTCCTAGAGCAGAAGTGACGGAGCGTGAAGCGCTAATCTCAGTATTCGCGAGCGATAATGGCGAAACCTTATTCACCGTCATCCACGGGCACAGGAGCAGCGATAATGGCTTCTTGCTGTTCGTAGATCATGCAATTGGTCGTTTCGATCGCCTCGTCGATCAACTCGGCGGTTAGGCGGTCGCCAGGTTTCAAAGTAGGCAGCACGTTGACGATGATGTGGTTCATCAACGTAGTAAACCCTTGCATCGTCATGCCTACGCTTGAGGGCAATCCTGCGGCATCGCGAGCAATCTCGATCCGACTGTAGAGTAATTTCGCATCTTGCCTGAGTCTGTATCCCGCCGCATAGGCATCGGGTCCGTAACACTCAGTGAACGTCGGACCTTCGGCAGGGTGTCTCAAATATTCGTCGTAACAGGACAAGGCAGCTTCAAAGTTTTCAATGCCCGATAGCGGCTCGAAATGGTGAGTATCTGTCATGAAACGCCCGACAATTTGTCGTTTGCCTTGCGCCACAAACGTTGTCACAAACGCTTCAAGCTCCGGCTGCCCGACCAGAATCCATACCGCTTTGATCTCGTATACTTTCCATAGCTCGTTGTGAACCGAGATCAAAAGCTTGAATAGATGCTCGTCCAGAATCTGCGCTTCATCGATGAAGATTACGACTTTCTTTGCCGTGGAGCGTGCTGCAGCTTCGACCAAATATCCGACGAACAGATTGCGGCGATCCTCAGGCCTCGACTTAGTTGTCGGCCGTTTCATCGACCTGAGTAGATCGCCAAAAAAAAGAGCCTCAGTAATATTCTTGTGGAACCCGACTTCAACCGAGACAACTCCCACGGCTCCCTTCAACCAGCGTTGGCAGTTGGCAACAAAGTAAGCTATCGCGTATGTCTTCCCGATGCGTTGTAGACCAGGGACAAGAGCACCGACTACGTTGCTTCTGATCCAAGACAAACACACGTTCACAAACCTTTCAATCGCAACGGTGGGTAGGACATAGTCGTCGCGCTCGATCGGATGCATTTGAATCGCTTACTTGATCGAAACCCAATGTTTCTTCGAAACACGCGCAACTGCATCGCGCTGCTTGAAACGGGGGGAATCGGGCTTGTGAACCTGCCCCAGCTTGGCCAGATCATTGGCTGCCGCTCGACGCTCCGCCACTTCGCGTTGTTTCAAATGCCGGAACGCTTGGACCATATCGGACCCAGGTGGAATGATGATCTTTGAGATGCGATTCGCTTTCTGGATCATCTGTCGTTGCGCCAACGTATGCGGCGTCAAGTGCCAAGGCGGTTTTGCACGGAGAATGCCAATGTCCACTTCTCGCTCGCGCGTCCTAAGAAACGCTCGAACGAAGCGAATGTCGTCGTCAATATCGGCAACAACGCGGCACTTCATACCCGACCAGTTCTTGAGTTTCTCGAGGACGTCGTTCGAATAACGACCCCACCACAATTGAATGTAGGGTGCCCGCTGCGCTTCCCCACCTCCTCGTATGAACTTGATCAGTTCGAGCCGGAGCAGTTTCTTTGCCAGCGCCTCGGGATCCTCGACCTTGCGAAGCGGGGAAGAAGCTCTGGAAAACCACATCGTGAGATATTCATTGGGGCTCCGGTTGACCAAATCCGAATGAGGATCGGCGTTATAGTTGGCGAGCATCACGTCCACCACTTGTTCAAGTTCCTCGGGCGTCACGGCGTGGTCGCAAGCGGCCTTCATCGCTCGCTCTCTCTCCTTCTTTGGACCCTTTGGATTGAACCCTATCGGTAGGCGTCTGAAGCCCAGCGTTTCCAGAGTCTGATTCAGTCGTTCTACAAACGGTCGAGCTATTGGCTCGCCTGCCCGGCCGAAATTCACAGTGGCACCCAGAGTGCGCGTAAGTGGGCGTGTGGTGAGCCTTGCTTTGTTTGCTTTGGCATTGTCGAAACACACCATGTCGACAAGCACGCCGCGAACTGCAGGCACGACACCAGAAGGGAATCCCGCGCCATCTTTGTACGCCAAACCCGGAATTGTGATTTCTTTTGGCTCCCACGTCTTATATATGCTCGCGAACGATCGCATTACCGAAATGGCGGGATAGTTTGTACTGCCCAGTCGGTAGTCATATCCCAAGATCGCTCGCCCACCCCGATCGAATGGCAATAGAAGCCATATCTTCATCGGCGTTGTATATATCCACTCGTTGTGTTTGCCACGAAGTTTGATGACGAAGAAGAAATCGCCGTTATGGCCATCGTGCTCGAGTTCTTCAAACGGTCTTAGATTGCCCGCAGCGGACGGCTGAGCCGTCAACGGCCCTGAACCCGTATCGTCCGAGAGGTCTTCTTGCCTGGAGCCGCCATAGTGCCGCGCCAATATTCGCTCGATGTAGCGAGCAAGAGCGCGTATCGCTTGATCATCCGTATTAAAGGGATACTCATTCGGTGCGCGGACTTTTGCGCATTTTCGCAGAAAGTCTTTACGAATCGCTCTCGCGATCAATCGTGGTGATTTTATGCGGGAATGGAGGGCTTTATTCTCCACATACTTCTGTAGATTGTCGTGCTCCGCCATAAGTTGCAGAAACGCACCAGCAAGACCCATGGATCGAGCCGCATGAGCAGGATCGATTTTAGCTTTGCGCTGATAATCGGCTATTACCGTCCCGGGAATCAACGCGTAGAATCCGTACATTGTGCCGTTACGTTGCTCGGTCAGACAACGCGAGAGCAGTCGATAGACCTCTGATTTCGGAATTCCGTGGATTTCCTCAATCTCTGAGAAAGGAGTTCCATCGAGATAGGCGATGATCGCCTCTTTTCGCTTCTTGTATACATCTCTCTGCGGTTCGCAAACGTCGTCGTCGGCTGGCCCAGGCCAACTGGATATGTCTCGGAGCTCCGGGGCTAACGCTAGTCGCTCTGCAATGCTCATCGCGCGGTAAGTCGAGTGGACATACTTAGTGGGGCCTGCGAAAGGTCGGCCACAATGCGTCCGGAGTGGATAAGTCGAGCAAGCTCAGCGTTTGTCGAACCCTCGTACCAAAGCTTGGCATCTCGGAGGACTTCTGACCAGGTGATCTCTTTCCTGGTATTAACGCATTCCAGAATCTGGCTTCTAAGCGTGCTGTCCAAGGTCGCGTCCATCGACACGTAGGGCTGCAGCTGTTTCAGGTTTCGAATCAGGGTCGAACGCGCGCGTAAATCTGAAGCTAGCCAGATTTCAACGGCGCGATCCACTTCCGCGGCTGATCTCTTGAGCAAATCGATTGACATCCGTCGATCTCTTGGCAGCTGCGGGTCATAAACGATGAGTCCGTGCTGGCGGCCGCGCCGATGCCGCACCCAAAAGTCGTACGGTCGGTGCTTACCTTCCTTAACTGGCATGAGTGCCAGATCGAGGGGTGGCCGCTCGCAAAAGATGTCGATATCGACGTCGAATTCGATCAATAGCCAAGCGTCGAAATTTGCAGGTCCAATGACCTTGATTTCCCGCTCAACCTTTCGAGAATAGGCAACAAAGACGTTCGATTTGTCGAATTCGCCTTTACGAAACGGCCGCGGGGACAAGCCCTCTTGAGCTCGCTTAGCCATCGTGACCCCTAGCCTCT
>Ga0207639_10001323_pt1 | contig 16766 bp, 17 predicted proteins | sample KBSCornC32_FD_184299 | JGI IMG/M metagenome (GOLD analysis project Ga0207639, IMG submission 184299) | Corn rhizosphere microbial communities from Kellogg Biological Station, Michigan, USA - KBS Corn C3-2 (SPAdes) (version 2) | ecosystem: Host-associated > Plants > Roots > Rhizosphere > Soil ...
TCCCCATCCTCCCGGAGATCTATGATCCGGTCCTCCGCGAGCTCGAACAGTTGGGCATCCGGTTCACGCACACGACGGAATAATGGCCGGCGCGTGGTCGCGGGAAGTCCATCCCCGCGCGCCTAATTTACCTCTCCCGGCAATGCGCTCCCCCCGGCCACTCAATTCACCTCTATCGGCAATGCGCTCAGGATATGATAATTGATATCCCTGAAAAAGATCTTGTACTTTCCCTTCTTCAGATAGAGAAGATAGCTTTTCTTACTCCCCGTGATATAGGTCTGGTCGGCAGGCACCAGCTGCCAGGGAGTGTTGTCGTTGTTGTCGATCTCGTTCTGATAGTAGGCCTGGACCAGGAACACGGAGGGCGTCGACGGTTTTACATAGGTGGGCAGCCTCCTTCCTCCCAGACTCAGCCAGGTAGGCCGCCCGTCCTGGAACACAGTAGGCGGATGGATCACGCAAAGATCGTAGAGGTCCTTGTCGGTCACGTTCACCGGGTTGTTATTGATGAGGGCGATGGATGGTTCCGTCAGCACATATTTCTGCATATAGGCCTGATAGATGACGCGGCCATATCCGAAATTACTTTCTTCCGTCATATCCGTCTGGTCGATGGTCAGGGGCTCGATGCCCGACAGACGCCAGAAGGCCAGGGCCATGGGGATATGGCCGTCGGCGCCTTTTTTCTTGCTGATATGCGCAAAGGACGCGTGTACCAGGATCTTCGCAGCCGTATCGGCTCGCAATATCTCGTAGAGATTCGCTGCCTGGACGGAATCCCGCTGGTTAGCCGTATGTACCGCCGCCGCCGTGTCTTCATAGGACACCAGCTTAAAACCCATTTCCAGCGCCGACCGTACCAGCTCTCCCGCCACCGGCTCGGATGCATAATAGCCGGTATGCATACTCTCCCTCGTCAGGTTATGATTGGAGAAATTATTAAGCATCTCCATCGCCAGATAGCGAAACCCCTGACGATAAAAGTCGGCCAGCAGGGACAGCGTAAAAGCCCGGTGCAGCGGCTTCGCGAACGCTTCATTGATCATGACCACCCGTCTGTCCTTTGCCGCATAGTTGATATAGTGCCGCGCGTTGACGTGCTGGATATCCTTTAGCCCTTCTGCGGTCCGGAAAACCCTTCTGCGCGTGCCGTCGTCGACGCTGTCATAGCTCTTCACCAAATATTGCAGGGCGCTGCGGTAGTCTCCGGCAAAGGCGAAGTACTGGCTCATCTCGTCATAATATCCCTTGTCCGAGTATATCTTTTTGAACTTCTCCTCGTCCTTAAAGGCATGGTACAACGGGAAGAGATAGTGGAGATTGCTTTTGGGCGTTAGCGTAAGTATTCCCAGCAGGGGACTATAGCCCGTGGGTATCGACCGTTTGCAATAATCCTCCAGCTGCTGCACCGGCTGCGAAACATCCTGTGCACCAACACTCAATCCAACCGCTACCGCACCCAATAAAAGAAACAGTTTTCTGAATTGACCCATTTGGCTGCAAAAATGGGGATATTCTTGTTAGGAAAACGATAAATCTGGACGGGTTATTGAAAGCGTTCCAATTTTCGTTTGTTCTGCGCCAGCTGAACCCAGTAGACGATCCAGCAAGCCATCATGGCCAGTAAAATAATTCCCAAAACAAATGGGAAAACCTGATCGATCATCCCTGATCCTGGGGCGGCGAATAGATTGACAAGGATCACGCATACAGGGCAAGCCACATAAAGAAAACAATAAGCCATTCCGATCTTGTAAGTTGGTCGTCGGTTGATTGCTCCGACTGCGTCAAAATCGGGAATGCCGAGTATTGAATCCTCCTGCCGGACAATTATTTCTTTGCTAAGAGAATCCGCGATCCGCGTCACAACGACGAAGACCCAAAAATAACTAAATATCGGGATCAACTGCAGCCACACCAGCACTGGGCTCAGTTCCCGGTACTCGCGACGAACCACTTTAAGTGTCTGTTGCTGTGTGAGAATAAAAAAAATTGCGGGCAATACAAAAATCGCCAATAAGAGGATTTGAGCGAAGCCAGCTCCTAAGGTTTTGGGGTCCATGAAATTGAAGATAATAAATTAAATCAATGCCGCAAGCATTTCCCGCAAATGCCGCACACCTGCCGATGCCGGCTGCTCGATGGCCGTCAGGTTCGGTACATGCGAGGTCTCGGGGATCCTTTTGTCGACGATGAACTTGGGTATCTCCCGCCTGGCAAAATCCACGAGGCCGGCAGCGGGATAGACCACCAGCGAGGTCCCGACAACTACAAAGATATCGGCCGAGTGTACCACCGGCACGGCCTTTTCGATCATAGGCACCGGCTCTTCGAACCATACGATATGCGGCCGCAGCCTTCCGCCGTCTTTGGCCGTTTGCCCCAGTATCATGTCCTCGCGGATCGGATAGACAAGCGAAGGGTTCTTCTCGCTCCGCATCTTGAAGATCTCCCCGTGGAGGTGCAGTACACTGGTGCTGCCCGCGCGCTCGTGCAGGTCGTCGATATTTTGAGTGATTATATGAACGTCGAAGTCTTTCTCCAGTTCCGCAAGCCCCAGATGCGCCGCATTCGGCTCGGCCTTCGCAACGTCACGGCGACGCATATTGTAAAACTCCAGCACCAGCCCGGGGTCTTTGGCCCATGCGCGCGGAGTGGCTACTTCTGTCACCTGATATCCTTCCCACAGACCGTCGGAATCCCGGAAGGTCTTCAACCCGCTTTCCGCGCTGATGCCGGCGCCGGTCAATACCACCAGCCTCTTCTTTTCATTCGTAGTTTTCATTCTCGCAAAATAGGCAAAACTCCCCACAAGTCTGCGGGGAGTTTGTCTCCTCATCCGTCCATAATTCGTCCTTATCTCTTCGCCGTTGCCAGCGTCCCGGCCGTTTCCGCCAGCCGGATGAACTCGCTGCGATAACCGTCCTCGTCGGACTCCTTCGCCCCCTTCGCCAAAGAAACAACCTGCCGCCAGCTCGCACCCTGTTTGAATTCAGAGTCGCGCAGCAACAGTCCGAATTCCGCGACCGCAGAAGCCAGGCGGAAATTGGCCGAAGTCTCCTCAGACGCGATCGCTTCTCCGCTGACTACCCGGCTGAGTAGCCTGCTGCTGTCGCCATCCGGCTGCTTATACCGCAACTTTATCGTCATCCATTCACCGGAAGCCGTCGTACCCACAGAACCCACAGCACCCACAGAACCCACCGGCCCTCCCGAAGCCGCCCCCGGCGCACCGTGGTATTTCAACGGGTCCACAGGCGTCGTGAACTCGTCCTTTATTCCTGCCGGTATGATCTCATACAGCGCCGTTACCCGATGCCCTGCCCCCAGCTCGCCCGCGTCCTTCCGGTCATTGTTAAAATCCTCGTCGGCCAGAGCACGGTTCTCATAGCCGATGAGCCGGTAGGCCTGAACCATTGCGGGGTTGAACTCCACCTGGATCTTTACGTCCTTTGCGATCGTGAACAGCGTGCCGCCAAATTCTTTGACCAGTACTTTCCTGGCCTCGTTGCTGTTGTCGATATAATAATGGTTGCCATTTCCCTTGTCTGCCAGCTGCTGCATCTTGTCGTCCTGATAGTTGCCCATTCCAAATCCGAGTATGCTCAGGAAAACACCCGTCTGCCGCTGTTTTTCGATCATCCTGACCAATTCGTCGTCGCTGCTGGGGCCGACGTTGAAGTCTCCGTCAGTAGCCAGCACGATCCTGTTATTCCCGCCGCTGATAAAATTCTTTTGAGCGATCGAGTAGGCCAGCGCGATCCCCGCGCCACCCGCCGTCGAACCGCCGGCCTCCAGATTGTCGATCGCGTCCTTTATCTTCCGCCGTTCGCTGCCAGGCGTGGAAGGCAATACCAGTCCTGCATTCCCCGCATATACGACGATGGCTACCCGGTCGTTCCCGCGCAGCTGGTCGGTCAGCATCTTCAGGGACGTCTTCACCAGGGGAAGCTTGTCCGGCTCGTCCATCGAGCCCGAAACGTCGATCAGAAAGACCAGATTGGCTGCGGGCAGCTGCTCCGTCTGCGGGCTCTTCCCCTGAAGGCCGATGAGCACCAGCTTATGCGCGGGGCTCCAGGGGCAGGACGACAGCTCAGTATTGACCGAAAACGGATCGTCACCCGTTGGCTGCGGATAGTGGTAGTCGAAATAGTTGATCATCTCCTCGATACGCACCGCCCCGGCGGGCGGCATCGCCCCCTGCTGAATAAACCGGCGGACATTGCTGTAGGCCGCCGCGTCCACGTCGATGGAAAAGGTCGACAGGGGAGCCTGCTTCGCCGTCCTGAATCGGTTCTCTTCGATATGCGCATACCCTTCTCTGTTGTATTCTACGGGCGGCCGTTCGTCCGCCTTTACTTCCTTGTCCTTAACTATCCGGGGAGGTGTAAATCGCTGCGTTTGCACGGGCGATGGAGCAGCGACCTCTGCCTCATCCTTCTTCACATCCTCCATCTGAACATCCCGTACCACGGCCGGCGACCTCCCGATCCTCTCGTGACACGAAGACAGCTGAACCACCAGCGCCACAACCCCGACCACCGGCAACAGCTTCCGTGCTGCAGCCGCCCTCCTGACGTGCCTGCTCACCCCAATCCAGATCAATCCAAACAGCAGCAACAGGGGCCAAATGCTGAGAAGCCCAACCAGCGCAACACCTAGCCCGTCCCAGCCCTGGCCAATGGATTCCCTTATCTTCTGCCACATAGAAGGATTGGAGACATTCCTCCCCGACTCGTCCAGCACCTGATAGAACTTCAGGTTGACCACGCTGAAGGCCGCGGAATGACCAAGATACGCGATCCTTCCTGCCGCAGCATCGATCTCCTCCTGGATATTGTCGATGACGTCCTGTATCGCCAGCACATCCGCCATCGTCTTTGCCTGTTTGAGCAGTTCGAGGTATCGCTCGCGCGCCGCCCGTTTGGTATCCAGCCGCGACCGCGTATCCACTACCTCTCCCGTCACGTCTTCCGAGCTCACTTTCCTGTCCACCAGCCTGTCGCTGTCGGAGGGCAGCTGCGACAAAAGATCGTCGAACTTGTCCACCGGCACCCTGATCGTGACGGTATTCCCGATGACGGAAGGAGACTGCGTCTGCTGCTCCTGCGCTATATACCCGCCCGCACGCTGCACCGTCTGCCGAAGCCTGTCGGCGAAAGTCCTGAAATTCTTTACCTCCAGATTCAGGTCGGCCGTTTTGATGATCTTCTTGTCCCAGTCAGGACTGGCTGCCTGCCCGGAGCCCGCCTTCTTTCCGTGGAACTGGACCTGCTGTTGCGGCGCCGGAGCCTCGTCCTTATAGGCTATCGAATCCGCGGCGAGGAAAGTGGATACACCAACCGCATTGTCCGAAATATCTTTCCGGTCGCTTGCCTCGACGGCTTTATTCTTTTCCGGCAGGTTCGCCCGGTTGTTACAGGCAATACAAAGCAGTAGCAGCAATGCCGCCGGCACTGTCAATACCATAAGTCGCATAAATAATATTTTAAGAGTGGATGACTACTAGATGCAGGATTACAGATTTTACATAACCCTATAAATGAAAATGTCCCGGGAACAGCAGTTGATTCCCGGGACTCGTGAAAAGATTCCCAATAAAACGTTAAAGCAAAAATATGTCCCCCTTCGTCACATATCCCTTATCCGCGGGGGTTACCGGCGCAGAGGCCTCTACTTTCTTCCACCGGCAAGCCGCGCTACTTCTCCCCTGCCATCCCCATCACCACCTTCCACTCCCCGTCCGACACCGGCTGCACCGACAGCCTGCTTATCCGCACCAGCGCCATTTCCTTCAGACGCGGATCTTCCTTTATCCGCTCCATACTAACGGTGTGCTTTAACCGCTGAAACGGCTTCAAATCGACAGCCACCCATTTCTCGTCATCCGTGGTAGGGTCCTGATACGCTTCTTTGATCACTTTCGCGATCCCGACGATCTCCAGCCCCTCGTTGCTATGATAATACAATACCTGGTCCCCTTTCTTCATCGCACGCAGGTGAAGCCGCGCCGCGTAGTTGCGGACGCCGCTCCACACAGTTTCTTTATCTTTTTCAAACTGCTCCCAGCTGTATACCGAAGGTTCTGATTTGACGAGCCAATAAGCCATATAATAATTTATTTACCAATATCTGCACACTTCGGCCTTTGGGCCTCGTGTGCGAACCGGACTCCGTCCGGTTCATGCAACAATACTGCACCGAAATTACAATTTCTATTTCTAAAAAAAATCTCCCGCCCGCAATCCATGCCCAATATACATTCCCCGTATGTCTTCATTTAAAGATATTTTCAGCCAGTGAGATTCCATCGGTCTTCGCCCCAACCGATGACGCATTTGATATGCTGCCCAAAGGCAACCGAACAGCCGAACTGACCACTGTCTCAGGCGGTAAACTCTGGGTCATGATGAAAGGGAAACACATCGTCCTCAAGGACGCGAAAGGAGGCATGGCGGAAGTCACCATCAGCGACGTCTACCGGAGCGATGGGGTCATCCACATCATCGACCACGTCATTATGCCAAATTAATTCATTGATAATCAAAGCAAAACGACAAAAAGGCCGGATTTAAAAAAATTTTCGGTCTTTTTTAAATCCAAAACCTTCCGGCTTACGTATGTAATCCTGAGGCCTGGTTTTTACCCTATTTAACGCTTGCGACAGGTTGTTTTAAGGGTCAAGACCATCCGATAACTAAGGTTATGTGGGTGGTCTTATTTTTTTGCCCCTAACTATTGGCCAGAACGTCGGCAATATGCATCGTGCGGATAGAATGCCCCTTGTGGCGGATATAGCCATCGAGATGCATCAGGCAGGACAAATCAGTGGAGATAATATAGTCGGCGCCGGTCGCAAGGGCGTTGTTTACTTTCTGGTCGGCCATGGCGATAGAAATGGACTCGAACTTGACCGCAAAGCTGCCGCCGAAGCCGCAGCAGGTTTCTACGTCATTCATCTCCAGCAGCTCAAGTCCCTTTACCCGGGACAACAGCTTTCTCGGCTCCTCTTTTATACGGCACTCCCTCAGCCCCGCGCAGGAGTCATGATAGGTCGCCTTTCCGTGCAGGGTCGCCCCAAGGTCCTCAACACCGAGCACGTTCACGAGAAAGGAAGAGAATTCAAAGATCCGTTTTTGCAGGTCCCTGACTTCGTTGTGAAGAGAGGAATTGTTGAACAGCGTGGAGTAGTAGTTGCGAACAAAACCTACGCAGCTGGCGCTGGGCGCCACGACATAGTCGTGACCGGAAAAATCCTTCAGGAATTTGGTGCAGACGTCCCGGGCTTCGTCCCTGAATCCCGCATTGAAGGCCGGCTGACCGCAGCATGTCTGCTCGGCGTTATATGCCACTTCCACGCCGGCTTTTTCCAGCACTTTTACCATATTAAAAGCTGTCTGCGGATATAGCTGGTCGACAAAACAAGGTATGAAAAGCTGGACGGTCATTGCACTTACGCTTATCAGTTGGTAATCCCGGTATTGTTGCTTCGGAGTGACTTCTGGAGAGCGATCATCTTCATCGCCGTGATGGCCGCTTCCTCTCCCTTGTGCCCATGCCTGCCGCCGATGCGTTCGTCGGCCTGCTGCTGATTGTCGACCGTCAGGACGCCAAAGATAGTGGGTACCGGCAACGTCATATTCAGCTGGAGCACTCCGTCCGTAACGGCCTTGCAGACATAGTCGAAATGGGGTGTATCGCCGCGCAGGACACAACCCAGCGCCACAAAGGCCTGAGGCCTGTCGTCCTTATATTTGTGAACGTCCCAGTAAGCCCGGACACCAAACGGTATTTCGAACGCACCGGGCACCGTAACTACACAGTACCTGACGCCGGCCTTCTCGAATTCGGCACGACACCCTTTCTCCAGCGCCCCCACGATGGCATCGTTCCATTCGGTCCGCACGATAACAACACAGGCACCCTCCATACCGGGGATGCCTGTCGTCTGTAACAAATTACTATTACTAACTTCTGCCATTGGCGATAAACCTTTATTGGGTGACACCCAGCCTGGCCAGGTATTTGTCGATCTCTGATCCTCTCTGCGTGTTGGGGTACTTGTCCTTGATGACCTTGTACATGGCTATCGCGTCCTGGGTCTTACCCATGCTCTCGTAGAGATAGCCGGCGCGGAAGAGGTACTCGGGCGAGAAAAGCTCGTCCTTCTCGAAAAAGGTACCCGCTTTCTTATACTGTTCAACGGCTTCTTCTTTCTTATTCAACTCGGAATAAGCATCCCCGAGAAGTCCATAGGTCCGCTCCTGCAACTGCTGTACCGGCGTGGAGAAATCCTTCAGGTATTTTACGGCGTTGTTGAAATCACCCAGACGGAGATAGCAGTCTCCGGCATAGAAATTAGCCAGCTTGCCGGCCTTCGTGCCTCCATAACGGGAAATGATCTTCAGGAAACCCGCGTTGACCTGGTCGCCGTTGAGCGCCAGCCTGGCCGAGTCCATACGATAGTATTCTTCCGCGCGGAACATCGCCTCGGAAGCCTGTTTCTCCTTGGGCTCACTGATCAGGCTGCGATAAGCAAAAAAACCGCCTACCACAACGATGATCCCTATCAGCGCATAGGATATCTGTTTTCCATATTTTTCCCAGGCGCCCTGTAATTCGGCCACCGGATTCTTTTCTTCTTCTAAATGTGCAGGGTTCTTAATCTCTGGCATTTTCTTATTGTGTTATTAATTAACTCGCAGTCGTTAGTTATTAGTCGACAATGAACGGATAGTTCTTGTCCATATAAATATCTTTCAGAACTTCTGAATCATCCGGCCACGGAGACTCCTCGGCAAACTTTACGCACTCTGTGACGGTGTCGTTCACACGCCGGTTGATCGCGTCGATCTCTTCCTGAGTGGCGTATTTCCTGGTCGTGATGGTCTGCAGCACCTGCTGGATCGGATCCTTCGCCTTGTACTCTTCCACCTCTTCCTTGGTACGGTATTTCTGAGGGTCGGAGATCGAGTGCCCCTTGTAGCGGTACGTCTTGATCTCGAGCAGGGTCGGACCGTCTCCCTGACGCGCCCTTTTCACGGCCCGGGCTACCGCTTCGTGAACGGCTTCGGGGCTCATGCCATCGATGGAATCGGCCGGCATCTCATACGCATCCGCCAGCTTGTAGATATCGTGTACGTTCGAGGTACGTTCAACCGAGGTACCCATCGCGTAGTTGTTGTTCTCGCAAATAAAGACCACCGGAAGCTTCCACAGCATCGCCAGATTGAAGGTCTCGTGAAGGATACCCTGACGCGCAGCGCCATCCCCGAAGAAGGTCAGCACTGTATTGTCTGTACCCTTGTACTTTTCCGCAAAAGCCAGACCCGCACCCGTGCCGATCTGAGCACCGACGATACCGTGTCCGCCAAAAAATTTCTCAGCAACCCCGAAGAAGTGCATACTTCCACCCTTTCCTTTTGCCGCACCCGTAGCCTTTCCGTATAACTCCGCCATACAGGCATTGGCGCTGACTCCCTTGGCCAGGGCCAGACCGTGGTCACGATAAGCAGTGATGAACGGATCGTCCTGCTGGGTGGCCGTCATACAACCAGCGGCAATGGCCTCCTGCCCGATATAGGCATGGAAAAAGCCGCGGATCTTCCCTTCCATCTTATATTTTTCTTCAGCCATCAGCTCAAACTGTCGGATGAGCTGCATTAATTCATACCAGTACAGGTAGGTCTCTTTTGAAAACTTGGTAGCCACTATATAGAATATTTGAAGTTCATTTGCTGACGTCAAAACCCCATGCCGAACCATAAGGCCCGGCAAGCGGGGGCAAATATACGGGGGAAAAAGCATTTATCCCACTCAAAATCAGCAAATCGCCTCTGGCGTTACCCGCCCCTGCGTGAACCAGGCGACCGCCCCTAAATCTACCCCCCTAGGGCAAAAAATCGTCAAATAGGAACTTCTCGGGCTTCGGCAGGGGCTTACGGGGCATTTTCTCCGACCGCATCGCCGTATTATAAACAAAAGCCGCCAGTATGGTCGCCGCCTGCTTAAGGTCATCCATCTGCAGATGATCGTAGTTGTCCTCATTGGTATGGTGTGTCCGGGACTCATAGTCCAGCGGGTCCTGGATGAACTGGAATCCGGGTATGCCCACCGCATCGAAAGACAAATGGTCCGTCGAGCCCGTATTGCGCAAGGTCACCGTCGATGCGCCCAGGTCGGCAAAAGGCTGAAACCACTCTTTAAAAATGGGCACAACCTGCTCATTGCCCTGCGTAAATATCCCCCTTATCTTACCCGATCCGTTGTCGAGGTTGTAATACGCCGATATTTTCTCCTGTTCAGGTTTGAACTTCATATCCGCCGGATCGCCAAAATGGTTCTTTATGTAATGGAACGAACCCAGCAACCCCTGCTCTTCCCCGTCCCACAACGCTATCCGGATCGTCCTTTTGGGCTGTATGCCCAGACTCTTCAATATCCGGACGGCCTCCAGCGCTACGATACATCCAGCCCCGTTGTCCGTGGCGCCCGTACCCGCCGGCCAGGAATCCAGATGACCGCCCAGCATCACGACCTCCGATTGCAGCGAAGCATCAGTCCCAGGTATCTCCCCGACAACATTATGCCCCCGCAGATCGTCCGTTTTGAGCCGGGTGTCGCTCTGCAGTTCGAGCTGAACATTCCGGCCTTCTTCCAGCAGACGCACCACCCGCAGATAGTCTTCCTTTGCAACCACCAGCTCGGGCGCGGCAGGCTGATCCTGCTTGCGGTAGCCGATGAAACCCTGTACTTCGACGGTGCCGTCCCTGCCACCGCTGCTCATCTGAAGAAGAGCGGCCGCACCCGTGGAACCGAGCATCTTTTTCAGCTGGAATCTGCGCCTGAGGATTGGCATGAAGCTTTTCAGCTGCGCAGGCGTAAGCATATAGGTATCCTGGATATTCGCCAGTCCACTATCCGTATACCGGGTTGCATCCGGCTTGAAATCTGATTCCAGCAGGCTATCAGCCGACCGCACTACGAGGATCCGCCCCTTCATCTCCGCGGCGTGAGCAGCGATCCATCCCGAGTCCAGTTTCTCTACCAGAAATGCGGCGGCGCTGACCGGCCCGTTGGTGCTGCCGCTCCAGGGAGCAGCATAGGCGATCATGGGGCTATAGTAAGGGGTGCGCATCGCCAGATAGGTCTTCTCTGCCGACCACCCATAACCGAACTCTCCCCAGGGCTCGGCCTGTGCCTTTGACAGCCCCCATTCCCCTAAAGTCTTCACGATCCATGCGGCGGCCTGATGGTACCCGGGCGAATTGGTCAGCCGGGGCCCGCTGACATCTGTAAGTTCGTGAGCGATATGCGGTATCTGTGAATGATTGAGCCCTTCCTCACGGATCCTGGCGGTCATCGCCGCATCGAGCTGGGCCCGCACGAGCACCGGCGCCAATATTAGAACCAGGAATGCAGCGTTCCTGACGGAAATCCAATCATATAGTTTTCTCATGACAGTAAGTTTTTGAAAAGATATTACATTTTCTATTAATTATTATTATTTTACTGCTATGCAAAAACCCCTTGTCCTTACAACCGCAGCGCTTATGCTTTCCCTTTTGACCCATGCCCAGGCGCAATCCGGTCTCGCCTTTGACTATGTTCATATTCATGCCCCCGCCATGCTCAATATCGGTTCCGGATCGGGAATGGGCGGCAGTGTTTTTTTCTACGCTCCGCTTCCAAAAGATAACCTCGGCCTCGATATTTCCATTGATATCGCCGGAGGTCATACCACCTATGCCTATTATCCTTTCAATCCTTCAGTGGGGGGCAGTTCTACCCTTGTATCGGTAAAACGGCCCTTCGTATATTCGGCCTTGCCCGTGCACGTCGTTTACAGCCATTCTTACCGGCAACTGCGACTGTTTGCCGGAGCAGGGCTTTTCTTTTCCCATCTGTCGATGGATGAAGCTGGCGGCCATGGATGGTCAATGGGATCGACCTGCAATACGATCGGCCTTTCCTTTAAAGCAGGTTTTCAGCTGTTGCAGCACGTCGTCCTCAGCGGCGAATTTCGTCCCGTGAGTGCGGACGTCAGCAAAACCGACCCGTACCAGCCCAATAGCTACAAGATCTCGAATCAGGTATCGCTGAAACTGGGATATGCGTTCGGGAAGATCCGGCCGACAAAACATTCTTCCCCGAAGCACTCAAATAGCTGATTCGGCGCTATCTTGCAGGCTGTTTTGTTCGCACTGAAAGACATATCGCTTTTACAGTTCAAGAACTACGGCCACGCCTCCTTCCGCTTTGACCAGCGGATCGTGGGATTCTGCGGCAACAACGGGGTCGGCAAAACGAACCTCCTTGACGCCATCTACTATCTCTGCTTTACCAAAAGCTATTTTACCCGCAGCGACCAGCAGAACGTACAAAAAGGAACCGCCGGCTTCCGGATAGAAGGACACTTTGAAAAACAGGGCCAGCTGACCGATATCGTCTGCATCCTCCGTGAGACAGGCAAAAAGGAATTCACAGCAGCAGGCGAACCCTACGAGAAATTTTCCCACCATATCGGCCGTTTCCCCTGCGTGATCATCGCACCCGACGACGTGCAGATCATTACCGGCGGCAGCGAAGAACGCCGCCGCTTCCTCGACGCCCTGCTTTCCCAGCTGGACCCGGACTATCTCCAAAACCTGATCGAATATAACCGCGTCCTGCAGCAACGCAACAGTTTTCTCAAGTCCCTTTCCGAAAGAAGGCTCACCGACAAACACCTGCTGGAAGTCTACAATAGCCAGCTCATCCGTCCAGGCAACTGGCTCTTCCAGCGCCGGCGCAGCTTCCTCCAGGAACTGCTTCCCCTGGCAGGACGCTATTACCAGACGATCGCAGGCAGCGACGAGCCCGTTGCACTGATCTATGAAAGCCAGCTCCTGAACGCGTCCTTTGCGGACCTCCTGCATCAGGGCCTCGAAAAAGACCTCTATCTCCAGCGCACCGGCGCGGGGATACACAAGGACGATATCGACATCCGGTTTTCTGACCTGCCATTTAAGTCGATCGCATCCCAGGGACAGCGAAAAAGTCTGCTCTTCGCCCTCAAACTGGCCGAATACGAGACCCTCCGGCTGGACAAAGGCTTTCCCCCTATCCTGCTGCTGGACGACGTCTTTGAGAAGCTGGATGCCGAAAGAATGCACAACCTCCTCGACCAGGTCTGCCTGAAGGACCAGGGACAGATATTCATCACCGACACCCACGCCGACCGCATCCGCCGCGAAATGGATCAACTCGGCGTAGACTGCCAGATCATCAGCCTCTGACCAGGCGGCCCGCTTCGCCCGCACTAAAAAATAGTGCGGCAAATTGCCTACCTTGCACACATGGGCGAATATTCCTTAGGAGACGCATTGCGAAAATTTCTCAACCAGAGTCATCTGAAGGGGTCGATACAGGCCCTGCAGATCGAAGAGGTTTGGGAACAGATCATGGGAAAGACCGTCGCCCGCTATACCGACAAGATACAGATCCATGGTCAGACACTCTATGTCAACACCACCATCGCCCCCCTCCGCCAGGAGTTGCTCTATCAAAAAGACAAGATTGTACAGCGCGTGAACGAAGCCCTCGGTGAAAAGGCGATCAAAGAGGTCGTCATCCGCTAGTCTTTTTTTAGGTAGATATCCTCACGCGGGGATCCACCAGACCATACAGGACGTCGGCCAGCAATCCGATCACGATAAAGAAAAATGAGGAGATTAACACCGAACCCATTACCACAGGGAAATCCAGCTCTTCGAGAGCGTCGACCGTCACTTTTCCGATGCCTTTCCAGTAAAATATCTTTTCGACAAAAAATGCGCCGGCCAGCAGCTCGGCGAACCAACCCGTGATCGCCGTGATCACCGGGTTCAGCGCATTACGCAGCGCGTGTTTCCAGACCACCCTTCGGGGTGACAGTCCCTTGGCATAGGCCGTCCGGATATAGTCCTGGTCCAGTACATCCAGCAGGGCCCCGCGCGTCAGCTGGGCGATGATCGCCAGTGGCCGGATGCCCAGGGTCACCGCAGGCAGGATCAGATTTTGCAGCTCCATATGCCTGCCGGAAAAAGGATCCGTATCGAACAGGTTCCCCGTCATGTGCAGCCCCGTCCAGGAACTGAGGACAAAACCGAACAGATAGGCGATCACGATCCCCATAAAGAACGACGGCGCGGAAATACCCAGGACGCTCACAAAGATGGCAGACGTATCCATCCAGGTATCTTTTTTCACAGCCGCCAGTACGCCCAGTACGATGCCCAGGACCGTCGCTACGAACATGGCCGCCAGCGCCAGTAGGATCGTTCGGGGCAGCGCCTCCATCAGGATATCCCAGACCTCTCTTTTGGTCTGGTACGAACGACGCAGATACGGCCATTTGATCGCCAGCTTCGTATTACCGCCGCCAATAAAGATTCCCTTCAATCCCTTTTGTCTGATCTCTTCTTTAGTGTGAATAGCAATAGGAGAAACGTCGTTGAGATAAAGCACGAACTGCTTCCACCCTGGCTGATCCAGATTCAATTCTTTTCGGATGTTCTCCTGCGTTGACGCATCGGCCCGCTGCCCCATCACCAGACGGGACGGGTCGCCAAACCCCTGGAACAGGAAAAAGACGGTCACTACCACGCCCAGCAGGACCAGCAGACCGTAAAAAAGTTTCCGTATGAGATAACGGATCATCATTGTTGTTCCGGCAATTCGTTGACCGCAGGAAGAGCCCTGTCGAAGTCCGCATAGCTCCACTTATTCAGTATCGTCCCCCCCTTGATCAGAAACAGCGTAGGATTAGCCCTCGCCGCCGTCTTGATGGCCGTCGCGTCGCATTTCAGCACGGTGACTTCTGCCGCAATACCCTGCTGCTCCACCCAGGCGCTGAGCCGATCGTAGTCCCCCGTAACAAAGAACACCGGGATATGCTTCGATTTGGCCATGGTCATCACCACGCTGAAGGCCTTGTTCCAGTCGGGGTGCTCATCCAGCACTTCCTTCTCGAACAAAAACAGCTTGAACCCCTTTGTCTCCAGCACCGCCTGAGTGGTGTCCGTCCCCGCGCCGGTTATCAGATTAAAATCCTTTATCGCCGCCTCGGCATTGCCTTTCCGGACCAGCTTGTCATAGCGGCTCACGAAATGGTAGGAGTCGTCGAAGTCCGCCGGGAACTGGCTCGCGCCGAACTCTATCTTCCTGCCATTTTTTTCATATACCATCGTGATGACCGTACTGTCGGGAATCGCTCCAGGCGGAATCTTCATTTTTTCGGGAATATTATTGCCGGCCCTGTATGGCAGACAGTCGACCGCCGGCAGGTGGATGAGTACATACCACTGAAAGGCGAAAGAGACGACGGTCGCCAGCGCCAGCACAGCTGCGCTGCCGGTCTGGGGCAATAAGGGACGAATGCTGTCCCGCACCATGAACAAAAAGGCGATCAGCAGGAGCAATACGAGATCCTTCGTAAAAGACTGGCCAGCCGTCAGCGGGATACAGTCCCCGAAGCAGCCGCATTCCCTCACCTTTCCGGACAGGTAGGCATAGCCGGTAAGGAAGGTGAAAAAGATGATGAGCAGCAGCAGGAGCCAGCTGAACAGCCGCATGCGCCAGCCCAGCAGGATCGCCACTCCGGCGACGATCTCGAAAACGATCATCAGGATAGAAAAGGCCAGCGTGAAATGGTCCAGCCAGTGAAAGTTCCAGACCTCGAAGAACTCCTGCATCTTATAGCTCAGTCCCAGCGGATCGTTGGCTTTCACCAGTCCGGAAAAGATGAACAGTACTCCGACCAGGAAGCGGCAAACCGAAATAAGTATCTTCATGAAAGACATAGTTTAGGCGGAATGCTTACCCTCAAAGACAAGAATAAGCGCAAACAGCGAATAGTTGATGATATCGGTATAATTGGAGTCGATCCCCTCACTGATCAGAGTCTTCCCGTCATTGGCCGCGATCTGCCTGATCCGAAGTATCTTCATCAGGATCAGGTCGACAAAACTTTCCTGGCTCATCTCCCGCCAGGCCTCGCCGTAGTCGTGATTCTTATCCAGCATTGTCGCCCTGGTCTCAGCCATTTTCGCGTCATAGAGCCTGCCGGCCTCCGCCTCGTCCAGGTCCTCCGGCGCCGACGCCCCCAGCGACAGCTGGATGAGTCCGATAACGCCATAGTTGACCATCGCCCTGAACTCCCCGGCCTTGTCCTCCCCTACTTTCTGCTCCGTCGCTTCCTGAAGGGTCCGGATACGTTTGGCCTTTATATACAGCTGGTCGGCAATGGAGATAGTACGCAATACCCGCCAGGAAGTGCCGTAGTCTCTCGTTTTTTTGATAAATATATCCCTGCATCCCCGGGCTGCCTCGTCATATTGCTGGTTTGTATTGGTCATCACCGGTATTTTCTCCATTATCTTTGTGTGTAATGTCATGTTACAGGACAAATGTAATGATAAACTATGTTTACGCTGAATGCCAGAGGTAAATTGTTGAAGATCGACCGGCCCCAGGTGATGGGCATCATCAACCGGACCACGGACTCGTTCTACAGCGGCAGCCGTTTCACCAAAAGCGAGCCGCTGCTGCAGGAGGTCGCAAAAATGATGGAGGAAGGCGTCGACTGGCTGGATATCGGCGGCCAGAGCACCCGCCCGGGCGCCGCAGACATCGGAGAGGAAGAGGAAATGCGACGGGTAGTGGATGCGATCGCGCTCATCCATCAGCACTGGCCCGGACTCCTGCTTTCCGTGGATACCTGGTACGCACGCGTCGCACGGGAG
>Ga0207639_10001325_pt1 | contig 16748 bp, 17 predicted proteins | sample KBSCornC32_FD_184299 | JGI IMG/M metagenome (GOLD analysis project Ga0207639, IMG submission 184299) | Corn rhizosphere microbial communities from Kellogg Biological Station, Michigan, USA - KBS Corn C3-2 (SPAdes) (version 2) | ecosystem: Host-associated > Plants > Roots > Rhizosphere > Soil ...
GGCGCTGGCGGGCAATCCGGGCCTCACCGGCTCTCAGGGCGAGGCGCTGCGGGCGCTCCTTTACCTGTTCCGCAAAGATGCCGCGGTGCAGCTTATTCGGGCCGGCTAACGGACTGACGGATCAGGACAGATCGAGCGCGTAGAGTTTCAGCGTCTCGAGCTCGACGAGCTTCAGCACCGATTGGTGCGTCGAAAGCAGCGCCACGCGTGGCGCCATGCCAGCGGCGAGCGCTTCGAGCCAGCGCTCGGCCACGAGGCACCAGCGATCGCCCGGCTTGAGGCCGGGGAAGGCGAACTCGGGCCGAGGCGTCGTAAGGTCGTTGCCGCGGGACTTCGAGAACGCGAGGAACTCGGCGGTCGCTTCGACGCAGACGGTATGGCGTCCCTCGTCATGCGGCCCGGTGATGCAGAAACCCGTGCGGAAGAAGCCCGTCATCGGATCGGCGGAGCAGAGCTCGAGCGGCTCGCCCAGGACGTTGAGCTCCGGCTCGCTGGGAAAGGCCGGCTTATTCAACGGTCACGCTCTTGGCCAGATTGCGCGGCTGGTCTACGTCGGTGCCCATCGCCACAGCCGTGTGGTACGCCAGAAGCTGCACCGGGATCAGCGACAGGATCGGCGCGACGAACGGATGCACCTTCGGCATGATGATGGTGTCGGCCACCCCCTGCCCCACGGTCCGCGCGCCCTCCTCATCGGTGATGAGGATGATCTTGCCGCCCCGCGCCGCCACCTCCTGCATGTTGGAGAGCGTCTTTTCGACGAGGTCGTCCGACGGCGCGACGACGATCACCGGCATGGTTTCGTCGATCAGCGCGATCGGCCCATGCTTCAGCTCGCCGGCGGCGTAGCCCTCGGCGTGGATGTAAGAAATTTCCTTAAGCTTCAGCGCTCCCTCGAGCGCGATCGGGTAGAGCGCGCCGCGTCCGAGATAGAGCACATCCTTGGCCTTCGACAGCCGCTTGGCGATCCGTTCGATCTGCTCCTCGGCCGCCAGCGCTTGCGACACGGCGCTCGGTAGCTCGACCAGCGCGCGGACCAGTTCGTGCGCCTGCGCATGGTTGAGGTGCCCGCGCGCCTCGCCCGCAGCGATTGAAAGGGCCGCGAGGATCGTAAGCTGCGCGGTGGTTGCCTTCGTCGAAGCGACCGCGACCTCCGGGCCGCAGAGCGTGGGGAACACCACGTCTGACTCGCGCGCGATGGTCGATTCCGGCACGTTGACGATCGAGGCCAGCGACTGGCCCTGCGTGCCGCAGTAGCGCAGCGCGGCGAGCGTATCGGCCGTCTCGCCCGACTGCGAAATGAAGAGTGCCACCCCACCCTTGTCGAGCGGTGGCTCGCGGTAGCGGAATTCGGACGCGACATCGACGTCGACCGGCAGCCGCGCGTTGCGCTCGAACCAGTATTTCGACGTGAGCCCGGCGAGATAGCCTGTGCCGCAGGCGGAGATGGTGAGCCGCGGAAGGCCGGCGAAATCGAACGGCAGCCGATCCTTGAGCGCCACCGTTTCAGCCGCCATGTCGACGTAGTGCGTCAGCGTGTGGGTAATGGTCTCCGGCTGCTCGTAGATCTCCTTGGCCATGAAGTGGCGGTGATTGCCCTTCTCGACGAGGAGAGCCGAAGCGCTCGAAGTGGTTCGGGCGCGCTCGACCGGATTGCCGTCGAAATCGCGGATCACGACGCCGGTCGGCCGGATCACTGCCCAGTCGCCTTCATCGAGGTAAGCGATGGAGTTGGTGAAGGGCGCGAGGCCGAACGCGTCCGAGCTCAGGTACATCTCGTCGCGGCCAAAACCGACGGCGAGGGGCGAGCCCTTGCGGGCGGCGATCAGCAGCTTCTCTTCGCCGGAAAACAGGAAGGCGAGCCCGAAGGCCCCGCGAAGCTGCTTGAGCGTGGCGGCGACAGCTGCCTCTGGACCATGCCCGCTGTCGAGCTCGCGCGTCACCATCAAGGCGACGACCTCGGTGTCGGTCTCGGTCTTGGGCAGGTAGCCGTCGGTCGCGAGCTCGGCCAGGAGCTCGCGGAAATTCTCGATGATGCCGTTATGAACCACCGCGACACGGTCTGTCGCATGCGGGTGGGCGTTGTTCTCGGTGGGCCCGCCGTGCGTCGCCCAGCGCGTATGACCAATGCCGATGTTACCGGCGAGCGGATCATTCTCGAGCTTGGCGACGAGGTTGCCGAGCTTGCCCTCAGCGCGACGCCGGCCGATCGCTCCATCCACCACGGTCGCAACGCCCGCGCTGTCGTAGCCGCGATATTCGAGCCGCCGCAGGGCCTCGACCATGCGTCCCGCCACCGGTTCGACGCCGATGATGCCGATGATGCCGCACATGCGGAACGACTCCTATTTCTTCTTTGCGGCTTTGATGGCTTCTGCTGCGGCGCGGACTTTTGCGGCATAGCCCGGCTTGTTGACCTGCCGGGCGCGCCCGAAGGCGAGGTCGCCGGCCGGTACATCCTCTGTGATGACGCTGCCCGAGCTCACATAGGCGTCGTCGCCAATGCTCACCGGAGCCACCAGCGAAGAGTTCGAGCCGATGAAGGTGCGCTCGCCGATGATCGTCTTGTGCTTGTTGATGCCGTCGTAGTTGCAGGTGATGGTGCCGGCGCCGATGTTGCTGCCGGCGCCCACCGAGGCGTCGCCGATATAGGTCAAATGATTGACCTTGGCGCCCTTGCCGATGTCGGCCTTCTTCACCTCGACGAAATTGCCGATGTGAGCGCCGTCCGAGATCATTGCCTCGGGACGAAGCCGGGCGAACGGGCCGATGCTGACATTGTTGCCGACGACCGCGCCCTCGATGTGGCTAAAGGCCCGGATGGTGACGTTGTCGCCGATCCTGGTGCCCGGCCCGAAGAAGACGTTCGGCTCGATGGTGACGTCCTTGCCGATCTCGGTGTCGTAGGAAAAGTAGACCGTCTTCGGATCGTGCAGCGTGACGCCGGCCTTCATGAAGTCGTCGCGGCGTAGCTCCTGGAACAGCGCCTCGGCCTTGGCGAGACGGGGGCGATCGTCGATGCCCAGCACCTCATCGGCGTCGGCGACGGTGTGCTCGACGCGCATGCCATCTGCATTGGCGAGCTCGACGGCATCGGTGAGGTAATACTCGCCCTTGGCGTTGCTGTTGCCGATGCGATCGATGACCTGGCGCAGGGCTGTCGCCTTGAATCCCATGATGCCGGAATTGCTGAGTCGTATCCGGCGTTCGTCCTCGCTGGCGTCCGCATACTCCCGGATGGCGACGAGACGACCGTTCTCGACCAACAGCCGGCCATAGCGCAGCGGATCGGCGGGTTCGAACCCCACCACCACCATGTCGGCGCCAGCATCGAGGCGATCGGCGATCGCGCGGATCGTGTCGGGCTTGACCATGGGGCCATCGCCGTAGAGCACGACGACGTTGCCCTTTGCTGTGGCAAATGCCGGCGCCGCTTCACGGACTGCGTGTGCCGTGCCGCGCCGCTCCATCTGACGGGCGACGCTCGCCCCCGGTGCAGACGCGGTCACGACGGCCTCGATCTTCTCGTGGCCCGGCCCGACGACCACCGAAATCGCCGCTGCCCCCGCTTGCTGAGCGGCGCGGATGACGTGGCCGACCATCGGCATACCACCCACCGGGTGCAGCACCTTCGGCAGGGTCGAACGCATGCGCGTCCCCTCGCCTGCTGCCAGGATGATCGCCAAAAGATCAGTCATCGATACCTCGTGCGCGGCCGGTGCCGCGTATTGTGCGAAATTTATGCCAGTAACGTCTCAGGAAAGCGATAATGGCTGCTGCAATGGTAAACTGCTGCTCAGGCTTCCTGATTCGAGCTGAAAGCAGACATAAGCATTGGCGCGCGCACGTGACCAGTTCCGCCAGTCGGACGTGACGTTCTGGGGCATCGTGGCGCTTTCGTGCGGCGCTGTGGCGTTGCTCAGCGCCAACGTCTCCGCCCTGCTGCCGGATTCGGTTTTCGCCGGCCTCCACGCGACTCGGCTTGGCGGCATCAGCGCGAGCGAAATGCACGCGACGTTGGCGAGCCTTACCGAGGCCCAGGCGCGGCTCGAAACCACAAGCGGTCAGCTCTCGTCCCGCCTCGATACGGACGAACGCGGCGCCGGCAGGGTTCAGCAGCGCGTCAGCGCGCTCGAGGTCAGCGTGCCGCAGCTCACCGAGGCCTTCAATACGCGGCAGCCGGCGGCTATCGATCCCTCGATTGTCACGGGTTCGATCGGCACAGCGCAGCCGGGCTTTTCAACGGCCAAGCCGGCGAATGTCGATCCGGCGCCGCTGCCGATGACAACACGGATCACGCCCGCCCAGGCTGCCTCGGTTGCGCCCGACCGGGCGACAGGGCTCGCAGTCTCGACATCGGCTGCACCGCCTACCGCTGACACCGCGTCCGTAGGTCAGCAGTCGTCTTCGACGGCCAGCACGCCCAGCCAGCCGATGCCGGCGGCGATCGCGTGGGCAGCGCTCCCGGACACGATCCCGACTCGACACCAGCCCGGCCTCGGCAGCGTTGCGGCTATGGCGAACGGGACCGCGAATCCCGTTCCGCTGGCGCCAAGCCGCATGGCTGCGCCCGCGCCGATGTCGGCAATACATGTCGCGCCTCGGCCGGATGTCATCGCCGAGGGCGCGATAACGCCGTCACCGGCTAGCCCGACCAGCAACAACGCCAACCCAAGCGCAGCATCCCAGCCACCGACGAAAGTTGCGTCTGCCGACGCGCCCGCCCCAACCGCAAACGTTCGCGCGGTCGGCGCTGCAATCGGCGCGCCGACCGATCCGGCTGGCGCTCTAGCCGCGTGGCAGGCGCTGGCGGCCAAGGTCGGCATCCTGCTGGTTGGCACGTCGCCGCTCCTCGCCGACGATCCGGCCGGCAGCAATGGCAAAGTGCTGGTTGCCGGTCCCCTGCCCGACATCGCGGCGGCGACGAAGCTCTGCGAGAGCATCGACCGCGCCGGGATCGCCTGCACGCCGATGCCCTACGTGGGAAGCGCGCTGGCGCCGGCCACCGGCAGCCCCTGACCGCCCGGCGCGCTGTCCGAATTGCGGTTGACAGCGGGGGGCGACACACTATGTTCCGCGCCGACGCCGCCAGCGGCCGTCAAACCGCCGCTTCTCCGCATCGCCGGCCCGTTTGCCGCCATGTCGATTTGCGTTGCCGGCGCGCCCGTAGCTCAGTGGTAGAGCATCCGACTTTTAATCGGATGGTCCCGGGTTCGAATCCCGGCGGGCGTACCAAATAAAAGCAGCAAAATCATGCCGTTAGGCGCAGGTCGACGCACCGGGCCGCATTGCTTCAGGCACTCGGTCGATGAATCGGCACCGCATGGATGGCAGACCAATTTCCCGCGACCAACTCGACTGGCCGGACGCCCGTTACCGTGTCGTTCGCGCCGGCGCCTACAGCCTGGTCGATCCTGACATAAGCGCCCGGACCGAGGATGTTCGGGAACGGATTTTGCCACTGCCAGTCTCTAAAGAACTGCCAGTAGCCTTCGACGATCGCCAGGGAAGAGGCTTTGTCATTGAAGTCGTGACCGGGCACGGTCTGAAGGTTCTCGACCTCTCCAAAGACGTGGAGGTGATCGCCGCCGAAGCCGGCATTTTCAAACAGGATAAGCTGTGCAACCACGATACTTCTCCTTGCCGCTTGCACACGACCGACAAGGCCGGCGCAAATGGCAGGATAGCGCCGGCGAGGCCCTGGCGCTGGTTCAAATTGGCGAAATCTGTAGCGAGTCCCACGCGGGGCGGTCAGGGCCGACCTGCTCCGCCATTAAGCTAGGTGTAAGCTTGTGAGCGTATGTATCTCGGAGGGCGGCGGTTTTGGGGAACTGCCATGCGAGCAGCTATCGCGGGTACGATCGTTTCGATTGCCTTCGGCATCGGTGTCGGGCTTCGGCCGCAGATGCGCTGGATGGTGATTGGGGCGGCCATTGCCGCGGCGATCGCGGCAATGGACCTTGCGTTCCTGCAAGTCGATCTCGGCTGGACCATGGGCCTACTGACCGTGGCGGGGTTCCTTGCGGCCATGGCGCTGAGCTCGTGGATGCACGGCGAGCATTAGCCCAGCGCTCCGCCCGAGCCCGGTCCCCGACGCTTACGGCAGCCGCATGGTGTGGCGCGGCTCGATTTCCACCTTGCTGAAGTTCGAGGTCAGGTTGCCGGCCATCCATTCGTAGGGGTAGCCGAGCTTGAGCGGCATGGCATCGGTCAGGCGCTGGCGCACGTCGGCGGGCAGGTCGAAGTCGCCTCCGACGAGGTTCTCGGCGACCTGCTCGACACGGCGCGCGCCGACAATGGCGGCTGTCACGCGGCTGTCACCGAAGAGCCAGCTCAGCGCCACCTGGCTCGGCGTGCGGCCGAGCTCCGTCGCCACCTCGGCGACGGTGTCGATCATCTTGAGCGAGTCTTCGAACCAGTAGCGCGGCAGCGTGATCGCGGCCTGGATGCCGATGCGCGAGTTGGCGTCGGGTTTTTCCTGCTGGCGATATTTTCCGGAGAGCATGCCGGCGGCGAGCGGGCTCCAGCAGATCATGGCGAGGCCCTGGTCGTCGCACGCGGGGAGGATTTCGCGCTCAATGTCGCGGCGCACAAGATTGTAGAGATGCTGGGCGGACACCAGCGGCTCGAAGCCACGCAGCGCCGCGACGCCGTTCGCCTTGGCGATCTGCCAGGCGTAGAAATTCGAGCAACCGACGTAGCGGATCTTGCCGGCGCTCACGAGGTCGTCGGCGGCGCGCAGCGATTCCTCGAGCGGCGCGTAGGGGTCGGGGCCGTGAAACTGGTAGAGGTCGATGTAGTCGAGCCCCAGCCGCTTGAGGCTGTTTTCGCAGGATTCGACGATGTGCTTGCGGGAAAGGCCGCGGGCGGTGACCGCCGAGCCGGCCGGGAACCAGCATTTGGTCGCGATCACGAGGTCATCACGCGCGTGGTCCTTGAGGATCGCGCCGAGCATGCGCTCGGACTCGCCGTTGCTGTAACTATCTGCCGTATCGATGAAATTGCCGCCGCCGTCGACAAAGGTCTTGACGATGGCGCGGGACGTCTCGAGGTCGCAGCCCCATTGCGCGTTGCCGAATGTCATCGTGCCCAGACAGATGCGCGAAACGGCCAGCCCCGAGCGGCCTAGATAGCGGTATTTCATCGGTGTCCTCCAATCGCCGGCGGCGCCGGTCGAGCGGCTCCGACATAGCGGAAATCATCGCATCATTGGAAGGGCGGAGCATCGGCGCCGCGACAATTCGCGCGGCCGGCGCGACGCTTTGGCAAAGTGACCGCCCCGGCGGCGGGCCTAGGCTTGCGGCGTGGTTGGCAGTCGGCGGTGGCGCGAACTGCCGCTTGCCAGCCACCCCAGCTCAGGAGGAATGCAATGTCGAGGATCATCACTATCGCGGTTGCGGCTCTTGCCGTTGCCGCTCCCGCGGCGCCGCTCTCGGCCAACGCCGCCACCATGGCTGCCAAACCCGCGGCCAAGCCGGCCGCGCCGGTCGCCGACCTCTACTGCCAGCTCAGCAAGAACGGCACCAACGTCTCCATTCAGGCGGTGAACAAGGGGATGACGACCATCAAGGCCGGCACCACCTTCGATTTCATGGTGCTCGGCGGCAAACACAAGACCGCCGAGAGCTACAAGCTCCAGTGGGATATCGGACCGCATGAGGCGATCAACGTCACCAAGCCGATGCCCGCGGCCAACGTGACGGGCTGCAGCCCCGCCGCCGCGTAGCAGGCACGAACTAGGCGGTCGGCTCGATGAAGGCCTCGAGCCGGCCGGTCCCGCGCTCGACCTGATGCCACCGTTCGGCTTCGAAGGTAATGACGGCCAGAGCGGCCGTGGGGAAGCCTTTGGCCATCGCGTCATGCCGTGCACCGCCTCCCTCCGCTACCATGCTGCTGGCAAGGGCGTGGGTCGCAGGATTGTGGCCGATAAGCAGGATCGGCGCTGGCCCTTCCGCCATGCGTGCCACGTCGAGATAGGTCTGGTCCGATCCCTCGTAGAGGCGGGGATCGAGCCGGATTTCCGCGCCGCCGGGCAGGATCGGCATCAGCGCCGGCAGGATGCCCATCAGCGTATCGCGTGTGCGGCGCGAGGATGAGCAAATGATCGTCCCCGGCCGATAGCCGGCGAGGGCCATGCGCTGGCCCATCTCCACCGATTGGGCGATGCCCCGCGGCGCCAGCACGCGGTCGCGATCGGCCGTCGCGGCGCCGCCCTGCTCTGCCTTGGCATGGCGGAGGAGCAGAAGCTGGAGCATCCGCTCAGCCTTTCAGCTGATGGAAGTGGCGCAGCAGACCGCGGGTCGAGGAATCGTGGCCCTCGCTGCCCTCGGTACCATCGACCGCCGGCAGCAGCGCCTTGGCGAGCTGCTTGCCGAGCTCGACGCCCCACTGGTCGAACGAATTGATGTTCCAGACCGTCCCCTGCACGAAGACCTTGTGCTCGTAGAGCGCGATGATCTTGCCGAGCGTTTCGGGATCGAGCTCGCGATACATCAGCGTATTCGACGGCCGGTTGCCTTCGAACACCTTGTGTGGGGCCAGTGCCTTGATCGCCGCCTTATCGAGGCCGGTGCCCTTGAGCTCGGTCATCACCTCGTCCTGCGTCTTGCCGAGCATCAGCGCTTCGGATTGCGCGAGAACGTTGGCCACGAGCTTGGTGTGATGCGGCGGCAGGCTCTCGTGCGGCACGGCGGCGATGAGGAAATCGCAGGGGATCGGGTCCGTGCCCTGGTGGATCAGCTGGAAGAAGGCATGCTGGCCGTTGGTGCCGGGCTCGCCCCAGAGGATCGGGCCCGTCGGGTAGTCCACCGGCTTGCCGCCGAGCGTCACGTGCTTGCCGTTGCTCTCCATGTCGAGCTGCTGGAGGTAGGCCGGCAGGCGCGACAGGCGCTGGTCGTAAGGAATGACAGCCTGCGTCGAGAACCCCCAGGCGTTGCGGTACCAGACGCCGATTAGGCCCATGATGACCGGCAGATTCTGCTCGAGCGGCGCCGTGCGGAAATGCTCGTCCATGGCGGCCGCGCCGCGGAGGAAAGCGGAGAAATTGTCGAAGCCGACGGCGATCGCGACGGGCAAGCCGATCGCCGACCACACCGAATAGCGGCCGCCCACCCAATCCCAGAAGCCGAAGATGCGGTCCTGCCGGATGCCGAACTTGTCGGTCGCCGGGAGGTTGGTGGAAACGGCCGCGAAGTGATCGTTAACCGCGGCTTCGCCGAGCGCCTCAGCGATCCACTTCCGCGCCGAGTGCGCGTTGGTCATCGTCTCGTCGGTGGTGAAGGTTTTGCTGGCGATGATGAACATCGTCCGCTTGGGATCGAGGAAGGCCAGCGTGTCGTGGATGTGGGCGCCATCGACGTTCGAGACGTAGTGGGCGCGTAGGTCAGGCCTGCCATAGGGCGCGAGCGCCAGCGTGACCATCGCCGGGCCAAGGTCCGAGCCGCCGATGCCGATGTTGACGACGTCGGTGAAGGTCTCGCCGGTCGCGCCGCGGATCGTACCGTCGCGGACCTGGTCGGAGAAGGTCTTCATCCGCCCGAGGACGTCGCGGACGTCGGGCATGACGTCGTGGCCGTCGACCATCACCGGCTGGTCGCCCTGGTAGCGAAGCGCCATGTGCAGGACGGCGCGGTCCTCGGTCGAGTTGATGTGCTCGCCAGCCCACATCCGGTCACGGCGGCCCTCGACGTCGACCTCGCGGGCCAACTCGAACAGTGCTGCCATCACCTTCTGGTCGATGCGGTTCTTCGAATAGTCGAGCAGCATGTCGCCGAACGTCGCCGAAAAATGGCTGAACCGGTCCGGGTCCTCGGCAAAAAGCTGGCGCAGCGTCGTCCCGTCGAGACGTTTGCGGTGCTTCATCAATGGGTTGAGGAGGGATTTGCGCTTCGACGCCATGCTGTTCTCCCATCGGGCGGGATCGGCACGGCGGCCGGTTCCGCGATAACTCACAGCCACTCAGACCGGCGGCAGATCGCCCGCCGTCCAACCGGCACGGGTTTGTGCCGCATAATCGGCAAATGTGCCAGCCTCGATGGCCTCGCGCGCCCCGCCGACAAGCTGCTGGTAGTAGGCGAGATTCACCTGGCTCAGAACCATCGCGCCGAGAATCTCTTCCGTCTTGACCAGATGATGCAGGTAGGCGCGCGAAAAACGGCGACAATTCGGGTTGGGTGAGGCCTCGTCGAGCGGCCGCGGATCATCCTTATGGCGGGCGTTCTTCAGGTTAATGACACCGAAGCGCGTGTAGGCATGGCCGTGCCGGCCGGCGCGGGTAGGGTGCACGCAGTCGAACATGTCGATGCCGCGGCCGATACCGCCGAGGATGTCGTCGGGCTTACCAACGCCCATGAGGTAGCGCGGCTTGTCGGGCGGCAGCTCCGGGGTGATCTCCTCGAGCACGCGAAACATCGTCTCCTGCGGCTCGCCTACCGCAAGGCCACCAACCGAATAGCCGTCAAAACCGATAGATTTCAGGCCTTCGGCGGAGCGGGCTCGCAGCATCGCGTCGTCGCCGCCCTGGTTGATGCCGAACAGCGCACGATGCGGCTGGTGTCCGAACGCGGCCTTGGAGCGCGCCGCCCAGCGAAGGGACAGCTCCATCGCCCGCTCCATCTCCCGCCGTTCGGCGGGCAGCGCTATGCATTCGTCGAGCTGCATGATGATGTCGCTGTCGAGCAGTGTCTGGATTTCGATCGACCGCTCGGGCGTCAGCTCATAGGCCGTGCCGTCGAGATGCGAGCGGAAGGTGACGCCCTGCTCGGTCAATTTCCGGAGCTGCGCCAGCGACATAACCTGGAAGCCGCCGGAATCGGTGAGGATCGGCCGCGCCCAGTCCATGAAGGTGTGTAGCCCGCCCAGCTTTGCGACGCGCTCAGCGCCGGGCCGCAGCATCAGGTGGTAGGTATTGCCGAGGAGAATGTCGGCACCGGTGTCGCGCACCTGCTCGGGATACAGCGCCTTGACGGTGCCGACGGTGCCAACCGGCATGAACGCCGGCGTCTGGATGTCGCCACGCGAGGTCGCGATGGTGCCCCGGCGGGCCATGCCGTCGGTATTGTGCAGGGTGAAGCTGAAGTCCATCATGCGGCGCGAAATAGCAGGCTCGCGTCGCCGTAGGAATAGAAGCGGTAGCCGGTTTCGATCGCGTGGTCGTAGGCGCGCCGCATTGTGTCGAGTCCCGCGAAGGCGCTCACCAGCATGAACAGCGTCGAGCGCGGCAGGTGGAAATTGGTCATCAGCACGTCGACCACGCGGAAATCGAAGCCCGGCGTGATGAAGATGTCCGTTTCGCCGCTGAACGACTTTAGCGAGCCGGTTGCCCGCGCGGCGCTTTCGAGGAGGCGCAGGCTCGTCGTGCCGACCGCCACGACGCGTCCACCCTTCGCCTTCGCGGCGGCGATCCGCTCGGAAGTTGCCTGGGTGATCTCGCCCCACTCGGCGTGCATCTTGTGCTCGGCGGTGTCGTCCGCCTTCACCGGGAGGAACGTCCCTGCCCCGACATGGAGCGTCAGCCGCTCCATCGTGACACCCATGAGGTGGAGGTCCTGGAGCAGCTTCTCGGTGAAGTGGAGCCCTGCGGTGGGCGCGGCGACGGCGCCTTCAACGGTGGCATAGACGGTCTGGTAGTCGACTTCGTCGCGGACCTCGATGTCGCGCTTGCCGCCGATATAGGGCGGCAGGGGCATGGCGCCGTTGGCCTTGATCGCCTCGTCGAGCGTCGCGCCCGAGAGCTCGAACTGCAGCGTTACCTCGCCGGCATCGCCCTTGCCGGCGACGGTTGCGGCAAGCTTCCGGCGCCCGTGCCCGAGCTCGAGTTCATCCAGCAGCTTCAGGTGCTTGGCCGGCCGGGCGAAGGCCAGCCAGCGGTTGGCATCGATGCGCTTGTGGAGGTTGAACGACACTTTTCGCTGGCTGTCGCCGCGGATGCGCACACCGGTCAGCTCGGCGGGAATGACTTTGGTGTCGTTGACGACGAGGACATCGCCGGCGCGGAGAATCTTGGTGAGGTCGGCCACCTGCCGATCCTCGAGCTTTCCATCCACGCCGACGACGAGCAGGCGGGCAGCGTCGCGCGGTTCGGCGGGATGGAGTGCTATCCGCTCTTCGGGCAGCTCGAAATCAAACTCGTCGACGCGCATGATGTATCCGGTGAAAACAAGCGTGCCCCGGACAAGCCGGGGCACAGCAAAACGCAACTCGGTACGGTCGGGTTCGGTCAGGCCGGTTCGTCGGCGGCGACGCGCACGGTGATCATCTTGTCGGGATCCTTGACCGGCTCGCCGCGCTTGATCTTGTCGACATTCTCCATGCCCTCGATGACCTTGCCCCAGACCGTGTACTGGCGGTCGAGGAAGCGCGCGTCGTCGAAGACGATGAAGAACTGCGAATTGGCGCTGTCCGGATTCTGTGCCCGCGCCATCGAAGCGGTGCCGCGCGTATGCGGCTCAGGCGAGAATTCAGCCTTGAGGTTCGGGTATTTCGAGCCGCCCATGCCGGTGCCGGTCGGGTCGCCGGTCTGCGCCATGAAGCCGTCGATCACCCGGTGGAACACGATGCCATCGTAGAAGTGCTCGCGGGCCAGCTTCTTGATGTGCTCGACGTGCCCGGGTGCAAGATCCGGCCGCATCTCGATCACCACGCGACCTTTGGTGGTTTCCATGACGAGGGTGTTTTCGGGGTCCTTGTAGTCGGCCATGTGCCTTAGGTTCCTTGGATTATTCGTTCACGATCTTGGCGGATACGATCTTGTCGGGGTCGGTGACCGTACCGTTGTCGGCCTCGTCGCCCTTTTTGATGTTGTCGACGAATTCCATGCCCTTCACGACCTTGCCGAACACGGTGTACTGGCCGTTGAGGAAGCTGCCGTCGCCGTACATGATGAAGAACTGCGAGTTGGCGCTGTCGGGATCGGAAGCGCGCGCAGCTCCAACCGTGCCGCGGACAAACGGTTCCTTCGAGAACTCGGCCTTGAGGTCCGGCAAGTCGGAGCCGCCCGAGCCATCACCCTTCGGGTCACCGGTCTGCGCCATGAACCCGGCGATCACCCGGTGGAATTTGAGGCCGTTGTAAAAGCCCTGGTTGGTGAGGGTGACGATGCGCTCGACATGCTTGGGGGCAAGGTTCGGCTCGAGCTCGATGTCGACGGTGCCGTCCTTGAGCTGGAGCAACAGGTGCGGGTTACCGGCGGCCAGCGCCGGCTGGGCCAATGCCGCGGCAAAAACGAGCGCGAGGGTGGCGATGAAACGGGTCAGAAGCGTCATTTCTCTTGCAGCGCCTTGAGGACGATGTTTGGGACGAAGGCGGAAACGTCGCCGCCGAGCTCGGCGATCTGGCGCACCAATGAGGCGGATATGTGCCGCACGTGCGGGCTCGCCGGGAGGAATACCGTCTGGATGTCGGGCGCCATTTGGGCGTTCATGCCGACCATCTGCATTTCGTAGTTGTAGTCGGTAGTGTCGCGGAGGCCGCGGATCATCAGCCGTGCGCCGGCTTCGCGGGCGGCCGTCACGGCGAGGCCACCAAATTCGGTGACGGAAAACTCGGTATCGGTGCGCCGGCCGATCGGCTCCATGCAGCGGCGAAGCAGCTCGAGGCGCTGCTCGTGCGGCAGCAACGGCGTCTTCGAATGGTGTGTGCCCACGGCAATCACGAGATGGTCGACGATGCGGCATGCGCGTTCGATGACGTCGAGATGGCCGTTCGTCACGGGGTCGAACGAACCCGGATAAAAGCCAATGATCTTCGTCATTTCGCCCTCCGCGCGCCCGCCTCGCGTGTGGCGCGGGTTTTGTCACGCCTTATGTTGCAAGGCAAGCCAAACGGCCGCCCCGATCAGGATGACGCCGGCCACCCGGTTGACCCAGGTGATGCGCTCGCCGGTGATCGCGCCGCGGGCGAAGGAGGCGAGCGCAATATAGGCCCCATCCGTGCAGAGGGCCGCGAACATCTCGATCAATCCCAGCACGATCACCTGCGGCCAGGCGGGATAGCGCGGATCGACGAACTGCGGCAGGAACGCTCCAAGAAAAATCAACGCCTTCGGATTGGTCCACACGACAAAGAAGCCGGAGACCACCTGGCGGAGCGGACTCGGCGGCGCGGCCGTCCGGTCCATCGCCAAGGTATTGTGGCCAATGAGATATTTGAAGCCGAGATAGACGAGATAGGCGGCGCCGGCGTATTTGATGACGTCGAACGCCGCCGAAACCAGCGCGGTGATCGCCTCGAGCGCTACCGCCACGAGAATGACGACGCTGAGGCGCCCGAGCTGGGCGCCCATTTCCTGCCAGATGCCGGCCCAGAAACCCCGGGCGAGCGCCGTCGAGACCATCGCCGACACCGAAATGCCGGGCACGGCGCAGACGACGTAGCAGGCGATGATGAACGGTACGAGGGTGCTGAAAGACGGCATGGCGGGCGTCAGAGGAGGCGCCCGTCTCTATCAAGCCCGCTTGAGCAGCGCCAGCCAGAGACCGCCGATCATCAGCACGACGCCCGAGACGCGGTTGAGCATCCTGACGCGCGCGGCCGTCAGCACGTGCCGCATGCGGCCGGCGAGCACGGCATAGACGCAGTCGGTGGTGGTGGCGACCGCCATGACAATGAGGCCGAGCACCATGATCTGCCCGAACGCCGGGCGGCTGAGGTCGACGAACTGCGGCAGGAAGGCGCCGAGGAACAGCAGCGTCTTGGGATTGGACCAGTTGATCACCGCGCCCTGCACCACGTAGCGCCGGAGCGGCAGCCTTTCGGCTTCACGTCCGAGATCGAGGTGGCCGGAGGACGAAAACATCTTCCAGCCGATCCAGATGAGATAGGCGGCGCCGGCCAGCTTGATGATGGTGAAGGCGCTGGCCACGACGGTCACTACCGCCTCGAGGCCGAGCGCCACGATGGTGATCATCGTCAGCATGGCGATCTCGGTGCCGAGGATGGTCAGCAAACCGGCCTTGGTGCCCCGAGCCAGCGAATTGGCGACGACTACCGTGACCGATGGTCCCGGCACGATCGAGAACAGGAAGCACGCGGCGACGTAAGCGAGAAGCGTAGCGAGCGAGAACATGAGAGCCCCGGTGATCTAAGCCGAGGCAGTCAAGCCACGCTCGCTGGCGCTTGGCAAGGGCGCGCTATTCGCCCGCTTCCGGCTCCTGAGCCGGCGCCTCGTCGTCGCCCTCGGTCTCGGGTTCGCTGATGCGCTCGACCGAGACGACGCGTTCGTCTTCGGCCGTGTTGAGGATGGTCACCCCCTGCGACGCGCGCGACACGATGCGGATCGGCTTGTCGCCGCCGACTGGCAGCCGGATGGTCTGCCCGCCGTTGGTGATCAGCATGATCTGATCTTCCTCCGCCACCGGGAAGCTCGCGACGAGCGAACCGTTGCGCTCGTTGACCGCCATCGCGACGATGCCTTTGCCGCCGCGCCCGGTAATCCGGTACTCGTGGCTCGAGGTCCGCTTGCCGAAGCCGTTCTCCGAAATGGTGAGGATGAACTGCTCGGCTGCGCTCATGGCCGCATAGCGCTCCTGGCTGAGCTCGCCCACGGTGACTTCCTCGGCGTCCTCGGGGGGCGTCTCCTCGACATCGCCCTCGCCACGTACGGCCCGGCTCATCTTGAGATAGGCCACCCGCTCGGAGGAATCGGCTTCGAAATGGTGGATGATCGCCATCGAGATGATGTGGTCGCCGTCGCCGAGCGCGATGCCGCGCACACCGTCAGAATCGCGCCCCTTGAAGACGCGAACCTCGTCGACGCGGAAGCGGATGGCCTGGCCGCGCGCCGTGGTGAGCAGCACGTCGTCGGCCGCCGAGCACGTGGCGACATCGACGATCCGGTCGCCCTCGTCGAGCTTCATCGCGATCTTGCCGTTCTTGTTGATCTCGACGAAATCGGCCAGGGAGTTGCGCCGCACGCGGCCGCTGGCGGTCGCGAACATGATGTCGAGCTTCTGCCAGTCTTCCTCGTTCTCGGGCAGCGGCATGATCGAGGTGATGCGCTCGCCTTCATCGAGCGGCAGCATATTGATCAGCGCTCGGCCCCTGCCCTGCGGCTCGGCGATCGGCAGCCGCCACACCTTGAGCTTGTAGACCTGCCCGAGCGAGGAGAAGAACAGCACCGGCGTGTGGGTGTTGGCGACGAAGAGGCGCGTGACGAAATCTTCGTCGCGGGTCGACATGCCCGAGCGGCCTTTGCCGCCCCGCTTCTGCGCCCGATAGGCCGAGAGCAGCACGCGCTTGATGTAGCCGCCGTGCGTGACGGTGACGACCATGTCTTCGCGGGCGATAAGGTCCTCGTCCTCAAAGTCGCCAGCTGCGTCGTCGATGGTGGTCAGGCGCGGTGTCGAGAACTCTTCCTTCAGCGCGTTGAACTCGTCGCGGATGATGCCGACGACGCGCTCGCGGGAGCGGAGGATGTCGAGGTAATCGGTGATCTCGGCGCCGAGGCCGTTGAGCTCGTCGCCAATTTCGTCGCGGCCGAGCGCGGTGAGGCGCGAGAGGGTCAGCGCCAGGATGGCGCGGGCCTGCTCATCAGAGAGCTTGAACGTGCCGTCGTCCGCGATGCGGTGGCGCGGATCGTCGATGAGGGCAATGAGCGGCGCCACGTCGCGGGCTGGCCAGTCACGCTTCATCAGCTCTTCGCGGGCGGTGCCCGGATCGGGGGCGCGGCGGATGAGGGCGATCACCTCGTCGATGTTGGCGACGGCGACGGCGAGGCCGACCAGCACATGGGCGCGGTCGCGGGCCTTGTT
>Ga0207639_10001330_pt1 | contig 16718 bp, 16 predicted proteins | sample KBSCornC32_FD_184299 | JGI IMG/M metagenome (GOLD analysis project Ga0207639, IMG submission 184299) | Corn rhizosphere microbial communities from Kellogg Biological Station, Michigan, USA - KBS Corn C3-2 (SPAdes) (version 2) | ecosystem: Host-associated > Plants > Roots > Rhizosphere > Soil ...
ACTTCGGTGGAATTGAGCAGCAAAACAGGCGTCCAGCGGGGCTTCGCCGACGGTGGTGCGCTTCGGTACAAGTCTGAGAACGCGAACGCCTTGCCGAACGCACTATCCGTTCCATTGCCGTCCGCCCCCGGGAACGCCAGATTGAATGCGCGTGCAAAAGCGGTTTCCAGGGCGACGCCTCGATCGGGTAGCCGTACCCATTGCGCCGTCGGCAACAGACGTTGCAACTGGTCGGTGGTGAACATGGCGACCAGCGTTGGCGTGATGAAATCGCGCGTCATCATCCATGCGAGGCGACACTCGAGCTCGTCGGCAATCGCCGTGTCGTCCGCGGGCCCGGTGCAGTTGTTGTCGGCGCCCGCCGGCATACCCGGCCGCAGCGCCTGGCGACCGGCGACAAACGCGGCCAGTCCGAGGCTGCCGCCCGAGACGCCGCTCGCACCCACCAGGCAATCCCCGAACACGTGGTCGCCGAGTTCGCGGTCGAGGCGCGCCAACACCAGGGCCGTCCATGCCGCAGCGCGGATGCCGCCGCCCTCGGCCGACACGAAGTAGGCGCGCTCGCAGCGGGGCCAGCGAGCGAGATAGTCGTCCAGTGCGATTGCGCTGTCGGGTGACGCCGTGCGATCGCTGCTCGCCAACGATATGCGGTGGTTGTCGACCCAGTCTCGCCCGATGTCCTGCAGGCCGCAGGCCCATACCAGGAGCAACGCGAAGATCATCACGCGCTTGCGGGTCGCCTGGAACACCAGCGGCGACGTCGCCATCACGAACAGGGCCGCGAGCAGCATCAGACTGGGGAGCGGACCACAATACTGGGCGGCCATTGCGGCGTTCGAAGGCCATAACGCCAGCGCATTGACGAGCACGAACACCGTAACGGAAATGATCCACGTGCGCTTGGGCGCATCGCTCCAGTCGCGATCGACCGCAGCGCCCTCCCTGACGACGCTCTGCATGTGGAGTAGCGGGCGTCGGAACGCCGTCACGAGCGCCACTGAAACGCCGCCGCCGAATGCCGCGAATGCGCACCACCAGCGCGCACCGCTTCCATTGGCGCCGAGGAAACCGCCCGCGACGAGCAACGGGATCGCTGCACCGAGTACGCGCGGCGCCCATGTCTGGAACAGCGGATTCGGCGGCCCCCACACGATTTCGTCACCGCGCACGAGGTTGAAGCGCAACAGCGTGCGCGTCGAATGCCATACCGAGAACCCGAGCAGCGCGGTCGACAACCAGATCGTGAACAACTCCCATTGCCCCTCTTTCGCAACGCGTGCGTGCACGACGCTGCCATGCGCGTCGACCGCGGCGACGCTGACCGAGAACAACTCCCGGATTTGCGGCACCGAATAGAGCGCGCCGGCGATGACGACGATGAGCACGGGTATGCGCACGACCACCAGATGGCGCGCGACGGTTCGCGCTGCGTGACGCAACGGATACAGGAGCGTAGCGAGCAACAGTTCGACCATCGCAAGAAGTGTCATTTCTGCGCCTCCATCTGTCCGTGCTTTTGAGCGAGGCGGCTCGCGAAGCGCGCCTGCATCTGCTTCAGTGCATCGAGGCAGGCCGCGTCCCCGGAGGCGCCGACCTTGACACGGTCGCCGAACCCGCCCGCACCGCGCTCCGCGTCGCATTTCGCCATCACCAACAGGGCGTCGTCGGCGATCGCGTTTTCATCCGCATGCGTGTTGACCAAGCCGGGCAGATACGTCCTCAACGTGTCTACCAGCGGCTGCAGGTCGGGCGCCTTCGTCGGAGATGGTTCAGCCGGTTTCGGCAGCGTCACCTTCAGGTCCAGCCGGGGCGGGATGTGCTCGCCGAGACTCGTCAGCGAGGCACTCAGATCATGGATGGCGAGCAACGTCGGCAGGTCGAGTGAAAGCACGCCGGGATTCGCGCTCGTGCCGGGGTCGACTTGCACTCGAATCATCTGCAGAGGCAGTGCCGCCGGCACGCTTTCGCTGCGTGCCAGGTGCACTTGTGACGCACACTGCGTGGGGTTTGGCAGGAAATCGATGCGCAGCAGTTGGCTGGCCGGGACGATCAGGCGTTGGCCGGCGGCAACCGTGTCCAGCTCGGTGAGTCCACGATCGAAGCGACATGCAGTGCCATGCTCGTCGGAAGGGCACTGCAGCAACCACCACGCCTGACCGAGCGGGCGCGGTTCCCAGCCGCCGGCGCAGTCGGAACCGGCGGCATTGCTGCCGCCGGTCGCGCACCAGCCGACGCCGGTCAACACGAGCGCCAACGCTGCCGCCGCTACCGGGAGCGGTCGCAATCGCAGCGCTGGCGCATTTTGAAGCAGGCTGTGCACATACCGCGCGGTCAGCAGGCATAACGCAATCGGGACGGCGACGACTGCAACCAGCAGGACGCACGCGTAGGCGAGCGCGGAAGCGTCGAAGTCGAGCAGCAGTCCCCACGTCCACCAAGGCCCCGGCGGCAGGTTCCACGTAGAGCGCAGCAAGCGCACTGCGACGAAGCACACGAGCCAGCTCAGAGCGAGTCGCGATCCACTGCCGGCAATACCAGCGGACAGCTCCGCCAGTACCGACGCATCGTGCAGCAGCGCTTCGGCGCGCGGCGGAATCGGGGAATGGCTGCGGAGCGCTTTGCGTGCTTTTTCGATCTCCTGCATCTGCTTTGCGGGGAGGATCGAAAGACTCCTGAGCCGTTCGAGCCAGTCGTGCATCGCGCGTCCCCCATGTCGAAAGCGATCGACATGAAAGGACGGGCACCAGTGAAGCCTGTCTCACCCGCACCGCGTGAGGCTACACCGCCGGCGATCAACTGGCGTTGCGATGCTCCCGGCGGATGCCGCGACGGTGCGCTTGAGACGATCGAGTGCGCCCTAGGCGCCAGCGTCGGTCATATGCATCGGGTTGGGATCGGCGCCGATTGCGGTGGCGCGCACGGATGCGCGCGCGTCAGTTGAGGATCGAGGCATCGTGGAACTGCAACGGTATCGCGCCCGCGTGGCGGATCGCTTCGCGCACCTGCAGTTCGCGCGAGCGCTCGTCGTCGACGACGACGAGGATGCGGCCGGCGTCGATCTCGCGCTCGAACTTGCGGCGCACGTGATTGGGGACGTCGCAGCCGACCAGCGCGGCGCTGAAGGCGCCGACGGTCGCACCGACGAGGGTCACGAGTACCACGCCGGCACCGGTCATGCCGATGAGCGGCACGAACAGCGCAGCGACGCCGCCGATCAAGCCCATCGCGCCGCCGATGCCCATGCCGCGCAATGCGGACGGCAGCATGTCGGTCGAGGTGTCGAGCCGGTCGTTCGGCAACGCGCCCATTTCGATGTCGGAACGCGCGATCAGCGAAATGCCGTCGTCGTCGACGCCGGCCCCGCGCGCAGCGAGCATGGCAGCCTGTGCGCTGGCGAGATCGTCGGTGCAGAAGACCTGGCGGACTTTCATGGCTTCCTCCCTCGCACGATGCGTCGGTGCGGCCACGCTATTCCCGCCTGCTGAAATCGCGGCTTAACGCACATTCGTTCAGCCGCCGGATTGGCATGGAAGCTGCGACGGCGTCGCGATGGCTGCGCCGGCGCCACGACGTGTCGTCTATGATGGGCGATCGAACCTCGAACAAGGAGTCGCGGCATGAGCCTGCACGGAAAACGCATCGCCATCACCGGCGGATTCGGCACACTCGGCGCGGCGGTCGCGCGCGTCGCCCGCGACGCGGGTGCCGAGGTGGCCGCGATCGATCGCGCCGACGCCGCACCCGCCGTCCTACAGGCCGCCGGCGTGCATGCGTTCGGCGGCGCCGATCTGTCCGACGCGGACGGTGCGCGCAAGGCGATCGACGCCGCAGCCGCGGCGCTCGGCGGTCTCGACGCGCTGATCAATATTGCCGGCGCGTTCCGCTGGCAGACGCTCGCCGACGGCGACCTCGACGCCTGGGACCTGCTCTATCGCATCAACCTGCGCACCGCGGCCGCGGCAAGCAAGGCCGCGCTGCCGTACCTGCGCAAGAGCACGGCCGGGCGCATCGTCAACATCGGCGCGAACGGCGCGGTGAAGGCCGGCGCCGGCATGGGCGCATACGCCGCATCGAAAGCCGGCGTCGCGCGCCTGACCGAGGCGCTCGCCGAGGAACTCAAGGACGCGGGCATCACCGTCAACGCGGTGTTGCCGAGCATCATCGACACGCCGCCGAACCGCGCCGACATGCCGAAGGCGGATTTCGATCGTTGGGTGAAACCCGAACAGCTCGCCGACGTGATCCTGTTCCTCGTGTCGGATCGGGCGTCCGCAATCACCGGCGCGCTGCTGCCGGTGACCGGGCGCGTGTAGTGGCGACTTAATGAAGCCATCGGCGAAGCGCGCGACCTGCGTGCATGAGGCATTGCCGAAGCCGTTCGAACAGGTGCCGCTCGCGCGCAACCGGAATGCGCTGCCGTGCACGTCGTGCGGTGCGCTGTCGCTCCAGCCACCGGCGACGCGAGTCATCGCGCCGATGTCGGGAAGTGCGTGCCGTCGCTTGAAACAGCACGCCCTTCAGCGGGCTCTCTCCATTTGCGATGGTTGAGCGACGCCGACAGATTCGGACTCAAGTGGCCGGGCCGCAGGGCGCAATGAACTCGGAATGACGAGTCTGGTGTATGTCTGGAGCCCAGCCCAATAGAACGGATCTCGGAACATTCGCGTACTCCGTAGTTCCAGTTCGGCGGCGCGCAGTGCCGGAGCGGCATCATGTTCCGGGTCGGCGATCAATGTTCGATAGAATGCGGGTACCCAAACAGCAGAAGCTCCGTCGCTGACCGGCCACATGGCTGCAACCACCTGCTTTGCTCCGGCATGTGAGACGGCGCTTGCAAAGCTTGGATTTCCGACGATGGCATCCCCGCTATCGCCGAGTTCGCAGGCGTTGAGCACGACCAAATCTGCTCCGACGCCCCGATCGAGAATATCCAGCCAGCCGAGGAATTCTGGCGCCGAGCTCGGCGCCACAGGGTCCAGCCACAGGCCGGCGTGGCCAAGTAGTGATGGTTTGGCAAATCCGTGTCCGGCTATGTGGGTCCACCCGCCGACGCGCGACAGTGCATCCATGATTTCTTCGCGCGTAGTGATACGTCGTATGGCGGCGTGTCCTGAAATCGCCTTCCCGATCGAGAGCACCTCGCTCGCCATTCCGGCGAGTTCGGGCTGTCTGCCGTTGCCATGAGACATTGCGACGATGTCAAGGCTCTTGCTGTCGCCAGCCTCGCGTTCGAAGTTTTCCGCGCTGGGAACGACTACTTCGGCTGTGCTAGCGAACACGAGTGGCGACGAGTGTCCCGGCCATGGGATCAACGGCCACGGGATCGTTTCAGTCAACCCATCGGCTACGATCAACAGTCGCGAGGGCTGCGGTTGGCCGATAAGCGCGCCGAGTAGTGTCCTTGATACTCTGTCAGCCGCCACGGTGATGGCGCCTGATGTCGCTGTCCGCGACCGCAAAGCATCGCGCAAAATGCTGATCGGAGCCGCAAGCTCATCCGTACTCGGACCTGCTACTACTCGCACGGCCGTGTTTGATATCAGCATCAGCGCGGCCTCTTCGCCGCCATCGATGCGCGCGAGAACCAGGGTTTCAGGCGGAAGCGAATGTTGAAAAACCCGGAGGTCGGGATGCGTTTGGATTGCCCTGTCTCCATAGGCCCCACCATCGTCCACCAATAATGACAGGAGCTCGCGTCCGAAGACGGGAGAAGTAGCATCCGGCTTCGCACTCATGAGACTGGCAGCGATTTCCGCGTCCGCTCTTCTTGCGTGAAATGATCCCTTGGATGTGGTTGAGCTGCCGGCTCCGCTTACCAACCACTCCCACAAATGTTCAGTAACATCTGGAGTGCCATCTCGAGCGCGGATGTGCAGCAATAGTCGAAACGCATCTCGCCTGAGCGACAATGTTTCCCGCGCCATCAGAAACCGCAACAAGCCCCTCTCCGTTGCGCGGGTGAAGTCAATAACTCTTTCGCGCGCAATCTCGAGCACACGCAATGCGGAGGACGTTTGGAACTGCGAATCCAGAAATTCACTCTGCGAGCGGGCGAATCGCAGTTGGTCGGCGAGGGACATCCGACTTGATTTCACTTCATCAATGAACTTCCCGGCAGCACTCGTATCGCCCTGTCTCAGGGCTACTTCTGCATTCAGGAGCGACGCCTGTTGGATATTCGAGGAAGAGCGTGTTGCAACGACATAGCGCTGATTGGCATAGGCTCGCCCGATGCCGAGACTCGCATGTCCTTCCGCGATCTCGGCAAGTTCAACGCTTTCTGGCATGGCAAGCCGCATATAGAGCATCTTTGCCAAGCGCGCCCACAACCATGCAGTAAGGTCTCTGCGGTTGTTGCGGTCGATGGTCGAAAGCGTGAGCGCTGCCCGCGCCACGCGAGCCGATGCATCGCGGGGGGATAACGCAGGAAGTGCATTGGCAATCGATGCGTACGCTTCGGCAAAAGACCCGAGCTGACCGTACAAGTCCGCCGCCTTGAGCAACGTGTTGGCGACGGACCTCGGCGCTTTGGCAACGGCGAATTCGTCACTCGCAAGCTGCAGATAGGATAGTGCGTCCGGGATCATGCCCCGGGACAGAGAGACATCGGCGAGGGCCAAATGGGCACGCCCCCGCACCAAAGACGCAGACGGCCCAATGGCAATCGAGGCCGCTTCTTCATAGCGTTCTATCGCCCTTCTCTGGTTACCAAGCTCGCGCTCCACCGTGGCCGAGTTCTGCAACGTATTGACGTACTCGACGCGCTCGCCCAACTTCTCCAGCCGCTTCAGCGTCCCGGAGTAACAATCAGCGGCAGCTTGGAAACTCGCCAGTTCGTATAGCACTTGGCAGCGTGTGTTCTCGAGCCGTGCCTCAAGATAGCGGTCCTTTCCGCGCAATGTCGCGGATATGCGCACGGCGTGGAGGGCATTCATGATGTGGGCCGACATGAGCTCGCTTTCAGCTCTACCGACACGGGACGCCAGTGCACGCGAAGGCGATTGCAGCTCTAGCCAGGCATGCTCGGCGCGTTGGAATGCAGCGGAAGCGTCGGTGTGGCGTCCGTCAAGGAGCAGCAGTTGTGCTCGCAAATGGGCCGCCAACGCGGCATCGGCAGTTCTCGGAGCTTTTTTTTCCAGAACATCGCATTTCGCAAGAGCGCCATCGATCGAAAGGTCTGTCGACCCTCCTTGCAACTTGGCGACCAAGGGCTGGGCTTCCCGCAGCCATTCGATGCGCTCGGTGGCGAGGGCATCCGTCGCGCACAGCCTTCTGATGAGGACATGCCCGGACGATCGCATCGGAACGACACGCTTGATCGTCAATACGGTCGCATCGGGCATCGCCGCGAGAAACCAGCCATGGCGCAGGGGAACGTCCGCGCCAAGCACTTCGACACGCGCCCCCCCATCCAGCTTGAGAGACTGCCCGTGTTCCTCGACTTCAACCCAAATATCGCCGTTGCGCGACGTGCCCGACAATTGCAACGGACCCCCATCCGCAGGGAGATCCAAGCGCGCCGCCGTTACCTCGCATGTATCAGGAATGTTGCTTACCCCTGATACAGGAACGGCGTGCAGCAGCACCAGAATGATGAAGTGCATTCCCACGACATCGCACCACGGAGGAGGCTAGCGCCGTGGTTCGATGCCGGTCCCAACATCGGCTTCCAGTATGACGATTTTCAGCAGATCGCCGATGGTCATCTTTGAACGCCTGTCAGAATAGTGCGGACAGGCGGGGTCTTCGGGACCGGTTACCTGCGTAACCTGCGACTCTGGCCGCTCATCCAGGCAGTCCTTCGACTTGTCCTTGTTGTCGAATGCTTCCACGCGATAGATCTTGGGGATCTCGTTCAATGTCGGGAAAATGTCGAGCATGAAGAAGTAGTAATCGATGTCGAACATCGCATCATGAGCTTTCAACCACTGCCCATTGGGGCCTGGCGTCAAATCCTTGATAGTGATGGCGGATGTTCCCTTGCTGATTGTGACGGATCCATTTGCAATGTCGAACGTCGCGCCGTCGATCAGATCTACTTTCTTGCACATCCCCGTGTGCTTTGTGGCGGCTATCGACACCGCGCATTGCGTTGAGAAATCCTTGAGCTGCCGGATTCCGAACCTGCGGTCGATCTGTCTGAAGCATTTCGCTTCGGATGCGTCCACCTGAATCATCTGGGGGAGTTTCTCGTCACAAGATTGCCCTGCTGCAGGTGAGCCCATCGCCATGCAGAGCAGCGCAAATGCAGCTACAAATTGTATACGCATTACAGTTTCTCCTTTGCTGATAGTGGCAGGACCTTGATCACGTGCGATCGACCACTCAACGTAAAACGTACGTACGTCGGCGTTCCCGACGCCTTCCGAGGTACCAGGAGGCTGACGAAACCGTCGGCATCCGCGGAGATTCCAATATCTGGCGCCCCCTCGGCGACCAGTTGAATGTCTTCAGCGTTCGCCGGCACAGCAACTTCGACGACAAGATAAGGGGCGGCTGAATCTGCGTGGCGGACGATCGGCATCGTATCGATGCCCCGCTCCGTATCGAACACAATCCGTGGAGGATTCGCGCTGATGTGCTCCTCTCCCATCAAGTGCACAGTCGCGGAACCGATTCCGACACCGATCAAGAGACTCGCCGCTGCACCGAACCAGTTCACACGTTCGGAACGGGTGAAATGCTCCTTATCGGCCAGCTTGGATTCCGCGAGGAATTCCCCTCTCCTCGCCAATCCATCCCGCAACGCATTGTCCGCCTCCACCATCCCCAGCAACTCCGGCTTGTCCAGCAGGTACGCCTCGAACCACGCCAGTTCCTCGCCGTCGAGTTGGCGCTCCAGGTAACGAGCCAACCAGGCGCTTTCGAGCCAGGCGGCCATGTGGGTCGGGGCGCCCGAGGTCACGGTCGGCTCCTCCTGATCAGGCACGACTCCCCACGGGGAGGAAGGAGGCAGGAGTGGGCGATCTGTCTCACTCAGGTTTCTCCGATGCCGGCGCCGTCGAGCAGCGCGCGAAAACGTTCGCGCGCACGGAACACGACGCGGTGGAAATGCGAGGCGTCGATGCCGAGGCCGCGGCAGACTTCGTCCTTGTCCTGCTCTTCGAGATAGAAGCGCACGAGGATCTCGCGGTCGCGCGCGACCGGCAGCTGCGCGAGCAGCTTGCGCAGCAGTCCGGCCAGCTGCTCGGACCCGAGTCGTTCGACCGGGTTGTCGAGTGCCGGCATGTCTTCGATCGTTGCCGCGCTCTCCGTGTTCCGGCGTGAGCGGTATTCGGCACTGGTCGTGTAGACGATCGTCGCCTGCACGTAGGCGGGCAGGGCCGACGCTTCGCGGATCGCGCCTGCGCGCAAGCGCTCGAGCACGCGCGCGAGCACGTCCTGGGCGAGGTCGTCGACGATCGGATCGTTCGGGCGGCAATGGCGGCGCACGAGCGCGCGCACACCCCGTTCGTAGCTGCGTACGAACTCCTGTTCCGCGCGCCGGTCCCCGGCGGCGATGCGCGAGACCAGATCGGTCGGCGCCGCCGCACTGACTGCCGCATTTCCTTCGCTGACAGGCATCCGGGACCCCCTGATCCCGCTCGCTGAGGGCAGCGTATACAAATTGTCGGGCGGGCGTAAGTGTACGGACGGCGTCGGCCTGATCCTTGCGTTGGCGCGCCGCATCATCCGCGCCGGCGGGCAGCCCGACGATTGCAATGAACTGCGCACAGGGTCCGCGACCAGGGTCGCGATGCCCGGGTTCAGCACGACCTCCGGTCCGCACCGACGAAGAGTCGCCGTGCGCATTTTTTGCTGCTGGGACATTCGGCACCGATGTGGCTCCTTCGCATCAGGTGCTTTCCGTGGGCGGCTTGCAAAGGAGTACGAAATGGCAGACGTCGGGAGCGGGTATATCCGCGCCAGTGCAGGGCAGGCAATTCGCGTGACCTACCGCGTGCGGCGATCGACCAGCGCGGCGTATCACGTCGTCTTCGACTCGAGTTCGACCGCGCCGGTGCGAACGTTCACTGCCGGTGACGTCGGCGACGCGAGCGATTCGTTCCGCCTTGGAAGGGGCGTGTTCGAGTTCGACTGGTCGGTACTCGCGCTGGCCAAGGCCGCGAGTGTCGTGGTGCAGATCGAGGTCGACGACGTCGTGCGCTACCGGCGCGAGAAGGACTACTCCGGCAGCGGCGTCACGCCGTGGGGAACCGTGACATTCAAGATGACCTGAGGTGAGCCATGGCTATCGGACGGAGTTTTCCCGGGGAAATGCTGGCGCTGATCTTCCTGGCACTTTCCACCATGTCCGCGCATGCTGCCGATTGTGATCTCGAAGGCGTGTACCAACGCGCGCTCGATATCGACCTCGGTGCTCGCGATGTCAAGGCCGGCGATCGCCAGGTCGATCCGCCGACGGCGACGGGCGCTTCTGCGGCACTGGTGGATTCGCCGCGCCAGACCGGTGCGATCGCCACGGCGTTGCAACAGGGACTGGTCAAGCGTGGGGGCGGAGGCGCGCTCGCGATATCGCTCGCGCCGTTCGCATGGCTGAGCGCGGCAAAGCCACCGAGTTACTTCGACGACCCATCGACGTACGGCAACTACGACGCCGCACGCCGCCTGACCGGCAGCCTGACCCTCGGCGGCAAGGGCGACGCGATCGATGCCGACGGCGACGGCACACTGGATGATCCCGCCGAAGCGAAGAGCCTCGCCGACAGCATCGGCGTCGAACTGCAATACCGCTTCGGCAGCCGGGACCGCCGCGACCACCCGGTGCCGCTGGTGTTGCGCGAGGACGTGCAGAACTTCTTCAACGCGATGCATGCGGCGAAGGGAATTCGCGCGCAGGTGAATGCGGCATTCGACCGAGTGCCGGACGACGCCCGGATCGACGACGCGACTTGCGAGCAGCTCGCGCAGGACATGGTCCGGCAACCCGATTTCCGTGAACTCAAGAACACCTACGGCGAGCTGTCCAGACAGATCAGCGCAGAACAGAGGAGGATCGACACGTCGTGGGTCGTCAGCGTCGCCGCAACCGCACTGCAACGCAAGGACTACCTCGGCCCCGACAAGTACACGCTCGCGTTGCGCGGACTGAAGGGGCTCGAGGCGGCGGAGTACATGAAGTTCAACGTCGAACTCGGCCGCATCGAGCATGCGGGTGAAGGCCGGCGCAACATCGATAGCGCAAAGCTCGCCGCCGAGTATTCGCGGCCGGTACTGCCCGGCGTCGACCTCGGCGGCGGCCAGCCGACGTTCTCGGCTGCGCTCGCGGCGGAACGCTATCGCAACGTGCCGGCACCCGCGCCTGGCACGGTCGCGACGCTGGGCTTGAAGTGGGTGTTCCCGATCGCGAAAGGCATCTCGATCCCGTTCTCGATCAGTTGGGCCAACCGCACTGCGCTGCTGAGCGACAAGGACGAGGTGTTCGGCCACGTCGGGATCAACCTGGATCTCGATCAGTTGGACAAGCTCTGATGCCGCGCGGCGGTCGCGATCGCCGCGGTCGCCGCCATCCGCCCTGCCGCCGCGCCGCGAGCGACGGAACCAACCCCGCGCGCCGCCCTGCCGCGTTGACCTCTTCGCACCCCACGAAGGAGGAGGTCCGCCATGGCGACCCGCGCAGTTGTCGATCGACCGCATCCGCAATGGCAGCGCATCGCCGCGCTGAGCACGAGTTTCCTCATGCACGCCGCGGCGGCGCTGGTGCTGGCGATTCCGCTCGCGATGCAGGCACAGCGTCCCGCCGCGACCGTGGTCGAGGCAACGGTGCGCAGTGAACCGCTGCCGCTGCCGCCGGTTCCACCGGAACAGAAGCCGCTGCCGCGCGCGACGCCGGTGCACCACGCGGCCACTCCGCGTCCAACGCCGGTCGTGCGCGAGCAGAGCACGATCCAGGTGCCGGTCGATCCGGCGCCGCCGACCGACATCGCGCCGGTCGCCGATGTGCCGGTCGATGCGCCGATTGGCGACGTCGGCGGTCCCGCTGGCGAGACGCGCCAGCTCGCCTATGACGGTGCGCTCAAGCTGCGCTATCCAGCGGCGTCGCTGCGCCAGCGCGAGCAGGGCCAGGTATTGCTGAGCGTGCTCGTCGATGCGAACGGCGCCGTGCAGCGCATCGAGATCGCGCGCAGCTCGGGCCATGCAAGCCTCGATGCGGCGGCGCGCGACGCCGTGCGCGGCGCGCACTTCAAGCCGGTGCTGGAGAACGGCAAGGCGATCGCGGCGTGGGGGCTGGTGCCGATCGAGTTCCGCCTCGATCACGCGTAGGCCGCGTCATCGCGAGTAAAACCGATCCTGCGGACGAGGAAAGAAACAGCATCGCGGCTGAAGCCGCTCCTACGCAAAGAGAATGCGCCGTTCCTGTGGGAGCGGCTTCAGCCGCGATGCTTTTGCGAGATGATCCATCCCCGCGCGCGGCATGCGTGCGATCGGCTAGAGTGCGTGCATCGCGTGTCGGGAAGGTACGAATGGATCTGCACTCGCTCTGGTATCTCGTCGCCGCGATCCTCGTGATCGTCGGCCTGATCGGCACCGTGCTGCCCGCGTTGCCGGGCGTGCCGCTGGTGTTCTGCGGCCTGCTGCTTGCGGCGTGGACGGACGGCTTCGCGCACGTCGGCGTATTCACGCTGTTCGTGCTCGGTGCGTTGACCGTGCTCGCGCTCGCGATCGACTTCGTCGCCGGCATGCTCGGCGCGAAGAAGGTCGGCGCGAGCCGCTACGCGGTGATCGGCGCCGCACTCGGCACCCTGCTCGGCCTGTTCTTCGGTCTGCCCGGCCTGCTGCTCGGCCCGTTCGTCGGCGCCCTGCTCGGCGAACTCGTCGCCGGCGGCACCTTGCGCAAGGCAACCGGCGTCGGCGTCGGCGCGTGGCTCGGCTTCCTCGTCGGCGCGGTGGCGAAGCTCGGCGTCTGCTTCGCGATGCTCGGCATCTTCGCGTTCGCGTTCCTCGCCGGCTGAGCCGCGCGGGCTTCAGCGCGACAGGTGCGCGATCGCCGCTTCGCTTTCGTCGCGGCGGGTGTCGTCGAAGACGGTGACGTCGATGCGTTCGATCGTGGCCGCATCGAGGCAGTGCACGTTGACGTCGAAACCGTCGGGGTTCGAGCGCGGCACGTAGAAGCTCTTGATGCCGCAATGGCGGCAGAAGCGATGCTTCGCGGTGCCGGTGTTGAACGTGTATTCGCTCAGCGCATCCGCGCCGGCGAGCAGGCGGAAGCGCGCGGCCGGCACGATCAGGTGCAGGAATCCGCTCATGCGGCAGATCGAGCAGTTGCAGTCGAGCGCGTCGATGACGGCGGGCGCGTCGACTTCGAAACGCACGCTCCCGCAATGGCAGCCGCCGCGATGCACGACGAGCGCGGCGTCGCTCATGCGCGCGGCAGCACGTAGAACAGCACGGCGAAGAACTGCAGCACGCTGCCGAGCAGGACGAATGCATGCCACAGCGCGTGGTTGAACGGCATGCGCTTGCTCAGGTAGAACGGCACGCCGAGCGTGTAGGCGGCGCCGCCGCCGAACAGCAGCCACAGGCCGCCGGGTTCGATGCTCGCGACGAGCGGCTTGAGTGCGATCAGGCCGACCCAGCCGAGGCCGACGTACAGCGACGCCATGACCTTGCGGCTCTTCACGCCGGCGAGTTCGAGCGCGATGCCGGCGAACGCGAGCGTCCACACGATCGTGAACAGCGACCAGCCCCAGGCGCCACGCAGGCTGATCAGGGTGAACGGCGTGTAGGTGCCGGCGATGAGCAGGAAGATCGCGGCGTGATCGAGCACGCGCAGCACCGGCTTCGCGCGTTCGTGCGGGATGCCGTGGTACAGCGTCGAAGCGGTGTAGAGCAGGATCAGACTGGCGCCGTAGACGCAGACGCTGGCGACATGGCGCGCATCGCCTTCACGCGCGGCAACGGCGACCAGCGCCGCGAGTCCGGCGATGCTGAGCACGATGCCGAGGCCGTGGATCAGGCTCGAGGCGAGTTCCTCGTTGCCGCTGTAACGCGGCGCGATCGACGCGGTCATCACGGACTCCAGCGGCGCATGGCGCACCGCAACATGAGTCACCGTACCGCAACCGGTCGGGCGTGCCAACCTTGGCCGTTCAGCGACGCCGGATCGTGAACTTACCGAACGCGACGCCGAGGTCCCAACCGGTGCCCTTGCCCGAGAGCGCGAGCGAAACCGGACCCTTGGTCAACGCCTGCGCCTCGGCCGACTTCGCCGCACCCGCGTGCGCGCCGGCGCTCGCGTACGCACCGAGCACGTCCTCGATGTCGTACACCTCGGTGAACTTGCCGAGGCCGTCGTGGATTTCCGATTTGCCGAACGTGAGGCCGCCACCCTTGGCTTCGATCGTCACCCGCATCGTGTCGCCATTGCTGCAGGTGATGGTGCCCTGGCCGGAAGCGGTCTTGTAGAACGCCGACCAGCCTGACAGCGAGAAGCGCATCTGGCAGTCGATATCCTTCGCGGCCAGCGCCGGTGGTGATACGGCGACGCACAGGAGCGAGGCGATGGCGGTGCGGGCAAGGATGCGCATGGGAACCTCCGGCATTCGGGACGAGAGGGATTGTCGCGAATCAGGCGCGGTAAAGCACGCGACGCCGTAAGCTATGGCTCCCGCGCTACCGGAGCGTGTCATGACGAATGCAGCGAATTGCCCGTTCGACATCCTCGTCCACCTGCGCCGCACCGATGCGCCCGGCAGTTCGGGCATGGTCGGCCTCGCGCTCGCCCAGCGACTCGGCGCATGGACGGTCGGCCTGCACGTCGTGCCGATGGCGCCGGTCGCATTCGCTTCGCCGGAAGCGGTGGCCCTGTACGTCAACGAAGCGGACGCCGCATATCGCGATGCCTTGCGTTGCGCGCCGTCCTGGCAGGCGCAGCTCGATGCACACGGCGTGCGCGGCGAATGGCAGGTCGGCCAGGGCGATATCGTCGAGTCGCTGTGCCATGCGTCGCGCTGGAACGATCTTGTCGTGGTCGAGCGGCCGCAACTCAATCCGGACGCGCCGGTCGGCTGGGGCACGGTGTCGCGCACGGTGTTCGGCGCTTCCGCGCCGGTCGTGGTCGTGCCGGACAGCGCGAAGGTCGGCGCGGTCGGTCGGCGCATCGCGGTCGCGTGGAACCGCAGCCGCGAAGCCGCGCTCGCGATCCGCGGCGCCCTGCCCCTGCTCGCGCGCGCCGAATCGGTACAGGTGTTCGAGGGCGATCCGGGCGAAAGTCCGCTCGGCTTGCGCTACCTGCCGGCGCTCGACCTGCGCACGTGGCTCGCGCGGCACGGCATCATGGCGACGCACACGACATTCGGCGCGCGTTCGGAACACGGCGCCGCATTGCTCGATGCCGCGCACGCAATGGACGCGGACCTCATCGTGATGGGCGCATGGGGTCATTCGCGCATTGCCGAACTCGTGCTCGGCGGTACCACCCGTCATCTCTTCCAGCACAGCGACCTGCCCTTGCTGGTCGCACATTGAGGCCTGCATGAGCGAGGACTTTCCGCCGATACCCGAACTCGCCGGCGAGCGCGTGCGCCTGCGCGCACTCGCCGCGCACGATGCGGATGCGTTGTTCGCCCTGCATTCGGACCCGCGCGTGATGCGCTTCTGGAGTTTCCCGGCGTGGACCGAGCGCACCCAGGCGGTCGCGCACATCGAGCGGATGGCGCGCGAGCGTACGCAGATGGAATTCTATCCATGGGTCGCGACCCTGCGTGGCGACGACACCCTGGTCGGCACCTGCTCGCTGTTCGGCGTGCACCGCGAACACCTGCGCGGCGTGATCGGCTACGCCTTGTCGCCGTCGCTGTGGGGCCGCGGGCTCGCGGGCGAGATGCTCGCGCTCGCACTCGACCATGCGTTCGACGGCATCGGCCTCAACCGCATCGAAGCCGATATCGACCCCGACAACGTCGCGTCGTGCAAACTGGTGGAGCGCGCCGGCTTCAGGCGCGAAGGCTACCTGCGCGAACGCTGGCGTGTCGGCGGCGGCGTGCAGGACACCGCGTTGTACGGCTTGTTGCGCAGCGACCGGCGGGTGCAACGCGCGGTTCCGGTGGTTTTGTAGGAGGGAGCGCGCGTTCTTCCGGGTGGAGAGCGTCGTGGCTTCAGCCGCGGTGCTATGGCCACACCGGTTCGTCGAGCAGGCGCTGCCCGACGATGCGCGTTTCGCCGGATTCGCGCACGAGTTCGATCGCTGTATTGCCGCTCACGTCCTCGAGCGCGTCGACGAGTGCGCGTGCATGGCTGATCAGCCAGACCTGGCTGCGTTTCGCCGCCGCGACGACCTGTCGCGCAAGCGGCCGCAGCAGGTCCGGATGCAGGCTCTGCTCCGGCTCGTTGAGCACGAGCAGCTCGGGCGGGCGCGGACTCATGAGTGCGGCGAGCAGGCACAGGTAACGCAACGTGCCGTCCGACAGCTCCGCCGCCGCGAGCGGGCGCAGCAATCCGTCGATGCGCAACCCGACCTGAAGGCGCGCGTCGCCGCCATCGAGGATTTCGAGCGACGAACCCGGGAACGCATCCTCGATCGCTGCATGCAAGGCGGGGCCGTCGCCGATCTCGACGATCGTCTGCAGCGCGGCGGCGAGGTCACGTCCGTCGTGCGCGAGCGCGCCAGTCTGCACGCTGATGCGCGGTTGCCGCAGCGGGCTCTCGGCGTCGGTGCGGAATCCGTCGTAGAAACGCCAGGCGCGCAACCGCTCGCGCAGCGCGAACAGTTCCGGGAA
>Ga0207639_10001333_pt1 | contig 16674 bp, 18 predicted proteins | sample KBSCornC32_FD_184299 | JGI IMG/M metagenome (GOLD analysis project Ga0207639, IMG submission 184299) | Corn rhizosphere microbial communities from Kellogg Biological Station, Michigan, USA - KBS Corn C3-2 (SPAdes) (version 2) | ecosystem: Host-associated > Plants > Roots > Rhizosphere > Soil ...
GATTTGAAGCCAAGTTAGTGGGGGGCCGCTGGCACCACGCCGTGAGCCTTGTCCCTCTGCCCGGCGCCCGAGATATGACAGTTGCTGAGTTCATAGGAACGAGCGCTCGTCGCATATCCAAAATGGGCCAGTGGGTTGACGTGCCTCGCGGCATTGCGCACGCACATCCGGCAGTTCTCCGCTGGTGCCGTAAATATGCGGCCTCTGAGCTTGGGTCTGGCGCGTTCCGCTTTCAGCCCGAGGCATACACCGCTTTAAGCAATGAGGAGCTGTCCGTTGCCTATATCCCGGAGCAGCACGATCCGGATCGAGAGATCCGCGCTCTAGCCAAGACAGAGCGGCTTTTGCGAACAGCACGTGCTGAGGTCAGCCATCTGCAAGCACAGCGGGCCTTGGACCTTCGGGTCGCCTCGGTTGCCGGCCACAGCAGGCGTCAACTTGGCGATCTGGTCGGCCTGTCTTTCGCTCGTATCCAACAGATCGTCTCCGGCATCCAGGCGCGTCAACCGCTTCGCTAGATGAGGCTTGGGTCAGTCGCGTTATGCCTCGCCAACTAGCTCGCGGATGAAGGTCTACGCTAGTGCGGTGCGTCGCCGTGCGAGGCTGACCGGCGTGGCGCTTCGTGAGTTCGATGCAGCCCTTGATTGGGCAGCAATGGGCAGCGGGGGGCTGGATTCGGTCGAGTTCAGAGCCGGACTCGGATGACGGGCAATCGCCGGAAACGGCTCAGCAGAGCCTTTTCAGCAACCCGCCCCGATAGCTCAGCTGGATAGAGCGACTCCCTCCTAAGGAGTAGGCCGCTGGTTCGAATCCAGCTCGGGGCATTTCTAGGCGGGGGGCAATCCAAAAGGGCGGCGTGGTCGAGGATCCAGGCGCGGCTTCCCTCGGAAGCTCTTTGGCTAGAGCGTTGCCCGCACGCTCAACGCCAGGTTGCCGAGGATCTTGGTCTCGGCCCCTGCAGGGGAGGTGAGTGGGCGATCTCGCCGGCTCGGTCCGCGCCCAGGTACGGGGCGAGGATGAATTCGGCGAACTCCGGCAGGAGTTCCTCGAGCTGCTCGGCTTCCCCGGCTGCGACCTTGCGTGAGGCAAGCATGACCAAGGCGCCGATCGTCGAGTCCTCCGTCGTAGGGGGCAGCTCGCGGTCTGCCTGCCGCTGATTCCGGCCCTGCTCGAGGTATGGAACGACCTCGTGCACCGCCTCGTGGAAGCGAGCGGCCACCACCGCCCCCGCCGCCTGCGACTCGACCAGGCAGAGGCTGGCCAAGTCGGGCTCATCGGCGAAGAACGCCAGCGTCGCGCGAGCGGCCGCAACCGCCTTCTCCGGCCACTCCCCCCCGCCGTCGACTGCATCCGTCGCAAGCTCTCGCACGTGCCCGACGACCACCTCGAAGGCGGCCAGAAAGCACTCTTCCTTGCCCTCGAAGTTCTCGTAGAAGACCCGCCGGGAGACGCGCGCCTGCTTGGTGATGTCGGTGATCGTCGTCGCCCGGTAACCCTTCTCGGCGACCGCGGTTGCGAGACCGGCGATCAATCGCTCGCGTTGGTTGTGGGCGACCTGCTCGCGGCTGAAGCCGTGGCGGCCTGCCGGAAGCGGGCCGAGCTCTTCGTCCGCCATCTAGAGCGGTCCCTCCGCGGCGGCCACGTGATCAGGCGGAGGTGACCTGGTGGCTGGGCCCGGCCGCTTCGCGGGCCGCGACTTCCTCGCCCACGTAGGGCCGCAGAAGGAACTCGAGCGCCTCGGGCAGCAGCGTCCGCAGCTTCTCTGCTTCGCCCGCAATCAGGCGCTGGTTGATCACCCAGAGCACGCCGCCGGCGAGGGTCTCCTCGAGGCTCTCCGGCAGCTTGTCGGCACGCGGGTTGAGCTCTCGCCCCGGGCGCAGCAGGGGCGCGAAGCGCTTCAGCATCGCCTCATGGCGGGCCGCCGCCTCCGGCCCGGCGGTGGGGGCCTCGACCAGGCAGGCACGGGCGACGCTCGGGTGCTCGGCGGCGAGCTTCAGCAGGGCGCCGAGGCCGGCGCCGACCTTGTCCGGCCAGGGACCGGATTCCCCGTCGTAGGCTTCCTCGACCACGTACGCCGTCCGGTTCAAGGCGGCATCGAGCAGGGCCAGGAAGGCCTCCTCCTTGTCGCCGTAGTGCTTGTAGAAGGTCGCGTAGCCGACCCGCGCCCGGCGCACGATCTGCTCGATCGTCGTCTCGGCGAATCCCTGCTCGGCGATCAGGTCGGCGGTCGACTCGAGGATCCGCCGCCGCTGGTCGTCCGCGGACGCGGCCCTGCTGACCGGCTCTGGGCCGGGCGGTTGCCGGGAAGCCTTTCCAGGCAATGCGCGCACGGAGTCAGGATAGCGCGCGTTCCCATTGGTACGAAGACAGTATATGAAGTGTTGATAGTTCCCAAAGATGGGCTAAGGTACCCCGAGTGAGGGCACCTACGACACTGCGAGCGGTGAGGTCATGGGACGAAGCCGTTCCGCAGCGCCCGTCGGAGGAGGGAACACTGGAAGCGATGCTGCTCAGCGTCGGCTCCCGCGGCTACGACAAAGCCACGGTGCAGGAAGTGCTAGAGCGCAGCGGCATCTCCCGCGATCGCTTCCAGCGGCGCTTCGGCAGCAAGGAGACCTGCTTCGCGGAGGCCTACGAGATGGCAACGGACAGGCTCTGCGCGGAAGTGCTCGAGGCGGGCCGCGAGGCCGAGAGCTGGCGGGCGGGTTTCCGCGCCGCCCTCGCCCAGCTGCTGCGCACCGTCGCCGAGCAGCCGCTGCTGGCGAAGGCGCTTTTGATCGAGGTGCGAGCGGCCCGCGGCCAGGCCTGGGCCAAGCACCAGCAGATGGTCGAACGCTTCGCCAGGGCGGTCGACTCCGCGCGCCACGAGCCGAGCGCCAGGGCGACGACCACAGCGCTCACCGCCCAGTTCGTCGTCGGCGCAATCGAGGAATCCCTCGCCACGGAGATCGGCGCCGGTCGCGCCGCCACGGTGGAGCGCCTGCTCCCCGACCTCGCCCACCTCGCGGTGCTCAACTACTTCGGAGAGGACGAGGCCTGGCTGGAACTGGGTTCGCCGGAGCTTGCCCCGGTCGAACCCGGCGAATGAACCTCAGGCTGGCTCGCGCGCCAGCTCCGCCGCCTCGGCGCTCCCTACATATGGAGTGAGCGTGAACTCAACCAGGTCGGGCAGCAGCTCCTCCAGCTCTTCGGCTTTGCCGGCGATGATGCGGCGGGAGATCAGCGAGACCATGCCGCCGACCAGCGCCTCCTCGGTGGTCGGCGAGAGTCGGGCGAGAACCTCGGGTGGGCGGCCCTCGCGGCCGGTCTGGAAGTAAGGCACGAAGCTCTGGATCGCGGCGTCGTAGCGCTCGACCACGACCGGGCCGGCTACCAGCGCCTCGACCATGCAGAGGCGGGCCAAATGTGGCTCGGCGGCGAGGAACTCGAGCATCGCGCCGATCCCGGCTTTGACCGCGTGTGCCCAATCGTCCTCAGCCTCGAAGGCGGTGGAGACGCGCCCGCGCAACTCCTCCATCACCGTGTCGTAAGCGGCGACGAAGCACTCGTCCTTGCTGGAGAAGTGCTCGTAGAAGGTGCGCCTCGAGACCGCGGCATGGCGGGTGATGTGGGCGATCGTGGTGCCGGAGTAGCCGTTCTCGGCAATTGCCTCGGCTAGCCCGGCGATCAGGCGCTCGCGCTGATTGTGGATGACGAACTCACGCGGCAGGCCATGGCGGCCGGGCGGCAACCGGGCGAGCTCGGGGGGATATTCCTCGGCCGACACTCCCGAGTCACCCGAATCCCGGGAGGAGGGCTTCTTCTTGGCCACACCCCGACGATATCGCGCTGGCGGATCAAAGCCCCTCGACAACTCGGCCAGCCCCGCCTCGATTCCCAGATACGGCATTACTGCGGCGGACATCAGCTGCGGGACCAGCTCGGGCAGCTCGTCGGCATTGCCGCGCACCACTTTCGCGTATACCTGGCCGTAGGCCGACCCGGCCAGCGCCTCGGCGGTGGTGTGGGGCACCGAGTCGGGGTCCTCCATCTCGTTGCGTCCGGCATCGATCAGCGAGGCGATCACCCGCATCGTCATGTCGCGGCGGGCCCGGGCGGCGTCGCCGGCGGCCAGTACCTCGACGGCGAAGGAGGCCCGACTGGGGGCATTGCGCAGGTTCTCGACGATCTCGCAGGCGACGGCGCGGAGTCGGTCGGGCCAGCTCTCCTGGCTGTTGTAGGCCGCCAGCATCTCCTGCATGCAGCCCTCGTTGATCTCCTGCCAGGCGGAGAGGAAGCAGTCGTACTTGCCGCGGAAGTGGCGGTCGAAGGCGGGCCTGTCGAGTCCGGCTCGCTCGATGATCAGCTCGATCGTGGTCTCGGCGTAGCCGCGCTCGGCGGCGATCTCGATCAGGGCCTCGACGATGCGCTCACGCTCGGGACTGGCGGCGCGCTCGCGGGTCTCCAGGTCAAGCACTAGCTCATAGGACCTCCGATCCCTGCCCCTGACTTAACCGGCGTCGGTTGTCGACGGTTCTTCGCCGGCGATCCGCTTGGCGGACTCGGCACCGAGGTATGGCGTGAGCGAGAACTCGACCAGCTCCGGCAGCAGCTCCTCGATCTGCTCCGCCTGCCCCATGATGATGCGCTGGTAGAGGATCCAGAAGATCCCGCCGACGATCGTCTCCTCCAACGTCGTCGGCAGCTCATCGCCCTTGGCGGAGACCTTGCGGCCCATGCGGAAGAGCGGCACGAAGGCCTGGATCGAGCGCTCGTAGCGGTCGACCGCGGCGGGCCCGGCCGAGAGCGCCTCGACGATGCAGGTGCGGGCAAGCGCCGGCTCGGAGGCGACGTAGTGGAGGAAGGCGGCCAGGCCGGCGTCGACCCGGGCGGGCCATGTGTCGACCTTGCTGGCGGCGTCGACGACGCGGCGCAGCGCCTCCTTCACAGCGAACTCCGAGGCGGCGAGGAAGCAGTCCTCCTTGGAGGAGAAGTTCTCGTAGAAGGTGTTGCGGGCGATGCCGGCCCGGCGCACGATGTCGGCCACCGTGACGGCGCGGTAGCCCTTCTCCACCGTCTCCTCGGCGAGGGCGGCGATTATGCGGGCTCGCTGGTGCTGGGCGATGAACTCCCGCGGCAGTTGGTGCCGGCCCGGTGGCATCCTCGTTGCTTGCGGAGCTCGATCGGGCACGAACGCCAGGGTACCTCGATAGGTATCCGTTTCCAAGCTGGACGGATCGACCAGATACCGCTACTGTTCCTTATTCCAGACAACCCGTTCCCTTGATAGCGAGGAAGGTCGGATGGGCAAGCAGGCCGCAACCAAGGTCCGGGCAGGGGCTGAGGGGACCGGCGCAGTGGGGAAGGTCTTCCCCGAAGCTCCCGCACTCAGACTGGTGAGTTCCCCGAAGCGTCAGCGCATTCTCGAGGGCATGCTCGAGGCTGTCGGCAATGCCGGCTACGACGCCGCGTCCGTGCGCACGGTGCTCGACAACACCGGGCTTTACCGGCAGGCCTTCTACGACGAGTTCGCGGACAAGGAGGCCTGCTATCTCGAGGCGCTCAAATACGGCGTGGCGAAATTCAAAGCCATCGCGAGTGCGGCGGCCGCGCCCGAGGGCGGCTGGCGCGCCGAACTTCGCGCCGGCCTCGGCGCGGTCCTCGATGCCCTCGACGCGGACCCCGCCATCGGCCGCGCGCTGATCGTCGAGGTCCACGCCGCGGGGCCGGAGGCACTCGAGATCCGCTCCAAAGCGATGAAAGAGATCACCGCTTTCATCGATTCGGCGCGCCACGCCTCGACCGGCACCGAGACCCCGCCGCCAATCGCCGCCGAGGGGATTGTCGCCGGCATCCACGCGGTGATCCACGCCAAGTTGGCTGCCGGCGATCCGGACGGCTTTCGCCAGCTATTACCTGACTTCATGTACTTCGCGGTGCTGCCCTACTTCGGAGCCGAGGTGGCTGACGCCGAGATGAAGGCCGCCAGAGCCTGACGAGTCCGGCGGTCGGCAGGCTCGGTGTAGACAGCCTGAGAACACTGCCCTACTCTGAAGCCATGGATCCGCCCACGGCCTCGAGCGTAGAAAAAACACAGGCCGGTACGCAGAGCCTGCCGCGGGCCTACCTGGTGCGCTCCGAAAGGGAGCGTCTTCTGGAGGCGATGTTGCGCGTCGCGGCGGCGAAAGGCTACGAAGCGACGACTGTCCAAGACGTGGTCGAGGTGGCGGGAGTTTCCGAGCAGGCCTTCGAGCAGATGTTCGGTGACAAGGAGAGCTGCTTCCTCGAGGCCTACGAGGCGGTCTTCGACGTCCTGCTCGCCCATATGAGCAGTGCGTTCGAGGCCGCTGCCGGCCGGCCCTGGCCCGAGCGGATCTCGGCGGCGCTCGGCGCCCTCGTCGGACTGCTCTCGATCGAGGCTGGGATCGCGCGTCTGTCGATGGTCGAGGTCACCGCCGCTGGGGACGATGCTCGCGCTCGCTACCGCTCGGCCCTGGCGCGCTTCACCCCGTTTCTGGAGGAGGGACGCCAATACGCCAACCAGGGCGAGGAACTTCCGGCCGACACCGCCCGCTTCGCGATCGGCGGCGCCGCCTCGATGATCTTCGACGAGATTCGCGCGGGGCGGGGGCCGGAGCTGACCCGCATCCTTCCCGACCTCGTCTTCGCCGTGCTGATGCCCTACCTGGGCCCGGAAGCGGCCGAAGACGAGATGCGCCGCGTGGCGCGCGAGCACGCGGCATAGCGCCGCTTACACGCCTTTGCCGTGACGACCTTCGCCGTTAGCAAAGCGCTGGGCGCCTTCGACCGCGACCTCGAGCACCTCGCGACCGATCCGGTGCTCGAGCGCGATGCCCTCAGCGAGCGGCAGGCCGAAACCCTCGATCGCGGCGCGGCGATCGGCCAGCATCGTCTCCTGGGGGAAGGCGGCAATCCGCTCGGCCAGCTCGAGGGCGCGCTCCAGGTGCCCGCCGGGCTCGACCAACTCGTTGACCAGGCCGACGCGGTGGGCCTCCTCGGCCTCGACCGGCCGGCCGGTGAGGATCAGCTCCAGCGCCCGGCCCATACCGATCACGCGAGGCAGACGCTGTGTGCCTCCGTCGACCAGGGGCACCCCCCAGCGGCGCTCGAAGAGGCCGAAGGTCGATTGCGGAGTGGCGATCCGCATGTCGCACCAGAGCGCCAACTCCACTCCTCCCGCAAGGCACCAACCGTCGACGGCGGCGATCGCCGGCTTGGCCGGAGTCAGCCGGGTCGGCCCCATCGGGCCGTGGGGATGATCTACGTCCAGGTCCATCGCCTTGAGGTCAGCCCCTGCGCAAAAGGCCTGCCCGCCGGCCCCGGTAAGGACCAGCACCCGAGCGCCTTGGTCGGCCTCGAACTCCCTCAGCCCATCGCGAAACCCCTGCGCCGCCGCCGCATCGATCGCATTTCGCCGCTCCGGCCGATCGATCGTAAGCACCGCGGCAGCCCCAACCCGCTCATAACGAACCCCTCCGCTCATCGACCTGATCCTCCCATAGGGGGTGGGGAGCGGGCGGGCTAGTCATCGCGGCCTTCCGGGTCTCGCAACGACGCCCAGCTCCCAGGCACTACGTCCCGGCACGCTGGCCAGCGGTGGCAGGTGTTCGCTGACCGAAGCCAACATAGGAATCCCCTCAGACAGATCACCTGCGTTGTCTGAGGTGGTTTGGGCACGCGGCTGGCGGCGGCGGGCCTGCGCCAGGCGGCGTCCTCGCCGGCTTGCGTGGCGCTGCCACGCGGCGCCGGCTGCGTCCTTGCCTGGCTTGGCCCGAGCTCGCCAGCCACGCACCCAAACCACCTCAGACAACGCACAAAAATGCGACCGGCGGTGACGCTCGGTTGCCTGCCGTGCGCGTAGCCTTCGCGCACTGAAGCTCGTAGCGCCACCTTCGAGGCGGTGTCCGGTGGGCTTCCGCGGACCCGTCTCTTCCAGTCGCAATTGGAATTTAGCGCGCACCCGAGCGGGCCGCTAGGGGGGTGGGGAATACGTTCCCGCAAACTCCGATATTTGGCGCTTCTCGATAGATGGAAGCGGTCCGCGCGGGCGTATTCGAAGAAAGACCATTGGCCGACGGCTAACCTCCGCCCGGTGCGCATAGACGAGATCATCGCCGCCAAAGCGCCGACCTTCTCGGTCGAGTTCTTCCCGCCCAAGACTGACGAGGGGCGCGAGGGGCTGCTCGAGACGGCGCGGGCGCTGCGCGAGCTCGAGCCCGACTTCGTCTCGGTCACCTATGGGGCCGGCGGCTCGACCCGCGACGGCACGGTCGAGATCACCCGCGAGCTGAAGGACGAGCTCGGCTACGAGACGATGGCGCACCTGAGCTGCGTCGGAGAGACCGCCGAGGGCCTAGCGCAGACCCTGGACCAGATCGAGGCGGCGGGGATCGAGAACGTCTTCGCGCTGCGCGGCGACCCGCCGCGTGGTCAGGAGGACTTCGTCCAGCCCGAGGGCGGGCTGGGCAGCGCCGCCGAGCTGACCGCCTTCATCGCCTCGCGCTGGCAGTTCACCGTCGGTGGCGCCTGCTTTCCGGAGGTCCATCCCGAGGCGCCCGACCTCGAGACCGACCTGGCCTACCTGAAGACCAAGGTGGAGGCCGGGGCCTCCTTCCTGATCACACAGCTCTTCTTCGACAACCAGGTTTATTTCGACTTCGTCGCCGCGGCGCGCGCGGCGGGGATCGAGGTGCCGATCATCGCCGGGGTGATCCCGGTGGCCAGCTTCGCCCAGACCAAGCGCATCTGCGACCTCTGCGATGCCTCGATACCACCGCGGCTCGAAGCCGCATTCGCCGCTGCGCGAGGCGACGAGACGGCTGAGTTCGAGCTCGGCGTCGCCTACGCTGCCCAGCAATGCTCGGAGCTGCTGCTGGCGGGAGCGCCTGGGATCCACTTCTACGCGCTCAACCGAGCGCCGGCGACGCGCGCCGTTCTCGGCTCGCTGCAGGCGGCTCGTCCCTGGGAGCGCGGCCGCGACGACAGCGGTGACCTGGCCAAGTCACTCTGAGTAAACTGCGTCGTCCTCATGGCTAACCGCAGGGAGGAAGAGAGGGAGCGACTGCGCCAAGCTCGGCAGGAACGCGAGCAGAAGCAGGCCGGCTCGGCCAAACGCCGTCTGATGATCGGTTACGGAGCCGCGGGCGTGGTCGGAATCCTCGTCCTGATCGGCATCGTCGCCGTGATCGTCTCCGCCGCCAACAAGAACGACAGCGGCAACGCCCACATCGACCAGCAGTCGGGCTCGACCAACGGCGTGCAGCCGGACACGCGCAGCGGCACCGACGTCGCCGCTGTGAAGGTCACTGATCTCAAGCAGGCGGCGAAAAAGGCCGGTTGCGACCTCCGCCTCCACCTTCCCGAAGAGGGCCACGAACACATTCCGCCAACCGCGCCGACGCCCGAATACAAAACCAATCCGCCCACCTCGGGGAACCACGTCGAACCGCCCTACCAGCAGGCCGACGGCGCCTACAAGGAAATGCCCCAGGAAATCGACGTAGTCCACTCGATGGAGCACGGCCGGCTGGAGATCCAGTACTCGCCGGACCTCTCCGAAAGCGCCCAGCTCGAACTGATCGGGCTCTACGACTCGATGTACGGCGCGACGCTGCTCTTCCCGAACAGCAACATGCCCTACGAAGTCGCGGCGACGACCTGGCGCAACCTGCTCGGCTGCAACGAATACAAGGGCGCAATCACGCTCGACGCGATCCGCGACTTCGGCAAGCAGACCTGGGGCCACGGTCGCGAGCCGGTCGAAGGCTTCCCCTTCACCGGCCCGACGCCGGCGGAACCGACCGTCGGCTAAGCGCGGTAAGCGGGGAAGAAGCTCCCGGCGTCGCGGCCGGCCGAGAGGCGGGCGTAAGCGGCGGGATTGGCGATCAGCTCCGACGTGTGCCAGGGCAGCTCGCGATTGGCGAAGCCGCGCTTGAACTCCTCGAGCCGGTCGCCGCGGCTGATGCCGCCGCCGAGGTTGAGCGGCTCGGCGAGCTCGGCGGCGAGCTCGACCAGCGAGGCGACGACGTTCTTCATCGGCGAGTCGCGTAGGTGCGAGTCGGCGCTGCCGCTGAGGTAGTAGTGCAGGTAGCCGTCGCTGCCGGCGGCGATCGAGGCGGCGGCGATGGAGCCGTCGGGGGCGTAAGCGAGGGCGAGCCAGGTGCGGGGGGACTCGAGGATGCGGTCGAAGTACGCCTGGCTGAAGAAGTAACGATCGGCGGCGCCGGTGCGGCGCATCGTCTGCTCGTAGGCAGCGAGGAATCCGGCGCGCTGGGCGGCGGCTGTCTCTGGCCCCGGCACGAGACTCAGCTCATAGCCGTTGCGCAGGTTCTTGTTGATCTGGTTGCGGTCGCTGCCGCGACTCTTGGCGGGCAGAGCCGGGTCGGCGATCTGAACCACGTTGCGAGCGCTGGTGGAGGCGAGCTGCGGGTGGCCGAGGGTATGGCGGAGGAAGATCGTGACCAGGCCGGTGGCGCTGAAGTCGATGGATTCAGGGTCTAGAGCAGGAGGAGTCGGGGGGGTGTCCCGCGGAGCCTCCCCGCTGTTGCTCCGCGGGACACCCCCCCGACTCCTCTCGACCAAGCCCGGATAGCCGTACGGCGAGATCGCGTCGAGATCATCGGCGCCATCGATCTCGCGGACGATCAGAGGTGCCAGAAGCTCGACCTCCTCACCGGCGATTCGCAATGAGTGGGTAACACCTTCGGCGTCGAGGAACGGTCGCGAGCGGAAGAACTCCTCCCCCGCCGCGGCCGCGCCGCGATCCTCGATCAGCTCAGCGCTCGCGGCGACGTTGCTCACGAGAGCAGGTCTGCCGCAGCGGCGCGGAACTCGTCGGGCAAAACGCCCCAGACCTCGCAATCGTCGGCCGGGGCGCTCTCGCGGCGCAGGTGGGCACGCATCGTCCCCTCGTGCTTCCAGCCGAGACCGGCGACCGTCTTCTTCGCCACCTCGTTGCGCGCGGGGATGCGGCCGTAGACGCGGTGGGCGCCGAACTCGTCAAAGGCCTTGGCCAGGGTCAGCGCCTCGGCGCGGCGGCCGACCCCCTTGCCGCGCACGTCGTCGCCGATCAGGGCGCCCAGCTCTGGCGCCGTCTGGCGAAAGAGGCCGTAGAGGGCGGTGAAGCCAACGGGCTCGTCGTAGCCCTCGACCTCGATCGCGTACTTGCGGTCCTCGCCCGAGTCGTCCATCGCCCGCCCAACCCAGGCCTCAGCTTCGGCCTCGGAGAAAGAGTCGCGCTGCTCCATCAGCGAAGCGGTCGCGGCCGGGTTGTTGAACCAGCGGTGCACGGCGGCGGCGTCGCCCGGCTCGAAGCGGCGAAGGCTGACGTGCGGTCGATCGTCCATGGCGAAACCCTATGCCGTCCACGCCTTCACACGGTGCAACGTTTCACGGCTCCCGGCGCGCTGTGAACCGTTGCACTGTCAGTCCGGGGCGAGGCCGTGTCCGGTGATCAGCAGCCAGAGAGTCCTGGCGAGGATGCGGGCGTCGAGAAGCGCACTGCGGTTGTCTACGTAGTAGACGTCGAGCTCGATCCGCTCCTCCCAGGGGATGCCGGCCCGGCCTTGGATCTGAGCCCAACCGGTGATGCCCGGGCGGACCTCGTGGCGACGGTGCTGGTGCGGCGTGTAGTCGACCACCTGGGCGTGGATCGTCGGGCGCGGGCCGACGATCGCCATCTCCCCGCGCAGGACGTTGAGCAGGTTGGGGATCTCGTCGATCGAGGTCCGCCGCAGGACGCGACCGATGCCGGTGACGCGTGGGTCGTCGCGGGTGACGACCGTACCGACGCCGACCGGATCGGAACCGGCGACCATCGTGCGCAGCTTCAACATCTCGAACTCCTCGCCACCCATGCCGACGCGGCGCTGGCGGTAGATCACCGGGCCTCGGCTGCCGAGCTTGATCGCTATCGCGGCGAGCAAGAGCACGGGGGAGAAGACGGCGAGCGCCAGCAGCGCGATCGCGATGTCGAAGGCCCTGGGCACGATGAGCTAGCCGCGACCCTTCATCGCGTGCCCGGGGCCTTCTCCCACGCCCCGGCGGGTTGGCCGCGGCGAAAGCGGTCCCAGAGGCCCGCGGCGATCGAGAGGGTCGCCATCGCGTAGTAGCGGGCGACGCGCAGGGGGCCGACCGGAAAGCTGCCTCCGAACAGCGCCGCGGCGATCGCGGCGACCTGGATGCCGTAGGTGACGACGTAGACGGTGCCGCTGCCGAGCAGGGCGAGGTTGGCGAAGAAGGCAGCGAAGTGCAGGAACGGGGTCAGGTAGCGCAGCAGGCGATGCGAGAAGAGCTCGAAGGCGTAGAGGGTCGAGTAACCGCGAGGCGAGATCATCCCCTCACCGACGACGATGTCCCAGAGGCCGACCATCATCCGCCGTTTGCGGGCGAACTCCCCCTCCATCGTCGGCACCATCTTCTCCTCGGCTCGCGCGGTCGGCACGTAGAGCGAGCGCCTGCCGCGCTTGGCCAGGGCGAAGGGAAAGGAGAGATCGTGGCTGCCGGAGGGATCGAGCGGCAGGTAGTCCTCGGCGCGCACGGCGTAGATCGCACCGTTGCCGGCGGTGATCCCAGCCAGCGAGGACTCCATCTCGCGGACCGCCATCTCGTAGCGCCAGTAGGCGCCCTCGAGGTTGTCGCCGGTGGCATCGAGGAAGCGGACCTGACCGCAGGCGTAGCCGACCTCGGCGTCAGCGAAAGGAGCAACGAGGCGGCGCAGGGCGTCGGGGGCCCACTCGCTGTTGGCGTCGGAGAAGGCGAGGATCTTGCCTGAGGCGCGATCGGCGGCGGCGTTCTGCGCAGCCAACTTGCCCCCGCGGGGCAGCTCGAGGACGAGGTCGGCGCCGGCGGCTCGGGCGCGCTCCGCGGTGGCGTCATAGGAGCCGTCGGAGGCGACGATCAGCTCGACCAGCTCGCGCGGATAGTCGAGGGCGAGGGCGTTGGCGACCTTTGCCTCGATCACCTCCTCCTCGTCATAGGCGGCGACGATCAGGGAGACGCGGGGCAGCTGGTCATCCGCGGACACAGGGGAAGCCGGCGGCGAGCGCCGCAGCGCGACCAGGAGCCGAAGAAGCAACGGATAGCCGAGGTGCGTGTAGAGAATCAGCGCAGCGGAGATCCCGAAGATCGCGGCGAGCATCAGGCGATTATCTGCTTCCGGTGCGCTTTATGCCCCCGTGGGGAGCAAAAGGCGCACCGGAATGGAAGTGGGTCCTCAGATGAGCTCCTCGTAGAGAGTGAGGGTCTGGGCGGCGACGGCATCCCAGGAGTAGGGGCCCGCGGCGGCGGCTCGGGCGGCGGCGGCGAGGCGCTCGCGGGCCTCGGGGTCGGCGACCAGCTCGGCCAGGGCCTGGGCGAGAGCGCCCGCGTCGCCGGGTGCCACCAGCCTGGCGGCACCGCCGGCCGCAACCTCGGGGAAGCCGCCCACGGCGCTGAGCACCATCGGCTTGCCGAAGGCGAGGCCGGTGTAGAGGACCCCGGAGTGCTCGGCGTCGCGGTAGGGCAAGACGAGGAGGTCGGCGCGGCGGAAGATCGCCGGGATCTCGGCGTCCTCGACGAAGCGGGTGACGAAGCGAACACGCCCCGAAGCCGCCAGTGCGGCCGCCCGTAGCGAGGCGACGTCCATGCGCGGGTTGCCGACGATCCAAAGCTCGGCGCCCTCGAGCTGGGCGAAGGCGTCGAGCAACAGGTCGAGGCCCTTATAAGGACGGAGCAAGCCGAAGAAGAGGATCACCGGCCCCTCGGCGCCCTCGAGCTCGGCCGGCAACGGCTTCTCCTGTGGCAGTCGGGTGAGGTAGTCGAAGGCGCCGTGGGGGATGACGTGGACACGCGCAGAATCGAGGCCAAGCTCGTCGCGCAGGCGGGCCGCTCCGTGCTCGGAGTGGGCGACGACCCCGTCCATGCGGTCGAAGAGACTGCGGGCGACTCTGACCTGTCGGCGGCTGGGACTGGGCGGCAGGATGTAGTGAGCGGTGAGCAGGCGCGGGCGGCTCGGCGGCAGCAGATGGGCATCGAGGACCGGCGCGGTGAGCCACTGGTAGTGGACGACGTCGGCGCTGAGCGCCCCGCGCAGGCGTCGCATGTCCCCGACGTGCTCGGCGGCCTTCAGCACCCGCCGCGCGGGGGTTTCGAGACCGCGTTGGGCGCTGCGCCGGTAGAAGCACTCGCGCACCCGGTAGCCGTCTGGCTCGGGCACCGGTCCGTAGAGGAAGCGGCTGGTCAACAGCTCAACCTCGAGGCCGCGGCGGGCGAGCGCAGCGGCGAGGGCGCGGTCGTAGGGCGGCGTGAAGGCCGAGGGGTCGACTAGCTGGACTTTCATGGTGGCAAGCGTCCGGTGGTTGCCGGACAGGGCGATTATCGTGACCGCGGTGGCGCCCACGCTCTCCTACTGCGTCGTGAACACGAACGGCCGCGATTACCTGCTCGCCTGCCTGGAGGCGATCGAGCGTACGCACCCGCAGGGAATCGAGCACGAGGTCCTCGTCTTGGATAACGCCTCCGGCGACGGCTCCGCCGAGGCAGTGCGCGCCCGCGGCGGCGACATCGGCCTGATCGAGCGCGAGCGACGCACGGGCAAGGGAGAGAACGACTCGACCCTGATGCGCGAGGCAGCAGGCAGGTACTGCCTGCTGCTCAACGAGGACTCAGAATTGCGGCCCGGGGCTGCCGCCGCACTGATCGAGGCCCTCGACGCCGACCCGAAAGCCGCGGCCGCGACGGCGCAGCTGCTCAACTCGGCCGGGGATCCCGTCCCCTGTGCCTGGCGTTTCCCCGGCGTCGGCACCGCCCTGGCCGGAGCCCTTTTCCTGCATCGCTGGCTGACTGCGCAGAGCAAGGGCGCCTCGACGCGTCGGGTCGATTGGGGCCAGTCGAGCGCGCTGCTGGTCCGCCGCGAGGCCGCCGCCCAGGTCGGCTTCATGGACCCCGCCTTCTTCGTCTACTACGACGAGTGCGACTTTGCCAAGCGTCTCGCCGACGCCGGCTGGCACAGCCTCTTCGTCCCAGCGGCCGAGGCGATCCACCACGACCAGCTATCCACCGATCTCGGTGCCGGCCTCCCCCGCATCGTCGAATTCCACCGCAACCGCGACCTCTACATGCGCAAGCATCATGGTGGCGGCGCTGCGCTGGCCGTGCGGATCCTCACCGCGTGGTCCTACGCCGTGCGCGCGCTTGCCGCGACGGTCATGCCCAGGCAACCGGCGCAGGTCTACTGGGCACATACGCGACAGGCGGTTTTCCCGGGGCGCGGAACGAGCATCGCCGACGCGGCCCGGTTACAGGCGTGAGTCCTCGTCCATCTGCTCTACCTCGTAGGTCTCGGAGACCGAGCCGTCGACTCCCGCCGCGGCGGGACGCAACGCCTGCAGGCTCGCCAGCACGTCGGCTGGGTGGCGCAAGCGGGCCAGCCAGCGACGCTCGCCTTGGGTGAAGAAGCCCGTCGTTAGGAGCGCGAATGGGTATGCGAGCGCGAAGAGGAGGCGCAGGACCAGACCGCTGAAGCCCTCGGTTGGCAGCAGCAGTTCGCCGAGACCGACGAGGACAGTCGAGACCGTAAGCACCCGCAGCAGGCGGCCCCATTCGTAGGGGACAGGGAAGAGGCGTTGGGTGAAGACGTACATCAGCGCCAGCACGACGATGTAGGAGGCGACCAGGGCGATGCCGGCGCCGACGATCCCTAGCGGCGGCACCAGGACGAGGTTGAGGGCGATATTGGCGACGAGAGCGGCGCCGGTGGCCGGGAAGTTGAACTCGGTGCGGCCGGTGCGGCCGAGGATGACGACGAGCACCATGTAGAGCGCGTAGAGGGTGGCCGCCGTGGCGAGCAGACCGATCACCTTGTAGGAGCCGAAGAATTCCGGCGCGACAAGGGCGCGCACGAGCCAGCGCGAGAGCAGCCACATGCCGGTGACGACGAAGGCACAGCCGGCGACGAAGAGTGTCACCACGGTGGCGTAGACGCGGCGCGCCTCGTCGTCCTCGCGGATCGAGTAGGCGAGCGGCGGCCAGGCGAGCTGGAAGCCGCGGACGAGGACGTTGACGCCCTGGGCAAACTTGACCGCGATCGAGTAGAGGCCGGCCTCGGGCAGCCCGGCGGCGTGGACGATGATGATCCGGTCGACGAAGTTGAGCCCATAGAGGGAGAGCTCGGCCGGCATCGTCGGCAGGCCGAAGCGCATCAGCCGCCGTAGCAGGGTCGATTCGAAGCGCAGCGAGAGACGCTTGCGGTGGATGACGAGCAGGGCCGCGACGACCAGGGCACCGCTGCCGTAGCTGCCGATCAGCAGGCCGCGGGCGCCCTCGCCGGCACCGACGACGAGGATGACGGTGAGGCCGATCGCCAGCACTACGTTGGCGATCGTGGTGATGAAGAAGGCTCGGGCCCGCTCCTCGAGGCGGAAGAGGGTGAGCAGGAATTCGTTCATCGTCAGCACCCAGAGACCGCCGATCGAGATCCGCGCCAGCTCGGCCGCAGATTCGCCGAGCAGCGCTTCGGAGATCGGTTCGGCGAAGGGCAGGGCGACGAGCGCGGCGAGGGTCGCGAGCCAGAAGAGCGCGGCGAAGGAGCTGCTGGAGTTCCTGTCGCAGCGCGAGCAGGTGGAGCAGCTTGCTATGCCAGTGGCCGGCTATGACATCCCGCCGTTCCCGTCAATGTACGACATGCCGGTCTGGAGC
>Ga0207639_10001334_pt1 | contig 16655 bp, 13 predicted proteins | sample KBSCornC32_FD_184299 | JGI IMG/M metagenome (GOLD analysis project Ga0207639, IMG submission 184299) | Corn rhizosphere microbial communities from Kellogg Biological Station, Michigan, USA - KBS Corn C3-2 (SPAdes) (version 2) | ecosystem: Host-associated > Plants > Roots > Rhizosphere > Soil ...
GTGATCGGGGTGCCGTTGCCGCTCGACAAGGCGGAAGCCGGGCTCGCCGCCGCCTTCACCGCCGAGCCGTGCGGCTGGGAAGACGCGGCCGCGACGATTATGACCACCGATACCTTCCCCAAGGCGGCGGTGACGCGCGCGGTGGTCGACGGCAAGCCGGTCAGCCTGGTCGGGATCATCAAGGGATCGGGCATGATCGCGCCCGACATGGCGACGATGCTGGGGTTCATTTTCACCGACGCCGCGGTCGATCCGGCCTGGCTGCAGGCGGCGCTCGCGCGCGCCAATACGCGCAGTTTCTCGTGCATCACGGTCGATAGCGATACCTCGACCAGCGATACCGTGCTCGCCTTCGCGACCGGCGCCGCCGGCAATGTCGCCATCGCGCATGACGACGATCCCGGCGCCGATGCCTTTGCGGCGGCGCTCGACGACCTCTGCCTCCAGCTCGCGCATCTCGTCGTGCGTGATGGCGAAGGCGCGACCAAGTTCATCGCGGTCGAGGTGACCGGCGCCGAAAGCGACGCGAGCGCGCATCGCATCGGGATGAGCATCGCCAACTCGCCTTTGGTCAAGACCGCGATCGCCGGGGAGGACGCCAATTGGGGCCGTGTCGTCATGGCGGTAGGCAAGGCCGGCGAGCCCGCCGAGCGCGACCGCGTGGCGATCCGCTTCGGCGAAACCCAGGTCGCGCTGAACGGCCTGGCGGTCGATGGTTATGACGAAGCTCCGGTCGCCGCACACCTCAAGGGGCGCGAGATCGATATCGGAGTCGATCTCGGCCTGGGTGACGGGCGCGCGACCGTGTGGACGTGTGACCTGACGCACGGCTACATCTCGATCAACGCCGATTATCGGAGCTGAGCCTGATGCTGACGATCTGGGGCCGGCTCAACTCGCACGACGTCAAGAAAGTCGCCTGGTTCGCCGAAGAACTTGGGCTGTCCTATGTCCGTCACGATATCGGCGGGCAGTTCGGCATGAGCGACGCCTATCTGGCGATGAACCCCAATGCGCTGATCCCGACGATCGACGATGACGGCTTCATCCTGTGGGAATCGAACGCAATCCTGCGTTATCTCGCCGCGCGCCACGGCGGCGTGCGCTGGTGGCCCGACGAACCGCAATTGCGCGCGATCGGCGACCGCTGGATGGAGTGGCAGAACGGCTATGCGCACGCTCAGCTCGATGCGTTCGTGAACCTTGTTCGCATCGCGCCTGACAAACGCGACATGGCCGCCATCGCGCGCTCGGCGCAGCGTTGCGGCGAGCGGATGGCGATCCTCGACCGCTATCTCGCTGAGACGCCCTGGCTATCAGGCGAGGATTTCGGCGTCGGCGACGTGCCGATGGGCGTCTATGTCCATAGCTGGTTCACGCTCGATATCGAGCGACCGGATCTGCCCAATGTCGCCGATTGGTATCGCCGGCTGCAATCGCGGCCCGGCTATGCCAGCCAGGTGATGATCCCGCTGACTTGACGCCCGCCGTCGGGACGAGCACGCACGTTCCGCCGCATTGTCGCGGCGCGATCAAGGGAGGCCATCATGCATCGCATCGACCAGCTCGCCGACCTGCCCTGCTTTCGAGGTCAGCTCGAAACGGCGTAAGGGCTATCCGTCAGAAACACGTGTGAAGCGCGGACTGCGTTTCGTCCACGGCAATGTCGAACTCGTCGAGAAACTCGGGCGCAACGATCCGTGTCCGTGCGGTTCCGGCCGTCGGTTTCAAATCGTGCTGTTTGAACAGCGGCCGTTTTCGATGGAGCCGAACGCCATGACTATTATCGCTGAATAGAAAAAGGGCCGCATTCATAGGGATGCGGCCCTTTGTTCGAACGTGAAGTCAGCTTAGGCGAGTTCGCCCTCGAGCCAGGCCTTGATCCGGCCCTTGGGTTCGGCCCCGATCTTGGTCGCTGCCGGGCTGCCGCCCTTGAACAGGATCATGGTCGGGATGCCGCGCACGCCATAACGCGCCGGGGCATCGGGATGGTCGTCGATGTTGAGCTTGGCGATCGTGACCTGCTCACCCAGCTCTTCGGAAATCTCTTCGAGGCTCGGGCCGATCATCTTGCACGGGCCACACCATTCCGCCCAGAAATCGACCAGCACGGGTTTGTCGGAATTGAGCACGTCCGCCTGGAAGCTGTCGTCGGTGATCTTTTTGGTCGCCATGGGGAATCTCCTTTGAGGCCGAATGTAGGCGCGGCGATGCACTTGCTCAACGGGTCTCGCCCTAGCTTTGCTCCATCGCGGCAAAGCCCGGCTTGTGGGACGCCAGCACGTCTTCGGGCAAATCGAACAGGCGCGGCGCGGCGGTGTAGAGCAACGCGGCCTCGATCCGCCGGCCCGGGAAGATCACCCCTAGGGCCTCGGCATAAGCTGCCATCTGGCGCAGATGGAACACCGGCACTTCATCGAGCTCCAAGGGTACGCGCCGCCCAGTCTTGAAATCGATGACGCGGACGCGGTCGGGCTCGACCAGCAAGCGGTCTACGGTCCCCGCGATCACGTACCCGCCGGGCACGACCGCGGAAATGGGTGCCTCCCCCAGCGAATTGGCGCCGAACAGATCGCCATGCGCTGGATCATCGAGCACAGCCAATACTGTCGCGATCAGCTCGCTTCGCAGCGAAGCATCGGCGACCTGGCCAACGGCCGACAGCCAGCGATCGGCTGCCGCCGCGCGACGGTCGGGCGCCAAGGCGGGCAATCGCTCGAACAGAGCGTGGATCAACCTGCCGCGTTCGGCCGCCGTCCACATCGCCGCCGAGGGTGGCGGATCGGCAACATCGTCCTCGCCGACCGACGAGGGAGCGAGCGGGCGTGGTGGCCGTGCTTCGATCGGGGCGGGCTTAAACGCCCAATCGGGTAAAGCGACGGTCCGCGTCTCGACGGTGCGCGCCGACCGCAGCCGCACCGGCGGCTGTGGAGCGTGCCCTGCGAACGAGCGGCGTGGCCCCTCTTCGCGCTCCGCCGCGCCCAGCGCCGTGAGCGCCGCTTCCGCCGCCGCGTACCAGCTATTCTCGGACGGCACGCCTTTCGACCGCGGCCCCAGCGACCCGGCTATTTCCAATCTCTCTTCGGCGCGCGTCGCGGCGACGTAGAACAATCGCCAATGCTCGGCGAGTTCGCGCGCGTCCGCGGTCGTGATCGCCTCGGCCAAAACACCGGACCGTTGCTCCTTGCGCGGGCGGAACACCGGCAGCTTGATGTCACGGTCGGCTTGCCAGTCGAGCGTCGAGCGCGGCCGCGCCTCTGGATCGGCGGTAGCGTCGGCCAGGATGACCAGCGGCGCCTGCAACCCCTTGGCGCCATGCGCGGTCATCACCCGGACCGCGTCGAGCGGCTGCGACGGATCGCGGACGATCTCGACATCGCCGCGATCGAACCAGTCGAGAAAACGCTGCAACGACGGGATTGCGACGCGTTCGAACTCGAGTGCCGCGTTGAGCAATTCGTCGATCGGATCGCGCGCTTCCTGCCCCAGCCGCCGGATCAGCTTGCGGCGGCCGTCGAGCGGTCCGGTCAGCATTTCCTCGAGAAAGACATAGGGCGTGGTGAAATCCGCACGTCGCAACATCGCGCTGAGCGGCGCGATTCGCTCGGCAGGCTGCGTCGCCTGGAGGTGTGCCCATAATCCGCCGCGGCGCTTCATTGCCGCGCGCATCAACTCGTCCTGGCTCCAGCCAATCAACGGCGAGACGAGCAGACTGGCGAGGGCAAGATCGTCCTGCGGCTGAAGCACGAAGCGAATCGCGGCGAGCAGATCCTGCACCGCCAGCGGCGCGGTCAGCCGCAGACGATCGACTCCCGCGACCGGTACGCCCTCGGCATAAAGCCGCGCGACGATCAGCGACGCGAGTTCGCCGCGCCGTTTGACCAGGATCATCACATCCTCGGGGCGGAGCGGCCGCCCTTTGCTCTCCAGGATCAGCGGGTCGTTAGGGTCGAGCCATGCCTTGACCTGGGCGGCGATCCGCGTCGCGTGCGCACGCACCGCGTCGGTGACCCAGCCTTCCTCGCCTTCATCCTCTTCGCCGGCAAGGGTTGGCGCCCACAGATTGACCTGACCCGGACCTTCGACCTTGCTCGAATGCCGCTGGTTGTCGTCCACCCCCAGCCCGCCGCCGGGCAGCACGCCGATCGCGGCGTCGACAAAATCGAGGATCGGCTGGGTCGAGCGGAACGACGAGGTCAAAGCGAGCTGCTCGAACGGCGTCGGCTCGATCTCGCTAATGTCGCTCGTTACCTCGGCGAGGTCGCGGAAGTGGCGTTCGGCCCAGCGGAAATTGAGCGGGTCGGTACCCTGGAAGCCGAAGATCGCCTGCTTGTAATCACCGACCGTGAACAGCGTCCGCCGCCGGTCGCCGCGCGTTCCCAGACCGGAAAAGAAGTCGCTGGTGATCGCGTCGACGATTTCCCATTGGCGCAGATTGGTGTCCTGCGCCTCGTCGATCAGGACATGATCGGTCGCCTGGTCGAGTTTGAAGCGAACCCAATCGCCCATCCCGTCCTGCCGCAGCAGCGCGACCGCGGCGTCGATCAGATCGTCGAAATCGACCGCGCCTATCCGGCGCTTGGCGGCGCGATAGGCGAAAGCATAATCGCGCCCAACGGCGAGCCCCGCCGCCAACAGATCGGCATAGTCCGCCAGATGGCGCATCTGGATCAGGCGAGAGACTTGCTCATGGAAATCGGACGCGATCGGGGCGTAGTCCTCGTCCTGTGGCGCCTGCCCCTTGGCGAACGATCGCAGTTCACCGTCCTGGCGTGCCCAGACGCTGTGCAATTCGTCGAGCGTCACCGATCGCTGCTCTGGGCTTCTCGTCAGCCATGCGTCGATGATGTCGGCGCGAGCCAGTCCATTCTTGGTGCCCCATGCCCGATTGAAGTCGCGCAAGCCTTCGAGCAGATCATCGTCCAGTTGAGCGCAGCCATCGGCGATCGCCGCCTCGACATCGTCCACCCCGATCAGAGCGCGGCGAACGTACGGACCGACGCCCTCTCCCATCGGCAGCGCCGTCATTGCCGCCGGCGCACGAGCGCAGGCCCGCAGAAAGGCTTCAGCGCCCTCTTCACCAAGCCTCAGGCTCAGCGCGCCGACCGCACGAACGGCACCGTCGCGCCCCTCGCGCTCGGCATCGACCAGCATTTGCGCCAGCGTCTCGCGCGCCAGCGCCGATTCCTCGCGCGCTTCGAGCGGACGGAACCCGGGCGTCAGTCCCGCTTCGACCGGAAAAGCCGCAAGCAACGACTGGCAGAAACCGTGGATGGTCTGGATCCGCAGTCCCCCGCCCGGCGCGTCGAGCACTTTGGCGAACAGGGTTCGCGCCCGCGCGATCAGCGCCGGCGTGGCGCGCTCGCCCAGCGAGGCGAGATCGGCGCGGATATCCGTCTCGGACGCGCGCACCCAGCGCGCCAGACGTTGGTTGATCCGCCCGGCCATTTCTGCGGCGCCCGCTTTGGTGAAGGTCAGACACAGGATCGCGCCGGGATCGGTCCCGCCGAGCAGCAAGCGATAGACGCGCGCCGCCAGCACCTGGGTCTTGCCGGTGCCCGCCGAGGCGGCGAGCCAGACGTGCGACGACGGATCGCTCGCGCGCGCCTGCTCGTCGACGAGCCGTGGCAGGATCGAGTCAGCGCCGCTCACGGCCATACCATTCGTCGCGCCGCATCAACTGGTCGTAATCGCCGAACGGCGCATATTCGGGCTTCAACTTGGCGGTAAACGGCGCCGTGCCGGTCAGCCACGTCTCCGCCGCCTCGGTAAAATTGCGCCGCGCCTCGGCGACGAATTCGTCGGCCGGGATCGGGTCCTTCTTCTTCGGATCGCACGGCGAATCGACATAACCGAACCCTCCGGCGCGGTTGCGCGCGAGAGACCAATATTCGAACCCTTCGGCCTTGCCCGCGACACCGGCGAACTTGCCCGCTTCGGCGATCATCCCGAGCAAGCCGAGTTGCAGACTGAACCCCGCGCGCACCGCCGCGGTCGAGGGAGGCTGTCCCGTTTTGTAATCGACCACCACCAGCCCGCCATCGTTGAGCCGGTCGATCCGATCGAACCGGCCCGACAATTCGACGCCCGCGAGCTGCAGCGTTCCCTTGCCCTCGACGGCCAGGATAGTCCGCTCGGCCGCGCGATCCGACACTTCGCGCGCGATCCAGTCGACCGCCTCGATCAGCCGCGGTCCCCATAAGGCACGGATCATCGGATGCGTGCGGACGTCGCCCAGCAAGGCCTCGGCGCGCGGCCGCAGGGTGTCAGGATTGGCGCCATCCTCGCGAAACCAGGTTTCCAGGATCGCATGGACCTGATTGCCGCGCCACGCCGGGCTTGGCTCGGCATCGACCGGATCGATCGCTCCCAGCCGCAGCATGCGACGCGCGTAAAAGGCAAAGGGATCTGCCTTGAGCCGATCGACCTCGGTCACCGAAATCTGGCGCGGCCGGTCCTCGATCGCCGGCGACGGCGCGGGTCGCGCCGCCGGCTCGTGCGCGCCCGAATCGTCGATCGACGCAGCCCAGACTGCAAGATCGGGATCGCGAACGAAGCGATCCCCCGCCAGCGCCTCGAGCCGCAGCCAGAAGCGCGACGCCAGCGTCGGCGACCGCCCGTCGCGACGCGCGCGCGTGATCAGGACTTCGGGGGCGCCCAAGGCGTTGGCGAAATCGTGCGCCGCGACGCCGATGCCTCGGTCGAGCCCGGGCAACCCCAGTTCGGCCCGGATGCGCGGCGCCAGCCACGGATCGGGCGCGGCGATCGCCGGCCAGGTGCCTTCGTTCAGGCTGCCGAGGATCATCAGGTCTGCGGTCTGCAGCCGCGCTTCGATCAAGCCGTAGATCGCCAGTCGCGGATGGCCGCCCTGGGGAGGACGAATCGCGACTTCCTCCATCAAGGTTCGCAGCAGCGGCGCGACGCTGGCGGGATCGAGCGATGCCGGCCCCTCCGCCGCCCGCAATTCGAGATCGGCGAGCAATTCGGCCGCCGCGCGACCGGCTGGCCCCGCCCAGACCGCGAAGCCGCACAGCGCCTCCGCCGTCTCGCGCAATGTTGCGATCATCGCCGCCAAAGGCTGCTCGCCATTGCCGAAACAGCGCGCCAGCGGTTCGAGCAACCCGCGCATTTCGGGCCAGACCTGCCGCGCCGCCGCACGGACTGCCGCTTCGCGCTCGTCGCCGTCGAGCAGATGCGCATCGACGCCCGCTAGGCCGGGTGCCGGACGGGGCCCACGTAGCGCGCGATCGAGCGCACGCACGCCGTCGAGCCACAGGGTCCGCGGCTCGCCGCTCTGGACGAGGGGGTGCTTGAGCAATGCCAGCAACGCCAGCGGCGCGAAGTCCTGCGCAGCCGCCTCTGCCATCATCGTCAGCAACGTGCCCGGCGCGCGCGTCGCGAGCGGGCGACCGGCAGTATCGTCGACATCGATCCCCCAGCGCGCGCAATGCGCCGCAACGCGCTCGGCCAGCGTGCGGTCGGGCGTGACCAGGGCAGCAGTACGCCCCTCGACTTCCAAGGCACCGCGCAATGCCAGCGCGATCGCCTGCGCTTCGTCGGCGGGCGTCGCCAACTCGACCGCCCGTATCCCGGTCAACCTCCGGTCGGGTGCCTCGAGATCGGTCCATTTGCCGGTGAAGTCGGCGGGCGCGAAGGCGTTGGCGATCGCCTTGCCGCGCGCGACGGAGGCGCCGTGATCGCTCCCTTCGCGCCAGACACGCACCTCACCGCGTCCCGCGCTCATCCGCTCGAGCAGCAGCTTCAACTGGAATTGCGGATGGGTTTCGATCGACCGCGTCTTGACCCCGCTGGCATCCGACTCGTGCGGCCCGAGCGCGTCCCACTCCTCGGTCGGCATCGCGGTGGCGAGATCCTGGAATACGACCAAGCCCTGGTCGAGCTCCGCAACGCGCCGCAACAAGACCGCCACTGCAGGCGCTGGGTCGGTGATCCCCGCGGCACAGACGAAACCCGCCGGCGGCATCTCCTTCCACCGTGCCGCCAATCGACGCAGCATGATCGCGCGGCGTGCCGCCGCGTCCCTCGCGCCCAGCCGTGCCAGTTCCGCCGGCCAACGATCGATCACGATCCGGAACAGCTCGAGCGCGCGCTCCCAATGGCTGGTCAATTCGCGCCCGACGTCGAGTTCAGTGAGTTTCGTCGCCGCGACTTCCTCGACCAGCAATTGGTCGAGCGTGCGCGCGAGCGCGCCGGCCAGGCGCACCGCTTCGTCGGCGGCGACGGGTTCACCCTGCCGCGCGCGCTCCTCGCTGACCAAGCGCGCCAGGATCATCCGCCGCGCCAGCGGGTCAACCGACGGAGGTAAGGGCTCGAGATCATCGGCCGGATCGAGCATCGCGCCCGCCGCTTCATCGAGCGCCGGATCGCCGATCGTCGCCAGGCGCGGCAGCAACAGCCCACCACCGCTCGCGCGGACGAACGCGTCCTGCACCGCCCGCCGCCCGCGATTGTTGGGAAGAAGGACGAGACCGCGCGCGAGCCGCATCGGATCGTCGCCGAACCGCTTCATCAGTCCGGCAACTAGCGCATCGGCAAAAGCGCGCTGCGCTGGAATCGTGTAAAGCGCGAGACCCACGCCCTAACCGTCACCCCGGCCCTGTGCCGGGGTCCAACGCGCCGCCGCGGAAGCCAGCCGTTGTTGAGCCTTGGATGCCCGGACAAGCCCGGCATGACGATGGGGTGCTAAGACGGCGCGGACTCCGTCTTGGCTACGCATCGATCAAAAGTGCTTCCGTCTTGGCAATCGCCGGCGGCGTGCCGACGTCGAACCACAGGCCCTGATGGACGAAGCCGTAAGCGCGGCCCGCCTCGATCGCGCGGTTCCAGAACAGATTGGTCGAGAACGGTCCCTCCGGCCAATCGTGGATCACGCGCGGCGACAGGATCTGGACGCCGGTATAGACGAACGGCGCTACCCTGCCCGGCTTGCGGCGCCCGGTGATGCGGCCATTGGCGTCGAGGTGGAAGTCGCCCAGCCCGCCATGATTGTGCGCGCGCGCCAGCGGCACCATCAGCAACAGCGCGTCCATCGCCTCGTCGTCCCAGCGCGACGCGAGCAGCTTGATCGTGTCCGCCGGTCCATCGACCCACAGATTGTCGGCATTGGCGACGACGAACGGCTTGTCGCCGATCAAGTCGCGCGCCTTGACGATGCCGCCGCCGGTTTCCATCAACTGGTCGCGCTCGTCGGAGACGATGACGTCGACTCCCTTCACGCGGTTCTTGAGGTGCGCTTCGAGCGCATCGGCCAGATAATGCACGTTGACCACCGCGCGCTTGATTCCCGCCGCGCGCAAGCGATCGAACACATGATCGAGCAACGGTTGGCCGGCGACCTGGATCAGCGGCTTGGGCCGGGTCGCGGTGAGCGGACGCATGCGTTTGCCGATTCCCGCCGCCATCACCATCGCGGTCTCGGGAACGACCCCGCCGGGATCGGGCCGCAGCGACAAGGTGCGTTTCGCGGTCATGCGCGGGCGATCTCCATCGGGTCGCCGCGCAGGTCGGCAGGAATATTGGCGTCGAACCACGCCTTGACCGGCGCCAGTGCCGGGTGGTCAAGATCGCGGTTGAGATACCGCCAGACGCGCGGGCACATCGCCGGATAGCGGGGCTTGCCGTCGCGCCGCCACAGCCGGGTAAAAATGCCGACGATCTTGGCGTTCCGCTGCGCGCCCAGGACGTGATAGGCCGCATCGAAATCGTCACCGGCACCGGTCACACGGCGATAGCGGTCGAGCATCGCCGCCTCTATCTCGGGTTCGACGTCGCGCCGCGCATCTTGCAGCAACGACACCAGATCATAGGCCGGATGGCCGGCCAAAGCATCCTGGAAATCGAGCAGCCCGAGCGCTTCGGTGCCGCCGATCAGCATCAGATTTTCGGCATGATAATCGCGCAGCACCGTCACCGGCTCGGCCGCCAACGCGTGGTCGAACACCTCGCCCCAGGCTTTGGCGTAAGCCTCTGTATCGACCGTCACGCCGATTGCCGGGCAATACCATTCGGTCAGCAGATCGGCTTCGCGCTGCAATTCCTTGCGGTCATAGGGGCGCCACGGCCCGGCGGGTTCGCCGCGCAAGCGGATCAGGATGTCAACCGCCGCTTCGTACATCCGCAACAGGCTTTCCGGCGCCGCATCGACTGTCTCGCGCATCCGGGCGTCACCGAAATCCTCGATCAACACCAGGCCCTGTTGGAGGTCGGTTCCGAAGATCGCGGGCGCGGGGAATCCCCGATCGACCAGCCATTGCGCGACTTGGATGAACGGACGCGGATCCTCGTGCGGCGGCGGCGCATCCATCAGGATCGCGCTGCGGCCGTGATCGGCAACGCGGAAATAGCGCCGGAACGAGGCGTCGCCGGCGAGCGGCAGCACATCGCCCTCTCCCCAGCCCAGCTTGGCGAGGAAATCGGCGGTCCCCGCCGGTGGATTCATGTCAAGGGCCATCGCTCCTCCCATGCCGCGGGCACGGTTGCTGTCAAGCGGCGTCCGCCATCGGGTGCGAAGTCCAAGGTCAATGCCAAGGCATCGGGCCATCGGCCAGGCGCACGCTCGGGCCATTCGATCAGCAGGACCGAGTCCCCGCGCGCTTCGTCCAACCCAAGTTCGTCGAGTTCGTCGACATGCTCGATCCGGTAGAGGTCGACATGCATCACCGGCAGCCGCGTCTCCGGCGGCGCATAGGGCTGGACGATCGCGAAGGTCGGCGACGGCGCTTCCTCTTCGAGTCCCAGAGCCGCCAGCAAGCCGCGAGCGATACTTGTCTTGCCTGCGCCGAGAGGGCCCGAAAGCGTGATAACGTCGCCCGGGCGGACAAAACCAGCGAGACCTACGCCCAATGCCTCACTCGCGGCCGCATCACGAAGCAATAATGTCATATCCCAGTTAGCAGCATGTCGAGCGCGCGACCGATGATATATTCCTCGCTAACCAGCGAACCTTGCGCCGGGCCGAGATCGCGCTCCGACATCGTGGCAGCATATTGCGTCATCATCGCGATCTCGCCGCCATCGAAAGGCATCACGGGATTGAGCGTGTCGATCAAAGGGCGTGGCGCACTGTCCAACGCGAATAGGGGCACGACCAGCCTCGTCTTCAAATACGGTAGCGAGTCCGCCTGTACGTCAAGCAACAACTTTCCATCTCTGCGATAGACATCGAACCGCGCCATCAGAACATACGGTATTTGGCAAGCGGCAAGCCGTGTTCGCGCACATACTCGTTCGACGCCTCCATTGCGTCGCGATTTGCTTCGATCCAGCGGCGGCGACGCTCGTCACGGACGGTGCGTTCGAGGCCTTCTTCACAAGCGCGCGAAATGTTGATGTCGAACGCCCGCGCTTCTTCGACGAGTTCGGCGTCGAGCGAGACGTTGGTGGGACGGCGGAATGCGGAACGATCTTCTCGGACTCTAGCCATGGCGGTCTCCTATGCACATATTCTATGCGCATAGGAGACCGCCATGCAAGCTATCGCGGCAGCTCGACGATCAGCAGTGTTCCCTCGCCGGGCTCGGACAGCAATTGGATCGCGCCGCCATGCGCCTCGGCGAATTGCCGCGCGATCGGCAGGCCCAATCCCAGCGCGCGGTCATCGTCGCGGGGCTGGTGTCCGCCGAAGCGATCGAACGCATGTTCGATCGCTTCGGGCGTCATTCCCGGCCCATCGTCCGACACGACGATCCGCGCCGTCCGGGCATCGCCATCGGTATGGAGCAGCACGCGTCCGCCCTCCCCAATCCCGCCCACCGCGTGGCGCAGCAGATGCTCGATCATCTGGCGCAGTTTCTTGGCGTCGCCTTTCACCATGCCGGTCGACGGCGCCACCTCGATCGCGAAATCGACCTTCTTGCGCTTGGCGATCGGCGCGATCGTCTCGGCAGCGTTGTACGCCGTGGTTTCCAGGTCGACGCTGAGACGCTCGATCCTGTTCTGATCGGCCTCGGTCAGATCGAGCACGTCGTCGACCAATGCCGCCAGCCGCGCGACCGATTCGAGGATCGCGTCGACATAGCCGTCGGCTTGTTTGGAAAGCTTGCCGGCATAACCCTCGCCCAGCATTTCGGCGAAGCCCTGGATCGACGTCAGCGGGGTGCGCAATTCATAGCTCATATTGGCAACGAACGCGGTCTTGACCTGATCGGCCGCCTCCAGCGCCTCGTTGCGGTCGCGCAGCGCCTGTTCGATGTGCCGGCTGTCGGAAATATCGAGCATCGTGAACAGCGCGTTGCCGTCGGGCAGCGGCACGCCGGCGAATTCGAAATGGCGGCCATCGGCGAACGCCACGCGGCCGCCGCGCTGCTGTCGCCCGACCGCCGCCGAGCGCACGATCTCAGCGATCACGCTTGCTCGGCCCGGTTGCGCGAGCAGCGCCGCGCCCTTTTCAACCAGTGCGTCGATGCGGGGATGGCTGGTCAGGAACTCCTCGTCGAATTCCCACAGCTGGCGGAACTTGTTGTTCCAGATCTGCAAGCGGCCGTCGCCCGCGAACACGCCCAGCGCCTCGAACAAATTATCAAACGTGGCGGTGCGGACGCGGAGCAAGGTATCGCGCGCGCTGGCGAGCTGGACTTGCTCGGTCCTGTCTTCGAAGATCAGCAGCAGGCCGCCATCGGGCAACGGATTGCCGACCAGCCGCAGGTGTACGCCGCCCGGCAAGGTCCAGGTCTCTTCGATCGCACCGGTCGCCGCCAGGAACCAGTCGCGGCGTTCCGCCTTCCAGCCGGGGAAATCGCGCACCTCGGGCAACCGGTTCGCCTCGCGCATCCGTTCGAGCACACGGTCGAATTCGGGGCGGTCGGCGAGCCATTCGCTGCGCATCGCGAACATGCGCTGAAACGATTGATTGCAGAAAGCGAGGCTACGGTCGGCCGCGAATTGCGCGACGCCCGCGGACAGCCGATCGAGCATCGCGCGCTGAGCGTCGGAGAATCGCTTCATCCCCCCGCGCGCTTGTTCGAGATCCTCGATATCGATGGCGAAGCCGGCCACGCCACCCGGCGGTGCGGGCAACGGCACGTCGTGGATGCGGAGCATGCGCCGCGCGCCGCCGATCGTCGCCGGCATCGATTGGACGTTGGGGCGGTCGGTATCGCGCGCGACCAGTGCGCTCGCCAGCGGACCGCCGATCCCGGATCCCTCGATCAGCTCGACCTGGCGCGAAACGACATCCTTGGCGTCGCTCGCCTCGACGGCACGGACATAGGCGGAATTGACCATTGCCAGCCGCATGTCGGGTCCGCGATACCACATTGGCAGCGGCGCAGCCTCGATCAGCCCGCGCAACGCCGCGAACGCCTGGCCCAGATCGGCGGCTTCATCGCGCAATTGCCCGATCTGCGCCTGGCTTTCGGTCGAATCGAAGAACCAGACGACGACGCCGCCGGGCGATCCGACTTCGCGCGGCCCGCGCTGGCCGCGGACCGACAGCATGCGGGTCGATCCCTGCGGGCGGATAGTCAGCGTGAATGGCTCACCGGCCTTCTGCGCCGCGGTGACGGCATCGCCCAACAGCACCGCGTCCTCGCTGGTCAGGCCGGTGCCTGGCGACACCAATTCCGCTAGGTATTTGGGCGGGGGTACCAGTCCGAGCCAGTCGGCCAGCCGGTCCGGCAGTTCGAGCCGGCCATCGGCGCGGACCACCATCGCCAGCGCCGGTGCCGACGCCAACAACGCGCTCAGCTTGTCATTGCCAGCCAATGTCGCCGCTGCGGCCGCCCGGGCACGCAATCCGGTATACAGGATCCAGCATGTCGCGACGATCGCCAGGGCGAGCGCCGCCCCGACAAGGCCGAGGGTCGTGGTCGACACCATTACTTACCCGCCCGCACTGTCACCGCGTCCCCAACTTGCGTTCGCCCAGATATAGGCGAGTGGCACGGGTTTACCGAGCCAGCGGACTTCGACAAGCTCAGTCCGAACGGTTTGGCGAACGCTGCGTCGTCGGTCAGCGATAACAGACCTTCTTGACCGTCTCGACGACCTTGGCGGCCGAGATCAGCGCGAGCTTTTCCAGGTTCGCGGCATAAGGCAGCGGCACGTCCTCGTCGGTCACGCGCAGCACCGGCGCGTCGAGGTCGTCAAACCCTTCCTCCATCACGAACGCCGCGACTTCGGACGCGATCGAGCAAGTCGGCCAGCCTTCCTCGACCACGACGATGCGGTTGGTCTTGGCGAGGCTCTTGAGTACGGTCTTGCGATCGAGCGGGCGCAAGGTACGCAGATCGACCACTTCGGCCTCGATCCCTTCCTTGGCGAGCTCGTCGGCGGCTTCCAGGCTGATCCCGACGCCGATCGAATAGCTGACGATCGTCACGTCCTTGCCCTCGCGCATGATCCGCGCCGTGCCGATCGGCAGCACCCAATCATCGACCTGCGGCACGTCGAAAGTGCGCCCGTAGAGCAACTCGTTCTCGAGGAAGACGACCGGATCCTCGCTGCGGATCGCCGCCTTGAGCAGGCCCTTGGCATCGGCCGCGTCATAGGGCGCGATCACGATCAGGCCCGGAACGCTGGCATACCAGGGGCCGTAATTCTGGCTGTGCTGCGCGCCGACACGGCTGGCCGCACCATTGGGACCGCGGAACACGATCGGGCAGCGCATCTGGCCGCCCGACATGTAATTGGTCTTGGCCGCAGAGTTGATGATGTGATCGATCGCCTGCATGGCGAAATTGAACGTCATGAACTCGATGATCGGGCGCAGGCCGCCCATCGCCGCGCCGGTACCGACGCCGGCAAAGCCGTATTCGGTGATCGGCGTGTCGATCACGCGCTTTTCGCCGAACTCGTCGAGCAGGCCCTGGGTGACCTTGTACGCGCCCTGATATTGCGCGACTTCCTCGCCCATCACGAAGACGCGCTCATCCTTGCGCATTTCCTCGGCCATCGCGTCGCGCAGCGCCTCGCGCAGCGTCAGCTTGACCATCGCGGTGCCGGCGGGAATGTCGGGGTCGGCGACTTCGGCGTCGTGTTTGGCGGCTTCGAACATTTGACGCGCGCCGGTCTCGACCAGATGCGGTTCGGGCGTGCCGCTCTCTGCGGCTTGCTCCTGCACCTCGGGCTCCTCGGCCTTTTCGACCGGTGCCGGAGCGGGGGCAGCCTTCGACACATCCTCACCCTCGGCCGCCAAGGTCGCGATGACGGTGCCGACCTTCACATTGTCGGTGCCCTCCGCGACCAAGATCTGTGCGATCGTGCCTTCATCGACCGCCTCGAACTCCATCGTCGCCTTGTCGGTCTCGATCTCGGCCATGATGTCGCCCGACTTCACGGTGTCGCCTTCCTTGACGAGCCACTTGGCGAGCGTGCCTTCTTCCATCGTCGGCGACAGCGCCGGCATCTTGATCTCGATCGCCATCTCAGTACGACTCCACCAGCACGTCGGTATACAATTCACCCAGCTCGGGCTCCGGCGTCTGCTCGGCGAAGTCCGCCGCCTCGTTCACCTGCTTCCTGATCGCTGCCTCGGCGGCTTTCAGCTCGTCTTCCTTGACGCCCAGTTTCTCGAGCAATTGCTTGGCATGCTCGATCGGGTCGGACTTGTCGCGCACCGCCTGGACTTCCTCGCGGCTACGATATTTGGCCGGATCGGACATAGAGTGACCGCGATAACGATAGGTCTTCATCTCGAGAATCAGCGGCCCCTTGCCCGCGCGCACCCAGGCCAGCGCTTCTTCGGCTGCCCCACGGCACGCCAGCACGTCCATGCCGTCGACCTGGATGCCGGGAATGCGGAAGCTCTCGCCACGGCGATAGAGTTGGTCCTCGGACGAAGCGCGGTTGACGCTGGTGCCCATGGCATACTGATTATTCTCGATCACATAGATGATCGGGAGCTTCCACAGCTCGGCCATGTTGAACGATTCGTAGACCTGACCCTGATTGGCCGCGCCGTCGCCGAAATAGGCCAGGCAGACGCCGCCATCGTTCGAATATTTGTGCTTGAAGGCGAGCCCGGTGCCGAGCGACACCTGCGCGCCGACGATGCCGTGCCCACCGTAGAACTTCTTCTCGGTCGAGAACATGTGCATCGACCCGCCCTTGCCCTTCGAGATGCCGGCGGCACGGCCGGTCAGCTCGGCCATGATCAGCTTGGGGTCGATGCCGTAAGCGAGCATGTGGCCGTGATCGCGATAGCCGGTGATCACCGAGTCCTTCTCGCCATCGAGCGCGGACTGGAGCCCGACCGCGACCGCTTCCTGGCCGATATAAAGATGGCAGAAGCCGCCGATGAAACCGAGGCCGTAGAGCTGGCCCGCTTTCTCTTCGAAGCGGCGGATCAGCAACATCTGTTTGTAGAGTTGGAGCAGTTCCTCCTTCGACGCCTGATAGGGTTCGGGCTCGTCGGGGCGCTCGCGATTGACCTTGGGGGGTTCGCTTTTCGCGCGTGCAGGGGCTTTTGCCACGTTGGGGAAACCTCGTTTCCGTAGGGGAGAAAGCGCGGCCTATAGGCCGGGTATGCGGCAGGTTTCAATCGTGCGCTGCGGTATTGGCGACCACGACGTAAACTTCATAACGGACAAGCAACGCCACGGTTGCGAAAAGCGGGGTGGCCCGCCTAAGGCGAGGCAGTGTTCCCAGCCGACCATCCTTTCCGCATCGCTAATTTTCGCGTGTATTGGCTATCGCGC
>Ga0207639_10001335_pt1 | contig 16648 bp, 6 predicted proteins | sample KBSCornC32_FD_184299 | JGI IMG/M metagenome (GOLD analysis project Ga0207639, IMG submission 184299) | Corn rhizosphere microbial communities from Kellogg Biological Station, Michigan, USA - KBS Corn C3-2 (SPAdes) (version 2) | ecosystem: Host-associated > Plants > Roots > Rhizosphere > Soil ...
GCGCCGGACTTACAGAACCCGCGAGGAAGCCCGGCAGGACGTGTTCAATTACGTCGAGATGTTCTACAACCCGGTTCGAAAGCAGGTCAGGAACGGGATGCTGTCGCCTGTCGAGTTCGAACGGCAGAAGATTTTGAAAGCGGAAGGCGTCTAGAAAACTAGGGGCTATTCAGTTTCTCCACACGATTCCGACGAGAACTTGTGTAGAATGAAGCTCCACGAGGCGCCGACCATGCTCCTGGGCAAACAATCACCCGCCCCCAAAAAAAGCGCTGCAAATGCCGCTATTAGATAACTACTTTTCGGTAATTGCCGCAGTCAGTTGAACGCTCTAGACAGATAGGGTGACAACGAACCCTCTCCCCGGCCTGCCGCTGATCGAATCGCCGCTATTCTCGATGCTAAAGTCCGACATGGGCCTTAATGTTCACGAAGACCGCATCGCTACCGACCTACATAACCGCGGTTATGCGGTGTTCGATTTCCCCGATCCGAACATCTCAAGTAAGATCGATCGCATTCCACAGCACCTGTCGCCTCGCTACGGCATTGATTTTGCCAATCCCGCAAGCGAAAAAATCCATGGCCAAGGGCGCATTCAAGACGCCTGGACATTCGATGAAGACGTCCGTGCGATCGCTGCTAATGCGAGCGTTGTCGACCTGCTGTCGAGGCTCTATGGCCGCCGTGCCTTTCCGTTTCAAACGCTGAACTTCCCTGTGGGCACGCAGCAGGCAGTTCATTCGGATTCGGTGCATTTCTCCAGCTTGCCCGAACGATTCATGTGCGGCGTGTGGCTGGCGATGGAAGATATCGGCGTGGACCAAGGCCCTCTGTTCTACTTACCCGGCTCGCATAAGTGGCCGATAGTGACCAATGCGCTGATAGGCCGCCGCGGAACTGGGAGCGAACTGGTCTCTGCACAAGATCCTTATGGCCCAGCGTGGGATGCTCTACGCAATGCCTATGGAACGAGCGAGGAGACATTTCTTGCGAAGAAGGGGCAAGCCCTCATCTGGTGTGCCAATCTGCTCCATGGGGGCAGCCCGCAAGCAAACCCGACACTGACCCGCTGGTCACAAGTGACGCACTATTATTTTGAGGACTGCATCTATTACACCCCCGCCTTCTCGGACGAAGCATTGGGTCTGCTCGACTTACGCAACCTCGTCTCTATCGAGGACGGCAAGCCGCGACCGAACACCTGGTTGGGCGAGCCCATTGCAAAGCCCACTTCTCTCCCTTTTCCTCATCGCGTCCTGCGCGCCCTGAAAAGGTGAAGGACACCCAATGGCGATGTTCCGAAAGAAGCTCTCACGGCTGGCCGGTGGCAGCCGGAGCTCATTAACAACATGCAAGTTCCAAAAGGGGCCTAGCCACCTCAGAGTCGTCAGGGAGTTTAGGGCGACCGCTACCCCAGACGAGATAGCGATCCTTCTTGTCCATGCCACAGCAGGCCGCATGGATCCCACGGTCCAGACCCAAATCGCCGTGCTAAACCACAAAGCCATCGCAGTGCTGCTTGTGCTCGTTGCCAGCCACTCGGTGTCTCTCTCGGATAACGAAACCGGAGCCGATGGGATTCTGTCGTGCGAAGCTCCTGCCGACAGACTTTCCGCATGGTCACTGGCAATCACGCAGGTTCCAGAGGTCTGGAAGGCCCGCACCCTCTACCTGATCGACGGCAGCTCCGCACTTGCTGGCAACGATGTGCGGCTCGCCGCGCTGATAGCGGGCGCGCGCGCCAGCTGCGCCGATATTGTAGGACCGAGCACGCAGCGAAACAGAGAGCAATTGGATGGATGCTTCCTTGCCCTGAGGCAGGCTGCGCTCTCCGCATGGCCATTCCAGTTCATGGTGCGTGACAGTGTCGCCGGGGCAGTGAAGGCCTCATACAATTTCGCCAACGAAATGAAAGCTGCCGGCCTGTCGGTCGAGGCGCTCGAAGGCACCCCCACACCCACACCACATCGCGCGGGCGCACAGCTCCCACAGATTTCCTGTGCCTCGAGGGGTCTTCCCGACGCACCTTTAGGTCGGCTGCCGCATATCGCCTATTTTGGTCCTTGGAATTATGAAAGTGGGCTGGGTGAAGCCAGTCGCGAAATGCTATGCGCGCTGCGACGCACCGGCTATCCTCTCAATGCCTATCCAATCACTCAGCCATTCCATGTCCACGCACTGGTTAGCCCAGCAGTGGCGACAACCGATTTTGCCGGCGAACCGGATATCGCGATCGTCCATCTCAACCCCGATAACTGGCACATGCTCACCACCGCACAGCGCGATGTAATCCGCACAGCTCGCCGCCGGATCGGATATTGGGTATGGGAGACAGACCGCATCCCCCCGCCTTGGCAAGCGAACCTGCATTCCGTTGACTGTGTCTGGGCGCCGAGCCACTATTGCGCCGATACCTTCGCGCAGGCTGTCAATGTGCCGGTCGACGTGATTCCGCACCCTGTATCTCTACCAAACCTCACCCCCGCACCACTGCAAAAGAGCCGAAACCAGGTTCTGAACAGATACGGCATAACGCTGGACCGGCGAGTCATCCTGTACGTGTTCGACGGGGCGAGCTACCTCGTGCGCAAAAATCCGGCGGCGCTGATCCGCGCCTTTGGAGCTTCCACGCTAGCGGCCCGAGGCTGGATTTTGCTGCTGAAAACAAAAAACCTTCATGACCGACCCGAAGCTGGCGAAGCGCTCGAGAAACTGGCGCGGGCGACTCCTGGAGTGATGCTGGTGGTCGCCAGTATGGGCACGCAGGAACTCACCGCCCTTGCCGAAACGGCTGACATTTATGCCTCATCGCATTGCTCGGAAGGGTTCGGACTGACTGTCGCCGAGGCAATGGCTCGGGGTAAGCCAGTGGTGGCAACCGATTTCGGCGGCACCCGCGATTTTCTCGATGCCTCTTGTGGTTATCCGGTTCGCGCCGAGCCATGGACGCTGGAGAAAGATCACGGCCACTATCTCGCTGGCCACAGCTGGGCGAAGGTTGATGAAAGTGCGCTGACGACAGCACTGATTCATGCCGCTGATGCAGTCGAGGCCGGTAAATGGGTACATGGATCGACGCTGGCTCAAGCCGCACGCAGACGCATCGCGGAAGACCTGTCACATGATGCTGTCGCCGCAAAAATTGAAAGCAGCATTGCCGTTACACTGAGCGCACCTGTTGCAGGCTGTAGGCAAATCGCGCGTCCACAACCGCAATCTCTGCGAAAGAAGCTCTCGGCGGTGAAAGCCGTGTCACGTGCGCGCGACTTCCTTGCGGCAAAGTCGCGCACCAAGATCTTCGCATCAGCACGGCCATTCAAGAACATCGTTCCCGTCTGCCTAGGCTCCGACATGCGCCCATTGGGCCGTTTACCCGAAGCAAATGACCGCGCCTGGTACTTCATTGCCCCAGGCAACGCCCTACTTGCGCCCGGCGCATTTGCCATCGTTCGGGCGGCAATTGCGGCTAGACCCGACGTCTCGCTGTTCTATGCCGATGATGTGGCACCGGGAATGGCCCTTCCCGACCGAGTTCGGCTCAAGCCCGAATTCGACCCAACGCTGCTCGCCGTGCAAGACTATATCGGCGCGCCGGTCATCGTTCGCGCGCCAGTAGCGCAATTGGTTGGTGGACTGGATCCGGCTGAGGGTACCGCCGCACTCTACGACTTTGTCTTGCGCGTAGCGGAGAATGGAAGCGTTGCGCGCATTCCCAAGGTTCTGATCGCGCATGACGGCGCACGCACGGCAGTGAGCGAAGAGCAGCGTCGTGAACATGTGATGCGTACGCCCCGCTATGCCGACTACCAGTTCGACATCGTAGAAGAAAAAGATTTACTGACCCGGCGTTTCGATGTCAGTAACATGCCTCCGGTCACGCTTGTCATCCCTACACGCCGTTCACCGCTGCCCAGCAAAAGCGCTACCTACATCGAGCGATTGCTGGAAGAGATTGCCCACGCCGACTGGCCTATGGACCGACTGACTGTACTGGTCGGCGATGATATTGAGGAACCGCCACAATGGCAGGTGCGTGAGTGGCCCTTCACCCTTCGTCGTATCATCACACCTCGTGCACCGGGTGAGTCGTTCAATTATGCCGCCAAGATGAATCGTCTATGGCGTGATTGCGAAGACGAGCAGATCGTATTGCTAAACGACGACGTCCTTCCCCACAGTCCAGGCTGGTTGAAGGCACTGCAGACTTTCGCGCTCGACCAGAGCGTAGGAGGTGTCGGCGCGCAGCTATTTTATGAGAACGGCACGATCCAGCATGCCGGTATCTTTTCGACACTTAGGATTGCGGTCCACGCGTGGATCGGTACCCCCGCCGATACCCCGACCTATCAACAATGGGCGTCGTGCCAGCGCCGCTGGTCTATGATGACCGGTGCCGTATTTGCCACGCGCCGTTCGCTGCTCGACCGAGTTGGCGGCTTCGACGAACGGCTAACCCTGGAGTTTAACGACATCGACTTATGCCTCAGGATGCGATCGCTTGGCCTTGCCTTGGTCTACAATCCAGCGGCGCGCTTTACGCATACCGAAAAGGCCTCTCGTGGCCCCAATCCGCCGCCGGCAGCCGAAGCTGCGCTATTCCTATCACGCTGGTCTGAGTGGTTGAAATCGGATCCAGCCAGTCACCCAAGTTATGCCACGAACCGAACCGCCGTGATGCCGAAGGTGGATCAGAAAGGATGGTATAAAAATTTCTAGAAAAATCAATAGTATTAAACTATATAAATGATTATTGATTAGATTACGGTTCTTGACTAATTTATCCTTAAATATTACAATATTAAAAATATAGAAAATTCACATAATTCGCAATTTATATTCGGGAATGTAATTTTTAATTATAGGATATATCCCTTTATCAATAAATTATTGTACCAAGAATAAAAGGACTTGGACCAGCGTCGACACATATTCTCGAGTGGATTTTGGCAAGAATTTTTGCCGTGTTGTTGGCAATAGACTTGGCAGGTGAGGTAATGGTGCGCCGCCTGATGCATTGCGAAACGAGCAGCGATCGATAAAAGGGGTTAACGAATTTCATCACAGCCCCGGACCAAGTCGCCGGAGTGCGTTTGGCCATCGCATATGTACGGTGGGCAACCGATCAGTGCCAAGTCCAGTTCGTAATCGATACGCCAGCCAAATCCCTATATTTTTCAAACGGCAAGCCGTGCCACGGTGGACAGTCAAGAACTTTGGTTATAAGTGGCGCGTGCAGGTGTGGGCACTGCGTTCTGGGGGATTTCAAAAATGGTGGGATTGCCTTCTCGGCTTGATAGCCGGGATATTTTTCGTCGTCTTTCGGCTGGGGGAAGCATTTTCGCTTTCGCGACCGCCGTTGCCTCGCCTGCCTGGGCAAGCTGCTCACCCTACCCCGTTCAGCCTGCCACCTCTACGACCTGTACGGGGCAAACAAATGGTCCCATTCTGATCGACCAGACCGGATCGATGGTCACTGTTTCAAGTGACGCTTCGGTCGTCGGCGGCACATCGGCCGCCATTCAGATAAAGCTGAGCGGCTATCCGGCGAGTGCGCAAACCGCGCTCGCTGTTGACGGCATCGTAGATGGCAATGGAAATGCAGGAGTGGTCCTGCTCCCCGCAGACAACGGTGTGACGTCAAGCGGCAAGGTCGTTGTCTCTCAAACAGGCAGCATTACCGGTACTACCGGCATCCTCGTTGGCTCGGGCTCATCGAACCACATTTACGCGCTCGTCGATAATAGCGGCGTCATCTCAGCCACCGCAGGGCCAGCACTGGTGAGCCTCACCCCTGATTGGGGTGGCTTCGATAACGTAACCAACCGAGCGAACGGCTGGATCGGTGGCATCTCGGGCGCGTTCGCGACGATTAACAACGCAGGCACGATCAATGGCGGAGTATCGTCTGCCATCGACGCTGGAGCCAATTCTTCCGGCTTCAATCGGATCCTCGCCAACAGCGGCTCGATCACGAGCAGCAGCAGTTTGGAAGCAATTCGGCTAGGCCAAGGCGGCATGCTTCAGAATGGCGGGATCATCACCAATACGGGCTCGGGCGCGGCTGTCTCAGGCCAGGATGTTAGCATCGAGAACGCCGCCGGGGCCGGAATCTCCGGTGGTTCGACGGCCATCAATGTCGGAAGCCTAGACCTCATCAATCGCGGTACGATCACCGGCTCGATAACAGCCGCCGGAAGCGGTTTCGCGAACTTTATCGATTCCGTTCAAGGCGGCGTGATTTCCGGAAACGTTACCCTGGGCAACACCAACGACGTGATCATCGCCACGCTCGACGGCAGCCGATTCGATACTGGTATCGCAGGCATATTGAACGCTGGCGGCGGAACGGACCGGCTGCAACTCAACATAGCCGCCGACCGGAGTTTCGATACTGCTCTGATGCTGCCTACGAGTATCGAGGAGCTGGGTCTGGCTATCTCCAACAACGCCACCATTACACTTGAACAGGGGTTCAATCTTGGCTCGACAATTCGCACGGTCGACGGAAGCAACGGCACGCTGATCAACAAGGCGAACCTCAGCACCACCGGGCCTGGCATCATCTCTTCGAGCTTTTCCGGCGTGCTTGTCGACAATCGCGGGTCGATTACCGCCAATCTTACGCAGTCTGACAGTTATGCCGTCGTGATCGATGCCTATGGGCGGCTAACAAATAGCGGCACTATTGATGGTAAATCTGGTGGAGGCGTCTCGCTCAGCTCGGCTACACTGACCAACAGCGGCATCATCACAGCTGATGGAACGGCGGTGATCGGTTTCCAGACCACCGGCCAAAATAGCGGCACGATCCTTTCGAGGAATGGCACCGGCCTCATCACGAGCGGCAATGTCGGGCTAACATTCGTCAACAGCGGCACCATATCCGGCACGACGGCGGGGGTTCAGACCAGCATCTATATCGATAATTCCGGAACAATCAGCAGCAGCAACGTTGGCGTTCGCCTTGACCCCTATGGTGGGCTCATCAATCGGGAAGGTGGCCTGATCGAAGGCGGAAGCGCAGCCGTCACCGTAGGGCCACTGGGCTATCTCTTCAATGCGCGCGTGTACAACGAAGGAACGATCCGAGGCGACATCGACCTTCACAGCAGTCTGTCCTGGGCGTCGAACAACATCGTCATCGCCGGATCGGGAAACACCATTGAGGGCAATGTCTATCTCGGATCAGGCGGCGATCTGTTCGTCACCGATCTCAACAACAAGGGCAGCGGCACCTTCGCCGGTGTGACTGGGACCGTCAGCGGCAGCGGCCAGGAATCCTTGATCTACCGGGTGAACGACAATGCGTTGGCTACCTATGAGCCACAGGGCGTCTTCTCATCGGTCGGATACGATATCCGCAACGATGCCACGTTGAGCCTTTCACTGACACCGCAATCGAACGGCACGCTCTGGCTCGCGGGGAAAGGGCAAGTATCCTTGCAGGGCGATCTGACCACCCTCTCCGCCTCGCTCCTGGCGACGCGCACGCTTGTCCCCGATCCGGGCGACATTTCCATTCCCAACGAACTGACCGTCACGAACACGGGCCGGCTGACCTTCGGTGTCAACACCTCGTATCTGCCGGTGCCGAGTGCGATCACCTTGGGAGATGGCGATAGCTTCATCAATGAGGGCCTCGTTACTAGCACGCTCGGATCGATCTCCTTGCCCTATCCCGCTGGATTTGCCACGATTGTTGCTGGCACGGTGGACAACCATGGCAGCATCGAACTGGATAACGGGACTGCCATTCTCGCCACCCAGGTGACGAACAGCGGGATTATCCGGGAGACAGCGGGCACCAACGCGGCAGCGGCTATCAGCGGGGCTTCCCTGACGTCTGTCGTCAATTCCGGACAAATCACCGTGGATGGCACCGCCATTTTCTTCGGCTATGGCTATCGCGATATCTCCGTCATCAACTCGGGCACAATCTCTAGCACGAACGCAGACACCATCTTCTCCTACGCCGCCCGACCATTGCAGCTGCGCAATGAGGCCGGCGGCCTCATCAGCGCCGCAGCCGGACATTCCGCCATCGCCGCCGACAGCGCCGCGATCATAAATGCGGGCCGCATCGAAGGTGACGTGCGCCTAGGCTCCTATAATGGCAACAACGTCTACGTTTCTGATAGCGGAACGCTCGAAGGCAATCTGACTTTCGGAGCCGGCAATGACATGTTCGTTGGTCTTGATGGAAGTGTCGGGATCACCGGAACGATTGACGCCGGCGCTGGCGTGGACACTTTCATCTACAGCTATTCGAGCGACAGATCTGTCGACATTGCAGCCCCCGGCGCACTGCCCAACAGCTTCGAAAATATCGGGATCGGCGCATCGGGCGCAGGGACAATCGTGACGCTGACCTCTTCGCAGCACACCATCGCAACGCCTCTCACGCTGGTGGGCGACGGCACGATCGTCAATGTGGCGGATTTCAGCGCGGCCAACTCCTTGGAACAGTTGCTGACGCTGGGCTCTTCGGTCGATCCGCTCAACCTGTCCGGCGGCGGTTCCACGCTGACCTTCATCAACCAGGGCAAGATCAACGGCACAGTTGGCGGCTATGCCGCCAGCTTCACCAATGAAGGCACCATCAGCAACATCAACGGCATGACAGCCGTCGAACTCATTGCCAGCAGCAATGATCGCTTCACATTCCAGAATAGCGGGACCATCGCCTCGCCCAACGGTTCGTCTTATTTTTACACTAGCACGGGCGTCACCATTCAGGGCGCCTCCGACACCCAGATCATCGACAATATCGCACTCGGCAACAGCGGAAGCATCACGGGCGGCCTGTCGGCCTCGCTCCATGCGACCGAATTCAGTTTCGCCAATGACGGGACGATCGAACCGGGCCTTAACAGCTATCTCCCTTCGGTCTCGCTTTCCCTTGGTCAGAGCTACTACGGCGGCACCGACACCAATGCTGACAAAGCAACGATCAGCAACGACGGGAAGCTGACGAACGGAATCGATGCCGCGATCGCAGCCAGGACGCTGGCTTTCAGCAACAGCGGCACGATCAGCTCATCCCTTTACGGCACAGCCGTCTCGCTGATCCAAACGGCGCATGAGACCCGTGACATGACGCAGGGCCTCTACGGGGCGATCGATCAGGAAAGCCTGTCATTTGCCAACAGCGGCACACTGAACGGCAGCGCTTATCTCTATTCCGCCGCGACCTCCATCGCCGTTGCAAACAGCGGAACGATCGCGGCGCCTGCCAGCAACCTCGTCGAGCTGGATGACCCCGCCGTGAGGATCGAGGGGAACAGCCAGAACAGCCAGGCCATTGCCTTCACCAACAGCGGGGGGATCAGCACCAACCGTCTGGGCGCCTCAGCCGTTTCCATCGAGAGCGATGCGCGCTCGGCCGAGCAGCTCAGGAACGGCTTTGACGAGACTGACGGCCCGATCGCCGGTGAACCCACCACGTCCATCAGCGTCACCAACGGCGGCACGCTGAGCGCCGATGGCGGTGCCAGCTATCGCCCCGCCACCACGCCACCCTTTCCCTGGTATCCTTCATTCCCGGAAAGCCTGAGCCTCGTCGCCGCGCTCAGCGTCGATGCCTCCAGCGGCGACCTGTCCCGCATCACCGTGACCAACGAAACAGGCGGGGTCATCTCCGCCACCGGTGCGACCCGCAATGCCGCCGATGCGCAAAATCCCGTGGTCGCAGGGCTGGAAAATATCGGTTCGACCGCCTTTGTAGGTCGCGCGAACCAGATCACGCTGATCAATGCCGGGACGATCCGTGGCCTTGAAGGTGGGATGGTGCCCGTCAATCTGCTGGTCGTTCCGACCGCGTCCGACCATGATTTTGCGGGCCAATTCCTTGCCGGCGCGATCCAGACGATCGATTCGGCCGACAGCGTCACCAATCTGGCCACAGGCGTGATCACCGGCTCGGTCAACCTGGGCGCGCTGGACGACAGCATGGCCAATTACGGCACCATCAACGGCAATGTGTATCTGGGCGAAGGCAATGACCGCTTCATCCATGGCCTGGGCGCAACGCTCAACGGCATGGTCGATGGCGGCGCCGGCACCGACGCGCTGGTCATCGACATCAGCGGCGGTGGCCTGCTGAACCAGGCGCCGTTCGACAAGTTCCTGAACTTCGAGGAACAGTCGATCACGGGCACCGGCACGATCACCACCAATGGTCCGCTTTCGATCGACAGCCTGGTCTTGCGCGATGCCAATCTCACCCTGGCGGCGGGGCAGACTCTGACGACCGCCAGCGACACCAGCATCATCTTTGCCTCCGGCACCAACAGCCTGATCAACCTGGGCACCATTACCGGCGCCCTGAGCTTCGCAGGGGGGACGAACAGTTTCGTCAATCTGGGCAACATTGCAGGACCCGTCACCCTTGGCGGGGGCGGCAACAGCTTCACGATCGGTGCTGGTTCCTCGGTCAGCGGGCCGGTTGTCGCCAATGGCACCGACGATCTGCTGATCCTGGCCACCGGCGGCGCCGATGCGGCACCGCAGGAATTGCGCCTTTCCAGCTTCACCGGCTTTGAACGCACGCGGCAGGACAGCGGTACGCTCGCTCTGTCGGGCGATTTCACCACCGGGCAGCTGATCCTTGCCGGCGGACGCTTCATCGGCCGCACCGGATCGGTGCTTAACACCTCCTCCATCCTGGTAAACCAGGGCGCGACCTTCGGCAGCGCGGGAACCGTGAACGGCGACATCATTGTGCAGGGCACCCTCTCCCCCGGCTCCTCGCCGGGCACGATGACGATCAATGGCAATGTCGCTCTGTCGGGAAGCTCCGCCACCCTGTTCGAAATGACGCCGACCATCAGTGATGCGCTCATCATCAACGGCACGCTCAGCATCGCTCCGGGCGCAACGCTGAAGATCATCGGCAATCGTCCGCTGACCCCCGGCGTGACCTATGAGCTGATCACTACCACCAGCGGCATTGTCGGCAGCTTCACCACCATCGACAAGGCCTCCACCGTGGTCGGCTTCGTCCGTCAGGGCAATCGCAGCATCGACCTGCTGGGCCAGTTTGTGCTGGGTAACGGCGCAAGCGGCCAGGTAATGCAGACAGTCGATTATCTGAACGGCCTGCTGATCGCCGGCACCGCGACGAACGGCCTGTTGAACGCTGCCCCCTCACTCCTGCTGGCCGACGGCACGGTCAATCAGGCCGCGGCCGCCCGCCTCAACGCTGAAAGCTATGCTTCGGCAGCGCAAATCGGCATCGAGAATGGCCTTGCCATTGCATCGGCCCTGCGTACCGCCTCGATCAGCGCGCGGGGTGAGGAAGCCGGCCTCTTCACCTTTGGCCAGACGCTGGGGCGCTGGCGTCGCCTTCCCGGGGACGCCACGCTCGGCACCTCGCGCGCCAATATTTCCGTCTATGGCGCGCTCGCAGGCATCGGCTTCGGCTCGCAGACGGCTTCGCTCGGCGCGTTTGTCGGTTATATCGACGCCCGCCAGCAAATCGGCGCACTTGCCGCCAGGACCGAGGCCGACGGCATAATGGCGGGTGCGATCGCGCGGGCGGCATTGGACGGTTTCCACATCGTTGCCTCGCTCAGCTATGACGGCAGCAGGGCGGATACGGATCGCAGCTTGCTCAGCGGCAGCAAGCTCAACAGCCATTACCGCCTGCGCAGCTGGACGGCGGACATATCGCTGGGTCATGCCTTCGGTTTAGGCAATGGATGGAACCTCGAACCCGAAATCGGCTTCACCCATATCTCTTCACGCCGCGGCAGTGCGAGCGAGACGGGCGACGCGGTTTGGGCACTGGATGTAGAGGGACGGCGGACCAGGGCCAGTTTCCTACGGGGCGCGCTCGAACTGCACGGCGCTGCGGAAGCGCGCCTCAGCCCGTGGATCTCCGCCGGTGTCCTGCATCAGCTCAGTGGCACCCAAAGCTTTGCGAGCGCCGCCTATATGGGTGTCCCCGATGGCCTGACCGTCGCGGGCCTCGGGCGCAGCAAGACGCTGGCATCGGTGGGAGCAGGCGCGAACCTTCGGGTCTCGTCGGCGGCCACCCTCTATGCTGGCGTGAACAGCGAATTCGGCGCCGAAAGCAGCGGACAAGGTGCGACAGTGGGTCTGCGGTTTCTGTTCTAGCTAGGACGGATCGACATTCAGCCCTGACGGCCTGCAAATGGCAGCTTTCCATGCTTCCGGTGCTCACCTACCGGAAGTACGCTGCGCGCCGGGTCACGAAAAACCACCATTTTCGGCTCGTCATCATCTGAATATCGATCCGGCCTAATCAAAATAAGGCTCTTACCGGGAACGATTCGCCGCTCATCATCCAGCGGCGAACGAACCATCTCGATGGACAACGAACCTCCGCCATTTTAGCCTCTGTGGCGAATAGCTACCATGGCTGCAATTTAAAGCGCCTGCAGATGCTGGCCCGGGAAATACAAGCGGCGGCATGGTCGCGGAGTTGCCAAGCCTCGATTTCAGTTTGCTATTCAGGAAGCAAGGGTTTGCCCTCGAACCTGGCGACAGCATGACGCACCACCCGGTTCAGCCCTTCTTCGGAGAAGAAACCGCCGGGTATAAGACAGCGCTCGACCAGCACGCGCTGGAAAGCGGCAAAAGTGGTCGCATCTGGCGCGACCGGATTCTGCCAGAAGGCATCCAGTCCATCCTGGAAGGTGATATCAGGCATGTCGTAGATCGCTTGCCCCAGAGCCACCACCGGCACGCCCATGGCCAGGGCCAGGGTGCCGCTAGTGCTGTTGATCGTGACGACGCCGCGTGATTGTTGTGCAACAGGAACGATATCGCCCCAGGCCAGATAATCGACCCGGTCCGCGACACCGAAAAGCGAGGCCATATCGGCCGTTTCCTGTTGCCAGTCGCGCACGCCATTGTCGAGCGGGTGTTCCTTGACCACCAAACGCACGTCAGCCGGAGCATGATTGGCGAAGGATTCGATCACCAACCTGAGCGCATCGGCCACACCGGCAAAGGGTGAATGCAGGCGAATCTGCGCATCCGAATCAAGTTGAAGCGGGAAAAGGAAATAGGGCTCGGCCGAAGCTGCAAGGCGGGCAATCAATTCCGCGCTGCGCTGTTCGCGTTCCTTGCGTCGGCGCAATTTGCGCCACCATCCCATCCCTTCCACCAAAGGATGCCAGGGACGGTGGTTGGTCCAGTACGGATAGCGCCAACGGGTCAGGACATCGGCGGCATTGTAAATCAACCCCTCCGTCGCTCGGCGGCGGAACGAAGAATTGACCTGACTGTGCGCAGGAACCGGGGGTAATGCCGCGGCCGTCTCGCGATACCACACCGGATCGCGCGGGAGAGAGGAATGGCCGTTTACGCCGCCCAGTTCCAGCGTCACCCAATCGGGTCGAACATAGCCCTCCTCGAACACGTGAACGGGCACTCCAAGCTCGCGGCAAACCCGCGTGGCTGGCATATGATGTTCGCGGCAGTCTCCGAACAACGCCACATCCGTAATGCCGCACTCTTTGATGGTTCGTTCGAGCATCGATGGCCAGTCTTCCAGCGAACCGCAATAATCGATGCCGTTCGGCAGGCGCCAGAACAGGCGGTCCCCACCGTTGAAATTGATCTTGTAGACGCTGTGCCCGGATCGGATCAGTTCCTGGCCGAGGCGGCGGAACAATGGTCCCATGAGACCTTGCAGCAACAGGACGGTCCGCTTGCCTGACTTCGAAGGAGCGCTTGTAGTCCCGTGTGCACCGTCGGTCGCATTGAAGGATAGTTCTGGCATTCAGGAAGCAGGCTCCATGATGACGTCGGAGGCGGACATGTTAGCTGGGCCTCAGAGCCATTCCGGCATGTCGTGGTTATTGCCCAAGCGGTTAGTCTGCCGTGCGTCAGACGGCAAGCCTCCACGATATCCGTGGCTGGAAAAGAGCGCGGAGGTGGCCTGATGACAGCCGGCATCCTGTTCGCTAAGAGATCATATGCCCGGCATAATGGGCCTGAAAACCCTGGGGCATGACGATTTGGACGGCACAGCAAAGCAGTGATGCCTGATGGACTGACATTCGCGGCATTGCTGGTCGGTGCAGCCGTTCTCGACCGGTTGGTATACCCCCGACCCGAGGCGGGCCTTTACCTGTCCCGGCGCAGCATGGCCGGCCTTTGGCTGCTGGCATGGATGACGACGGCGCTGTTCGGCCTGTTCCTCACCTGCTGCGGCAACTTCCCGCTCTCCGCAGGATTGGCGCTTGCATTGCTGGCCCTGCTTGTTCTTGTCTCCAATGCCAAGCATGCCATGCTCGGCGAACCCCTGCTCTTTTCCGATCTGGCGCTGATCGGCGCGATCTTCCGTCATCCCCAATTCTATCTTTCAGCCATCAGCGTCGGGCAACGCACGGCGGCAGGGGCCGTGGCCATCCTCCTCCTCGCCATGCTGGCCTGGCTGTTCGTTCCGGCGTGGCAGATGCATCTGGCGGGGATGCTGATCCTTGCCGGCAGCCTCGCGATACTGGCGACGACCGTGCGCGGTGCCCTGCGCCAGGGCCTGGCCGATACGCCAGACGCCTATGCCGATGTCAGGCGTCATGGCCTCCTGCCCACATTGTTGCTTTACTGGCTACGCTGGCGTCACAGCAACGATCCGCCACCTTGCGCCGAAGCCGAGAGACATCCTCCTTCTGCCCCTCATCCACCCCCGGAACTGCTGGTGGTCATCCAGTGCGAATCCTTTGCTGATCCGGTCGAACTGTTTGAAGGCTTCAACATATCGCTGCCGGGCCTTGCCAACGCCCGCGAGAGTGCCTTGCAATGGGGCCAGCTCAATGTCAGCGGCTTCGGCGCCTATACGATGCGCACGGAATATGGCGTGCTTTTCGGGCGCAGCGAGGATGTCCTCGGCTTCCGGCGCTACGATCCCTTTCTCACCGCGCTGGGCGAAGCGTCCTATGCTTTGCCTGCGCGGCTGAAGGAGGCAGGATGGCGCAGCCTCTTCGTCCATCCGCATGACATGCGCTTCTACAGCCGCGACCGGATCATGCCGGCAGGCGGCTTTGCCGAACTGATCGGAGAGGAGCATTTCGCCCCCGTTGCCGCCGGTGCAGGACGCTATGTCACCGATGCCGCGATTGCCGGGCAGATCGTCCGGCTGGCTCGCGAAGCTGCCGGGCCTGGCCTGATCTATGCCGTCACGATTGAAAATCACGGGCCCTGGGCGCCGGACATGCGCACGGGCGGCGATCTGGTTCAAAGCTATCTTCGCCTGGCGCGCAACAGCGACGCCATGCTGAGCACATTGCGGGAGCAGCTTGCATTGCTGAAGCGCCCGGCTGTCCTGGTTTTCTTTGGCGACCATCGCCCCAGCATTCCGGGCGCGACCTCTCCGGAGGGAGGGCGACATACGCCTTATGTGATGATCCGCTTCAACGAGGCAGGTGACATTGTCCGCGGCGACAACAGGCGCGTAGACCTCACTCCGGCCGAACTGCACCATGCGATGCTTGATCTTGTCCTTGGCGAACCCCTGGCAAGCGTGAACCCTGGCGCGGCTAATGGCCTGGCGGAGACAGCGCCAGCAACAGGCGTTCGCGCAAGGGTCGCGGCAGCACGCGGTCAAACCAGCGGAGCAGGTTGAAGGGCCAGGGTATGATCGCATGCGCTTGCCCCAGGGCTGCCGCGCGCGCGATCCTGGCCGCGACCACATCCGGCTGCGTCGACAACGGCCTGGCCTCTCCAGTCCGCCGGGCAGCCGCCGTGTCGATAAAGCCGGGCGATACCAGCGTCACCTTGACCCCATGCTGCCGCACGCCGATTCGCAGCGCCTCGGCAAAGCGCGCAAGACCTGCCTTCGTCCCCGAATAGGCAGCGGCAAAGGGCAAGGCATGGAAGGCGGCGGCAGATCCGATCATCACGATGCGCCCGTGGCCCCGCCCCGCCATCCGCTCGGCCAGCGCCGCGGCCATTGCGGCAGGTGCGACGAAATTGATCATTCCCAGCCGGGCGACGACGCCCGCATCCTCCACCACAGCGCCAGCCGCGCGAATATCCCCCAGGCCGGCGGCGAATATGGCCAGGTCGACAGGATCGGCTTCGTCTTCGGTAAGCATGGCGTCCAAGGCATGTTCAACATTGCCAAGGTCCAGCGAACGCATCTCTACCGATGCTCCGGCCGCCTCGCATGCCTTGGCCAGGGATGACAGGCGCGCCAAGTCTCGCCCCCAGAGAGACAAGCATATGCCAGGACCAGCATAATGCCGTGCCAATGCGCTGCCCAGTCCACCAGAGGCGCCGGTGATGAAAATCCGCTTCGGGAGGAAACCCATGGTCATACCGATGCACGCATGTAACAGATCCCCCTCTAACCTTGCTTCAACGACATAATTCCTTGACAGACAACGGCGCCTCCTGTTCGAGTTCCGCGTAATGCGCTCTTCCGATCACCAATCCCGACGAATCCGACTGTTCAAAAATGAGCATCTGGAACAGCTTACGCTGATTTCGCCACGAATTTTCGCGCTCATCTGGGGCATATTGCTCCCGCTGATCGTCTGGATAGGATGGGGGGAAACCGGATTCTGGACAGGGTTCGGCCTGTTTGCGGCGGGCCTCCTCGTCTGGACGCTTTTCGAATATGCGATGCACCGATACCTCTTTCATCTGAAGGTAGAGTGGCCCGCGGCAAGAT
>Ga0207639_10001337_pt1 | contig 16645 bp, 15 predicted proteins | sample KBSCornC32_FD_184299 | JGI IMG/M metagenome (GOLD analysis project Ga0207639, IMG submission 184299) | Corn rhizosphere microbial communities from Kellogg Biological Station, Michigan, USA - KBS Corn C3-2 (SPAdes) (version 2) | ecosystem: Host-associated > Plants > Roots > Rhizosphere > Soil ...
CTGAAACACGGAGCACACGGAGAAAGCGAAGTAGAGAACGAGCTTTTCCTCTGTGTGCTCCGTGTTTCAATCTTCGTCCGCGCAAACCAAAGCCCAGCAGCCAGTGCGCCTTGCGCAGCCAGCGCCGTAGGGTGGGCCTGGCCCACCGTCGTCGTGCGGTTGACGATAGATGCGAAGCGACGACGGCGCGGCGTGTCTACAGCCAGTGCGCTTTGCGCAGCAGCCAGAACAGCACGCCGCAGATGCCGAGCGTGACCGTGATCATCGCCGGGTAGGCCCACGGCTGGTCGAGTTCGGGCATGTGATGGAAGTTCATGCCGTACCAGCTCGCGAGCAGGGTCGGCGCGGCGAGCAGCGCGGCCCAGCCGGCGAGGCGCTTGACCACTTCGCCCTGCGCGACGGTGACGAGCGCGAGGTTGACGCTGAGCGCGGCGGTGAGCATCTCGCGCATCGTGTCGGTCGACTCGTTGATGCGCGCGGCATGGTCGTAGACGTCGCGGAAGTACGGCCGCACCTCGTCGCGGATGAGGCCAGGGTACTGGCGGATCAGCTGGTTCAGGATGTCCTGCAGCGGCGCGATCGCGAGGCGCAGGGTGACCAGTTCCTTCTTCAGCACGTACAGGCGGCGGATCGTCTCGCGCTTGAAGGTTTCCTCGAACACCTCGTCCTCGAGTTCCTGCAGTTCCTCGCGGAACTCGCGCACGATCGGGAAGAAGTTGTCGACGATGAAGTCGAGCACCGCGTAGAGCGAATAGCTCGGCCCGAGCGCGAGCATCTCCTGCGACTGCTCGCAGCCGCGCCGCGCGGTCGCGTAGCTGAGCGAGGCGCCGTGGCGCACAGTCACGATGTAGCGCTTGCCCATGAAGATGTGCGTCTCGCCGAACGCGATCTTGCCGCCGACGACCTGCGCCGTGTGCGCGACGATGAACAGCGAGTCGCCGTACACCTCGATCTTCGGGCGCTGATGCGCGTTGTGCGCGTCCTCGACCGCGAGTTCGTGCAGGCCGAATTCCTCGCGCAGCTTGTCGAGCAGGTCCTCGCTCGGTTCACGCACGCCGACCCAGACCCATTCGTCCGGCGTCTCGAGCACGTCGCTGATTTCCTCGACCGTGATGTCGCGCAGGCGCCGCCCGTCGGCGGCATAGGCGACGCAGTTGACGACCATCGGATCCTTGCAGGTCGGGTCGGTCGGCAGCGGGCTGATCGAGAGGTCCATGCCCCATGATGCCGCGCGCGACGCCGCCGCGGCAATCGCGCGATGCCGATGCACCGTGCGCGAAGGTCGCTCGATCAAGCACTTGACGCGGCGTGAGCGGAACGCGAATGGAGCGCGAATGCCTTCGCGCGGCCGCTGCCGACAATCGGAGGGCCCGCATCCGGGCCGGGCGGGCTCCTTAGGTCCGCACCGCACATCGCACTCCTGGGGTCATCAATGCGCACATCGCTGTACGCCGCCATCGCCTTCGCCCTGCTCGCCGGCCGGGCGCACGCGGCCAGCTTCACCGACCTCGGCATCGCCAACGGGCAGATGACGAGCCTCTCGCACAACGGCCGCATCGCCGCCGGCATCGCCGGTGAAAGCGGCTGGCGCTGGGCGAAGGACCGCGGCCCGTCCGTGCTGACCGGCTTCGTCGAGGTCGAAGGCATGAGCTCGTGGGCGCAGCCGGTCGCCGGTGCCTGGACCAACGCGGCCACGCTCGACGTCGCCGCGCTCGCCTACAGCAACAGCGATCTCGTCGGCGGGCCGGCCGAGATCGGCGGCATGCCCGGCGCGACCGGCCTCGACGGCACGCTCAGCGTCGGCTACGGCGTGTCGGACACGAAGGTCGCGGTCGGCCTCGCCTACGACGACAGCGGCAACGCGATCGCGTTCCGCTGGGACGCAGGCAACGGTATCGCGCGCCTGGACGTGAATCGTCCCGACAACTACTCGCGCGCGAACGGCATCAGCGCCGACGGCAGCGTGGCCTGGGGCTGGAACGACCAGGACGACGGCTTCCGCAGCGCGGTCGTCTGGCACGACGGCGTGCCGACCGACCTCGTCGACGCGGAAAGCAACCCGGTCGGCGAAGCCGACGGCGGCAGCCGCGACGGCAGTGTCATCGTCGGCAGCGGGCTGGCGACGCCCGACGGCAGTTCCGCCTGGCGCTGGACCGCGGCGACCGGCGTGCAGCCGCTCGGCGTGCCCTCGCTCGCGCCGGGGCGCAGCGCGGTCGCCGCGCCGGCGTCGATCGAGCGCACGGCGCTCGTCGCGCGGCATCCGGAGCGCGCGAGCGCGCGCATCGGCGACGCCGCGCCGCAGGGTTTCCCGCCGGCGTCGTACGCGTTCGGCGTCAGTGACGACGGCAACGTCATCGTCGGCCGCAGTGGCGCGTTCCCGATGTTCTTCGCGACGGTGTGGACGCCGGCGACGGGCATGGTGCGGCTCGACGACTACGCGAGCGCACGCGGCGTGGCGATTCCGGCGGGCTGGTCGCTGATGACCGCGACCGCGGTGTCGGCGGACGGCCTCGTGATCGGCGGCTGGGGCATCGATCCGAACAACGCGTTGAACTCGTTCGTGATCGACCTGCACGACGACACGCCGCGCGAGGCGCTGCTCGAAGCGCACGGCACGGTGGACTGGAACGACCTGCCGGACGGCCCGTTCGCGGGCGTGCCGGTCGGCACGCCGGTGACGATGACGTTCCGCATCTCGCCGGACGGCTTCGAAGTGGAGCCGGGCGAGGCGACGTCGTATCCGGTCGAACTCGAGACGTTCTCGCTCGTCGCGGGCACGGCGAGCGACACGCTCGTCGCGACGCCGTCCGGCCCGAACGTGTGGATCGCCAACGACTATCCGCTGTCCGACGGCATCCACCTGTTCGACACGCCGACGACGACCGCGGGCCAGTCGATGGAATTCGAGCTGTTCAACCCGGGCGGCGACATGTTCGATTCCGACGACCTCGGCCGGATCAACCGCACGTTCGGCCCGGCGTTCTTCGAGAAGGCGTCGTGGGTCGTCGCCGCCGGCGGCCAGTTCGGCATGTACATGGCGCTCGACTCGGTGAGCATCCACGACGTCGACGACGGATCCGACGTGATCTTCGCCGACAGCTTCGAGTCGCAGCCCTGACGCAGCGCGTTCGCATCGATGCCGGCCGTGCGCCGGCATCGATGCGGCGTCACCCCTTGCGCAGGCGCAACGCGAGCGCGAGATGGATCGGCAGGAACAAGACGATCCAGTGCAGGTTCGCCTGCGCGAACGTCGGCAGGATCTTCGAGAACAGTGCGAGCGCGGAACCGACGACGACGAGCCAGGCGATCGCGCGTGCTCGCGGTCGCTCGCGCAGCCGGCCGCGCGCGATGCCGAACCAGGCAGGCAGCAGCGCGAGGCAGAAGGGATTGAGCAACAGCAGGTTCTCGTTGCGCCACGCCGAGCGATGCTCGGTGCCGAACCAGAGGAACAGCAGCAGCAGGCCGCCGATGCCGCAGAACAGCTCGAACAGCAGCGCGAACGTCGCGAGCGGCACGCGGCGCGACGCGCGCGCCGAACCGCCGAGCAGGTAGAGGCCCGCGCCGAGCGCGATGCCGAGGCCGAGGAACGGCCAGCGCAGGTCGGGCGGCAGGATCGGCGAGGGCTCGATCTCGCCGCGTGCGAGCGTGACCGCGGGTGCGGCGAGGGCACCGCCGTTGCTCGCGCCGGCGACCACGTCGGCGAGCGTTGCCGGCACGAAGCTTTCCTGCCAGTAGTCGATGCGCTGGTCCGCATAGGGGCCGAGGCCGAGGTCGATGAGCAGCATCAGCCACGGCTCGGGCGCCATCAGGCGCAGCGCGTCGAGGCGATACGTGTAGCCGCGCGAACGGCCTTCGCTCTGCGCGTGCAGCGCGCCGCCGAGCGCGTGGTCGAGCGCATCGCGCACGCGCGTCGAGCAGTTCGCCTCGAAATAGTCGTAGCGGTACTGCGCGTTCTCGGGCCGGGCGTTCCATTCGAGGAAGTCGACCAGCGTGCGCGCCTGTTCCGGCGTCAGCGCGAGGCGCTGCTCGACGATCTCGCGGTGCTCGTCGCGGTACATCTCGAGATCGTCGGCGAGGTCGTCGAGCGCCATGCGATAGCGCATGCGGCCGCGCGCGAAGTTGAGCAGGAAGTCCTGCTGCGCGAAGTCGAAGATGCCGTAGTTGTAGGCGACCGCGCTGCCGTTCGCCGGATCGCGCACGACGATCGCGTTGTGGCCGAAGCGTTCGAAGAAGATCTCGCCGGGGCCGATCGTCAGCAGGCTGATTTCGGGAGCGGCCGGCGCCGCTGCGGGCGGTGCCGCGACGTCGCCTCCTTTCGCGTGGGCGAGGCTGAACGCGACGAGCAGGAGCAGCGCGAGCGCACCCGCCAGCGCGCGCGCGGCGCGCCGCGGCGCGCTCAAGGCGTCGTCTCCGCCGCTTGCGCGGGCCTCATGCCTCGTGCACCCGTACCGCGAACTGCTGCACGCGGCGCGCGTCGGCCTTCGTCACGTGGAAGTGGAAGCCGCCGAGCGTCGCTTCCTCGCCGACTTCGGGCAGGTGGCCGATCTCCGAGGTGATCATGCCGCCGACGGTGTCGAACGCCTCGTCGCTGAGGTCGCAGCCGAAGCGTTCGTTGAATTCCGCGATGGGAGTGAGCGCGTTGACGAGGAAGTCGCCGTTCGCCGCGGGCTGGATCATCGTGTGCTTGTCGTCGTCGTCGTCGTGCTCGTCGCCGATGTCGCCGACGATCTGCTCGAGCACGTCCTCGATCGTGATGAGGCCGGCGACGCCGCCGTACTCGTCGACGACGATCGCCATGTGGTTGCGCGACAGGCGGAACTCCTTCAGCAGGATGTTCAGCCGCTTCGACTCCGGGATCATCGTGACCGGGCGCAGCAGCTTGCGGATGTCGCAGTCGGCGCCTTCGACGAAGCAGCGCAGCAGGTCCTTGGCGAGCAGGATGCCGAGGATTTCGTCCTTGTCGCCCGCGTGCACGGGGAAGCGCGAATGGCCCGACTCGAGCACGTCGGTGAGGATCTGCTTGAGCGGCGCGTCGATCGGCAGCGACACCATCTGCGCGCGCGGCACCATGACGTCGGAGACGGTGAGGTCGGCGACTTCGATCGCACCCTCGACCATCGACAGCGTGTCGTTGGACAGCAGGCCGTTGGCCTGGGCGTGGCGCAGTTCCTCGATGAGCTCCTCGCGACTCTGCGGTTCGCCGGAAAGCGCCTGGGTGATGCGCTCGAACCACGATCGTGGCGGTGTACTGGGAGGATCCTCGCTCATTGCGTGCCGCTGCGAGCCCTTGCGGGCGGGGCGGCAGTGTAGCAAAAGCGCGGAGACGGCAAGGTTGCAGCGCGGTGAGGCCGGTGCAAGCGACTGACGCGGCAGCGAAAAAAGGCGCGTCAGGCGGCGTCGTCGCGGTACGGGTCGGCGATCCCGAGGCCGGCGAGGATGCGCGTCTCGAGTGCTTCCATGCGCTCGGCCTCGCCCGTCTCCTCGTGGTCGTAGCCGAGCAGGTGCAGCACGCCATGGATCGTCATGTGCGCGAAATGGTCGCGTGCGTGCTTGCCCTGTTCGCGCGCCTCGCGCGCGACGACCGGTGCGCAGATGACGAGGTCGCCGAGCAGGCCGCTGTGTTCGCCGGGCGCGGGCTCGTACGGAAAGCTCAGCACGTTGGTCGCGTAGTCGCGGCCACGGAACTGGCGGTTGTAGCGCCGCCCGGCCGCGCGGCCGACGACGAGGATGTTGACTTCGCTCCAGCCGCGCCGTCGTTCGAGGTCGGGGATCGCGGCGAGCCAGCGTTCGAACGTGCGCAGCACCGGCACGCCCTTGCGGCCGGCCTCGTTGCGCAGCCACAGGCAGACGCGCGAGTCGGCGCGCTCGCGCGCGGCCTTCGCGACGGGGCGGCGGCGCGCGTCAGCTTTCATCGGTTCGCGTCGCCTTCGAGGCGAGCGTCTCCGCGGTCGCCTCGCGCTGCTCGTACGCGCGCACGATCCGTTGCACGAGCGGGTGGCGCACGACGTCCTTCGCGGTGAAGAACGTGAAGCTCACGCCGTCGACGTCGCGCAGCACTTCGATCGCGTCGCGCAGGCCCGACTTCACGTGGCGCGGCAGGTCGTTCTGCGTCATGTCGCCGGTGACGACCGCGACGGAACCGAAGCCGATGCGCGTGAGGAACATCTTCATCTGTTCGACGGTCGTGTTCTGCGCCTCGTCTAGGATCACGAACGCGTCGTTGAGCGTGCGCCCGCGCATGTACGCGAGCGGCGCGATCTCGATCACGCTTCGCTCGATGAGCTTGCCCACCTTCTCGATGCCGAGCATCTCGTACAGCGCGTCGTACAGCGGGCGCAGGTACGGATCGACCTTCTGCGTGAGGTCGCCGGGCAGGAAGCCGAGCTTCTCGCCCGCCTCGACCGCGGGGCGCACGAGGATGAGGCGCTGCACGCGGTTGTCGTTGAGCGCGTCGACCGCCATCGCGACGGCGAGGTAGGTCTTGCCGGTGCCGGCGGGTCCGACGCCGAAGTTGACGTCGTGCGTGGCGATCGCGTGCAGGTAGCGCTGCTGGTTCGCGCCGCGGCCGCGGATCGTGCCGCGCTTGGTCTTGATCGCGACGTCCTGCGCGCCCTCCGCGCGCGCGTCGAGCGCGTCGATGCCCGACTCGGACAGGCGCAGGTTGACCTGCGCGCCGCTCAGCGCTTCATGCTCGGTCGCCGCGTAGAGATCGCGCAGCACGTGTTCGCCGAGCTTCACCGCGTGTGCATTGCCGGTCACGCGGAACACGTTGCCGCGGTTGGCGATCTCCACGCCGAGGCGCAGTTCGATCTGGCGCAGGTTCTCGTCGAACGGTCCGGCCAGGTTGGAGAGGCGCTCGCCGTCGGCGGGCTCGAGCGTGAAGTCGTGGTGGATGAGGTCCGTCATAGGCGCGCGAGGGTAGCGCGCACCCGCCGTGCGTCGCCAGCCGCGAGGTTCCGGGCGCGCGGCTGCGAAGTTCGCCGCGAGAGGCGCTGGCGCGGTCCCGGAGCCGGACCAAGGGCTGCGAAGCCGGGTGGCTTGCAAATAATTAATCGATCAATTAAATTAAATCCATGATCAAGAAGCGCACTCCCGGCCGGCCCCCGGCCCGGCCACGTACCCCGGGTCGTCCCGTTGCGGCGAGTCCGGACCTGCGCCCGCGCCTGCTCGACGCCGCGCTCGCGTGCTACGTGCGCGACGGCATCGCGGCGACGTCGCTGCGCGCGATCGCGCGCGAGGCCGGCGTCACGCCCGCGCTGCTGCACTACTACTTCGGCGATGCGCAGCAGCTGCGCGAGGCGGTCGTCGAGGAGCGCCTGCTGCCTGCGGTCGGCACCCTGCGCGAATCGTTGCCGGTCGATGCGAGCGACGTCGCCGGTCTCGTCGCCGCGTTCGTGCGTGGCGTCGCCGGACTCGTCGAGCGGCACCCGTGGCTGCCCGCGCTGTGGGTGCGCGAGGTGCTGTGCGAGGGCGGCCAGTTGCGCGACGTGCTGCTCGAGCGCGTCGGACCGCAACTGCCCGTGCTGCTCGCGCAGCGCTTCGCCCAGGCTCAGCGCGAAGGCGTGCTCAATCCCGATCTCGATCCGCGCCTGACCGTCGTCTCGCTGATCGGCCTGACGTTGTTCCCGGCGGCGAGCGCGCCGATCTGGCGCAGCCTGTTCCAGGCGTCCGACATCGGCGCCGAGACGCTGCGCGCACACACGATCGCGCTGCTCGACCGCGGCCTCGGCGCCGGCTAGGAGTCGCCCGTGAAGACATCCCGTTTCCGTTTCAGGAGAACCGCCGTGAACCTGCGCCTGTCGGTCGTCGTGGTGCTGCTGCTCGGCGCGTGCGCGAAGCCACCGCCGCAGGCGCTCGGCACGCTCGAGTTCGATCGCGTGAGCCTGCCGTCGCCGGCGGCCGAACGCATCGTCGCGATCGACGTGCGCGAGGGCGACCAGGTCGCCGCGGGGCAGGCGCTGCTCGCGCTCGATCCCGCGCACACGAATGCACAGCTCGCCGCCGCCGAGGCGACCGCGCAGCGTGCGCGCGAGGCACTCGCCGAGCTCGAGGCGGGGCCGCGCGCGGAGGACATCGCGCAGGCCCGCGCGAACCTGGCCGCGGTCGAGGCCGAAGCGCGCGAGGCGCGCGCGTACTACGCGCGCCTGTTGCCGCTGAAGGATCGCAACTACGTCGCCGCGGCCGATCTCGACCGCGCGCGCGCGGCCGCCGGCAACGCCGACGGCAAAGTGCGCGCGGCCCGCGCCGCGCTCGACGAACTCCTGCACGGCACGCGCGGCGAGCAGGTCGCGCAGGGCGAAGCCGCGCTCGCCGCCGCGCTCGCGGATGCGGATGCGCAGCGCGTGCTGCTCGGCAAGCTCGCCGTCGTCGCGCCGCGTGCGGCGCGCGTCGACAGCCTGCCGTACCGGCTCGGCGACCAGGCGCCGGTCGGGGCCGCGCTCGCGATCCTGCTCGCCGGCGACGCACCGTACGCGCGCATCTACGTGCCCGAACCCCTGCGCACGTCCGTGCACGTCGGCGACCGCGTGCGCATCCGCATCGGCGACCAGCCGGCGTCGTACGAGGGCAGCGTGCGCATGATCCGCAGCGAGCCCGTGTTCACGCCGTACTACGCGCTGATCGGCGAGGACGTCGCGCGCCTGAGCTACCTCGCCGAAGTCGCGCTCGGCGGCGACGCGGCCGCGCTCCCCGCCGGCCTGCCGGTCCGCGCCGAGTTCGGCGGAGCGGCGAAATGAACGCGCCCGGAGACGCCGATCTCGCGATCCGCGCGCGCGGCCTGACCAAGCGTTTCGGCACGCTCGTCGCGGTCGACCACGTCGACCTCGCGGTGCCGCGCCGCAACGTCTACGGCTTCCTCGGTCCGAACGGCTCCGGCAAGTCGACCACGATCCGCATGCTCTGCGGCCTGCTCACGCCGAGCGAAGGGGAGATCGACGTGCTCGGCCTGTCGGTGCCCGCGCAGGCCGAGCAATTGCGCACGCGCATCGGCTACATGACGCAGAAGTTCTCGCTGTTCGAAGACCTGACCGTGCGCGAGAACCTCGAATTCCTCGCCGACGTGCAGACGCTGCCGCGCGTGCGCGCGAAGCGGCGCATCGACGAGCTGGTCGAGCAGTACCACTTCGCCGATCGCCAGCGCCAGCTCGCCGGCACGATGAGCGGTGGCCAGAAGCAGCGCCTCGCGCTCGCCTGCGCCGTCATCAACGAGCCCGAACTGCTGTTCCTCGACGAGCCGACCAGTGCGGTCGATCCCGAATCGCGGCGCGACTTCTGGGAAAAGCTCTTCGAACTCGCCGATGCGGGCACGACCCTGCTCGTGTCGACCCACTACATGGACGAAGCCGAGCGCTGCCACCGCATCGCGATCCTCGATCGCGGCGTGCTCGTCGCCGATGGCACGCCGGACGAACTCACCGGCGAACTCGCCGGGCGGACGCTGCTCGTCGCCGCGGCGGATCCGCGCCGCGCGCAGCGCGCACTGGTCGGCGTCGACGGCGTGCTCAGCGTCGCGCAGATCGGCAACAGCCTGCGCGTGCTGGTCGCCGACGGCCGCGGTGACGCGAGGCAGCGCGTCGCCGACGCGCTCGCCCGCGCCGGCCAGAAGGCCGACATCGAGGAGACCGCGCCGAACCTCGAGGACGTGTTCGTCTCGGCCACGCACGACGGCGAGCGGGAGCGCGCTGCATGAACCTACGTCGCCTGTGGGCCGTCGTGCTGAAGGAGCTGCGGCAGATGCGCCGCGACCGCATCACGCTCGCGATGATCGTCGGCATCCCGGTCATGCAGCTCGTGCTGTTCGGTTACGCGATCAACCTGAACCTGCGCGGCCTCGCTGCCGGCATCGCCGACCAGGCGAACACGGCCGGCTCGCGCGCAGTGGTGATGGACATGCTCGCGACCGGCGTGGTCGCGCCGGTCGCCGAGGCACGCACGCCGGACGAGCTCGTCACGATGCTGCGACGGGGCGAGATCAGTGTCGGCATCGCGGTGCCGCCCGACTTCGAGCAGCGCAAGGCGCAGGGCCGCGAAGCGGTGCAGGTGATGGTCGACGGCAGCGACACGTCGGTGCAGGGCGCCGCGGCGCAGCTCGCGCAGATGGCGCTCGACGCGTCGACGCGCGCGCGCGAGGCGCCGCTCGCGAGCACGCCGCCGCCTGCACCGATCGGCGTCGTCGCGTTCTACAACCCGGAACGGCGTTCCGCGGTCAACATCGTGCCCGGCCTTATCGGCGTGATCCTGACCATGACGATGGTGCTGTTCACCGGCGTATCGATCGTGCGCGAGCGCGAGCGCGGCAACATGGAGCTGCTCATCGCGACGCCGCTGTCGCGCACCGAACTCATGGTCGGCAAGGTGCTGCCGTTCATCGCCATCGGCCTCGTGCAGACGACGGTGATCCTCGCGCTCGGCATCTGGCTGTTCACGGTGCCGGTGCGCGGCAGCCTGCTCGACGTCTACTTCGCGGCGGGCCTGCTCATCCTCGCCAACCTCACGCTCGGCCTCATGATCTCGACCAAGGCGCAGTCGCAGTTCCAGGCGATGCAGATGACGTTCTTCGTGTTCCTGCCGTCGATCCTGCTGTCGGGCTTCATGTTCCCGTTCGCGGGCATGCCGAAGGTCGTGCAGTGGCTCGCCGAGGTGATGCCGCTCACGCACTTCCTGCGCCTCATCCGCGGCATCATGCTGCGCGGCGCAGGGCTCGCCGAGATGTGGATCGACGTCGTCGCGTTGCTCGTGTTCACCGCAGTGATGATGAGCGCGGCGATCCTGCGCTTCCACAAGCGACTCGATTGAAGCGGCGCTGAGAGGGCGCGGATCGGCGCGATCGCGGCGCCTACAGCATCCGGTGCATCACGAACACGTCGGTTGGCCCGAGCCGCGCGTGGCGGAACGCCGCCGGCACGCGGCCGACGATCGCGAAACCGTGGCGTTGCCAGAGCCGCACCGCGGCTTCGTTGCTGCTGACGACGAAGTTGTACTGCATCGCGGTGAAGCCCGCCCCGCGTGCCTGCGCGAGCGAGTGCTCGCACATCGCCGAAGCGACGCCCTGGCCGCGCGCGTGCGGCGACACCATGTAGCCGCAGTTGGCGACGTGGTCGCCGAGGCCGGGCTGGTTCGGGCGCAGCATGTAGACGCCGAGCACCTCGTCGTCGCGTTCGGCGACGAAGCAGCGGCTCGGCGGCGTCGTCCACATCGCGCGTGCCAGCGCTTCGTCGATGTCCGGCGGATAGCTGTAGGTGTCGCCCGCGGCGACGATCGCGCGGAAGATCGGCCAGGCGCGCGTGAAGCCGTCCGCGCCGATCTCGCGGATGGCGAGCGGCGCGCTCACGCGGCGCCGGCGGCGAGCCCGTCGTCGAGGTTCACGCGACCGCGCAGCGAGTTGGTCAGCGCTTCGGTGACGACGATGTCGACGAAGCGCCCGATCAGGCGCGTCGGCGCCGGGAAGTTCACCGAGCGCATGTTCTCGGTCTTGCCGGTGAGTTCGTTCGCGTTCTTGCGCGACGGACCTTCCACCAGCACGCGCTGCACGCTGCCGACCATCGCCTCGCTGATCGCCTTCGCGTTCGCGTTGATCGCCGCCTGCAGGCGCTCGAGGCGCGCGTGCTTGACCGCGTCGGACGTGTCGTCGGCGAGGTTCGCCGCGGGCGTGCCGGGGCGCTTGGAGTAGATGAACGAGAAGCTCTGGTCGAAGCCGACGTCGTCGATGAGCTTCATCGTCTTGTCGAAGTCGGTGTCGGTCTCGCCAGGGAACCCGACGATGAAGTCCGACGAGATGCAGATGTCGGGGCGCACCGCGCGCAGCTTGCGGATCTTCTGCTTGAACTCGAGCGCGGTGTACCCGCGCTTCATCGCGGCGAGGATGCGGTCCGAGCCGGACTGCACCGGCAGGTGCAGGAAGTTGGCGAGCTGCGGCACGTTCGCGTACGCGTCGACGAGCGAGTCGGAGAACTCGAGCGGGTGCGACGTCGTGAAGCGGATGCGGCCGATGCCGTCGATCTCGGCGATCGCGTGGATGAGCAGGCCGAGGTCGGCGATGGAGCCGTCGTGCATCGCGCCGCGGTAGGCGTTGACGTTCTGGCCGAGCAGATTCACCTCGCGCACGCCCTGTTCGGCGAGCGCGGCGATCTCGGCGACGACGTCGTCGAACGGGCGGCTGATCTCCTCGCCGCGCGTGTACGGCACGACGCAGAACGAGCAGTATTTCGAGCAGCCTTCCATGATGGAGACGAACGCACTCGGACCTTCCGCGCGAGGCTCGGGCAGCTTGTCGAACTTCTCGATCTCCGGGAACGAGATGTCGACCTGCGGCTTGCCGGTCGCGCGCCGCGCCTCGATGAGGTCGGGCAGGCGGTGCAGGGTCTGCGGCCCGAACACGAGGTCGACGAAGGGTGCGCGCTTGACGATCGCGTCGCCCTCCTGGCTCGCGACGCAGCCGCCGACGCCGATCAGCACCGGCTTGCCATCCAGCTTGTGCTGCTTCCAGCGACCGAGCTGGCTGAACACCTTCTCCTGCGCCTTCTCGCGGATCGAGCAGGTGTTGACGAGGATGACGTCGGCTTCGGCCTCGTCCTGGGTCAGCTCAAGGCCGTGCGACGCGCGCAGCACGTCGGCCATCTTGGCCGAGTCGTACTCGTTCATCTGGCAACCGTGGGTCTTGATGTAGAGCTTGCCGGTCATGGTCGGGGTGGAGGCGTCGTGGACCGTGCAGTTTAGCATTGCCCGGCAAAGGCTTAGCGCCCGCGGGGAACCGGCGCGCGGCGGCGGGGTCAGAAAATCCCGACTGCATGGTGCAGCGCGTCACATTTCGCGCTTGGCAACGTGAACAATGCAGCGGAAACTCTTGAGCCGGATAGGTTTGAATAGCGCCCATGTCGTCCCGCTTGCCCGCCGCCATCACGGGGATCGCCCTCCTGCTGCTCTGTCCGGCAGGCGCGCGTGCGAGTGTGCTGTACAAGTGCGACACGACCGACGGCAGCATCGCCTACACCAGTACGACCAAGGGCTACTCGAACTGCAAGGCGATTTCCGTCTTCGCCGATCCGCCGAAGGCGAAGGCCCCGGTTGTGGCGCCTGCGCACGAGGCGACGGCACATGCGAAGCCGGTGCCGAAGACGGGCTGGGTGTACGAGGAGAACGCGGCGGATTTTTCCGCGGTCGATGCCGCGGTCGCGAGCGAGCCCGCCTCGATCGTGCGCGCGGATTTCCGGCGCGTCGCGGCGGACGTCGCGAGCAGCGCGCCCGTGTACGTGCCGCAGGATTTCTCGGTCGTGCTCGCCGACGTCGCGAGCACGGCCGCTACGGTCGGCAATCCGCTGTTCATCGCGGCGCCGTATCGTCCGCTGCCCAATCGCGCTCGCGCGTTCGCGCAGGCCGAGCCGCCGGCCGCTTCGGCCGCGCCGGTGGCAGCCGTGCCGCGCGTGTTGCGCGGCGCCGTCTATCGCGTCCAGCGTAAGAACGGCATCACCGAATACACGAACATCAAGCCGAGCGGCGGCGCGTTCGCGGTGCTGTTCACCTACATCGCGACCTGCGTCGCCTGCGACATCCACTCGAAGATCGATTTCGCGCGCACGGCGCTGCACATCGACGCGTACAAGGCGGAGATCGCCGCGGCGGCGGCCGAGTTCGGCCTCGACAGCGCGCTGCTGCACGCGGTGATCCACGCGGAGTCGGCGTTCAACCCGATGGCGTTGTCGAACAAGGGCGCGCAAGGGCTCATGCAGCTGATGCCCGACACCGCGACCGACATGGGCGTCGCCGACGCGTTCGACGCAAACCAGAACATCCGCGGCGGCGCGCGCTATCTCGCGATGCTGCTGAAGAACTTCAACGGTGACGCGCGCCTCGCCACCGCAGCCTACAACGCGGGTCCCGGCGCGGTGCAGAAATACCGCGGCGTGCCGCCGTACGACGAGACGCAGGTCTACGTCGAGCGCGTCGCGACCTTGCGCGACCGCTACGCGAAGGCGCTGTAGGCCGCTCGCGCTTCGATTCTTTCCCGATGAGCCGGTTGCCGCGTTGCGGCGTCCGGCCTACGCGCCGGTCGTGCTCGGTGCGGGGCGTTGCACGAGCACGAGGTCGACCGCGAACGGCACGTTGCCGCGCAGGCCCTCGAGGCGCACCTTCGTGCCCGGCGCGAACGCCGCCTCGCGCGTGAGCAGGTCGCCCTGGTCCGCGATCGCGACGCCGTCGAGCTTCAGCAGGAGGTCGCCCGGCTGCAGGCTCGCCTGCGCCGCAGGGCTCTCGGGCAGCACGCGCATGACGACCACGCCGGGCTGGCGCCCGGTCGCGCCCGACGCGGGCGGGACGTCGGTGTACTCGGCGCCGATCCAGCCGCGGATCACGTGGCCGTGCTTGATGATCTGGTCGAGCACCGTCTTCGCGGTCGTGACCGGGATCGCGAAGCCGATCCCTTCAGGCATCTGCGCGCGGCCGAGGCCGGTCGAGATCGGCTTGTTGTAGACCGCCGTGTTGATGCCGATGAGTTCGCCGAGCGCGTTGATCAGCGCGCCGCCCGAGTTGCCGGCGTTGATCGCCGCGTCGGTCTGGATGAAGTCCTCGTAGGCGGACAGGTTCAGCTGGCGCCCGGTCGCGCTGATGATGCCCATCGTCACGGTCTTGCCGAAACCGGCGGGATTGCCGATCGCGAGGACGACGTCGCCGACGGTCGGCGCGGTGTTCTCGGCGATGTCGATCGCGGGCAGGCCCTTGGCGTCGATCTTCAGCACGGCGAGGTCGGTTTCGGCATCGGTGCCGGTGACCTGCGCCTGGGCGACGCGGCCGTCGTCGAGCAGCACCTGGATGTCGTCGGCGCCGGTGATCACGTGGTTGTTGGTCAGCACGTAGCCGTCGGCGCTGAAGATCACGCCGGAACCGAGGCTCTGGTCGCGACGCTGGATCAGAGGCCCGGTCACGTAGCCGAGCAGGCGCTGGTTGATCGGGTCGGGCACCGGGTAGGCGCGGCGCAACGTGGTGATGCGGTTCGCGTAGATGTTGACCACCGACGGCGACGCGTGGCCGACCGCCTCCGCGTAGGAAACCGGACCGCGCCCCGCGTAGGCGCTTTCGGCGCCGGAGGTGGCGCCGGAACCGCGCAGGCGCTCGACCAGTCGCGGCGCGAACACGCTGAGCACGAATGCCGCGGCGAGGCCGACGACGACGCTACGCATGACGAAGACGGCGATGTCGTGGTAACGGCGGCTCTGCATGGAGTTCCGGCTGGCCGCGGCGGCGCTGCGGCGATCGTAAAGGGCACCGCTTTGATTGTGCGGTGCGGGGGCGTTCGTTAAACTACCACGATTTTGGGGCCCGGCCCGCAGGCCGCGCGACCGCCCGGTTTTCGCCGCGGCGTGCACGCGCGAGCGGGGCGCGGCGGTGCGACCGGCGCGGCCGGTCATCGGCGCGGGTGACGTGGTTCCCGCGGATTTTTTTTTCAGCTTTGCAGCGGAGTGCTGATGGCAAACGATGCTGTGGTGGACAAGGGGCGCCGTCGATTCCTGACCGCGACGACCTCGGTCGTCGGTGGTGCGGGCGTCGCGCTGGCCGCGATCCCCTTCGTCAAGTCGTGGGAGCCGAGCGAGAGGGCGAAGTCGGCCGGCGCGCCGGTGCTCGCCGACATCGGCAAGATCGAGGCGGGCCAGAAGGTCACCTTCGAATGGCGCGGCCTACCCGTGTTCGTGGTGAACCGCACCAAGGCGCAGCTCGACACGCTGGTTACGGTCGACGCGCGCCTGCGCGACCCGAAGTCGGACAACACGGCGCAGCAGCCCGAGTACGCGAAGAACGAGCACCGCTCGATCAAGCCCGAATGGCTGGTCGTGACCGGCATCTGCACGCACCTCGGCTGCGTGCCGGACTTCTTCCCCGAGCTCAAGCCCGAACCGTTCGATCCGCAGTGGAAGGGCGGCTTCTACTGCCCGTGCCACAAGTCGCGCTACGACATGGCCGGTCGCGTCTTCGACGGCGTGCCCGCACCGGCGAACCTCATGGTGCCGAAGTACCACTTCGTCGACGACACGCACATCCTGATCGGCGTCGATCCGGGCAAGGAGGCTGCGTAATGGGCACCACGATGACGCGCCTCCAGCCGAAGAACCGCGTGCTCGCCTGGGTCGAGGACCGCCTGCCGGTACTCTCGTTCCTCAACGCGCACACGAGCGGCTACTACGCGCCGAAGAACTTCAACCTCTGGTACTACTTCGGCTCGCTCGCGCTGCTGGTGCTGGTCAACCAGATCCTCACCGGCATCTTCCTGACGATGCACTACAAGCCGAGCGCGGAACTCGTCGCGCCGGGCATCTCGGCCGCGTTCGCCTCGGTCGAGTACATCATGCGCGACGTCAGCTGGGGCTGGCTGATCCGCTACATGCATTCGACCGGCGCCTCGCTGTTCTTCGTCGTCGTCTACCTGCACATGTTCCGTGGCCTGATGTACGGCTCGTACAAGAAGCCGCGCGAGCTCGTGTGGATCCTCGGCATGCTGATCTTCCTCGCGCTGATGGCCGAGGCGTTCATGGGCTACGTGCTGCCGTGGGGCAACATGTCGTTCTGGGGCGCGAAGGTGATCATCTCGCTGTTCGGCACGATCCCGCTCATCGGTGACTCGCTGGTCGAGTGGATCATGGGCGACTACCTGCCGGCCGAC